>Ga0310690_10001275_pt1 | contig 45645 bp, 30 predicted proteins | sample AusTroGonzalo_MG_2_FD_207661 | JGI IMG/M metagenome (GOLD analysis project Ga0310690, IMG submission 207661) | Bovine rumen microbial communities from tropical cattle in Woodstock, Queensland, Australia - Gonzalo_04 (v2) (version 2) | ecosystem: Host-associated > Mammals > Digestive system >... | reverse complement strand
GTTGATAGTTGACAGTTGATAGTTGATAGTTGATAGTTGATAGTTGACAGTTGATAGTTGATAGTTGACAGTTGACAGTTGATAGTTGATAGTTGATAGTTGACAGTTGATAGTTGATAGTTGATAGTTGACAGTTGATAGTTGATAGTTGACAGTTGACAGTTGATAGTTGATAGTTGATAGTTGACAGTTGACAGTTGATAGTTGACAGTTGATAATTGATAGTTGATAGTTGATAGTTGACAGTTGATAGTTGATAGTTGATAGTTGACAGTTGATAGTTGATAGTTGAGAGTTGATAGTTGACAGTTGATAGTTGATAGTTGACAGTTGATAGTTGATAATTGATATGCCACAAAAAACGACCCGCATTGCTGCGAGTCGTTTTAAGTAGAATTAGAATTCTATGAGAGTAGTTATTTCACTACAGCGCCTTGTGCATTGTAACGGATGCCGTCCTTGATGATGACGAGTTGTCCGTTCTCGATGGTCTTAATAACCTTTGCGTCTGCGTTGGTGTTGTCGAGAGCGGTTGTTTCCTTGTCAGGGAAGGTAACATTCAACTCACCGGTTGCGTAGGTCCAAGTGAACTTATAGTTGCCCGGAACCAAGTCTTTGTCATCCATAGTGAGCTTGATATTTTTACCTTCATAAGTCAAACCGCTTACTTTAGTCCACTCACGGTGCAAGCCGTACAAACCATCCTCATTCTCCTTGCCTAACCATGCGCCGCCTACGATCATTTTGAACTCATAGTACCAACCTTCCAAATAAATAGTAGCACTTGTGGTCAAATGATCCTCTTCCGGTGTGAAAGCAATAGCATCTGTAGCTTCAGTCCAGCCATTAATACCGATTATTTTTACCGGAGCAGGAACGAACGATCCTTCTACTTTAAATACATTATCCTTGATATAGGTAACAACAACATCGCCTTCTGCGTCAAGAACGAAACAAACATTACCATCTTGATCCGGATATATTTCAGGTGCTCTGTATTCCTCGGTGAGGTTAGAATAACCCAGCCATGCACTTTCCAGATTAACGACTTTGAATTGGTGAGAACCAGCCTCCAGATGGAGCGTATAAGAATTCTCAAAGGACTCAATTGTCGGGCTCCAGTCAGTCATCGAACCGGAGATTTTGAACTTCAGTCCATATTTTGCCCATTCGCCATAACTCCAGTCTTTAATTGTACACTGGCTTTTGCCTGCCTCAATAGTCATGTTTTGGGTTTGGTTCCACTTGATATCATCGTTCCATTCAGGAGCTGCTGCTTCACTACTGAAACGAGCGAAGGTAACTGTTTCATATCCAGCAGGAATCATGGTAGTATAGATATCGGTTTCGCCGTCAGCAAGTACCATGAAATCCGACCATGTGTCACTTTGAGTGCCGTCGAAGCACCAGATAGCATATTTAGGATTAGCCTCAGCCCATACTCCCGGATTGAGGTACAAGGCACGAACGTCATCGATCTTTGTCAGGGTGATACCTTTCAGTTTAGCAGAAGACCACGATTGAATGTTCACTAATTTAACGGTATATTCACCTGCTTTCGGAAGAATGATAGAACCAGACAATTCCACATCTCCGTCTTTTGAGTAATATTCATGTGTCAAGGAATCTCCCACTTGATTTTCGTCCTTGTCAAGAATCACAATACGTAATTTAGCTCCCGAAGACGAACCCTCTTTGTAATTAGCGGTTGCTTTGATAACACCACTAGTCAACGCGTTGATTTTCCATGTAGCAGTACCGCATACAGATTTATCTTTATAGTGGAGTGAATCTGCTTCGCTCAAATAAATATTACCATCCAACACAGCTTTCGTACCTTTCAAGAAGTAGGGAGCCGCGAAATCTGTGCTCGGAATAGCATCAGAAACAGTTACTACACAAGTAGCCGTCTTGTCTCCTGCCTTTGCTGTAATGGTAGCAGTACCAGCAGCGATACCTTTTACTGCGCCATCTACTACTGTTGCTACAGCCTTATCGCTGCTTGTCCAAGTTACAGAAGGGTCGGTAGCATCATTCGGAAGAACAGTTGCATGGAGGAATGCTGTTTCATTAACATCTATTGCGAGTTCTGCTGCATCAAGTGCCACACTTGTTACATCTATAATCTCAGCGGGTTTCCAACTTGCGGGCCACCAACGCGGGTCTCCAAGGTGCGTGCCACCTTGTCCAGCGCCTTTTGCAGGAGAATTCTCCTCGTCCAACGTATAATCGTTTTTAGCTGCATCAGCGAACAAAGGATCTTGTCCAAAAATACAGTTGTTTTTAGCTACATCGCTATGAATACCGCGGTTGCTATCTTTTGTGTAGTTATAAGTAAGACAGTTGTTAGCCGCAGAAACGTCACGGATTGCTCTAAGGTTATCTGTACTTGTCGGCATAGCAAAGATACTATTTGAAACAATAGCACCCGAAGCAGCTATTTTACCTACAGCAGCATAGTCTGTGTTCATTGCCAGTACATTATAGAATGTACATTGATTTACACGAACTGTTCCAGATGTAGCTCTTGAATCAATAACACCGGCATAATAACTATCCGCATCTGTTGTAATATTAGCAATTGTTGAATTACTAACTGTCAGATCGAATGCGTTCGTTTTATTCTCATTAAATATAAAACTTTTTTTGATGTTATGGATGTAGCAGTTATTAATAGTACATGCATCTAATAAAGAACTTCCGCCAACATGAATAAGGCTACTATTCAAGGTATAATTATAGAACTCGCAACCTTCACAAATCAGCTGATTGCCAGCTGTTGCATCGTTAGCATAAATAAGATGGCTTGCTGTAGTAGAAGCGTCAAACTTGATGCCCTCAAATGTTACCGTTGCACCTCCTTGAATACCGAAACCTACCGCTTTAATAACAGGAACAGCGCCATCAGCTGCCTTGATAGTGAGGTTTTTACCGAGACCGATAGCAGACTCCTCTTCAAATACACCAGTAGCAAGCTCAATTACAGCACCTGCGTCTGCTGCACTGATTGCGGCTTTGAGCGTTCCTGCTCCCGGCTCTACCGGCGTCGCATTTACTGCAAGTGCTACGAGCGCTGCAGCAAAAATAGAGAGAATTTTTTTCATGATAATGAATAAATTTAGTTAATAAAAAGTTAGTTAATTCGTTATTTTGTTATAATAACATACGATGTGTTTTTTCAGTGCGGGTATGTCTTGGGTCAGTGTTACCCACAAGATATCTTTGCTGATGTGTATATAGTCGTGGACTAACACATTTCGCATATTGACAATTGGTCTCCAGTCCACCTCGGTATGTGTTTCACGAAACTCTGTCGTAAGCATATTCGCTGCTTCACCGATGATTTCAATCTGTTTCACCAACCCGTAGTAGAAGAGAGTCGTGTTCAGTAATTCGTCCTTCGAATATTTCGCAAGGCTCTCTTCTATCACACGTATGGCTTCGAGAATATGCTCCAGCCGCTCTTTGTCGCGCTTATGCTCTCTCATAAATCAGCACTTTATCACGGTTGGCGGATTCTTGTGCAAAGGGTAGCAATTCGCCTGTCTCTACCAAATCCACTTCTCTGTGCAACAAATCCTGCAAATCGAGCTTCATGTTCACATACTGGAACAATCCTATAGGTTTCGATTTGTCAAGGTCAATCAGGATATCCACATCGCTATCCGAAGTCTCTTCTCCGCGCGAGCAAGAGCCGAACAGATATGCCCGTTTCACCGGCTGTTTGGCAAAAAACCGTCGCATACGAGGTATCATATTTCTTACTTCTGCGGATGGCATAGCCTGACACTTTTCTCAATTCGCTTGCAAAATTACAACAAATTTTCGAATTGTGCAAGAAAATTGTGAAAAAATTCACGTTATTGGGCAATTTTCTGCCCAATAACGTTGTAAATCTGACCATCTTTGAGGATAAACAATTGTCCGTTGTGGAGGAATTTCTGTCCGTCACGCGGAGCAGCTTCCGGTTGAACATCTTCAAATCCAGTCGGAACGGTATGCGGTTTTGTACGCTTTACAAGGATCTCATTGAATACCTCTGCGTTACCTTCTTCATCCGTCTTGTAGGTAATCATTTCGATACCGGCATTGGTAACGTTGAAGCGGGTATAAGAAGGTGCACCCGGTTGACCGAACTTAGAGGTGAAGAGGTCGAAGAGATCCTCCACGTTGTGGTGTTTGTTGTCAAAGAGGAGTTCCGGATCGGTGGTATAGTTTGCCTCCATCGTCTCACGGTTATACGGCTCATAACGCTTGCGTCCGCAAGTAGCACCGATGAAGTACAATGTACCGTCGTTGGTGGTAAACGTACCTCCTTCGAGACCGGTCTTATTGGAGCTGCGCTCCCATCTGCCGGTTGCTTCCGGAGCTACACGTACGGTGTCTGTAACAGAACCCGGCACAACTTTTCTGGTATCGGGATTCACCGGACCCATTACTTCGTAGCAGTGGTCGTGACCCTGGATAGCCAAGTCAATCTCGCACTCCTTGAAGATCGGCAACATGAGTTCGCGGATCAGCGGGCACTCGTCATCCTCATGGTGACCTGCGCCGGAGAAGATGTTCTTATGCGAAACGGTTACGCGGTACTTGGTGTTCGGATATTTTGCAATTTGCTCATTGAACCAGTTTCTCAGATCCGTAGAGATATAGGACGAAACCATCGCCTTGTCGCTACTGCCGTGCGCTCTCCACCAGTCTTGGAGCGAGTACACGAGGAAGAGCACGTCACCATAGACGAAGCTGTAGGTGATACCCTTGAACTGCGGCTTGGTCTCAGCTGCATTGGCAAATCCCCAGTCGGTGTTGAAATGGTAATCGTAGTTGAGGTTCTTACTATCATCGTGGTTACCATCGGTCGGCACAAACGCCATCTTGTTCAGTGCCGGGCGCATCGAGCCCTCGAACCACTGTTCCCACTGCCACTCGGAGTTGGTTTCACCGCCCGTATCGGCAAAGTCACCCGGGAAGAGGCAGAACTTGACGTCGGGATCATCGGCTTCGTTCTTAACCACAGCTTCCGCGCATTGACGCGCATGGTCGATATACTCATAATCCTGGATGTGGCTATCCGTCATGTACAGGAAGGAGAAGTTGCCTTGGTCGGCTTCCTTGGTGACGAATTGTGCGATTTCGCTCCAGTGTCCGTCGTAACCCACACGCCAGCTGTAGGCAGTACCCGGCGTCAGCGTCGTAGCTTGTGCTTTGTGGCTTACGTAGTTGAATTTCGTGTTACGCGGCAGACCTGCAGCGGTACAGATATCGTATTTCGGGCTTTCGGAAGCCTGGATCGGCGTATAGTGCAGCGTTGCATCCGTGGTCTGTGCAGCTACTTCAATCACACCGTTGATGGTCTCAAAGTCCTCAGCGGTTGCGTTGGCTTTCGCAAGGATTTGTACTTTACCTTCTTTGATGCCGCCGTTTGTGAACCAGCAGAAGCCCATATGGGTAGCCGGATCACCATAGAACGTAGCGATTTGGTTGTACGGCATCTCTTTCGGTTGCAACTTGGCGATTCTTGCGTACATGACTTCGAGTTTGCCTGCGATCGATGCAATCATCTCCGGTGTTGTCTCCGGGCTTGCGCTGTCGATCTTGGCTTCCTCTTTAGCCACGAGGAACGGGATGATACTCGGAACAGTATAGTCCTCTAAGAGATAGGTAGCTTCTGCCTCGAGTACCTCTTTCGGATATTTTACAGGGGGTTTCGGAGCAATGATGACCGTAGCCGCAGCGGTGAATCCGCCGTCTTCCGTTGTCACACGCGCGGTCGTTTCACCTTCCTTTACACCGGTAACGACGCCGTTCTTGATGGTAGCGATCGTCTCGTCGTCAATCGACCACTCGACACGTTTGTTGTTGGCATCCGCCGGCTCTACTTGTGCTACCAGCGTACCGGTGCGACCTTCGATGATCTCGATAGAGGTCGGCACAATGCTGACACCTGTTACATTAATCACAACTGCTTCGGGATCATACTCGTAAGCACCGACATCGATGCCTTCGCCTTTCGGACGCTCTACACCGTTGATGTCTTTTGCAGGCGCACCTTCGGCAGTACCTTTGTCCAACAGGGCGGTAGAAGCAGCGGTAAGGGAGAAGTCTGCCTTTCTAACAGCTTCTTTCTCGACCTCAGTCTTCGGCAGGCCGATAAAGCCCGTCGGATTGCGGAAGTTCGGACCATCAGCAGCGTTGTTGTCGGAATTCAGACCTGTTGTCATACCCGAACCTTTATCGGCGAAGTTGTTCGACGAACCGGTTCCGGAGGCAATATAGTTCTGGTTTGTAGCAGAACCGTTAGGTACGACATTGCCCCAGAAGACATTGTTTACCGCCTTTCCCTCTATACGGCAACCGGCGTAACGGCCTTCCACTCCTTGGTTATTACATACCGTGTTGTTGATGAACGTACCTTTGCCATGCAAACAAGCGTTGTAATTCACCTGGTTATTGTATATTACGCAGTTGCGGACAACAGCGCCAGGATTCGTTTCAATCATCACGCCGCCTTGACAGCCACGGATGATACAATTTTCTACAACAAAGTTACCGGAACTCTCACAGTTGATAGCTCCCGCTTGTTCTGCTAAAGTACACGAGCAGTTTTCGAAAAGACAGTTACTGATAATTGTCTGCTCGTCGGTGGAGGGGTCGATAAACAAGCCACCGGCCTTCGATCCGCTGACATTATTACGGAAAACACAGTTGCTGACAGTCATGTTTCCGCGGAGATACATCGCTGCACCGCCCCATTCACTATGGTTCGCATTTTGGAATATTAAACCGTCCACCACAATGCGCACCTCCGGATCACCGTCATACTTGACGAGAATCCAAGACGTCATGTCTGTTCCGTCCATGATGGTTTCATACAGTTCGATGTCACGCTCACCGGTCTCGGCATTGTAACCGCCAAGATAGGTAGCTCCGTTTTGTGCGGAGATTTTCTCATTGTACACACCTTGGGCAATGAACATGGTGTCGCCCGCACCTACACTCCAAATCGCTCCGGCGATTGTTGTTTTGGCGTGTTCCCATGATTTACCGTCACCATCATCACCCGTCGGGCTGATGTACCTGTTACTTGCTGACGCGCACAGCACCGCTGCACTCAACGTCAAAAGAAATAAAAATCGTTTCATGTTATTAATTATTTGAAGTTAATAATTGGTTGCTATATTAATCCAGAGGCACGGTGTGCTCTTTCGTGCGCACGATCTTCATCGTGTTCAGCAACGACACATTACCCTGGTCGTCGTCTGCGGTATAGGAATTGAGCTCGATGCAATCCTCCTTGATGGTCACTTTCGTGAAAGTAGGCGCCTCGGGCTGACCGAACATACCGGTAAAGAGGTCAAAATAGTTCTTTACGTTATGGTGATGGTCATCCTGCAAGAGGTCAATATCCTCTGTATAATCACCCTCCATGCGTACACGGCTATGCGGATAATAGCGTTTATGTCCGCAGGTTGCGCCGATGAAGTAGAACGTACCATCGTCCGTGCAGTAGGTACCGCCTTTGTATCCGGTGACGTTCTTGTTCTTATCCACGGTCACTTCTTCGCGGTCGGAGATAGCACTCAGGATCGGTGTGCAACTATCCGGATTCACCGGACCGATCACTTCATAGGTATGGTCATGTCCTTGCAGCGCGACATCGATCTCGCACGCCTTCATCGTCGGCAACATGTTATGACGGAAGACAGGCGGCTCTTTGTCGGTCGAGTGGTCGGAACCGGAGAAGAGATTGAAGTGCGCCAGCGAGATGCGGTATTTCGTATTCGGATTTGCGCGTGTTACATCGCGGAACCAAGCACCCAGGTGATCTTTCAGATAGATCGAACTCCAGTCGATATAGCTATGTTTCTCGCGCCAGAAATCCTGCATGGAGAAGACATAGAACAAGGCATCGCCATAGACGAAATTATAGACGATTCCTCGGAACTGCGGAGCAGTGGTATAGGCATCGAAAGACTGGTCAGTGTTGAAATGGTAGGTGTAGTTGATGTTCGGACTGTCGTCATGGTTTCCGTCCGTCACCACCATCGGCATCGCTTTGATAACGGGTTCCATCGACTCCTCGAACCAGCGCTCCCACTCCCACTCGGAGTTGTTGGCATCACCATCCTCGACGAAATCGCCCGGGAAGCAGCAGAAACGTGCTTCAGGCACCGTCTTCACCGCAGCCAACGCACAACGGCGGGCTTCCTTGATAAAGGTGGGGTTCTCGATATGACTATCGCTCATCACCAGGAACGAGAACTCGCCCTGGTTCGCATCCTGTGTGCGGAAATGACCGATCGGACTCCAGTGTCCGTCAGAACCCACACGCCAGCTGTACGCTGTTCCCGGTGTGAGGTTTTCCGCCAATGCTTTGTGGGCAATGTATTTATAGCGCTCGGCGGCCGAAATGCCGGAAGCGTTAACGATATACCGCGCTTTGCCGGCATAGCGCAACGCCTTGGTCTGTGTCGTCTCCGCCGGCACGGTTATGACACCGTTGCCTTGCTCGAAGTCCGTGACAGTGGCATCTTCTATCGCCAGAATCTGTACCTCGCCGTCCGTCACGCCGTCGTTGGTGAACCAGTTGAACGCCATGCGGGTATGCGGGTCACCGTTGATTGTAGCAACCATACAATACGGCTCGGTTTTAGGAACCAGGGCTTTGATGGTTTGCTGCAAGGATTCGCGATTAGCGTCCGTCGGATTTGCAGCACAAGTAGTCAGCGCAATCTTAAACGCCGTATGGCTCGGCACCGTCCAGTCTGCCACCGTATAAGTGGTGTCCAACACCTCCCATTCGGACAGCGGAACCTCCGTTGTATCTTTCGGTTGATCCGGCTCTTCCGGTTCGGTTGCCGGTTTCTCGCAGGCCGTCAAAGCTATGCCGAGCGCCAAAAAGATGTAATAGAATTTTTTCATGATACTATAATTTCATTTTTTTCGTTATTACGTTATAACGTTATTTCGTTAGCTCGATTTTGTTAAACAACTCCGTTGTGCCGTCTTCGAGCACCTTGAAAGTCTCGAGCGTGAGATGTTCTTTGTTCACCGTCACGCGGGTGTAACTCGGTGCACCGGGTTGCGCCAGATGTTGGAACAAATCAAAGTAATTCTCCACTTGGTGGATATGCTTCGACGCTTCCATCTCTTCGCGTGTAAAAGGCTCGTACCGCTTGGCTCCGCATGTTGCGCCGATGAAATAGAGGGTTGAGTCCACGGGTCCGATCACCTCATAGCAGTGGTCATGTCCCTGCAACACAAGATCCATCTTGCACTCTTTCATCACCGGCAACATCGTCGCCCTGAGCAAGGGAGACTCCTTGTCGTGCTGGTGTCCCGAACCCGAGAAGAGGTTCTTGTGCACGAGTCCGACGTGCCATGCAGCCTCCGGAGCCGCAGCCACTTGACGTTTGAACCAGCCGCCAAGGTCTTTGGAGAGGTATTCGGACCGTCTCTGAGCGATATCGTACTCCCCGCGCCAGAAATCCTGCATGGAGAAAGCGATGAGCTGCATGTCACCATAGACGAAACTATAGTTGATGCCTGCGAATTGCGGGCGTATGTTCGTCTGCGCGTTAAAACTGGTGTCGGTATTGAAATGCCAGCTGTAGTTGAGCAGCGGCGTATCGTCGTGGTTTCCGTCCGTCGGCACGAGCGGCATCGTCATCAGCACCGGCTTCAGTGCTTCTTCGAACCAACGCTCCCATTCCCATTCGGAGTTGTTGTCGGTACCGGTATCCACGAAGTCGCCCGGGAAGACACAGAAACGTGCCTGCCGCTCGTTACGCGCGACTGCGTCCGCGCACAGGCGCGCCGCGTCAACGTATTCCTTATTCTGTATATGACTGTCTGTCATGTAGATGAACGAGAACTCGCCCTGCTTTTCTTCCGCCGTGCGGAAATGCGCTATCTCGCTCCAGTGACCCTTGTAGCCGACACGCCAGGAATAGTCCGTGCCGGGTTTCAAGTTTTGCGCCAAGGCTTTGTGGCTCTCATAGCGGAAAGCGGTATGCTTGTCGATATGCGCGGCTTTCAAAATGCCCGAACTGGATATTGCATAATGGAGCGGATCGGTGGTCGTAGCCTTCGCAGGCACGGTCAGTACCGCTTTCTTCGCAAAGTCCTTCTCTGTAGCATCGGCTTTTGCCACGATCTGTACTTCGCCCTGTTTGACGCCTTCGTTCGTGAACCAGCAGAAGCCCATCCGCGTTTTGGGATCACCGTTAATTGTAGCGACCATGCAGTAGGGTTCTTCCTTGCCGACCAAGACAGATGAGTCTTGGGTGACCAGGAACTGCACAAATGAGGGAACGGTGTAATCCACCGTCTCGTATAAGATGAAGTCCTCCGGATTGTCGTTTCTCGGCGCAGCCTGCGGCATCGAAGCGATGTGGTGACTCGGCGCACCGATCCGATAGTCCGCCGCCAACAGGATCGCCTCTTCGGCATCGTTGAGCGGAACACCTGTAAACGGAACCGGATCCACAAAATGCGGTCCGTCGGCTGCCTCGTTATCGGTACTCAACCAGGGCTTTTGGTAGAAATGCTCCTCGAATCCTTCGTCTGCCCTGCTCATTCCCGACTCACTCTCGTCGGACACATAATTGCTCGGGTCAACGAAACCGTACTCGTTGCGGTTGCCCCAAAAGAGGCAGTCATAGACCGAACTCTCCGAGTGGATACCGCCGTAGCGGTCGCCGTAACAATTCGCCACGATACAATGAGTCAGTGTGCCGTCGAAGTTCGCCACACCGCCGGCGTCAGGCCATTCGTGCCCCGTAGCCGTGCAATTATGAACCAAGCAATCTTCCAGCCGTGCCCCTAAAGCGGATGCTTCCGGCAGGTCAGCTTTGATGAGCACACCGCCGCAGAGCACACCGCTGCACCCGCGCACGGTGCAATGCCGTATGGTCACTTTGCCGCGCAGCCACGCCGCACCGCCGCGCTCGTTATGCCGGGCGTTCTGAAGGATGATGTGCTCGATAAGCGTCGGCAGTTGGCAGTCGGCATCACAAGAGATCAGACGCGTTGCCAGCCCTTTGCCATCCAAGATCACTTCTCCCTGACCGATAATCGCCACACCGTCCTTGAGCACGATCGGTTCGTTATACGTTCCGGCATCAATCAGCAGGGTATCTCCGGCAGCGCAGTTTTCGATGCCCGAGCGGATCGATCCGCCCGTGTGCACATAGCGCGTAGCCGCTGACGCGTTGAGCGCCAGCGCTATGCTACATAATATGACTATATGCCTGAATGACACCATCAATGACCAAATCGTAAATGATTAAATCGTAAATCCAAAGCGTTCGCGGCCGATGCGCTCTACGTCTTCGCGGCAGGTAAACGCCGTTGTGCCACCGGCAGCGGTAGTGTTCACAGCACCGGTCATGTTGCCGTATTCCTGGCATTTAACCAAATCGTCACCGGCAGCGAGTCGTGCAATAAAGCCCGAGTTGAAACTGTCACCTGCGCCGATGCAATCCACTACATGCTCGTTGAGCAGTGCTTTCTGCATACGATCGGGTTGCCCTTTGCGCATCAGCAACGAACCCTTACTACCGCATTTGATGACTGCAGCGTTAGTGTACGGACGGATCTTCTCTATCGCCTCTTCCAGCGTCTCGCTGCGCGTCAGGAACTTGAGTTCCGTCTCATTCGGCATAAACACGGTCAGCAACGGCAGCACGGCTTTGTAATCGAGGTCCCAAGTCTCCGTCGGATCCCACTGGCTGTCCAGCGAAACGGTCACACCGTTCTCCTTGCAGAGTTCGAGGATCTTCATCAAGTCACGCTTCACACCGCTTTGCATGTAAATCGACGAGATATGAATATGTTTCGCCTCTTTGAATACCTCCGGGTTGATGTCATCCAGCGACATATAGTCCATGGCTCCTTGGTACGTCAGGTTCGCGCGGTCCTCGTCGTAGCTCATACAGATCGTGGCACCGGTTGCGTACTTGTCCTGACGGATCAGGTAACGGGTATCCACACCTTTCGCTTTCAGACTCGTCTCCACAAGATCACCGAAACTATCGTTTCCGATCATACCGCAGAATGCCACGCGTGCGCCTAACGCGGCTGCATTGGCAGCGAAAATAGCGGTCGAACTACCCAGGGTTAACGTCATCTGCTTGGCAAATTTCTCTTTACCTACTTCCGGCTCGCCTTCAATCTGATTCAGGATCAGATCCACATTCAGCTCGCCTAAAGCTATAATATCAAATTTTTTCATGGCTTATAAGAATTTTTGTCTAAATTGCTCAATCATCGAATACCAGTTCTTCGGATAGTCATGCGTCATATTCGGATAGAAATGGTACTCGCTTTGAGGGTTGTTGATTAAGTTATACGGTGCAATATTCGTATGCGGCGGGCACGTGCCGTCTTTCAAACCGCTCGTTGCCAACACGGCACAAGAGATACGCGTAGCGAGGTTCTTCGTGTCGTAATACGACAGGAATGCGTACATCTCGTCGGTACTCATACCGGCTGCTTTGGCTGCTGCCTTAGCCGTCGAACCCGGCCAGTCCACGATCTTGAAATAGTCGGGGAAATCGCCCAGAAACGCTACGTTCGGCGTGATGGCGGTGAAGGGAATGTCGCTCAAACCGGCTGCTGCATAACACAACGCACCGCCCTGACTCGAACCTTCCGCAAAGAGCTTCGTCATATCGCTCGTCTCGCGCGTCGCCATGAACCGTACGGCTTGCACGGCGTCCATGAACGCGCCACGGTAATAATAACTGCCCTTGTCGCCAAAATGATATGCAAACCAGTCGCCGTAGATGTTCTCGCAGTCCTCGTCAATACCCGGGTTATGGGTAGTTGCCGGGCGGTTGTTCAGGTACTGACCGCGATGCGACAGATAGAACTCCGCGTACTTGGAATTACCGCCTGACGGACACTCGCATTTCGACTTGCTGCCCTGCGTGTCGTAGCCGTAGAAATGAACCAGCACCGGATGTTTCTCTCCGTCTGTCGGCTCACAGTAATACCCGCGAATCTTCACCGGTTCACCGCTCAGACCGTCAGGCACAGAGTACATCTCCACCAGATACACTTTGCGCGTAGCCGAACTATTCGCCGTGATCTCCGTCAGCACAGCGTTCATATCGACTGCTGCCAACTGATCCTTGGCGGTCTGCCAATATGCCGTGTAATCGGACTGCATATCCGGCGCAGAAACGATATCGAACGGATCGACACCGAAATTGAAAGTACGCACGTTCTTGTTATTCACCAGACACATAGCGCGATAGAAACCCGGCGCCATTTTCTCTGACGGTGTCGCTACGTAGTTCGCCTCCGTATTGCCGGCGACTGTCATCGTATCCGCTATCTCCAACGCCAACTGCTTCAAGTCCGTCGTGATGCGAATCAGGATCGGTATGCGCGCCTCTTCCGCCTCGGCGTTCGCCACCGGCACATTGAAACTCGGCTTACCGCTCCAAATCAAGTCCTCCGGCTCCACCACCGTCGTGTCCTGCGGTTGCGGTTTATCCGGTCCGTCTTTCGGCTTCTCGCAACCGCACGCACCCAACAGCACGGCGGTTACAAGAGCCATAAAGAAAATGGAATATTTACTTGAGGTAATCATTCAAGTTAACAATGTTAAATGCGTTGTAGTACTTATCCATGTTATGCTCGATGCGCATCAACACTACTTCCTCTGCCTGGATTCCCAGACGCTCAAGGTTGTCGTACAGCATCTGACGAGCAACCAGTGCCTCCGGCTTCTGCCAGATGTAACGGCAGCCGGTCTTCACGAGCCATAACTGACGCTCTTTGCTGCACTCGCTCAGGTCTTTGCCGACCTCGTCGCCACGCAACCATTTCTTCCAGCGGTTCGACTCGTAAACACATTGCCAGAGCACTTGGGTCATATTGCTCAACTGTGCAATCTTGCCCTCAGCGTGCAGTTTCTTCTCCTCTTCTTCGAGTTCAGCCAACGCATCGTACTCGTTCATCGTGAACTCCGGACCTACGTTCGCTGCGCCCATACCTGCCTTCGGATAGTCCTCGGGGTTCTCAACGTCGTCGGAATAGTGACCCTTGATATAGCTGCCGTACGGACGAACTTTGGCGGTCAGCTCGCGGGCTACCTTCGGATCAAAGAACGTGGTGTGCAGGTCGGTACCTACTTTACCTACGATGAAGCACGGCCAGATATCGTCGAGACCTACCTCGTGCAGACCGGCTTTGAGGCCCTCCAGGAAGGTGTCGAACGTCTTCTCGTCAGCCAAACCACCATGTACCTCTTCCGTACCTACCTCGTACGAGATCGGCGCGATGTTATGCGCTTTGCGGAAATCCTCGGCGTGCTTGATGAGCTCAACCGTACGTTTCACCACTACATGGATATCGATGATCTCACCCTTCGGCAGGAAGATATCTACGGTCGGATCCACGTGAATGAGGTCATATCCGGCGAGGATAGCAGCCTCGTAACTCTTCTTCACGCCGTTCATAGCGCGCTCGGTGTCCCAACGCTCTACGCTCTGTACATCCTTCAACCACGGACCTCCGTGATCGATCGCTACTACGTACGGTCCGGTGTAATGAACAGCCGCAGCCTCGCGAGCCAGGATCTTCGTGAACACTTCCTGAGTCATACCGGTATAACCGCCGTCGCAATCGACTTGGTTCAGCGTCGTTGCGAAATAGATCGGCGAGTTGTTACGCTTTGCGGCACGGAATGATGCCTTGATTACGGACAAGGAGTTCGGGCAAGCTGCAAACAATGTCATCGGAACTCCGGTTGCTTTTTTACGCTCCTCCATTACGCGGAGGATATTCTCTGTCTTTGCCATAAAAAGATTTACGATTTTTCGATTTATTTACGATTTGGTTATATTTACGATTTGGTTATATTTACGATTTGGTTATATTTACGATTTACGTGTACAATCGAACAATTTTTTCAATCGTCAATCAATCGTACCTCGTCAATCGTTCAATCGTCAATTATTCATAGATGGTCACTCCTTCAACCACGCGGTGGATATTTCCGCTGACGCTCGGGGCATCGGGGTTCAGACCATGCGCACAAGACGCATAGTAGCCCAACAACTGTCCTACCAGCACGTATGCCACAACGCCGTAGTAGCATGTCTCGCCCGGACCGAACGGCATCTGAACCGTCAAATCGGCGTTCACACCCTCCAATGCCGGCTTCTGACCTGCAATCACGATGATCTGTGCCACCGGCTTGTTGTTACCATCCACTTGACGAACCAAGTCACGCTCGTAACGCTGCGTAGCCTCTTGCTCGGTCATCAGATAAACGACAATCGACTTGTTGTTCACCACAGCTTTCGGTCCGTGACGGAAGCCCAGGAACGAATCAAACTTACAAACGACAGCTCCGTCGGTCAACTCCTGCAGTTTCAAGTGGCACTCTTCTGCGATACCCTTCAGCGCACCCGATCCCAAGAACACACCACGCTCGAACGGACGCTCAGCGATCGCTTTCAGTTTCTCCTCGTACTCAGCAATAACCGCCTCCGCGTTCTTCGCTGCCTTGTCGATCTTCTCTATGTCTTGCTCCAAAGTGTCGATATGACCGAGCATCAGGCAGGTCAGTAACATCGTCGAGAACGAACTCGTCATCGCCAGCGACTTGTCGTCCGTCTCCTCCGGCAACAGCAGCGACAGCACGTTCTCGCGACCTGCGGCCTGCTGCGCCAGCTTACCGTTCTTGTTGCAGGTGATATACACATGTGCTACGTTCTTGCAGAGCTTGTTCGCCAGGTTCACAGCACCGACGCTCTCCGGACTGTTACCCGAACGCGCAAAACTGATGAGCAGCAACGGACGCTCTTTGTCCAACAGGCACTCCGAATGCGTAATGATGTCCGTCGTAGCCACCGAACGAACATTGCGCCATACACCGCGCATCAGCGGCATCAACGCATCACCGATGAACGCCGATGTGCCGGCGCCGGTCAATACAATATCCGTCTCAGGAGTTAAATACTTGTGCATGAACGCACTTACTTCTGCTTTCTTTGCCAGCAACGCCTCGCGCTCTTTGCGCCACATAGCCGGTTGCTGATGAATCTCATTGAATGTAAATCCTGTGTTTGCCATAATATTTGAGTTTTAAAATCTGTTTTTTCGGTCAATCTGTGGGATTTCCCCATAAATCCGCTGCAAAATTACAACATTTATTTAGTATTATTACACACGCACGTTATGTTTTATAGCATGTTTTTGAATCGAAACATACCAAACTGCTGAATTTAAGCACCTTATAATCTTCGTTTGTGCTTTCGTAACGTTTCGAAAAACACTTTGTAATAGTAGCGTCCTTTAAAATTCTGACACGTACTCTAAAGCATATTAGATGCATATTAGAAGCATATCGGAAGCAGGTCTTAACCTGATCTGAGCACTTTTTTCGCTGTTTTTTAACACCTCTTCTCTTTCGAAACCCTCCGAAACAGTTACTAACATCCGAAAAATCAATTTAACAATTTCATTTTGAACCAGTTATATAAGTTTTCTACATTTTTCTGTATTTTATGTTTTTTAACATATTTCTCTACACACGCGCGTTCAAGAATTATGTGTACCTTTGCACCGATTTTATGGCCTTATGCCTCATATCGAAACATTAAAAACACTCATATCATGAAGAAAATTTTATTTCTTATCCCCGCAATGTTGCTGACATTGGCAATTAATGCAGCTGAGATCGAAGTTGCTCCTGGTACAAACACAATTAGAACTGCTGTTGGATCTGCTTCAGCTAATGATGTTCTTGTTTTGTCTACCGGTACCTATACCGAGGAAGGTAACTTTGACATGAAAAAGAATCTCACCATTAAAGCAGCAGATGACACTTATCCTGTAATTGAACAAACGTACTATTTTAGAGTAGAAGGCGGCGCTCAAGTTACATTCAAAGGTATTAAGTTTAACGGAACATCTGACCATTGTATTCGCTCGTATAATAACTCTACCGGAGAAGAAACAATTACGTTAGAGGATTGTGAGTTTACCGGCTATAGCAGTTACGTTATATATGTCCAAAGACAGAATCGTAGATGGGATGCTATTACTGTTCGGAACTGCTATTTTCATAACAATACCAAAAGTGCTATTTATATTGGCAAAGATAACGATGATACCGAACAGTCTTGTAATTCTTTGACGATAGAGAATTCCACCTTTGCTGATTTGAATGCTACTGCAGATTATGGAGTTGTATATTATGACGCTCCAGATGCCCAACACACTACATCTTTAAGCGTAAATCATTGTACATTCTACAAACACTCCAAACCAGCAATTCAATGGAACAAATCAACTGATCTTGCTATTAGTAATTGTATTTTTGCCCTTCCTTCTTCGGTTTCTACCAAATCAGTTGAATGCGCCGGCGGTACGATTACCAACTGCCTCTCATACAACTCCGGAGGTTATAGTTCAGATGCTACTCCTTCCGGCAACCTAACCGGCAACCCATATTTTGTAAACACAGAAGCTGGTAGTTACGATTTCACACCGGCATCTTTCTCGCCGGCACATAATGCAGGCACGGATAGCGAGGATATGGGTGACTACTTGCGTTGGACTTCTAATGACTCTGCACACCCAACAACAAAAAATCTGACAGCTGGTGATGACGCTATCAGAGCAGCCGTTGAGGCAGCTTGGCCTGATGATAATATCGTTTTAGCTACAGGTACATACAACGAGTCTAAAAGGATTGCTTTAGACAAAGACATTACAATCAAAGCCGCTTCCGGAGCAACACCAACAGTCGTTCCGGTAAAAGACATTGCTATCAGTAATGGAGCAGATGTTACACTTCAGGGTATCAAATTTGATTGCACAAGTTTGGATGCCACCAGATTAATTTATGCAGCAGACAATAATGCAACTAATAACTTGACTGTTGAAAGTTGCGAGTTCTGTAATACTGGCAGCAATATAGCCATATACGCCGGAGGTAGCGCTCGTCTTAATGCTTGCGTTATTAACAATTGCTATTTCCATGACGGTAATAATTCTGCTATTTGCATTGCAGGTGGATCTACTTATCATGTGTGCGATCCAATAGAAATTACCAATTCCACGTTTGCTAATTATTCTGGTTTTGCACAAGCCTTAATTCAAATAGCAAGCAAAGGTAGCGCTTTAGCTGCAGACCCGGCAGACGATCAAGAAATTGTAGTGGATCATTGCACTTTCTATAATTTCACTAAAACTTCAGATAATACATACGGATTTATTGACTCTCGTAAATCCACCAATGTAACAATCAGTAATTGTATCTTTGCTAATCCAACAGCGCAAGCTTCGCTTCCTTCCGGAACATATAATCCGAAGGCAACGCAATTATATGGCGGAACAGTTACCAACTGCTTGATTTATAATGTGCTGAATCACCGTACAGATGACGTAACACCAGTTAATCCGATTGAAGCAAATCCGCTCTTCGCTGACGCAGAAAATGGCGATTTCTCGCTTAAAGGTAACTATATTACCGGTGAAATTTCTCCTGCTCGCGACGCGGCTACAGACGGCTCTGATCTTGGTGACCCGCGTTGGGAAACAGATTATATTTATCCTACCACGGATTTCGCCAAACCCTATGCGTTCAAAGCAGCAAGTGCAGCACTTAGCGGAAATATTAAGTTAGAAACAAGGGGACCGAAAACACCGTACCTCAGATATTATCAAGAATCTACACCAGGAGATGCTACCTGGAAGATTCAAGTAACAAGACCCTGCTACGTAAGAGCCACGGTTTATATGGCAGATAATACATGGAAAGATTCTACTACTTTCCAAAACCACAACCATATTTTTGCTGTAGAAATCAAGTCCGGTAATAGTTCCATCGGTTCGGTAGCAGAAGGAGTACAAACGGAAGATGGATATAATACTTATCCTACTGTTCCATTAGTCGGTTCTATTTATATTCCTTCCGCAGGCGTTTATACCATCATATTATCCAATACACGTCATCACTCGCGATGCGGTGTAGATAGTGTCGTTCTTCAATACACTGGTGGACTGACAATTGAAGTACCGGGTTTATTAAAGGCGCAAGATGCTGTATTAGTACCGAAGAAAATGGATTATGACGAAAATGGATATATTCATTATGGTGATTACGGAACAGTTCCCACAGATGAATACGCATATTGGAAAATAACAACTTCGGGTGCATTTTCCGGAAAAGTTATTCTTGATATTCCACAAGAGAATGCATCTAATCACGAATTCCATATAGAATTATACGAAGACCTCGAGGGATCAAAATTGTCTGAAGCTTATGAAGAAGTTAAAGAAAGCGGTCACCCAGATAAAGGACTCATTGAATTAGAGCAAACATTTTCAATTTCTGAAGCAGGAACTTACTATGTTAAATTAGTGAACAAAACTCAATGGTCAAGTTCTATTCTCCGTAGCATTTCTATCGCTCCGAATTTGGCGAGCACTATTGATGAAGAAGAAAGCAGTGCAGCAACTGTTATCGGGGCTAATGATGGAAATACAGTCAACGTGCAGTTAGAGCGCTCGTTCACAGCCGGTATGTACAACACGATTTGTTTGCCGTTCGATGTGTGCGAATACGAAATGGCTCGTGTATTCCCGGGCGCAAAAGTGCAAGAACTCACTTCTTCATCGATTGAAGACGGCGGATTTGTGCTCAATCTGGAATTCACCGAAGTAAACACGCTGGAAGCTGGTAAGCCTTACCTCATTTGGCCGGCAGCAAACGTTACGAACCCGAAATTCCTGGCTGTCACGATTGATAAGGATCTTCATAATTCCGAAACAACAAACGCTGATTTTGTAGGTAACTTCGTTAAGGGTACTATTGAAGAATCGGTAGATAATCTCTTCCTCGGTGCAGATAATATGCTTTACTTCCCCACTACAAACGTTACCATCAAAGGTATGCGTGCGTACTTCCAAGTGAAGAATCCGTCAGGCCCATCCCTCATTCGTAGCGCACGCATCGTCACAAACGAGGAAGAGACGACTGACATTGACATCGTTACGCTTGATAACGAGACATCAGGCACCGCTGTACGTAAAGTCCTGCAAGACGGTCAGCTCTATATCATCCGTGATAACGCCATCTTCAACGTACAAGGACAACGGATTAAATAACAAACTGTAAATATCTAATCGTATGAAAAAGCTCTATATACAACCCAACACACAAGCGCTTCCGGTAGTTCCGATGGGATCTATTTGCATCGGATCGGTGCATGGCAAGACATCTCTCCGTTTCGGCGGTGGCTCTGACGGATCCAGCGACGCAGTCGCGCCGATGTAACCACCGGCCGTAAGTGCATTGCAGTTATCTAATAGCAAGTATCATGAGAAAAGTATTTTTACTCATTTCTGCTTTAGCGCTCGCGTGCGCGAGTACGGTCTATGCCGCAACGGTTAACGTCACACCGGGCGCAGGCACTCTCAGGACAGCTGTCATCAACGCTGCCGCAGGCGATGTACTGGTGCTGACAGATGGCGAGTACAACGAGACTTCTACCATCACTACATCGGTGGCTCTGACCATCAAAGCGGCTGATGGAGCACAACCGGTAGTAAAATCCACCAAACGTATTGAGGTGAATGCGGATTTTACGCTCGAGGGTGTGACGTTCATCTGCTCCTCACACCTGCTACGCGTCACAGCTTCTGCGCCGATCAACTTCCGTGTGCAAAATTGTATTTTCCGCATGGGGACGGAAACAGCCAATGAAAATCGTACCATTTATATTGATTCCGCGCCAACGCGTGTCAAGAACGTCACTATCACCAACACCACCTTCGATGGCGGTGTAAATGGTACCGGACGCATGGTCTATATCTACCCGGGTAGCGACGTAGAGGCGCTGGAAGGTTCCGTAGAAATCGACCACTGCACGTTCTACAACAGTACCGACGGACGAGGTGTCTATCCTGCCAATATCGACTATGCGCATATCACCAACTGCATCTTCATGAATCCCGTTGAACGGGAGAACACCAACAGTTTTGCGGTCTATGGCTCGAACTCCTATGTCCACAACTGCATCGGATACAATGCGCCGATCAAAGTGGGTACAGGCGCTTCGCAGGCCAACTGCTCGGTGCGCAATCCCTATTTCGTCGATCCGGACAACGGCAATTTCCAACTCTATAAGAACAGTCCTGCAATCAATGCCGGTACGGACAACAGCACGATAGGCGATCCCCGCTGGGGCGTTTCAGAAGACGAATACGACACCGGTGGTGAACCCTACGTGCCGTATAAGCAACCGTATTCGATGGCTCCGACCACCAACTCCGTCAAAGTTCTATGGCAGATGTCCGAAGAGACCGAACCCACCGACGCTGTCGTCTATTTCGGCACGGATCCGAACAATCTAGATCAGCAAGTGCAGACCAACTCCGGCTGGAATGTAGCCGATGAAGGATACATGCATATCGTCACCCTTACCGGCTTGCAACCCAATACCCGCTATTACTTCACTGTAGGTGCGAGTGCTACCCGCCGATTCGATAAGATATGCAGTACCAAGACAGCTCCGGAGCAAGGAACCGCCTTCCGTATCTTTACCATCAGCGATATTCACGGCAACGCTTGCAAGAACTGGTCTAACATGCAGGATTTCATCTGCAACCTCAACTGCGATATATCGCTTATGAACGGAGATTTTGTCAGCAGTAAGGGTAATGACCGCAACTGGAATAACTATTTCTTTACTCCCGGCGCACAATTCCTGAGCCAAGTGCCGCTGATGTCCTCATCGGGCAACCATGAGACAGGTGATCCGCGCGGATTACGCTGGTCGTCGTTCTATGACTATTTCCATCAATTCGCCCATGAAGGCGCTTGCGAAGGAGATATCATCGACCCGCGTAATGAAGCCTATTTCCATTTTGTCTATGGCAACGCAGACGTCATCATGCTCAATCTCAACGGCGATGAGTCTTCGCCTGAGTTCCTGCCCGGCAGCCGCCAATACGCGTGGGCGGATTCCATATTAAATACGTGTACGCGCCCGTGGATCATCATATGCCACCACGTAGGAGTTCATACCACCGGTTATCACGGTCAGTGGGCAGATGAACCGCGACAAATGGGAGCACTCTTCGAAAAACATGCAGCGCTCGGCAAACGCATCATCTCCCTCTCCGGCGATGACCACTCGTTCGAGCACTTGTACAAAGACGGCGTTCATTATCTCCGTCCGGGTTGTGGGCGAGATGCCAACTATGACCAGCAGAAGCAGCTCAAGGACTACAAATACTCCATGTTTTATAAGAAAGTGTCCTGCTTCTCAACCCTCGATATGTCGGCTGACGCTTCCTCTATCGCCCTCACGGCATACGACTCCGTAGGAAACCCCTTCTACTCCTATACCTTCCTTCACGAGAACGAAGTAGTCACTCCTGCCGTCAATTTCACCGTGCCTTCTGCCGAAGTAAACGCCGAAGACTCGATCCTGCTCCGCTGGTTCACCTTTGACCCCGTCGGTGATGCTACCGTCTCCCTCTATTGCGGTCAGACCAAGGATGCTACTGACATCGCCGGCTTGACGCCTATTGTCACTAACCTCCCGGGAACGGCGGAGAAATACATGTGGCATACGCGTGCTGTCATACCCAAAGGCAAATACTACCTCTATGCCGTCATTACATCCGGAGGAAAATCCTATATAGGCACGAACAAACCCGTTGTGAACCTATTGGAGGACACTACCCCACCGCCAGCTCCTACTGACCTTAGCGGAGTTATAGAGGAAGGGCACTATCAACTCTCTTGGCTCAATCCGACGCATCTCGTGCATCTGGATGAACTGCTGACGGATTTCAGTACCGGTATCGCACCGGTGATAAGGAGTGTTGAAGAAGGGGCTGTTATGTATCTCAGCCTCGAAGACGGTGCGCTCCAATGCGATTATTCCATCACTCAGGCCTGGGCAACCACTGCAGCGGAGTATGTGTTCTCACAACCCACAGACATGCACCTTACTCCCTTTCTGACCTTCCGGCTCAAGGGCAACGGCTCTTCTACCGATCTTCGTATCGTGTGCAAAAATATGTCTGCAAACCATGAGGACTGGTGGTACACAGAGAGTATCAATCTTTCGCAAAACACTTGGAAGGAAATCAAACTCGACCTCCGTACCTTGCAGGCTTTCGAATGGTATGCCAACACCGATGATCACAACCAATGCGAAGGTATCGTACGCCTCTCGTTCGGTGTCTCCACCGGTACTCCGGTGAACGGCTCTTTCTGGCTCGACGACCTTCATTTAACCGGCGATATCTACCCTGCGCCTGACTACTTGGAAACCGTCATCGTACGCAAAGACGATGATTTCCCTGCCTCTCCTACCGATGGCACAGAGATTTACCGCGGCACAGCCGAAGCCTGCAGCGATGCCTCCTCCGTAGCCGGTAAACAATACTACTATACCGCCTTCGCCTTCGACGACCGTAACAACTGGTCAGTCCCTACCCCTGCTGCCCAATGGAATTCCACCGCCGATATTGCATCCGCGTTCGATTCCCTTAATAACAATACCACCGCTCCGCAGAAATTCTTGCGAAACGGTCACTTGTACATCCTCCGCGGCAACGAAATCTTCAACGCACAAGGACAACAGGTTAAATAACAACGCGAAATTTATCTATTATGAAAAAACGCTATACACAATCCAACACGCAAGCGCTTCCGGTAGTTCCGATGGGATCTATTTGCATCGGGTCGGTGCATACGGATCCCAAAACATCTCTCCGCTACGGAGGCGGCTCTGACGGCTCCAGCGACGCAGTCGCACCGATGTAAACGTCTATTCCCAATGCCTGTCTTTGGCAAAGAGACGGAGTGCGCCGCGTAGCAGAATGCCGGCATTCGTATGCCGCGCATAGGACGCACTATAGGGACGGATGCGTTGTGCGTCATGCAGACGTTCCTGCATCGTATGAATCTTACGAAGCCATCGGTTCGCCGGTGACTTTTCTGTTACATTCTTCTCTACCCCTTCTCCCTGCAGCAGATCCGTCATCAGTCGCTCTGCACGCGTTGCATACGCTTCCGAATAGAACGGTGCCTCCGGCTCCGCCAAACCTATATAACGCACGAGTGCGTACATATACACGTGCCATATATCCATAAGGTGCAAAGCCTCCAGATACCGTTTAAGCCGTTTCCTGTCTATCTGTTCCGCATAATGATGCAGTACCAGTGCTATATCGCATAGCTGCCTTACGCATGCGCCGCGCGTCTGCATATGTTCCCAAGCGTGCAGGAACACAAACAGCGCATTGAACGTCGGTTCTAACACTTTTACCTTCAAGCCCTCTATCTCCTGTTCGCACGCATGCGCTACCGCATACGCTTCCATACGCGCATAGCGTCGGTCATCTATCGGATGCGGCAACGCCGCCGTCACACGGTGTATCTCTATTGACACACCGTCTGCAATCAGATTATAGTGCTTGTAATGATCCAATTCCTCATCGAACTTCAAGGCCTTCGGAAAGGTATCCCGTAACACCGCACATGACGGATGATACTGCTCTTTGCCCACAAACAAGTCTATATCCGACCATGCCCGCTGCGACGCATCGCTATACAATGCCGCCAAGCCGGCTCCCTTCATCAGTACCGGTTTGATGCCCGCTTCCGTCAATGCCTGCCACGCCATACCCAGTGTGTGACGCAGTTTCACCTGCTGCTGCATCGTCTGTGCGCATACCGCCTTCATCTGCATCCGTAATGTACTGCCTTCCGGCAATAGTCCGCTGGTCAGCAGACTCGGAAAAACAAGCGGTCCTGTCGCCTGCTCCGCACATAACGGCACAAGTGCTGCTAACGTCGCATCGTCCGGCTTCGCAAGCACGTCATCTGCCTTTCCCCACAAGGCTCTTTGTACCCACTGTAAGTATGTCTCAAAGAGAATAGACATCATTCCGTTTGCAAATTTTGCGCAAAAGTACAATTTATTTTGCATATATGCAAATTTTTTTGTACTTTTGTAGCCGATTTAGCTTTTTCTATGCCGCATAAAGTGCCGAATGACATATTAATCCCGGAAATGGAGCGCCTACTATGTGCAGGCAAACAAGTCATTTTCACCCCCGACGGAGTCAGCATGCGCCCCTTCATCGAAGGCGGAAAGGACAGTGTCGTGCTTGAGCAAGTCTCCGATATACATGTAGGCGATATTCTCCTATGCCGCATCGGTACTACTTATGTGCTGCACCGCTTAATAGCGCTTCATAACGAGGAATTAGTACTCATGGGAGACGGCAACCTATCCGGCGAAGAGCATTGCAGCAGAGAAGATGTCATCGGGCGAGTTACTGAAATTCGTTCGCCACGCGGCAGAAGAAAACCTATGTGCGGCTGGCGGCTTTGGCATCGGCTCTTACCATTTCGGCCGTTTCTCTTGAAGATTTATAGGCATTTGTGAGAGGTGAGGGGTTATGGGTTATGGGTTATGGGTTATAGGTTACGGGTTACAGGTTTATAAGTATGCAAATAATTAAAGGTTTCAAATTACGCCCTCTGGGCGATGAGTTTATTCTTGTGGGAGAAAGCATTGAGCAGATCAACTTCAACAAGATGATTTCGATGAACGAAACGGCGGCTTTTCTTTGGCAGCACGTCGAAGACGGTCATCCGTTCGATGCCAACGAACTGGCGCAACTGCTGGTCGGCGAATATGAAGTGAGTGAACAACAGGCACACAATGATGCCGAACAAACGATACAAGCATGGTTGAGCGCAGGTATTATAGCGTAGCCGGACACTGCTTTTCCGTCACAGCGGAAGAGAAGGTCTTCTCTGAGATGACGAACTATGTCCCTTTCCGGATTGAAGACGAAGCGCAGAAGACGGTCTTTGATCTGACCCTGACGGATGTTCCTCTTCCCGAAGAGCGGACACATGTGTTCACCGACACCTCCGATGCCGATATGCCCCGCATTGAGATCTACCGCGTCGGTGCGGAATGGCTCTTTCTCGTCTCTCCGACCAGAGACGCTGCTATAAGTCTGCGCCTCATCGTCTCTCCGGATTTCCATGATGCCCGGCTTCATATCCTTTCGGATACCCGTTTCGGCATCGACAACGCCTGCATGATCCTTTATGCGTTCTCTACTGCCCTACTCCATACGCTCACTATGCACGCCTCTGTGATCGTACGCAACGAGCGCGGCTACCTCTTCCTCGGCAAATCCGGCACTGGCAAATCCACTCATGCACGGATGTGGCTCAAAGCGTTTGACGATGCGTGGTTGCTCAATGACGACAACCCGATCCTGCGCTTGTTAGACAACGGCGAAGTACGGGTCTATGGTTCTCCCTGGAGCGGTAAGACGCCTTGTTATATCCATAAAGACGCACCCGTAGCGGCTATTACCCAGTTGGCACAAGCGCCGCAAAACAACATACGTACGCTCAAGTTACCTCAAGCGTACGCATATATGTTAGCCTCTGTCAGCGGACTGAAGATCGAACCCGCTATGATGGACGCCCTCTACGACACAATCTCGCATGTCATTCAATCGGTTCCAGTGCGGTACATGGAGTGCCTGCCGGACACCGATGCGGCACACGTCTGTGCCGAAACTGTCCTATAGCAACTCTATCTCACCGAAGAACTGAGAACAATGGAAGTCCGGCTTCGGTAGCGGTATAGGTTGCCAACTCAGGAAATGCGGTTTCTTCGTCATATCCGCGCACTTATAGAAATTCGCCCGTAACTTCTGCGGGAATTCCAGTGGCTTGTCTCCGAAAATAAGATCCAACGGAATCCGCTCTTCTACTGTCCATTCGAACAAGCCGTCTTTCTCCTCAAATGCCTCTCTCGGGAAGTCACATTTGCGCTCAATTCTTCCCATTTCATCGGGAGAAAACGGCACTACATCCTCTGCTCTTCCTTTGCGACGCGAGCCTACCATAGACCCGATGCAGTTACACTCGAAATTGAAGTAATGGTCATCTCCGGGTACTTGGCAGAAGAACTCCACGCACGAGTCTTCCCATACCGGTCCTTGATCCTCCGTTGTCACCGCACGCAGTTGCTCGCCTTTCACATGCCATTTTAAGAACAGGTTTTCGCGGTCGTTACTTATTTCGACGGACACCTCCGGCTTCTCCGGAAACGCCTCCGGCCAGTTGACGTTATTTACTGCTAAGATCATGGATGATGGCTTTCATTTGAGGTTCTACTTTCTCTTGCTCTTCTACCAGCCTCAGCTGCGCTTTGGTACGCACGAGATTGTGCTCCGGATATTGGATCTTGTAATAGGTGTCGCCGTTGATATAGTCCGTAAAGAACCGCACTGTCTGCATATAACTCAGCAGTCGGCAGCCGTACGGCAAGAGTTCTTTCTCGATATCGGTAAGGAATGTCGCCTCTTTGAGGTATCCCCGAGCGTAGGCTTCAAAGATCGCGAGATCCACATGGATATTGTCCAAGTTCGGGTCATCCTCTGCGCCCGTATTAGCGGCAGTACGCATGAAATCGCCAAAGTCACTGGAGACGAATCCCGGCATCACGGTATCCAAATCCACAATACAGATCGGCCGTCCCTCTTCGTCAAACAGCACATTGTTCACTTTCGTATCGCAGTGGTTGATGCGTTTCGGCAGTTTGCCTTCGCGGAACAAACGCTCTGCTTGGCACATCTCTTCGCGGCGCTTGTCTATCTCCGCAATGATATCCGCACACGCGGCTTTGCGTCCGGCGGCATCCGCTTTCAGCGCTTCGTCCAGTTGCCACAAGCGGTATTCCATGTTATGGAAATTAGGGATTGATTCGCATAGTGCATCGAACGGCAGGTCGGATAACTGGCATTGGAAACGACCAAACGCTTCGCCTGCCAACTCGGCGGAAGCAGGTGTCACCCGCTCCTGCGAGTGCGCTCCTTCTATGAGCACATACACACGCCAGTAGTCTCCTTCCGGCGTCTTGTAATACAGTTTACCGTCTTTCGTCGGCACAACCTCCAGCACCTTGCGCGCGATGTCCTGCTCTCCGGCGGCTTCCAACTTATGACGTATATGGTCGGTCACCAATTGGATGTTACGCATCAAGCCTTCCACGTTTTGGAATATATGGTGGTTGATACGTTGCAGAAAATACGATTTCTCACCTGCCCTCTTCGCGCGGACGATAAACGAATCATTGATAAATCCGATTTTCAAGGGCTGCGGATCGCTTACCTCATTGATGATGGCAAATTGTTTTAAAATCTCTTTCATACTATAATGGGTTATGGGTTACGGGTTATGGGTTATGGGTTACGGGTTACGGGTTACAGGTTACGGGTTTTCAATCTTCAATCTTAATTCTTCAATCGATGCAACCGTTTCCCAGCCGGCGAATTTCTCTCCTGCCGCACGGTTTTTCTCCAAATCATCGACGTAGATCGTATGCGCGGAATCCACTTTCGCCTCACGTACTACATGGTCGAAGATCTCCTTGTTCGGCTTTGCAATATGCAACTGCTGTGAAGCAAACACGGCATCGAAATACGAGCCTAAGTTATACTGCTCCCAGATAGGCTGCCAGTGTAACTCATTCGAATTGGACAACAGGATTGTTCTGTACCCTCTTGCGCGTAAACTTGCGATGTAATCGAGCCTTTCTTGTGGCAGTTCGTCCAGCATGCTCAGCCACGCTTCGCGAATCTGCTCGATCGTTGTGCCCGTATAGCAGTACTCCTGCAGCGTATGCAGAAACTCATCCGTGGATATATTGCCGTACTCATAGTCATGCATCAACTGCTTCGTAGCGGCACTGACCGACACAACTCCTTCGCCTTCGTCATCAATGCCAAGCACGTTGCGTACGTTCTCTTCGCCCATGAGGCGCTTGAAATTCCCCACGCAACGCGGTACGTTGAGGTTAATGATCACTCCTCCTAAATCAAAAACAATAGTATTTTTTTCCATTTGGCATCAGGATATAAAAGATTCCGTTTTCTATTATCTTGCGTGGTTTGTCGGTTTGCCCGCTCACTGCTTCGATCGCATCGTCTATCTCAACCACCGGCAGATCTCCCGGCATCAGCGGAGCTTCACGGGTAATGACTACCTCTGCGCCCAAATCATTGAGTCCCGTCTCCGGATCCCATACATCCTCATTAGCGAAGCGCACTGCATACCGCGGATCGGAAGCGATAGACTCGTACTTATCCGGCATATGCAGATAGAGATGATATGTTCCCTCGGGCAGATCGGCAGGGATTTCCACTTGCTCGTTGATCGCACTCAACTTGTTGTTCGGTTTCCAGCGGCGCGGGTCAGCCGTGGTCTGAATCCTGTAACCCGTATCCGGTAACCCTTCGCCCTTCAGAACCAACTCTACCGGCCGTTCATTGTAGATAGGTGCGTAGCCCGTATTACGGATCAGCACAGTTACGTTCATCTTGCCGCCGGGCGCAGCCGAGTCACCCAAGATGGCTTCGGTCATCGTATAACGGTAACCCATATGGACATTCAGCGTGTCGAAGATTCCGCTTTCCCGCCAGCGTTTGGTCACTTGTGTGGCATACGAACTGCCGCAGAATGACCAGTGGTATTCGCTCATCTCTTCCGGTGCTTTCGTATAGACCTGCTGCGCCAGCGAGTTACTCTCCACATTCGTCTCGCCGCCATTCGGCACATAAAGCGTCTCCTGTGCTATGTATGCCCGCACGGCAGGGTCATCACTCTTGTTATCGCTGGCGTACGTGCCGTCGTTTCCCCATTCATTCAGAAACGCATCGTTGTGGCAGCCCCATCGTGCCCGCATCGAACCGCTGAAACCATCCTCTTCATTGAGCGGTATCTCATCGCCGAAATACTCGGTCTTGAGCATCGGATAGCGGAACAGGACAAACCGGTCTTCCGGTGCATTGGCAAAGAGCGCATCAATGACCTTGCGGCGGTTACTGTTCATATGCTGGCTCTCGTTGCCGTAATGGGTGGTATAGTACCACTCGCCCCATACGCCTACAAAACCGGCCTCGAGCACATAGATCACATCGGCGTTGGCAGCCAGATGCGGTTTCAACTGCTCCAGATGCAAACGGACGGTATCCGGCACGGCATCTACCTTGTCACTCTCCCGCTCGGTATAAGCAAAGCGCAGCACACATTTCAGTCCGTACTTGCGCAGTTCCTGCATGTCTTCGTCAAAGCCCACCAGAACCTCTTCCGGCAACGCCTTTGATTTGTACTTGTTGAAGTTATACAGCACGACCGCCAGGGTCATATTGTATTTCGAGCCCCAGTTCTCGTCCACTTCCCCTTTCACTACATTCGGGCGCTCGGCAGACACGATCCGGCTCATCTCTTCCGTAAAACCCCGCTCGGGGTTCTTGAAGACCGTCGTGTTGTCCGGCGTATATACCACTTTGGCGGCTTGAACCGTCACGATGGCAGTCATAAAGATAATTGCTAAACAAAGCGTCTTTTTCATGGTCGTAGGTATTAATATATGCGATTCTTGAATGCTTGTGCCAGTTCGCGTTTGTCGTCCGCTTCACGTAGTGTCTGACGTTTGTCGTACGTGTGCTTACCCTGACAAACAGCTATTTCTATCTTTGCTAATCCGCGCTCGTTGATGAACAGGCAGAGCGGGATGATCGTCTTGCCCGTCTCTTTCGTGGCGCGGTCTATCTTGCGTATCTCTCGCCGTTGCAGCAGCAGTTTGCGGTCACGTTTGGCTTCGTGGTTGGCATAGGATCCGAAGCGGTACTCGGCGATGTGCATCTGCTTGACATACATCTCCCCGTGCTCTATCTGGCACCACGAATCAACCAGAGACGCTTTGCCCTCACGAATGGACTTGATCTCTGTGCCGAACAACTGGATGCCTGCCGTGTAGCGGTCGAGGATGATGTACTCAAACTTCGCCTTCTTGTTCAGAATCTTTATGTCACTTTTCTGCTTCATCCTTAGCTTCATCTCGGCTTTGACTGTCGTTTGACTGTCGTTCGACCGTCGTTTGACCGTCGTTATTCACCGCTAATTTCTTGTACTTCTTCTGGCGCTGCTCCCAACGGTCACGAGCGTATTGCTGCATGTCGATGACGGTATCACTCTCGTCGATGATCTCCAAGCCGAAGATGGTCTCAATGATGTCCTCCAGCGTCAGAATACCGACGAACATACCGTATTCATCGATGATCTGCGCAATCTGGCTCTTTTGCTTGAGCATCGAATCGAAGATCGTACCAAGCGTCAAGTCCTGATCAAACGCAGGGAGCGAGCGTTTGATGCCGCCCAGCGTCTTACGGAAATGGTCTTCCGTCAGTTCCTCGAGGGCATCGTTACGCAGTACGTAGCCGGTGATATACTCCGGTGCGGTAGGGTTATAGAGCGGAATACGGGAGAAATGGTCGTACTCGTCGTTGTCGTAGTACGCGCGCAGCGTCATGTTCTCCGGCGCTATCTTCGCTACCACGCGCGGCGTCATCACGTCGTATGCATGAATCGAATCGAGCCGCATGAGGTTAGAGAAGATCTTGTTCTCATCCTCATCGACCACGCCTTCCTCTTCGCCTACATTCACCATCGCCAGCACTTCTTCGCGGCTGACAGACGGATCGTCTTCGTTGTTCGGAAAGGCCTTCGTGATGAGTTCGACCAACAGTACCAGCGGATAGAGAACGATGATGAGCAGGTGAATCGTATAGGCGGTGAAGCCCATTAACTGACGCCAATAAGTGGTTCCGATCACTTTCGGAATGATCTCCGAGAAGACGAGAATCAGAATGGTCGTGATGGCAGACATCAGTCCGAACCACTTGGAGCCAAACACGGCTGTGACCTGCATACCGACACCGGCGGCACCGATCGTGTTGGCGATGGTGTTCAGCGACAGAATTGCCGCAAGCGGGCGACTCGTATCGTCCTTGTACTTACTCATGCGTTTGGCGGGCGCATAGCCTTCCTCCTCACGCAGGTTAATATAACTGAGCGACGTGGACATCAGCACCGATTCCAGTACGGAACACAGGAAACTGATGCCCATCGCGCCGAATAAAAATAGTAATAACAGTCCCATAATGTCAATTTGGGCGCAAAGTTACTACAAAAAATTCACATATGCAAATTTTTGTCAGTCAATTTTAATATCTTTGTTTACATTCTTGCTTCCGAAGAGGGCATACCAAAGGATAAATGCCACTCCTACGATAGGAACAATGTAACTCAAAAGACAGTTGTGCGCAGCCACTACACTCTGGATATACGGCACGATTCCGCCGCCTACCACCATCATCATGAAGATACCCGAAGCCTTGGCGGTATATTTGCCCAGCCCCTCGGTAGCCATGTTGAAGATGGAAGTCCACATCACGGATGTACAGAGACCACATAGCACAAGCAGCGTTGAAGCCAGCGGCACGTCAATGACCTCGCCTTGTACGAAGGTCTTTGCCATGATGCTGTCACCGATCAGCATAGCGGCTACCATGAGCGCTATCGCTACACTGGCTACACAGATGACCATGGTGCGGCTGCTGACCTTACCTCCGATGGCTGAACCTACGAAACGGCCGACGAGCATCAGAATCCAATAACGGCCTGCGATCATACCTGCTACGGCAAAGCCCACTTTCGGAGTCAGATAACTGATGAGCGTAGCCGGAATACCGATCTCGACACCTACGTAGAAGAAGATAGCGATCACACCGAGCGTGAGGTGGCGGAACGACCACGGGCTGCGCTCGTACGTTACTTGCTGACCTGCGCCTGCGGGCTCGGCAATCGGCGTCAGACGAATCACCAGATAGATCAATGCGAATACGCCCATAGCGATGTACAGTACGGCATTGACATCTGCGATGCCCTTGCCGGCCAGACTCTCACCGATGATTGCGCCGACGAGCATAGGGGTCAAGGCACCGCTCAGCGAGTTCAACGTACCGCCCACGAGGTTGAGCTGGTTACCACGGTTACCGCCGCCGCCCAAGAGGTTGAGCATCGGGTTAACGACCGTGTTGAGCATGCAGACGCAGAAACCGCCTAACAGCGCACCGATCAGATACACGGCAAAACTGTCGAACACACCACTCATCCATTGAACGGTAATACCGATGAATCCGAGGAAAATAGCCGTTAAAGCCGTACGTTTGTAGCCGTACTTGGAGAGGATGTTTCCTGCCGGAATACCCATGATGAGGTACGCTAAGAAGTTGAACAGGTTACCCAACATACCCATACGTTCTGCTTGCGCAGGGTCAGTGAAAGACGCACCCCAGATCTTGCCTACCGGCGCAGCGAGGTTGGTGACAAACGAGATCATCGCATAGAGGAACATCATGGCGATGATCGTGATGATAGTCAAAGACTTGTTTTGTTTTGTTTCCATATAGAATAAGATTAATAAGTGAGTGCGATTGAAATAGTGTCAAACCATGCTTCGTCGGTAGGGAAAGCCGTTGTGCCGTTGCTCCACCCGCTCCAGCAGGCGCCGAACCAATAGGTCATCGTGTCGCCGAGCTGGTAGGGCTGCACGGAGATGAGCGAACCGTCCACGATCTTCTGCAGCGACCGCCCGGGCGTGATGACCGCTACGTAGTTACGCCCCTGCGAGAGGGAACCGTTGTAGTCGAAGTTCATCTTCGCCGCCTGTTTGTCGCTCAGCGCATTCTCCGCATAAGCGATCGTGCCGCAATGGTCACATATCTCGTAGGCATCTATCGTGTCGTGCAGGTAAATACCGCCGCCGACGTATAACATCTGCTCCTGTTCCCCGTAACCTGTAACCTGTAACCCCTCATCCCTTAAAACCACTTGCGCTTTGTTGAGCAACTGCCCTGCCTGCGCGGAGATGATGAGGTCGGCTTGCAACCGGGTCTCTGCCACTTGCAGGCTGTCGTAATGAAGCCGGAAGACGAACTTGTCCGGTGTCTGCTCGAGCACCTCCCACGAGGTGTACGGTCCGCCTATCCACAGCCGGTCATCCGCCAGCACGACTAATCCGCCGGCGCCGCAGGTGTGCGCCACTTTGTAGCAGTCCAGCCCCTTGCCGTAGTTGATATGGTACGGCAGCCCCAACACATGCTCGCGGTAATAAAAACTATCCACCACCAGTTCGGGCGAAGCCTTTAACCATAAGTCCACGCCATTGGAGGGGTTCTCCGGCAACAACGCCGGGCCGTAGAGACGGAAGGCGGCGTACTCGTTCTCCCACGCGAAGTCGTCCTTGCGTTCAGGCACATAGCGCCCGTACACTTTGGGCTGCACCGTCTCTTGATGACAAGCGGTCAAAGAGAGCAGCATCAGTCCTATAAGCCAGCTACATGAATTCTTCATAAAACAAGCAAATATAATTATCGGGTGCAAAGGTACAAAAAAAAAATGACGTGAGCAAATTTCACGCCATTTTTTTTGAAAATCTTCAATCTTCACTCTTCAATTACCTGTAACCCGTATCACACATCAAAGAATCCTAATTGGCTGATCGCAGTCAGCATGCGTCCTATGTAGTCGTTGTCGGGTTCAGTCCATTGGAATCCGAGTCGCAGGAGCACTTGTGAGGTGTAGCTGTTATTGCGATCGACGATCTGCGTCGGTTGTCCGTGGGCGATGTTCTGGTACGCGAGCATGGTGGTGAGCAGCGAGGCTTTGTTGGGATCGAGTGCTGCCTGTTGTACCGCCATGCCGAAGGCCTCCGGCTCGACGAACTGCATTTTCGTACCGAGTTTATCGAGGACTTGCAGCACGTTACCAAGCAGCCGTGTGTGCGTGTTATAGGGCTGGAAGACGGTGCACTCTTTCGGTGTCGTCGCCAGCAATACGATGGCCCGTGCTGTCTCGTTGATCGGCGAGAACTCGGTGGGGTTGTCATACTGGTCGTAGGGGCAGCAGCCGAGCATGTTGAAGATCTTGATGCGCCCCATGTAGCTGTTGGTGGAGAAGTTAACCTGGAACTCGCCGTCGTAACTACGTGCTGCGAGGTTACCGACACGCATGATCTTGGCCCGCAGACCCTTCGTCGCTACCGCATCAAGGATGAGACGATCGGCGAGGAACTTGGAGTGCATGTACTGGTTGCCGAGGTACTGCCCGAACCATATGTTGCGCTCGGTGAGCACCGGAGCCGGCATGTTATCGCCGATCCATACACCGCCGGTGGAGGTGGTGGAGACATGCACGAGTGCCGCACCCGTTGCCAAACAGAAGTCCACACAACGTTGTGCTCCGCCGATGTTCACATCTTCGATGTCCGTGCCCTTCGAGAAGTGCTTGACGTTGGCTGCGCAATTAAATACCGTTTCAATAGGCGTTTGTACATTGAAATCACTCGTTACGTCGCCTTGAACGACAAAGATGCGGGTGCCGAAGAGGTCATCGAAGCGGCGGCTGAAATAGTAGAACAGCAGGTTGCGCACGCGACGCTCGGCATCTTCCTGACTCTTACCGCGCACGAGGCAGGTGATGGTCTTGGCATCGGAGTCGATGAGCTCTTTGAGGACGTGGATACCGAGGTAACCCGTAGCACCGGTGAGGAGGACGTTGCCCAACTCTTGGCGCTCGCCGGCCTTGAAGGTCTCGAGGTTGTTGGCTTGGAGTATCTCGTTGATGGCCGTATAATCAAACTCCGTGATCTCCCGATCCGGTGTCTCGGCATTGGCGTTGGCATTGGCTCCCTCAACGAGTTGCGTCAAATCACGTGGTGTAGGATGGGCGAAGAGGTCGGCGTACGCGATATGCTTACCCGCCTTGTCGGCTTCGATGATGACGCGGGTCACCATGAGCGACGTACCGCCTAATTCGAAGAAGTTATCCGTGGCACCGACTTTGTCCAGCGAGAGCACCGACGCGAAGATATCCGCGAAGAGTTTCTCGGTATCGTTGGCAGGTGCTACGTAGTCATGGTCGTCCGCCTGAATCTTCGGTGCAGGCAGCGCTCGTTTGTTCACTTTCTGGTTCTGGTTGAGCGGAATGACATCAATCTGCATCGTAGCCGCCGGCACCATATAGGGCGGTTTGCGTTCGCGGATGAAGGCGTTGAGTGCCTGCACGTCGATGGCTTGGTCACTCACCACATAGGCGGCGATGAACTTACCTCCGTTGGGGTAATCGAAGGCCTGCACGGTTGCATCTTTGATGCCCTCGAACTGACGGATGACCGCTTCCACTTCCTTCAACTCGATACGGAATCCGCGGATCTTGACCTGTCCGTCACGACGCCCGACAAACTGGATATTTCCGTCCGGCAAGTAGCGAACGATATCGCCCGTGCGGTAGCAGCGTTTGCCGTTCCATGTGACAAAGGTCTCGGCGGTTTTCTCCGGCAGGTTCAGATAGCCGCGACTCACTTGCGGACCGCTTACCCATAGTTCGCCCGTAGCGCCGAGCGGCAGCCGTTGGCCGTTGGTGTCCATGATGAAGAGTTGCAGGTTATCCAGCGGTTTGCCGATGGGGATATGCTGCTCGTATTCGCGCACGAGATAGGTCGTGGTGAAGATCGTACACTCCGTCGGACCGTAGCCGTTGTGCATCTGATAGTTCGTCGGCGGATTGAGGGCAGAGAGTGCTTCACCGCCCACCGACAAGTGCAGCAGCGAATGGCACTCGACGTTGGTGGCAAACTGATAGCCGATCTGCGTGGTCATGAACGAGTGCGTGATTCCTTCGGCATCGAAATAGCGCCCCAGTTCCGGCAGGTTCAGCCGCAGGTCTTCCGGCACGATATAGACCGCTGCTCCGCAGGTCAGCGCCGGGTAGAGATCCATCATGCAGGCATCGAAACCGAAGCTCGCATAGGCCGCCACCTTATGTCCTTCGTGCAGGTCGTAGTAGCGCTGGTACCAATGACAGAACGCGACGAGGTTGCCGTGCTCAAGTTGGACGCCTTTGGGGACACCGGTAGAGCCGGAGGTATAGAGGAGGATGAATAAATCCGAGGGATTCGGAGTATTCAGAGTATTCGGAGTATTCGGAGTATTCAGAAGTTCCTCAAATTCAGCCTCGGTGAGGAGCATGCAGCTGTTGGCATCTTGCTGCATGTAGGCGAGGCGCTCCTCGGGGTACGAAGGATCGAGCGGCAGGTAGGCGCAACCGGTCTTGATGACTGCCAACGCACCTAACACCATCCACTCGCTGCGCTGCACTTTGATCGCAATCACATTTGTCGTCGGGTGCAGCCCTGCGGCGATGCGGTCGGAGATCTCATCAACTTCGCGGTAGGTGAAGCGCTTGTCGGTATAGACGAGTGCGAGTGCATCCGGGGTCTTGGCGACTTGCGCCTTGAAGAGCGAGAGGATGGTCTGCGTGTTGTCGTACGGCACGGCTGTCTCGTTGAAGCTTTCGAGCAGTTTCGTTTGTGCTTCGTCCATGAGCGAGATGGAGCGCAAGGCCGCTTTCGGTTGTGCCGCAAAAGCGCTGAGGGCATTGCTGACGGACTGCGCGAGCGACTGCATCATCTCGCGGCTGTAGCGGCCGTTGTCGTACTCGATTGCGACGCTCGGTTGACCGTTCACTTCGACGATATAGAACGCGATTTTGAACTTCGGCACGTTGAGTTCCATGTTCTCCGTCGCGATCGATTGCCCCTTGATTTTGTATTCGGAGAGCACGCCGAGTTGGTAGGCGAACATGATCTCTGCCGTCAGGTCATAGTCGGCGGCGATCTGCGCAAACGGGTAGTTCTCGTGCGCGAGCGTCTCTTCGAAATGCTCACCGGTCTCACGGATGAAGGCCTCGACCGTTTGGTTGCTGATCTTACTGCTCAATGCGAGCGTGTTGACCATCATACCGATCGTGTTCGCCATCTTGAGGTTGCTACGGCCGTTGGAGATGGTGGTGATACAGAGATCGTCTGCGTTGGCAAAGCGCGCGAGCGTGTAGAAGACCGCTGCGAGTGTTGCTCCTGCCGGTGTCACGCCTGCCTTTTGTGCCAGCGCCTCAGCGGCTTTGATGTCCATCGGCGCATAGACCTGCCCTATCTCACCGTCCTTGGGGTTCGTCAGGTCAGCTGCCACCTCTGTAGCCCCTTCCACTTGCGCGAGTTGCGAATGGAAGAACTCCTTCGCTGCGGCGTATTCGGCGCCGTCTTTGGCAGCCTGTTCGTCGGCTACGAACTGCGCATACGAGCACATTTCCTTGTCGATCGTGCCGCCGTCGAGCAGGGCACAGAGTTCGTTGAAGAAGACATCGTACGAAGCGCCGTCGCAAACGAGGTGGTGCATGTCGCAGTAGAGGTATAGCGCCTCTTCCGTGCGCACGATGCTGAACCGGCAGAGGAGGTCTTTGCTCAGGTTGAACGGCCGCACGAACTCCGCGCGGTAGGCCTCGAGGTCGGCTTCTTTCAGCTCTAATCCCGTAACCTGTAATCCGTCACCCGTAACCTTTTCAATCACTTGCTCCACGCCGGTGTCGTTGGTGCGGAAATGCACGAACAGTTCAGGATGGTTATTCACCACTTGTACGACCGCCGCTCGCAAAGCGTCATCGCTGATCTCTTTCGGCATTCGCGCGCGCATGGGTATATTATATAGTGTCGAAGTGGGATTCTTCATGCACTCGAAATAGACACCGGTCTGGGCGTGACTCAAGGGGTATGGGGCGGCTTCATTTACGATTTGGTCATTTACTATTTGGTCATTTATTTGGCCATTGAGCAATTGAGCCAAGATTTCATTCTCAATCGTTTGGATGTTGGCGCCTTTGACGAGCAGTTTGGCATCGAGTTGGACACCGAAACGCTTATAGACTTGTGTGGCGAGTTTGATGGCAGAGATCGAACTGAGGCCGACATAGCGCAGATCGGTTGTGATACCGAAATCGCGGTTGTTCACGATGCCGGCTACGATGTCCGCCAGTTGCTCTTCGAGCACATTGAGCGGAGCTGCCTCTTTGGGCGTATCGTCCGTTTGGGCTTTGGGTTCGGGCAAGGCACGCTTGTTGACCTTTTGGTTCTGGTTGAGCGGTATCGCATCAATCTGCATGGTTACTGCCGGCACCATATACGGCGGTTTCTGATCCATGATGAAGGCGTTGAGCGCCTGGATGTCGATCTTCCGGTCGCTGACGATATACGCCGCGATGAACTTACCGCCGCTCGGGTAATCGAACGCCTGCACGGTCGCATCCTTGATGCCCTCGAACTGACGGATCACCGCTTCCACTTCTTTGAGCTCAATACGGAATCCGCGGATCTTGACTTGTCCGTCCTTGCGTCCCACGAACTCGATCTCTCCGTCGTGACGGTAACGAACGATATCGCCGGTGCGATAGACGCGCTTACCACTCCACTCCACAAAGGCCTCAGCGGTCTTCTGCGGCTGGTTGAGATAGCCAAGACCTACTTGCGGACCGCAGATGAGCAGTTCACCTGCTGCTCCCCACGGTACACGCTTGCCGTACTTATTGATGATGAACAGCTGCGCCGAGTCATTGGCGCTACCGATCGGTATGTTCGGTTCGTTCTGCTTCACATAGTAGCAGCTCACATAGACTGTACATTCCGTCGGACCATAGGCATTCTGCAATTTATAGGTCGGCGGATCAAGCGACATCAGTTTCTCGCCACCCGTTCCCAGATGTTGCAGACACGGGATATCGGGGAAGTTCTGCACGAGCTGCGTGGCAACCTGGGTGGTCATGAAGATATGCGTGATTTGCTCGCGCAGGATATACTCGTGAATGGCATCGAGGTCAAAACGGATATCGTCGCCGATGACGTACATCGCCGCGCCGGCCACCATGCAGCCCCAGAAGTCACACATGAAGGCATCGAATCCGTAACCCGCATAGGTGGCGTAGCGACTTTCGTTCGTCAGACCGATGCGCTTGGTATGGAAATCGCAGAAAGTGAGGATGTTCTGTTCGCTCAGCATCACACCTTTCGGTGTGCCCGTCGTGCCGGAGGTATAAAGGAGGATAAACGCATCGCCGCCTTCGTATTGCGCGGCATCGGCACGCATGAAATCCAGGCGCTCCGCCGGATAAGAGCTATCCAAGGGCATCGCGGTCATACCGGCTTTGGCGATCGCCAGCGGCACGATGATCATCTGCTCGTTGCGCGGCACCGAATAACCGATCACATGCTCGCCGCAGCGCTCGGTGTATTGCGGATCCAGCGTGTCGGAGAGTTTATCCACTTCGGCGTAGGTCAGCCGTGTCTCACCGGCTACGACACATATTGCGTCCGGATGCTCGGCCACATGTTGTTTGAAGCGAGCTACCAGACTGCCCTCCGAGGCTTTCGGTGCTTCGGGGTTGCGGGCGTCCAGCCACGTCAACTGCTCCGGAGTGCAGTACTCGATCTCGCACACCCGCTCTGCCGTTACCATCGAACGCAGGATCATGCTGTACGCCTGCGCCAACTGCTGCAGGAATGCCTCGGAGTAGTCGGCAGTGTTGTAACTGAGTTTGAGGGCGTACTGGCTGTTCACTTCGAACAACTCCGCGCACAGTTTCCATCCCGGCGTCGGTTTACGCAAGTCGGTGTACGGCACCAGCGTCTCCCCTAAATGCAGACCACGCTTATCGGCCAGCACGGCTCCTTGATAGACGAACATGACTTGGTTGTTCAGCCCCAAGTCGCGTACGGCATCCGGATAAGCGTAATACTGGTATTTCTGCGTCCGGTTCAACTGCTCGTCCATGCCGCTCAGCATGTCGGCTATCAGCGTATCAGCCTTCGTCTGCATGAACACCGGCAGGGTATGCACCATCATCGTGATGGATCCTAATGTCCGACGATCTGTTCTGCCCCAGAATGCCGTGCAATACGATGCTTTCTCTTCGGCGCTGTAGGTCGCCAGCAACTGCGCAAAAGCGGTCTGCATGATCACGCTCTCTTTGGCGCCGAAACGCTTCTCGATCGCCTGTATATCGTCCTTGCTGACACTCAGCGGGAACATCTGATATCTGGCAGTTGACAATTGACAGTTGACAGTTGATATTTTCGCCTCGGGGATGGGTAACGAATCCGTGTCGGCGGCATCGCAGAAGGTCTTGGCGTACCACTCTTTCGCTTCCGCCATCAGTGCCTCGTCTGCCCGTTGAGCCGCTTCCTCATTCGCAATCGCCGCACCGTCCATCAGTTCTCCGGCGGGTTTCTTGCCGTTGTAGATGCGCTCGATATCGCGCAGCAGCAGCGTCACCGAGAAGCCATCCGCCAGCACGTGATGAATATCTATATAGAGATAGCTTTTCCCCGTAACCGGTAACCCGTCACCTGTAACCTTATAGATCTCCGCGCGATACAGTTTGTCCCCGTGGATATCCATGGTTTGGGCGAAGGTCTCTTGCGCGGCTTTCCATTCCTCTTCATTGACTTCCCGCAGGCTAACCTGTAACCCGTCACCTGTAACCTGTAACCCATCACTTCCCATCTCCGGAATACCTTCATCATTCACCACCACATGACTGCCCAGATACGGGTGCGCGCACAAAGCCTCTTGCACGGCTTGCTGCAAACGCGCCAAGTCTGCATCCTCCGGTAAGGTGAAGAGCACGGGGTTCTGGTAGTTATACTCGTCTGAAACAGACGTCTCACAGGCATAATAAACACCTGCCTGCGCTTGACTCAACGGACTTTTCATAACTCTTATTTACGATTTACAAATTTACGATTTACGATTGATTTACGAATGAGTTAAATTGTACAATTTAATAAATCGTCAATAACTCGTACCTCGTCAATCGTCCAATCGTCAATTATTATCAATTTTCAATCTTCAATTTTCAATCTTCAATCGTAAAGATATTCTGGAACCCGCTCATGCGGAAGATATCGGCTACGTCTTCGTTCAGATGCGCCACACGGATTGAACCGCCTTTCGCTTCGCTCTCGCGTTTGAGTTGCATGAAGAAACGCAGTCCGGCGGAAGAGATATACTCCATCTCGCTGCAATCAATGAGTAACGCCTTGTCAGCGATGTTCAGCACTTGTTGTAACTCGTCTGCCTGTTCGGTGGTAGCCAAGGTGTCTAATTCACCGATGAGTTGAACGGTAATTTCCTGTCCGTTCGGTTGAATGTTAACTTGCATAGTATTATATTTTTTTAATTATTGTCAATGTATTGATTTCGTTTTCGCGGTTATAGCGCACTTCGTCGGCTATCTTACGCAGCAATGCGATGCCCAGCCCGCCTATCTGTCGTTCTGCCGTAACCTGCTCGGTATCCACTTCTGCCTGTTTCGTCGGGTCAAAAGGTATGCCGTCATCCCGTAGCGTTATCTCTAATCCCGTAACCGGTAACCCGTAACCCATAACCCCTAATTCCATCCACTCCGCTTGCGAGTAGTTGACGATGTTCACCACCGCCTCTTCGATGGCCACTTCGGTCTTTTTCAGCGCCCGCGGTTCCATGCCTGCGCACAGAGCATAGTCGTGCAGTGCAGCCCTCATCACCGGCCATCGATCCATTCGGTTCTCCACCCGCAGCGTCAGCGGCTCTACGGCGCTCGTCTTACGGATTGTCATCAGCGTGATATCGTCTGCCTGCTCTGCTTTCCCGATAAACGCTTTCACTTCATCCAACAGTTTTTCTGTAAACCCGTAACCTGTAACCTCTAACCCGTAACCTTTAATAATAGAACGCCAACGTTCCATTCCCAGCATCTCCCGCTTGTTATTGCGCGCTTCGGTGATGCCGTCGGTATAGAGCACGATCGAGTCGCCTTCGCCGAGCAGCACGCCTTGTTCCTTGAACCGGTACTTCCCGTCAAAACCCAGCGGTATATTCGGCTCGAGGGGCAGCGTCTCAATCGTAAATCGTAAATCGTCAAATCGTAAATGAATCGGCATACAATGCCCGGCGTTGCAGTACAGCAGTTCTCCCGTAGGAATACGCAGGCAACCGATAAATGCCGTAACGAAGGTAAGTGATGGGTTGTTCTCGCTCAGCACCTTATTCATCTTCTCCATGATTTCCCGCGGAGAATCAGAATGCGCTCCGGCAGCTCGGAAGAGGTTGACCGCCGCACTCATGAACATGGCAGCAGGTACTCCTTTACCGCTTACGTCACCGATGATAAACCACAGTTTATCTTTTTCTCGGTGGAAATCATACAAGTCTCCTCCTACTTCGCGCATCGGCAGCAGCAGTGCCTCCACCTTTATCCCGTCACCTGTCACCTGTAACCCGTCGCCCTTCAAAATACCCATTTGGATGTCATGGGCAATCTGCATCTCTTTCTCCAGCAACTTATTGGCGGTTTCGATGCGGGTGAACGCATCGTGCTCCTTACGGATATGATACAACAGCAACCATATGATCAACACACCGGACAGGAGCACGGAGAGCGTGATCAGACTGATGCCGGCGATGCTTCGGCGGATATGACATTTCGGCACGCCGATCACCAGGCGCATGTCAGTCGGAGACAGCACTTTCTCGAAAACAATCTTGTCGCGTATAGCTGCCGAATAACCGCATCCGACGATCAGCGAGTCGTTGGTACTGAATAACTGACAAACGGCATCGTCGTACGGTTTGATGTCCTCTAACAATTTCGCCGTCCACGCCAGCGTACAATCAGCCCCCGCTACGCCGACCATCATACCCTTACTATTATACACTTTCTGCGAATAGGTGAACACCGGATCCGCATGCGTACCATCGTTGTAGGGCAAACTCCAATACCCCTCCTCATCGCTCTTCAGTGCACCGATATACCAATCGCGTGTCTCGTAAGGTATGCGATCCTCTGCATCGTACGTGATGATCGAATCTCCTTTCACCCGAAAAGCAGTCGGACAGGACCACCGACCCTGAATAGGAGCACACTCGGGAAGGAAGGTCACATAGCAGCAGTACAGACCCGGATAATGTCCAAGCACCGTTTCCAACAGCGCGTATAGGTCATTCGTATTGCCCTCAAACTCCGGAAAGAAATGCGCTATCTCATCCGTCGCCTCATGCATGTCATATACCTCAAAAAGAAAATCCTTCTGCGCCAACTCCATCTTATACTCCATCTGCTGGATCAGATTCGTTTTCTCACGGTTATACGACACAAGGAACTGCACCGTCATTGCAATCAGCAAAAACACCGCACATACTATCGGAAGTATTTTCTGTTTCTTAGCCACGTTTTTCATCTCTGCGCCAATTTGGCGCAAAGGTACGAAAAAAAATCCACATATGCAAATATTTTCGTAGAAAGTCGAAAAAAAAGATAAAAGACACAAAAAACGCCCCTTTCGGAGCGTTTCCTGTCCACTGAAAATCTTCAATTTTCAATTTTCAATTTTCAATTGATCAGTGCTGATCGTCGTAAGCGTCGCCTTCGACTTTCCAATACCAAGCGCGCATGGTTTTGATACCATTCGGTTCGTCCTTCTGCGCGTTGAACGCAGCGGTGTCGGCTTGGATCTTGGAGAGGTCTTTCTTACGCGCTGCTACTGCCTGAGCGACTGCGGTGATTTTGTTTAATGGTTTAGGTTGTTGTTTCAGGTGCACCGGATTTCCAAACATGTTCCTTTTTTGACATACGAGACTGAGAACAGGTTGCGGGACGCCCCGTCTACCAATTATAACCGCTGGTTTGAAAATCCGGTGCAAAGGTACTGCTTTTCTGCGAACTGACCAAACTTTCGCCTTTCAGGGATTCAAAATTCTTAATAATCCTGCAAAAGGTCATATCCCACATAGTCGGAGAAGGATTTGGCATCATCTATTGACAACCATCCTTTGGCTCCGGTATACCAGGATTTATGCGCATATATGCGCCATGCCCCTAACAGTTCACCGAACGCATAATCCGGATCTTCGTAGTGCTCGATCGCCTGCAAGCGGTCACGTAAAGTACCCAATTCAATCTTGTTGCTCTGTTTCATTGTCTAAAAACTCGATTTCTAACTGTCCTTTCATCGTCCGGGCGATAAACTCCCGATGGCGTTCCTTGCCGAATACCACACCGAAAGCTATGCGGTTGGCAGCTTCGGCTGGTGTGGCCTGGTGACCGGAGCGGTCGGGACGACCCTGAACGATATGCATGATCTCACCTCCACGACCGGGATAGCGGCGGATATAAAACGGATCGGTGCCTATCAGGATTCCTCGCACGGAGTCGATTCCCGGATCAAAAAATACTTTTCCCATTGTTGTGATCAGGTTTTCCTTGTTTTGTCATCGGGACATGATCCCGTGATGGTCAGGTGCTTGGTACGTCCTGATAAGGACGCGAGCATCACGGGATCATCTCCCGAGAACGACCTAACCGCGACGGGAGGACATCCCTTTCGGATAAGTCGTACGTTTGTACAACGTCCCGCGCTTGGTGGCGATAATCGTTTCCACGCGTCCGTCATGAAGACGCTTTCTGCTTACTACCCCTGACAACGATTCAAACAGGGGATTCAAGGTAAAATGTAATGCCATAATGAATAAAAAATTTAAAGGGTTACATATAATGATGCACTTCCAAGCCGTGCATCTCGGCTTCCGCTTTGGTGACTGTCCCGAAACAATTCGCTCGTACATTGCGGCAAACGGCAAGAGGAATATGCTGGGCAAGAAGAAATCCGACCTCACGGGGAGATAACCAATGCGGTTGGGGAGGTTGCCAGTCGATGAGGTAAAAATACGGATTCTTCTCATGTACTTGCGGAACGGACTCCGTCCCGCGTTGGCGCTCCAGCTCTTTCAGAATCCCTTCGCAACTCGCCTCGTCCATTGACTCCCACAACCGCTTGCACGCCAGATAGC
>Ga0310690_10001274_pt1 | contig 45652 bp, 36 predicted proteins | sample AusTroGonzalo_MG_2_FD_207661 | JGI IMG/M metagenome (GOLD analysis project Ga0310690, IMG submission 207661) | Bovine rumen microbial communities from tropical cattle in Woodstock, Queensland, Australia - Gonzalo_04 (v2) (version 2) | ecosystem: Host-associated > Mammals > Digestive system >... | reverse complement strand
GCTCTTTACTATCGTCGATGCCGTGGTCCAGGCTATGCCCTTTGCCGTTGTCTTCAGAACGTCCATGAACTCAGTCTTTATAACTTTCGGCCCATTTCCCCACTACCGCAGGCCATGAGGTCCGGGCCTTCATCTTCTCCCTGTTGCCTGCGCACTGGGATTTATAGTGCTCCAAATTCTGCACCACCTCAGAGACAGTATCCGCAAGGGTATCGAAATCCGCCTTTATATGGAAGATTCCGTCATCGTCCAGGACCGGGTAGTCGAGCCACTTCCCCGCTATCAGTATTCCGCCGGCGTACAGGTGGCCCTGGAGCGAGGCCGCAAATGCGTCCGTCAGTTGCATGTTGACGACTATGTCACTCAGTTTGCGCACGGCGGCAACCTCTTCTGCGCTCAGGCGGCTGTCGAACAGTTTGAATCTAAGGCCCGACTTGAGGGCGGCATCTTTGACCTCCCTGACGTATTCAGGATCAGAGGGATACGTCATCTGAAGCAATACGATGATACGGGATTTCAGAGTGTCAGGCAGGGTGGCAAGGCTCTCCAGGATACGCTGGTGATACTGAGTCGGCATTGCGTTGTATCCGCATGCGATTATGCAGTCGCAGGGGCCGTCGGGCAGGCTGGCGCGCATAGAGGCTACAATATCGCCCCCAACGGCATCTATCGCCTCGAAGTCATTCATGCCCCAGTAAACCGGACGGAACTTATCGTCGTAACGGCCGGGGTACTTTTCCTTTACTGCGGCCAGCAGGGCATCCGCCCCCTTTATGTATCGGCAGTTGTCGAATCCGACTCTCTTTTTCTCCGCATCATCTGAATCCGACCTGAGTATGTCCGAGCCCCAGAGGGTTATGTCGTACGGGATCGACTGCTCTTGACAAACCATCATAAGCTGCAGACGGCTGGGCGCGAAGACGTGAAAATCAACCAGGTCATAGCGGCGGGCAATGTCGCGGAAAAGCTTGTTGTAGAAGAGTTTGCGGGAGAATTTGCGCTGCCTGATGAAAGAGAAATGAGAAACGATCCACAGGTATATACAGGCAGGGCGAGGCAACTTGACACCTGTGCGCCTTAACATTGAATAGTTGTTTGTGCAAAGCGTATCTATCGCTATCCCGAAGGCCTCCATTTCGGATGCGAGCCTCTCCACCATGGCGTGATGGTGGTAATAACTGTAGATCAGCAGCACCCTTTTCGGCAGACTCATTCTCCTTAAATGACAATAATTTTGCTAATATACGAAATTAATTCTTACCTTTGCACTCACCTTCTGCAGGATTAGCACATCGGTAGTGCATTGGCTTCCCAAGCCAAGGAGGAGGGTTCGACTCCCTTATCCTGCTCAAAATAGAAAAGCCGGTCAGCGACAATCGTCTGACCGGCTTTCATTATCAGTTCAACCAGCTACTCAGCGGGCTTGGCAGGATCGGCAGCCTGTACTGCAGGGGCTGCAGGCGCTGCGGGAGCTTCAGGGGCCACTGCAGGAGCGGGCTCCACAGCCTTCTTGTCCTTGCTCTTCTTACCAAGCCACCAGATGAGGGCAGCCGCAGCGGCAAGCAGGAGAATTCCAAGCACGGGCCTGTAGAACAGCCATGCGATTGCAATGATTACCAGCGACCATGCGAACGCCAGCACGCCGGCCACGAGATTCACGCCCAGATTGGCGATATTGCCAAGGAACGGGAGAACCTTGAGGAGCGCGGTGATGATGTTGAAGATGTTCTTGAAGCCGAAGAATACCAGCAGGAAGCCCACCAAGCGGAGAATCCAGCCCATAGTCTTGTTGGAGGAGTGCTCGTTGGCGAACATCTCGTCCATGCTCACGTTGCCGTCTTCCAGGGTGATGAGGCTGTATCCGTTCTTTGCGGTAAACTTGCCGAAGGTGTTGCCGTTGACCACCGCAAGGATGGAGACGTCTCCGGGAAGGACCTGCTTGAATGTAACACGTACGTCACCGACCTTAGGGCTGTTGGGGTTGGCGCCTAAGTAGAGGACGTTGCCGGAAGGATGAACGTAGCTTTGGTCTGCAGATGCACCAAGCACACGACGGAACTCTTTTTCATAGTACTCGGTAACCTCGGGCTTGAGCTCGACGGGGAGCGGCTTGGAGTTGTTCATCTGGCTGATGAGGCTCTCCGGGAAGACGTAGGCGCCGAAGCTGACGTTCTCTGCCTGGCAGGTCTTGTTCTCTACATTGAGGAGAACAGTGTTGTCTATGCCGCGGTAGTCGGGATCCTCGAAGCTGGAGGAGTTGACGGGACTGCTGACCCACTCCTTACTGTAGGTGTAGGTGGTGATGGTCTCCTGGCCGCCGCCGACTTTGTCTTTGGTTTCTGAATGCTCATGCTGCTGCCACTGGTAGTACTCGGAGGTGCGGATGAGTTTGATCGCATTGATGCTGATGTCGAACATGCCCTCGTTGAGGATGTCCTCCGTGCCGGCGTAGCCGCTGGCGTGGATCATCTTGCCGTCATACTCTGCATCCACAACATCGATGGAAGGAAGCTCGACGCAGACGCCCTGCGCCTCTTTGAGCATTCTGGTGGTCTTTACGGTGCGGCCCTCGTTCCAGAAGAGGAGGACTGTACCGGCGATAAGCATAATGAAACCGGCCCCTACGCCCGAAAGAGCGTTCTTGAGACGTCCGCCGTAGGATGTCGTTGTTACTTTTTGGTATGCCATAACTATTTAGTTTTGTTTGTAGAGTTGAATATTCTTCATCGTTGAATTAGGTTTGTAGAACCTGAAGAACTTGCTGGAAGCATTCCAGCGGAGGCGATGCTCGCCGTCTGACAGGGTACATCCGACTACACCGACGTTATCTGTAGTATCGTAGGACAGCACGATTTTGAAGTTGTCAGCGTACTTTTCAATAATAGTCTCTGACGAATAAATGCCATTACTGTTCGCATTAGCTGACTCCAGATAAAGGCCGGATGCGGTCTTAAGGGTATTTGCGCTGGCGTCATATTCCACATAGTGACCATCCGGTACGGTTATGGAGCTGCCCGAAATTGTGACGCTCATATAGTTCGCTTTACTGTAATCGGCGAGACTGCCGTCAAGCGCAACGCTGTTGTCTCCGTCTTCGTACACGACAAGATACCTGCCGGAAGATATTGCGGAAGCGGACGTCACCTTGGTATAAGTAACGGTGTTGCTAGACTCCGGAGCCTTCTGGTTGACGACCAGATTGGCATTCATCGAAGTGTTGGTGGCGTGATGGAACTTGACGGTACAGGTCCTTGCGGCCCCCGAATTGGGATTGGCGGAAACGGTAACGGTATTGCCGTCGCGGTCGACGGTAAGCCAGTCGGCAACCGTTTCGCTGTCGATAGTCCAGGCGTCGTCATTGCTGGTCACCTCAACGGTCGCAGGGCCGGTAGGTGAAGCGTCGAAGATGAGAGAGGTAGGATTCAGGCTGAGATTGTCGGAAGCCACAGCACCTGTCTGGCTTATCTTCAGGTTAGCTGTAAGGGTGCCGTTGGCATGCTTGACGGTCACGGTGGCCGAACGCTTAGTTTCCTCGTTGGCAGTAGCGGTAAAGGTAATCTTGCCGGTGGACTTGTCAGCAGTGAGCCATTCAGGCACCGTCGAGGCATCAACAGTCCAGTTTTCGTTGTCGCTGGTTACCGTAACTTCCTTGGTACCGCCTTCCTGCTCGAAGGAGAGGCTGCTGGGAGAAAGGGTAAGGGTTTCATCGGTAGTGGTACCACCGCCACCGCCGATTTCTTCGGCAGACTCTGCGTACACATAGACACGCTGTTTGCCGGAATCGGTGTCTTTTCCGTAAACGTAACCGGTAATCGTGTACTTCTTACCCTTTGCTATGGTAACGCCTTCGGCCCTGTTGTTGTTGGCTATGTACAGTATCTTCTCAGTACCTTCGACACTTGCAGTCGCAGTTCCAAGACCGGTCGCCTCAACCTTAACGTACTTTGCATTGTTCTCCACCCATGCGGCTTCAACATCTGCCCCCGTATAAGTAACAGGACTGAGCGTAACCGTACCTGAACCGGTAACTGTGACATCAGGTGCAGGATCACTGGCTATCTGCTTGTTCCCTCTATACACGGAAATCTGTCCCTTTACCTTTACTTTCTGTCCTTTGGTAACGGTAGGAGTATTGTTGAGATAAACATAGAAAATGTCAGTATTGTCCGTAACAAAGAAACCCTTCTTCATTACACCCGACACCAGAACATCTTTGAAGACCACCTGGGCGCCGGAAGAGGCGTTGTGGGCATCGGCGATGGCGTCGGACTTCTCTACGAGATTAGAGGAGGTGAGATTGAGGGTGACCTTCTTGATCTTTCCGGGCGAGAACACCGCCTGGGATCCCGCAGGAGAAAGGTTGAAGCTGGCGGTCATCAGGGAGCCGTTGCCTTCTGCGACTACAAAGACGTCGAAAGTCTTGGAAGTGTCGTGAGTGTACGGCTTGATGGGGAGATAGAACTTGGCTGTCTGTGAAGCAGCCAGTTCGCCGGGATTCTCGATATAAACCTCGGCATTGTTGTAAACATAATTCTCGCCCGAAGGAGTGAATACCGGAGTCTCTCCGGTAATGTCGATAAAATAAGAACCTACTACGTCCTCGGTGGCACTCAGCGTGACGGACTTGACCTTCAGCGTGCTGCCGGAATTGTTCACCACGTTGAACTCAATGACGGAAGTCAGGTGCTTCATTGTGACTCCGACCTCGTCTCCGGAAACATTCCTGGCAATGCCGTACATGGGACAGAGGGACTTGGAGAGGTGTGCGGTACTGTTGTAGGCATCCTGCTTGGCGCCGTTGCTGTGGCCGACGTACATCCAGCCGTCGCCGTCCTCTTTTGCCGCAGGGGTCTTGACGGTAACATAAGCGTCGGACACCTTCCGGTTCATATACGGGAACAGAACGTACCAGTCAAGTGCCTGGGCGGATGTGGGCGCAGCCTCCAGGGAGAAGGAAGCCGTGGTGCTGCCGTCGCTTGCAGCATCTACGAATGCCTCTCCGGCAACGTAGTTATCGGCGCCTGCGCTGGCGTAAATGACTGTCAGGGAATCATAAGCCTGCCACAGAGTACTCATGCCGCTGTTGGTCGTCTTGGTATCGACGGTAGAAGCGGTGAAACGATAAGTGTGGCCGTTGGCGCGGACCGGCTCGATGTTGATTTCTGCCGGCTGGCAGTTGGTCAGGGATATGGCGGCTGCCGTCATCAGCCCTGCGAATAAAAGAATCTTTTTCATAGGGCTAAAAATCTTGTTCGTCATACACCCAGTCTTCTGTGGAAGCGCTGTCGCACAGCATCACGTCCTGCAGAAGTTCACATACGTCTGCATCGGGGGTTTCGTAAAACCTCTTAGAAATTAGTGTCTTTAATGATGTCATATAGTGAATGATTGTTTTGCTAACCTACAAATTTACTTATAATATGATTATGAGCAAAGAAATCTTTCTTTATATTTGTAAACAGTTTATCAACATCATGAGGTACGATATTCTGGTCATCGGAGGAGGTGCATCCGGGCTTATGGCGGCATATTCCGCCGCCCGCGGAGCAGCGGATGCCGGACGTGCACTGCGCGTCTGCGTACTGGAGAAAATGCCCCGTCCCGGACGCAAGATAATGATCACCGGTAAAGGCCGGTGCAACTTCACCAACATGAAGGGGTGGAATGAATTCTCCGCCCACGTCCGCGCCGGCTCAAAATTCCTGCGTTCCGCATTCTACAGCCTTCCGCCGGAAAAGCTGGCGGAGTTTTTCCGCACTTACGGAATGGAGAGCGTGGTGGAACGGGGCGACAGGGCTTTTCCGGCCTCACACCGTTCGGCAGATGTCGTCGATACGCTGGTGAACGCCTGCCACGGCGCAGGGGTGGTCATCCAGACGGAGGCGGAGGTGACTGAGATCCTTCGCAACGCTCAGGATGACACTGCCGGTGGTTTCGAGGTGCGTCTGGCGGACGGAACTGCACACCGCTGCAGCCGGCTGATAATCGCGACCGGCGGCCTCAGCTACCCCGGAACGGGTTCGACCGGCGACGGGCTCCGCTGGGCCAGGGAGATGGGGCACATCGTAACTCCACTGTTCCCTTCGCTGACGGCACTGGTCCCGAGGGGCTACAAGATGCCCGGGGACGCCGGGAGTGACGCCCTTCTCCCCCGCCATATTCACCGTGATACGCCGCTCAGCGAACTCGGACAGAAGTTCTGCGGCATACAGCTGAAGAACGTAGGAGCCAGGCTGCTGGTCCAGGAGACCGAAGCCGGAGCCGAATTCGGCGACATAGATTTCACCGACGGCGGCATCGAAGGGCCGCTGGGCTTCCAGCTCAGCCGCAAAGCCGTCAAGTCATTGATAAACGGTTCCAGGGTGGCTGTCGAACTAGACCTCAAGCCCGGCGTCGGACTGACGGAACTGACCACCCGCATCAAAGAGCTCTGGCAAGAAATCGACCGAGACCCGCGCAGCGCACGGATAAGGGAGAAGGAGCGCTGCCGTATTCTCCTCGGCAAACTGATGCCCTGGGAGCTTATTCCGGCGTTCACCGCGACTCACCCCGATATCATAACCCTTGAGCGAAGAGGCCGCACCGACACCAAGGTTTGGGTGAACCTCGTCAGCATTGCCAAGGGGCTGAAGGGGTGGCGGTTCGATATTGACGGCTACGTCGGCTGGGAGCGGGCGGTCATCACCGCCGGCGGCGTGAGCACAGACGAAGTCGTCTCCAAGTCTATGGAGTCGAAGCTGGTTCCCGGTCTGTTCTTCTGCGGGGAAGCGCTTGATATAGACGCAGATACTGGTGGATATAACCTGCAGCTTGCGTTCTGCACAGGCTGGTTAGCCGGTGCCTCGGCCAGCGGACGCTGACGCGTCCGGACCTACTATCCCCCTGCAGGATAGGGGGACGGTCTAAAGCTTATTCGACGATGGCCGTAATGCGTTCTGCGTAATTACTCCAGACGGCGGCTCCTTTGTAATCCTCCACGGAAGAGGCCGGGACATAAATCGTCGGCGTAAAAGAACCGTGGTTGCTGAGCGTGGTGTTCAACGTCGGAACGGAGGTCGCCCGTACAGTGAGCGAAGTCAGTTTGGTGTTGTCCCTGAAACAATTGTTTCCAATGGAAGTGATATTGCTACCGATATCCACCGTCTCGAGCTTAGTGCAACCGTAGAAAACGGTATCACCTATTGTAACGGCGGCGGGTAACGACGCTGATACAAGGCCGGTACAATTGTACAAAGACCTGTTACCTATTGTCGCAGCGACCGCAAAGCTAGCAGTAGCAAGGGATGTGCAGGCTTCAAAGGAAGCGTTTTTGAGTGTTGTCACTTTATCTGCGATAAGCGTGGATAAAGCGGTGCAATTTAAAAACGCACAGGCTTCCACCGTTGTTACATCATTCAAGTCGGCACGGGTGATCAGATTACAGCCGTTGAACATATTTTCGCCGATGGTCAGAATCCCAGCCGGGATGGTGATATCCGTCATCTTGGTCGACGCAAAGACATAATCCCTGAATGTGATGCCTCCGTGAAGTCCGGCGGGAAGAGCGGTGAGTCCGCTGCTTTGGAATGCGCGCGGTCCGATATAGTTGAGCGTAGAAGGCAGCGTTATGGAAGAAAGGGATGTACATTCGTAGAACACATACTGGTCAATGTGTTCAACACCTTCCGGAATGGTGATTGCCGACAGAGAAGTGCAGTGCTGGAAAGCGCCATTGTTGAGAGTGGTTATCCCGGAGCCGAGAACCACAGTCGTGAGCGCTGTCATCTCCCTGCAGAACTGGGCGGGAACGCTTGTCCAGGAATCGGGGAAAGTGATGGAGGTTATGGGGCATCCCTTAAAGCACCATCCGGCGTAACTGATGGCCGTATTACCCCAACCTTCAGGCAAGGAAGTGAAACCGCAGTTCTGGAAAGCGTATGAGCCGACAGATGTCATTGTGGCCGGGAGACTCAACGTTGTAAGAGAAGAGCATCCGCTGAAGGCATAGTTGCCGATAGAGGAAAGGGCGCTGTTCAGCGTAACATCTTCCAAAGCAGTACAGCCGCTGAATGCATAAGTCCCTATTCCCGTGATGCCGGAGCCAAGAACAATCTCTTCCAGCGCTGTAATTCCACTACAGAAGTGGCTGGGAATGCTGCTCCACGTGTCCGGGAAGGTAATGGAAGTAATGGGACAGCCTGTGAAGACGCTGCTGCTATAAGATATGCCGCTACGGTCCCAACCCGTGGGAAGAGAGGTGAATCCGCAGTTGTTGAACGCCGCCCCTTGGATGGTCGTGATGTTGGACGGGATCGTCAGAGACGTCAATAATGAGCAGCCGTCAAAGCAATTGGTGGGGATTGTGGTGAAAGACGGGTTGGTAGAGAGCGTTATGCTGGAAAGGGACGTGCAACCGGCGAATGCATAAGTCCCCATACTTGTCAGGGAATTCGGCAGCGTGATAGAGCCGAGTGAGGAACAGTATCTGAAGGCGTTGTTGCCGATGGAAGTGCAATCCCCATTGAAGGTGACGGTTTCAAGTGCGCTGCAGCTGATGAACATATCTGTGGTGATATGGATGTCGTCCTCGAATGTAACTTCTTCAAGAGAAGTGCAAGACTGGAAAATGAAATTACCCAGCGTCGATGGCGTTCCCTCAAAGGTGACGGATGTGATCCGGGTCTCCCGGAAGGCGTAATTGTCGACCTTTGTCACAGCGCTGCCGATGATCAGGTCCCCATCCAGAAGCGTGTTTTGGAAGCAGGCACCGCCGAAGGAGGTAATATGATCCAGCTGTCCGGCAGGATTGAATGCGCTGCAGCCCTGAAAAGCCATATCTCCGATAGACGTTACTCCGTCGGGTATGTTAAGGGTCGTCAAGCGGTTCAGACTGCGGAATGCGCTGCCGCCGATGGAAGTGACGGTGGTCGGGATGGTCATGGTGACAATGCCGGACAGGCCGTTGAATGCACTGTCGCCAATCTTGGTGACCTCTCCGCTTAGGGTAATGGTTCCCGTGCCGCCCTCATAAGTATGGCTGACGACAGTGAGACCAGTGCCGAAGACAGATGCGTCGTCTCCGCCTGAGAACTTGTTGATCTTGGCTCCGTTATATGTAGTATAGGAAATCTGAATTTTGCTGTTCTTGAAGTTGGGACTGGAGAGATTAATGGGTGTAATCTTGCTTCGTTCCACCTCGATGGCATGCTTGGAAGTAAGTGTCCAAATGTATCCGTCGCTGGCCTCAATCATAATTTTCAGCTTTCCGTATGAAGCAGCGGGAACCGTGATATTGAAGTAAGTGAATGCATCCGTATTCAACGGGACGGCAGGAGAGCAGACCAGGGAAGTGCCGGCAGAACCGGAGTTGATGACGGCTGTGTTGGAAGTCACGGTATACGGGCCGCTCATGGGCTTGGGCGTATCGTCCGTGTCGACAAGCGTAATGGAGGAAATGCTGCGGGTATCTCCTTTCAGGCCGATGCGGATGATGCCGCAAATGTTATGGAACTCAAGTGATTGGGTGTCCGATTCGGCATACATGGGGAAGCCGGAGACATTATCGGCCACATAGTGCTGCTCTACCGGGAGGCTGCCGGGCGTTCCGAAAATGGAGGCCGGATAAATCGCCTTGTATTTGGGAGACGAGCCATTTGCAGGAGGAGCAAACGGGCCGGAGAAGTTTGCTCGTGTATATCCGGGACCATATCCGTCAGCCTGTCCTTCGGTCTGTATCGAGAGACTATAGCCGTTGACGTTGATGGCATCACCGGAAGCCCACAAAAGGGTATAGGTGTCGTCTCCGTTATCCGAAAGAACCGTTTTTGTCATAGCCCCTGCTGTGGATGCCGAGAATATGACGGTTTCTTCATCGACCGGCTGGGTAGCAGGAACTTCTTCCTCGGGTTTAATGGGATCTTCTTTCTGGCAGGAAACAATGGCAAACAGGCAGACAGCCGCTGCACATAAAATGAATCGGGTTTTCATAGGCGGCCGTCTTATTCAAAATCAGAATCATCATAACCGGTGCTGCGGACATCGACTTTTTCGGTTCCGCTGTTTCCAGACAGGCAAATTATTGATTTCTGTGCCACGACAATCACTCTGGACACGGGTGTGGCATAACAAATCTTCTTTTCCATATACACTTACTAACGGTTTCTTGCAAAGGTAAACTAATTTACCGAGAACGCCAAAACACCAGCCAAAACCAGTAATGGCCATATTAAGCGGCTGGTCGACCGATAGATTAGACCTTAAAGAATTTGTCGATTTCCTTGATGGACTGGGGAAGGGCTAGGATGGCGACGCGGTCGTAATCCTCGATTTGGGTATCGCCGACGGCGATAAAGGACTCGCTGCCGCGCACCACTCCGGCGATAATCGCATTCGAAGGGAAATCCAGGTCCTTCAACGGCTTACGCGTAATCGCGCTCCCCGGCGCGACCGTATATTCGATAATCTCGGCATTACTGCCGGACATATACTTGACGAAGCGGGCCTTCCCGGAAAGGGTAAACTTGAATATCTTTCCCGCCGTAACCAGCTTCTTGTTGATAACCGTATCCACGCCCATTTCCTCGGCGAGGCGTATATACTCGATATTCTCCACCTCCGCCACGGTCCGCGGCACGCCGAACTTCTTGGCCACGACGCAGGAAAGCACATTGCTCTCGTCGCTCTCTGTAAGAGCGATAAAGGCATCGTAATCCCGGATTCCCTCCTCATAAAGGAAATCGGAATTGCTCCCGTCGCCGTTGGCTATCAGCACTTTGTCCGGCAGCCGCTCGGAAAGGGCGGTGCAGCGCTCCTTGTCCTTCTCCACGATCTTCACGGCCTCCATAACCGGCGCCAGGGTTCTCGCCACCATCTCGGCTATAGGCGAACCGCCGAGTATCATCACCCGCCCGACGGCCTTGTCGGCCTTGCCGAAATACTTGATGATGCTCTTCATCCCTTCCCGCTTGGAAACGGTGAACAGGATATCCCCGTACATGAACTTCGTGTCGAATTTTGGGATGATGGTCTTTTCGTCGCGGGAGATTGCGATAATACGGAAAAGCGAGGTTTCTTCGGGCGTCATCATCTGAATGAATTCCTCCAGCCGGAGGTCCACCATAGGCGAATCCTCGTCGATTTTGAATACCGAAATCTGCAGCTTTCCGTGCGCGAAATCCATTGTATCAGAAGAAGATACATGCTTCAAAGAGCTGACGATTTCGTCTGCGGCGCTCTTCTCCGGATAGAACATGAGCTCGATGCCCAGCTCCTTGAACAGCAAACGGTTCTCGGCCGCCAGATAGTCCTCGTCGTTGATGCGGGCGATCACCCTTTTGGCGCCCAGCTGCTTTGCCAGCAGAGCCCCCACGATATTCACCTCCTGAGTAGTGAAGGGATACACGGCGATGAAAAGGTCGGCACGAGCCACTCCAGCATCGCGTAAAGTCTTGATAGACGAGGGGTTACCCAGGAATGTCTCAACATCTGCATAACCGCTCAGCGCGCTTAGGCGGCGGGCGTCGTTATCGATGACCGTAACATCATTGGCTTCTGCCCGAAGCATCTTTGCAAGGTGGGAACCGATCTCGCCGGCGCCCTCAATGACTATCCTCATACTGTCTTAAATATCTGAAAATGTCTCCTCCGCGAAGGAAATATTGCAAGATAATAAAAATCTTTTTATACCCCTTGACCGGAGAGCCCGGATGTGCCTTTCGGTCAATCCCCTTCCTCAGCTGCCGGAAGCCCCTGTGGCCCTTGAAAACGGCCCGGAAATAAGCCGTACGGCCGGTCAGCAGGTACACCATCGCCGACGCGCCGTCGAGCAGCATGCGGACGAAGATGAGCCGGCGGGCGGCACAACGCCCCACCGTAGCCGGAAGGTTGTTCTCCAGCAACAGCAGATTGTTACGGTAGTTGAGTTCCAGTTTCCAGGGGGAACTGGGGGCGAGGGTGCCGCCGCCGAGGTGCCACACGACGCTCTCCGGCACTACCGCCACCGTCAGGCCGCTGAGCTGGGCCCTCCAGCAGTAGTCGATCTCCTCCATGTGGGCGAAGAAGCGGTCGTCCAGACCGCCCAGTTCGCGCCAGAGGGAGGCACGGGTAAGCAGACAGGCGCCGCTGACCCAGAGCACGCCGGTCGAAGCGGAATCATACTGCCCCTCGTCTTCCTCCGTGCGCTGTAGCACGCGTCCGCGGCAGAAGGGGAAACCGAAACGGTCTACAAAGCCTCCTGCGGCACCGGCGTACTCGAAGCGGTTGCTGCGTTTGTATCCACCGTCGCCGTCAGGCAGCAGGGCATGCAGCTTGGGGCCGCATACGCCGCAATCCGGGTGTGCGTCCATATAGGCGACCAGCGGCTCGAGCCAGCCCGGAGCGACCTGGATGTCGGAATTTATCAGCAGATAATATTCCGCATCCACCTGCGCCAGGGCCCGGTTGTATCCGCCGGTAAAGCCGTAATTGGCACCGAGGGGGATGGTCCGTATCGAAGGGAAATCCGCCGCCATACGGGCCATGGAACCATCGGACGAGCCACTGTCGGCGACTATGACCTCGGCGTCCGCAGGGCACGAAGCCACCAGCGCCGGCAGGAAGTCCCGCAGGTATCGTTCAGTGTTCCAGTTGAGTATGACTACGGCGGTCTTCATCATCCTTAAATGCTAGCTGCAGCAGCCTCCGTCGCAGTCGCAGCCGTCTTTCTTGCAGTCTCCACCCTTCTTGCACTCCCCTTCTCCGTGGCAGCCGCCGCATCCTCCGCAGCCCTCTTCGGGCGGCAGATACTCGCCGTGGAGGCCTTCCTTAAGCTCCTTCTCGGTAGCCTCGCGGACGCTCTCCACCTTGCCGGTGAAATGCAGGGTCTTGCCGGCCATGGGGTGATTGAAATCCATCACCACAAGCTTCTCCTGGACCTCCACTATGACGCCGCGGACCACCTGTCCGTCGGAGTTAAGCATAGGGAGCGTACGGCCCACCGTAAGCAGCTCGGTAGCGGTTTTGCCGTCAATCTGGAACGCCTCGATGGGTATCCTTGCCAGGTATCCGGGATTATATTCGCCGTAGCCTTCGGACGGAGTCAGCGTGAACTCGAAGGAGTCGCCGGCGACCTTGCCGTCCAGCTCCGCCTCAAACTTGGGGAGCAGCATGCCGGTGCCGTGAATATACTCCAGAGGGGCCTCTGCGACAGCCTTGTCGGCTATCTTGCCCTCCACTTCCAACTCGTAGCTCACAGCCACGACTTTCTCTTTACTTACCTTCATAAATAATACGTTAAACATGCAAATTTAATCATTTTTCGGATAGCAAAAATATTTGTTTTTCTGTGTGCAAGAGCGTATATTTGTAATCCGTATGAAATACGGGTTCGACAACGAGAAATATCTCAAAATTCAATCGGAACACATCAAGGAGCGCATTGCCAGGTTCGGCGACAAGCTTTATCTTGAGTTCGGCGGCAAACTTTTCGATGACCTTCACGCAAGTCGCGTACTGCCCGGCTTCAAGCCCGACAGTAAGCTGCAAATGCTTATGCAACTGTCTGACTGTGCGGAGATTATTATTGTCATCAGCGCAATCGACATAGAGAAGAACAAGGTCCGCAGCGACCTGGGCATCACCTACGACATGGACGTCCTGCGCCTGCGCGAGGAGTTCGAGAAACGCCGGCTCCTGGTGAGTTCCGTGGTCATCACCCACTACAACGGCCAGGCCAGCGCCGACGCCTACAGGGCTCGCCTGGAGCGCCTCGGCATCACGGTCTATTATCACCACACCATCGAGGGCTATCCCAACAACGTGGCCCTTATCGACTCCGACGAGGGTTTCGGACGCAACGATTACGTCCGAACCACCCGTCCGCTGGTGGTGGTGACGGCTCCCGGCCCCGGCAGCGGCAAGATGGCGGTATGCCTCAGCCAGCTGTACCAGGAGCACAAACGCGGCATCAAGGCTGGATACGCCAAATTCGAGACCTTCCCCGTCTGGAACCTGCCGCTCAAGCACCCCGTCAACCTCGCCTACGAGGCCGCCACAGCCGACCTGAATGACGTCAACATGATCGACCCCTTCCACCTGGAGGCCTACGGCAAGACGGCGGTCAACTATAACCGCGACATTGAGATCTTCCCCGTGCTGAACGCGCTGTTCGAGGGCATCTACGGAGAGAACCCCTACAAGTCGCCCACCGATATGGGTGTCAACATGGTGGGATTCTGCATCAGCGACGAAGACGTGTGCTGCGACGCCTCCCGCGACGAAATCGTACGCCGCTACTACGACGCCCTCTGCAAGCTGGCGGACGGCAAATGCGACGGCTCCGAGGTGAACAAAACCGCCCTGCTGATGCGTCAGGCCAAGATTACCACGGCATGGCGGAAGACCACCGTGGCGGCCTACGAGCGCAAGCTGGAAACGGGAGTCGCCTCCGCCGCCATTGAACTGGAGGACGGCACCATCATAGCCGCCAACACCTCTCCCCTTCTGGGCCCCTGCGCCGCTCTGATACTGAACGCAGCCAAATACCTCGCGGGAATTGACCACCAGGTCAAGCTCATCCCGCAGGAGATGATAGAGCCCATCTCACGCACCAAGATATCCTTCCTTCACGGACGCAACCCCCGTCTGCACACCGACGAGGTGCTGGTCGCCCTTTCTATGCTGAGCATTAAGGACGACAACTGCCGCCGTGCCCTGGAAACCCTGCCGCTGTTCAACGGCTGCCAGGTTCACTCCACGGTGATGCTGAGTGAGGTGGACCGCAAGGTATTCAAAAAACTGGGTGTCGGACTGACCTGCGACCCCGTCAAAAAATCCTGAGCATGAAAAAGTTATTGTTTATTCTCGCCCTTATTGTCAGCGCCTGCGCCGTGCAGGCCCAGCCGCTCGGCAGGAGCGCGGTCAAGACGGACAGCCTGAAGAGCAGCATACTCGGCGCCGAAGTCAAGTACAATGTCTATCTCCCAAAAGGCTACGACGACGGCGAACGCTACCCCGTGATCTACCTGCTGCACGGCCTTTCAGACACATACGATGCCTGGGCGGTCAAGGGGCGCATGAAGGATGTGGCGGACGAACTGATGAATTCCGGTGAATGCCGCAAGGCAGTCATCATAATGCCAAATGCCGGCGGGCCGGATATACGCAAGACCTGGAACGGCTACTTCAATATGCCCGGATGGAATTACGAGGACTTCTTCTTCAATGAATTCGTACCGGCGGTAGAAGCCAAATACCACATACGCGGAGACAAGCAGCACCGTGCCGTAATGGGCCTTTCCATGGGCGGCGGCGGTTCGGCGGTTTACTGCCAGAGGCACCCCGACATGTTCTCCAGCTGCTATGCGATGTCGGCCTGGCTGGACAACAAGTCCGACGACGTAGGAACCCGGGGCAAGGACAAGGACTGCCTGTACTACGTCGGAGAAGCCGTCCGGGAGCACTCCGCGCTGGATTTCCTGGATAACGCAGACGAGGCTGCATTAAAGAGCCTGCGGACCGTAAAGTGGTTCGTGGACTGCGGCGACGATGATTTTCTTTTCGACGTGAACGTCGCCTTCCATCAGAAGATGCGCGACCATAAAGTCAAATGCGAGCTGCGCGTACGTGATGGGGTCCACAACTGGGAATACTGGCATACGGCCCTCCGCACCGCCCTCCCCTTCGCCTCCCGCAACTTCGGGTTATAAGGAGCCCCGACCCCTCCGCCGCAACTTCGGGATATTTGGCCCGCCCCGCCGCAATCGCTGGCATTGATTATCAACTGTTTACAAAAACTGACCTGGTTGATTTTAACCAGGTCAGTTTGGATAAGTAGCTAATAATCAAGGTGTGTAGCTGCGGAACGGTATCTGCTACCAAAGCGCAGTGGCCGTGGCTTCTGCAGCGTTCTGCAAAGACGTAGGCACGTTCGCGAAGAAGTTGAATCCTGCACGGGCCTCTACGGCATCGATAGTGGTGATATAGTCGCTGTCGTAGTAATATCCGGAATGTGCCTCGTTGGTGAAGATATAGGCAATTCCCTGGGCTCCGGTCATCGTGGTGCCGTTGAACGTGCACTTCATGATACACTTGTAGAAGTGGCTCGGAATGGGCACGTTAAGACTGCCGCTGCTCTTCGTAGGAACGGTGGAGCTGGTAACTTCTCCGTTGCTCACGGTTCCTTCGTACAGCACACCGGTAACGACATACATCATCGTAGTGCCGCTCGGAGCATTGGCTGCCAACGCCTCTTCGAGCGAAGACCATACTCCGCTGTTGAAGCTGTTCTGCCACTGAGGAGCCTGGTTGCTGTAGTAGAAGGTCTGTTTGTTCTGCTTCACGGTAGTCTGACGGTAGTTGGACGCCACAAGGTGTCCCCTGCTGTAGCCGACTGTACCGGCATTGTCCAGACCGCTCTGCTGAGTAAGGCTGATAGCGGGATCGTCCATCCAGCTGTCGTTGCGTCCGACATTGTTGTCCGGCCAGTAGGTGGTATTCATCGTATGAGCCGTCCACAACGGGGCATACTTGGACTCATCGTACAGAATCACATAGTTGACCGTCTCAGCATTGTTCGGGGCGCTCTGGCTATAGGTATGAACCGCAATCTGACGCTTGCTGTTGCTGGTGGAGAAGCGATACCATTTATCGTCCTTATCGGAATAGGTTCCGCTCTGGCTTTGAGTCGGGCTCAGGCCGGACACGTCGGGCATACCGTAGTCGACCAGATATGCCGCAGCGCCGGTAGGCTGGGAGGCAGATGCCGTGCTGAACGACAGGACAGTGTCGCTGACGCGTTCTACGTAATCCCCAGAATTCTCGTCGTACTCCAGCACATAAGCCTTGAAGTAGTAAGTAGTGCTGGGCGAAAGCGCCGTCTGGCCGCCTATAGTGCAGTTAAAACTGCCCGACGCGTTGTTCGAGCCGTCCGTCGTCACCTGATTGGTCAGACTGTTCTGCGCAGTACCCCAGTAGAAGCCGGTCTCGTAGATCCTTCCGCTGGCTCCGCTGAAACTACCGTTCAGCTGCGCCGAGCTGGAGGTTACGGAAGTGGCGGCACTCGTTGTAACCGTCGCAGTCGCCACCTTCTTGGTAGTGAAGGACTGCTGACTTCCCAGGACTTCCTGTCCGCCCTCGATCACATAAGCCTTATAAAAATAGGTAGTGTTCGCCGAGAGGCCGGTGATGGCCTTGGTGAAAGGTGAGGATGTACCTGAGGCCGTCACCTTGGTTGACGGAGATGACGTACCGTAGTAGAAACCTACTTCAGTGACCGTCCCTGTCGCTCCGGTGTAGGAGCCCGACAGGGTTGCCCCTGTCGAGCTCACTCCCGTAGGCGTGGCGTTGGTCGTTACTGTAGCTGTGGCCTGTTCGCCCCCGGCACCGCTGCCGGATCCGCTTCAGTCAGTGGTGTAGAACGTAATGATAGGATCCTTATACTGACAATAGCCAGAACACTTAATCACCAATGCATACCGAGCAGAAGCAACGGGGCTGGCAATAGTGAACGTGACAGTCGCACCATCGGATTGAGTATCTGCAAGCGTGTAAGTGGTTCCACTATCGGTCGAGTACAAAAGATAAATATTGCTTGGTGCAGAACCACCTGTACCGCTTCTTGTCATTACGACCTTACTGATATTCGCAAAACTGGTTGAGCAAATCAAAGCAGAATAATATGTAGCAGAAGTGGTAACTCCTAACGCAGTAGCTATGGCGCTCGCTCCAGCTACAGAGCCGTTACTCAAAATCATTTTGGCACTTTGTTTACTATTAGAGCCCCACCAGAAACTGGTATTGGACTGCTTAGAGCCTAAAGTAGTACTCCATGTTGCAGTAGACGGATAAGTCCCATAGGAAGCGAGGTTATTTGCGCAAGCGATATCTGTATACGCCGCATAAGAATTAGATGTACCAACAGGGGTCGAAGTAGTATTCAACTTATAATACTCTTTCTCGGTTGGAACGCTCGCAGAATTCACAGTAATCGCCTGGGTTGTAGACTTGGTGATACCACTGACGGTGTAGCTGATGTTTACTGAAGAGTTATCGGTCGTCAGTGCAGTGGAAGTACTGGGAGTAAAGGTGAGGTTGGCGTTGTCAACAACTTGCTGCTTGGTCTGGGCAGTATTGTCGTGATTCTCGAAAGTAGCCGTGACGACCATTCCGGCAGGAGCGAAGTACTCACCTGCGGTATAAGTCGTCTTGGTAGGAGCCGTAGTGACTGCTATACTCTTGAGATCCCAGGTAATGGGAGCGGTAACAGTAATGGCCTGAGAAGTGCTCTGACCGCCATAGGAAATGCTCACGCTTGTCGTGCCAGCGGTAAGGCTGGTAGACGGACTGATAGTAAGGTCAGCATTGTTAAGAACAACATTCTTTGTGTGAGTGTTGTCGGCGTCATCTACATAGTGGGCAGTAACAACCATTCCGGTCGCATCGAAGTCCTCGCCAGCCTCGTATGTGGTCTTGTCGGGGGCGGTGGTCACCTCAATAGAGGACAGATTCCAAGTCGTGTTGTCAGCCTCTTTGTAAATGCTAACCTTGGCTAGAGTGGAGGTAGATGCGTAGCAAGAGAAAATCGGAGGGTTATTAGATCCGTTGTAACGCAATTCGTTACGAGTATTGGAACCCTGAGCGATAATGGTAGCTACGCCCTCGGAATCAATCGTCACACTCCAGGAACTGTTATTCGTGAGATCTGTTTCTGTACGCAGGTAGTTGCTGCCAGAGCTTGCAGCATAAATGTAACCGCTTCCTGTACTGAAAGCAATGGTATTGGCCTCATTACCAGCCTCAATCGTGAATATCTGCACATCATCGCCCGGGCTGGAAATAACAGTATTGCTCTGAGACTTCGTCACACTTGCAGATGCACGGTTGTTGGTATTCTGTGTAGTACTGATAGCCTTGGCGACATCATCAAGAGCAGCAATAATCACGTGACTGCCCACAGTAAGATCTGCGGCATTGGTAACGAGTTCATATTCTACGGCGCCATCGGCGGTAATGCCATTCATGTTGACGGTGAAGGCATTTACCTTACCAGCAGCGAAGGTCTTGCCGGCAGGGATGGTGACGTTCTTGGTGTATGTGGTACCCTTATTGGTAGTGATGACCACCTTGACGTTCTTTCCCCCCAGATCTACAGGAGCGCAGGCAAACCAAATGTTAGCATCGCTCGTGGTAGTAAGGGTAAGGGTCTTACCGGCGGAATTGGCAACCAAATCTCCCTCGCTATTAGGACTGTGATTCTCCAGATAGTAGTAATAACGGCCGACCCAGTTCTCGGCTGCAGTGAGGGACACTGACGCAATGGTCTCTCCTGCAGCAAGAGTCAGATTTGAGAAACTGATCTTACCATAGGCAGTGATATGGTCAAAATCCAAAGCCACACTAGAGGGGAAAGAACTTCCGGCAACATACTTTGCAACAAGAATCTGGGCGTTCTCATCAACAGAGGTAGCAAGCGGTGTCTGGGATGCAGGAATGTCTACCTGAACATTACAGTACGTTTCGTTCACGCCAATAATTGACACATAAGGACTCACAGCATAGAAGGTGTAGGGTGCAGATCCGCTGTCCGTAATTTCAGCCTGGAAAGTTGCAGTGGCTCCACCGGATGCAACCACAGGCGCAGTGGACTGCTTTGCAGTAGCCAAATTAAGGGAAATACCTACATTCTTGTTTTCTGTCCACAATGTAGGCAGGGTGGTTCCGCTGAGAGTACCGAAAACGGTCTTGGTTACAGGGCCGGCGGAGAACTCTACTGTACGGACGGCAGGATTGATTTCGATTTCAACTTCTTTGTTACAAGCGACAAAGAGAGTGGTGGCAGCCGCAACGGCGAAAAGGACTTTAAAAAGATTTTTCATAAGGCATAAATTTTTAAAGTTCGTCTTCCCATGCTTCGTATTCAGCACTCGAAATAGTGTTCCCCTCTACGGAAAGGGTCAGGATACTGCCCTCGAATCGTACCACGAGGACACGGCAGGTAGGTTGAGAATAAAGCTCGGTTTTTTGCTTCATATTATTGAGAATTAAATATTTAGTTGTCCAACAATAACTCTTGTGCCTGGTTTTTGAAGTTGCAAAGATACACAATTTATGGGCTTAATCAACTTTTCACCCTCAATAATTATGAAATAATTATGAACAACATTTCAACAGCTGCAGGAAGGGAGCTACCGTTCCCCCGCCAGGATGAAGTGCGGACGGGTGTCGATGTAGAGGTGGCCGCCCGAGGCTGAGGCCTCTTCGCGCAGGACGCGGACGGCGTTCATATTGTCTATAAGGTCGTTGAAAAGTAGGCGCGAAGTCTTGTTCCACTCGGGCAGAGGATTGGAAAGGCCGCGGTAATAATCGTCCCGCTGCGTAGTGGCCAGATACTCACTGACCGCCAGCAAGAGGGTGCGCGAGGCCCAGTCGCCAGTCCATTTTCCGTTGTTGTAGATCAGGGTGCCGTCTTTTCGGACAGACTGGAGGAAATACTCCCTGTATTTGCCGCCGGACGGACTCTCATATTCCTGACTCTGAGTGTAATAGCAGTCGATCCCGATTATCCGGGAGAAGAGTTCCTTGCCGGCGCTGGTCATGGAGTATTCCAGCAGTTTCACCAGATCGGCATAGGTAATCCGGTAAACGTAGGTCGCGTTATCGAAGGGGAAAAGTTCATAGACGTCGGCGATGGTGACGTCCCTTCTGGACTGCCCGTTCAGAGGCAGTACCGTACGTATTCCGCCGCTGTTCACAAAGGCCACGTCGGCCTCCCCTATCCTGCGGAGAATGTCGCACATCCAGTTGGAAACGGTGGCAGACCGGTCTCCTCCGCCGGAGAGATAGTATTTTGTGGCGCCGACGGTGATGTACCCGATAACCTCATCCCTAAGGCGGGCGGTCGCAGACAGGGCGTCGTCGGACACGGCAACCACGTCGTCCTCAAGGTCCTGCGCGTTCTGGCCGGCACGCTCCCGACGGTCGCGGTTGGCGTCAACCGGATTTATCGACATCTTGCTCACCCCGATAAAGCGCACCTTCCCCTCCTTGTTGACCGAGAACTTCATCTCCGCGGATGCGTAATGCTCACAGTATCTGCCGCCCTGCAGATACGGCAGGCCCCATCCGGTACGTCCGGACAGCGTGCGGTGGGAGTGGCCTCCAAGCACAAAATCAATCACGCTACTTTCGCCCAGGCACTCGGCGGCCCGGTCGCCAGCACCGTGAATGAGGAGCACGGTGGCATCGCACTGGCCGGACGATTCCAGTTCGGAGGCGATACGGTTGGCAATTGAGTAATCTTCCCGTATGGAATAGCCGCTGCCGATAAACTTGGAGGTCATGATGCTGCCGGAATAATCTACGGCGAAACCGATGACGCCCACTTTTACCTTGACCGTGGCTCCATCGGTACCGACGGCCGTTTTTTCCAGGAGGCAATAATCCTGAGTGGTGGATACCCGTTTGCCGTCCTGGTAAAGGTTGGCGCAGAGCACCGGAATTTCGTTGACATAGCTGCTTCCGCTCCATTCGAAGTCCAGAAGAGTGGCGTCCGGATCGACCATATTATCGAAGCCCCAGTCGAACTCGTGGTTGCCGAGGGCCACGGCGTCATAGTCCATCAGGTCCATCGACATATAGATGGGCATTCCGGACAGCATGTTGGATACGCTGGCGCCCTGATAGAGGTCGCCTCCGTCCAGCAGCAGGAGACGGTCCTTGCTGTACTCGTCGCCCCTGCCCCGAATATCTTTTACCTTGTCGGCGACATAAGCCATTCGGTAATGGACGACGTTATTCCCCGTATTGATGATGTAGCCGTGGATATCAGTTGTTTCTATCACCGGCAGCACATACTCCCCCGGCCGGGTGCCGGCATCCTGTTGAGGATTGTCTGCAGGGCCGTTTTCCGCAGGGTCCTTGGCCGGATTGCAGGATGCGAAGGCAAGCAGAGCCGCCAATATCAGGAGTATTCTTTTCATCGTCTACTGTATAGTGTATCCTTTAAACAGGTCCGGATTCCGACTAAGGCCGATGGTCTTGCCGCTGGTGGCGCAGACATTGTCCATCAGCAGCGTGCCCCTGATTGGATAGGGCTTGAGGCCCTTGGCGTGCGCATCACGCGAGAAGGTCCCGAAAACGTATATCAGATCTACGGCCTCGCAGCAGATGTCGTCCACGGTAAGGTTGTGGAACTCGATGGAGCTTGGCAGGCAGCAGGTGTAGCCGAAATCGTGGTCGCCGTTGTTGGCGCCGTCGATCAGGAGTATGGGATCGCCGAAATAAGGCTTGTGGACGCAGTCCCTGACGACAATATCGCCGTCCCAGGAGGAGCCGTAGTCGTCCCTCAGAAGGATGAAGGAGCGGTAATGCACCTCGCAATTCTCCATGCTCAGCTTGCCGAAGCCCACGCAGCGCAGGCCCATGTGCCCGAATACGCAGTCCTTCAGGGTGACGTTTTCCACTCCCATGTGGGCGTCGAACCGGGAAATGCAGCAGCGCTCCATGCTGAGGTTCTTGCAGTGGTTGGACGTATAGAGCCCCCAGTAGGAGGTGTTGTCGATGTCGATGGTCTGGTTGCAGTTCTCCCAGCGTATGTTGACGCAGGAGTTCGCCCCGAGGTCGTATGAGCCCATTCGTGCCGGGATGCCTGCGGAACCTATTGTCCAATAGATCTTGTGCGGTGTAAGCAGGCAGTCCTTGACAGTGACGTCCGCCGCTTCGATGGGCCAGATGAAGGCGTAATAAGGGGCTCCGTGATCCAGCTCTCCGCTGACATAGTGCGTCAGGCCCTCTATGAGCACGTTGGAGCGGTTTATCACGATTCCCCTGACGAAGTAGGTGTATTTTGACGGCGCCTGGTTGGCGATGGTGGTGAAAACTCCCCCGCGTATCGTAAGGAGCGTCGTATCGATGGGCCAGGCCGTCGCTTTGGTGATGCGGTCGTAGTCCCAGATGATGGCGGACGTCTCCTCTATGTTGCCGTCGGCGTCGGCGACCAGCATTTCCTGCTGAGGGACGCCGTTGTTCTGGTTCTCACCTTTGCGGATATAGACGCGGTGCGTATCGTTCTCCACCCTTATGAGGCTGCGGCAAGGCAGCGTGCGGCCCAGCGACTTCTGCCCCTTGCGGAGGCCGCCCTCGAGGCCCTCGATCTCGTAGGGAGCCTGTGCGGACTCTACCCGGAAAACGGGCGATTTGTAATCGTCGTCCGCCGATTCGACCAGCTCCATGGCGGCATCGTCAATGATGAATTTTGCCGTTCCCCAGTCCGTGTCGGTGCGGATCACTGCGGTCAGCTTCCCTCCGCCTATGTAGTACTCTGCACCGTTTTTCGCCTTGACGGGAAGGCCTTTGGCATTGGCGGCGTCGTGGGCGGCCACAATGGCCGGCATATCGTCGTGACGGCCGTCTCCTTTGGCTCCGAACTGTTCGTAGGTCACATGGTCTCCGCTGCAGGACATCGCCGCAAGCAGGGGCAGCATCGCGCTAAAAAGGTGTATCTTGTTCATCTGACAGTGATTTCTGAATTCTAACAAAGGTACGATTTTTTTCGTATCTTTGCGTCACTAATAATCTAACGACAATGCTTTCAAAGAACGCTAAACTTATCGCATTGGGCTTCCTCGCCCTCATGGTCTGGGCCTGTCAGCCCGACAATCCGGACATCCTGCCACAAGAGAAGACCGAATGGGTCGCCAGATCCGACGCCTTCGAGAATAATTACAAACTGGACCAGATGGTCATTCTCAGCCGCCACAACATACGCTCCCCGCTGGTGAGCAAGAACTCTGTACTCACCCGCCTCACCAACAGCGACTACGAGTGGTTCATGTGGGAGGGCTCTCCCAGCCACCTTACCGCCAAGGGCGAGCGGCTCGAGGCTCGCATGGGTTCTTTCTTCAAGGAGTGGCTCGAAAGGAAGAACTTCATATCAAGCTATTCTTCAAACAATGACGCGTTCCGCTTCTATGCCAACGCCAAGCAGCGCTGCCAGCTCACGGCAAAGAGCTTTGCCGGCGCCCTGCTTCCGGGCAAGGCCCCCAATGTGGAGATGAAGGTCCAGTTCGACACAATGGACCCTGTTTTCACGCCCCAGATTACCAAGATATCGGACGGCTTTGTGGCCAAGGCCCAGCAGGAGATACAGCAGATGTTCGGCAGCGACCTCAACGCTTTGGTCGCCCGACAGTACTCCCTGATGGAAAACGTCATCGACATCACCCATTCGCCGGCTTACCCCGACACCAGCTCCTTCAGCCAGTTCCCTACTTCCGTCAACTTTAAACTGAATGCCGAGCCGTCCATGTCCGGCGGCCTCAAGATAGCCTGCACGGTCTCCGACGCCCTTTCCCTCCAGTACTACGAGGAGCCCGACAAGCAGAAGGCAGCCTTCGGCCACGACATATCGTTCGACGACTGGGTGAGCATCTCCTCCATCAAGGAGGTTTACGGCGACGTTCTCTTCACTGCGCCTTCCGTCTCGGTGAACGTGGCGCACCCCCTGCTCCAGCTGATCCTGGATGAAATGCAGGACGAAAGGCGCGTCTTTACCTTCCTCTGTGGCCACGATTCCAACGTCGGCAGCGTCCTCGCCTCCCTTGAGGCTGAGGATACCTACCTGCCCGGCTCCATCGAAAAGCGCACTCCGATCGGCTGCAAGCTGATTTTCGAATCATTCACCGGAAAGGACGGCGTACGCTATGCCGACATCCTCCTGGTCTATGCCACCGCCGCACAGCTGCGCGCAGAGTCGGCCCTCTCCTACAGCAACCCTCCCGCAGGCGTGAAGATCAAACTAAAAGGCCTCAAGGAGAATGCCGACGGCCTCTATGCCCTCTCAGACCTCGAAGAACGCTTCACCAAGGCCATCAAGGCCTACGACGCGCTGTAGCCTTCGCCCATTACACGCAAACATCAAAATAAAAAACCCCACTGGATACACTCCAATGGGGTTTTCTTGTGACTCCTACAGCAAGTGCACCGGGATGCATCTGAGGTGCAAACAGTTGCATCCAACCCCGGAAGCAGATTTTGCGAATTCTTTTGAAAGAATCGTAAAAATGTGGCGGATGGAGACCTCCGCCATAAAGTAGAGGAAAGATTCGGTTCTCCCCTGGAGACGCACAACTCTTTCATCGCCCTAACGGATGCTATATGTGCCGCTATCCACGAGCATCTGTCGGAAAGCACGCTCGGAAGCATTTGCCTCTGCATCAGTCATTTCTAACAGAACGAAAGAGGTACAATGCCGGGAAGATTTCAAGTCGTCCGATTAGCATTTCAATCATTCCGGTCGCCTTCAGGATGGCCGGGAAGTTTGCGTAATTGGACACGGAGCCCACGTCTCCGAAGCCTGGGCCGACATTGCCTATGCATGCTATGGAGGCGGTAACGCCGGTGGTAAAATCCAGCCCGAGGGCGATGTTGACGGCAGCGAATGCGACCATCAGGATAAGGTAGCAGAAAATGTAACCGTAGGCGTCGCTTACCTGCTCCTCCGTACGGGACCTGCCGTCCACCCGGACAAAAAAGATGCCGTTGGGTTCGACGGTTAGTTTCACCTTCCGGTAGATACCTTTTACCGCCAGGATAGCGCGGTCCACTTTTATACCCCCGGATGTAGATCCGGAACAGCCGCAAATGAGGGAACAAATTATAAGCACCGACATACTGAGCGGCGGCCAGAGAGTAGTGTCCTGCGTGGCAAAGCCTGTTGTAGTGGATATGGATGCCACCTGGAAGGATGCGTCCCTTACGGCACTGGCAAAGGATGCGTAGTTACCTTTGACCATGAGGTCGGCCGTGACGATTACTATTGCTATGCCTACCAGAGTCAGGAAATCTTTGATGGTCTCGGACTTCCAGATATAGCGGGGCCTGCCTTTAAGGAAGGCAAGGAAGATGATTCCGAAATTGATACCGGCGGCCAGCATCGCGACGGTAAGTACAATCTCTGCGGCAGGATTTGCGTAGAAAGCGATGCTGGTGTTTTTGGTGCAAAATCCGCAGGTGCTGCAGGCGGACATGGCGTTTGTGACTGCATCGAACCATCCCATTCCCGTGAGTTTAAGGGAAATGAAGGTGACAATAGTCAGGGCAATATAGGTGATGAGCATCCGGTTGGCAAAACTTGCATTCTTTGCTCCGGCCAATGATTCTCGCGCCACGTTGGATATTTCGGCCCCGGACAAGGTGGTTTTGTCGGACCTGTCGGTGAGCATGGAAAACAGGGTGACGATACCGATGCCGCCCACCCAGGCGGTGGATATACGCCACAACTGCAGGCCTTTTGGCAAAGCTTCTATGTCGTTCAAAATGGAAGCGCCGGTGGTCGTAAAGCCGGATACGCTTTCGAAGATGGCATTGATGGGCGTGAATTCTCCTCCATAGAACAAGAATGGCAGCATTCCAAACAGGCAAGACAGTAGCCATGCCCCCACTACTATACAGTTCCCTTCTTTGAAACTGAGCCTGTGATGAGCTTTACGGACAAAGATCAACGGGAAGCAACCGACCGTTCCGGTAAGGAAGGCCGAGAATAAGAGCGGAATGCGGCTTTCGTCACCGGCGGTGCAGCATGCCACAATACCAGCCACAGTCATCAGCGCTGATACCAGGAGCAGCGAGACGCCGATATACCATGTGATGACCTTCCAATTCATAATTTTGAATTTGACGGGGCAAAGATATTTCTCTAAGACTCATTTATCAATACAAAAATATTTATATTTGCATTGATAATATCAATCGCACTAATTATTATGACTCTCCAACAACTGCGCTATATTACGGCAATCGAAGAATACAAGCACTTCGGAAAAGCGGCCGAGGCCTGCGGACTGACTCAGTCCACCTTGAGTTTGATGGTAAAAAAACTGGAAGACGAGCTGGATATACGGATATTTGACAGGGACGCACACCCAATATCGCCCACTGATATCGGCAGAAAAGTAATCGACCAGGCAAAAGTGGTTCTCTATAACGTGGAGCAGCTAACGGAAATGACCCGCTCGGAAAAGGAAACGCTTGCCGGACCCCTGAGAATCGCCATGATATCCACTGTAGCGCCAGTGCTGGTGCCCGGACTTTTCAAGTATTTTACGGGAAAGCATTCATCAATCTCTCTTCAAACCAAGGAGATGCCGACCGACAGCATCAAGGACAAACTCCGGAAGGCAGAGGCCGATATGGGAATAGTGGCCGGGCCGGTAAGGGATGCAGATCTATTGGAGATTCCTCTTTATCATGAGCGCTTTCTGGCATACGTCTCCCCAGATCATCCCGCGTACGCGCAGGAAAGCATCCGCATGGAAACTATCCTGGAGCAGCCTGTGTGGATTATCCGTGACGGTTTGCAGCTACTGGACCCGTCGGAGTTAAAGCCTGATGAAATTACCTACGAACGCTATTTCGAGGGCGGCCGAGTGGGTATCCTGATCCAGGTGGTCAACGACAACGGCGGTATTACGATTATACCCGAGACGCATACCAATTTCATCCTGTACAGCCAGCAAGAATGCCTTCGTCCCATTGTGGACCCCGTGCCACGCCGGACGGTTTCCCTGATCATCCGGACCGACTTCATTCATGAGGCTAAACTAAATGCTGTAGTAGATGCCATAAAACGCATAATTCCCGGCAATATGCAGGAAGGCATACTTTGCAATGGCCCATTGAAGCTCTGAATGATCTGTTTCGGTAGCGGGCGAATAAAGCATTTTTTTGACGCTTTTCGCCCGCTATTCAGCAAGAAGCGGCCTCACGCTTGTCAAGTTTTTGTAATCTCCACCGAAACCATCATTTTTCTTGCATTGTGCACTAATAGAGGAATCCGAGCATCCAGAGAGGGAGCTTGGCTCCGTCTGGCATATCCCAGTCATCGGCAAATATGTAGGAATCCTGCATTCCGGCAATTTGTGAAAAGTCCTTGCTCCGGCCGCCAACTTCAAAGGTGTATTTGTAATCTACCTTAAAGTCTCCCTGCGCTTTGCCATATTCAACAGTATGTGATTCAGATAATGCGTTTATAGCAAATGCCTCGCGGGCTGTTCCGATATCTACTTTGGTAGGGGTCAGAGTATAAAGGAGATTCGGGTTTTCCATATAAATTTTGTCCGGCTTGGTAAGTTTCCCTACCTTCTTCTTGTCCGAATACAACAAGTTCAAGATTTTGGCATCGCCCAGATACTTCAGGTATTCGACCACGGTGTCCCGTCCGATTTCAAGTGCTCCGGCAATCTTGTTGGCATTCAATTCAAATGGCGGCTCGCTGCAGATTAACGATACAAGAGCCTGGATTTTGCGAACATTGGCAACATCCACTTTGCATATCTGAGGCAACTCGGTTTCGATGATGTAATTCACTACCTGCTCTATTTTTGTATAGTACTCTCCTTCTCCCTCCAGTAGAAAAGGATAGTAACCCTTCTCAAGGTATTCTTTGAACAGAACGACAGGTTTGCATTTTGAGGAAACCATCTGCCATAAGTCGTATGGGTGATCAAGAATATCTTCCAAAGACAACTTGGGGAATTCCAGCCCGTGATAGAACCTGAGTGCCTCGCGGAAGGAAAGGCCATACATCGTATATTTTATGGCGCGTCGGGATAAATCGGCATCTCCTTCCTTAAGACTTAAAAGGGAAGACCCGCTCACAATCATCTTCAGTTTAGGAAACAGTTCCGATATTTCTTTTATTTCACGGCTCCAGTCCGGCATTCCCGGCTTGTACTTATGTATTTCGTCAATGACCAGCAATTCGCCGCCACGGATTGTAAACTCTTCTGCCAGCCCAACGAGTGTCCTTGTAGAGAAATCCACTGTATCGGCCGAGCAGTACAAAACGGTCCGATCTCCGGGCTTGAAGTACTGCTTGAGGTGTTGCTTGATAAGCGTTGATTTCCCCACACCTTTTGCTCCCATAATACTGACAAGTTGGGCATTCCAGTGAATCTGGTCCATCTTTTCACGGATAACCTCCATCGAAGTATTGGCCAACAGCCTGTCATGTTTTCTGAATAAAGCGTCCATAATCATATAATCTATGGCGCAAAGATAATAAAAGTGTTGCGCGCAAACAACACTTTTAAAAAAAAACGCTTTTTACATGCAACAAATACAATAATCAAACTCTCGAAAATGTGATAAAGCTAAACTGGTGGTTAAGTTCGTGGTGCAATGGTGGTGCAACGCCTTAAAAGAAGAAACGCAACTGACTGAAATTCAATCAATTGCGTTTCTTTTCTGGTGACTCCTACAGGACTCAAACCTGTAACCTTTTGATCCGTAGTCAAATGCTCTATTCAATTGAGCTAAGGAGCCAGTATTTACCGGGCAGGAGCCCGGGTTTAGACCTATTCGGCGGAAGCTTCCTTCACAACGCGCTTGGCCTCTTTGATGCGAGCCTTCTTACCGGAAAGCTTGCGGAGGTAGAAGATGCGTGCCCTGCGGACTTTACCAACCTTGTTGACCTCGATCTTGTCGATGAACGGGCTTTCGACAGGGAAAATCCTTTCAACGCCGATGCCGTTGGAGATCTTGCGGACTGTAAAGGTCCTGGTATAAGGGGTAGCTCCACAAATCTGGATGACTACTCCGCGGAAGTTCTGAAGTCTATCCTTATCACCTTCTTTAATCCTGTAGGTAACGGTGATGGTGTCACCGGCCTTGAACTCAGGATAGGAGGCTGCTTTGTTCTGCGAGAAGGAATCCTCCACCAATTTAATCAAATCCATAACAATATTTCAATCTAAATCGCAGCGTCACTGAACCGTTCAACGAGAGGCTGCTCAAATGGGACTGCAAATTTAGAAACTTTTTTCTAGTTCACAAATTATTTTTAAAAATATTTGCTCTCTTTTTCAAACAGTTCCCTGTCGTCACGGTTAGGATCCGGCTTTACGGAAGAGCTGGAACGCATGTTCTCGATGGCCTCTTTTTCGCTGCGGCTGAGCTTACGGGGTATCCAGACCAGAATTTTCACATACAGGTCTCCCCTGCCGTAACCGTTCACGTCGGGCATACCCTTTCCGCGCAGGCGCACGACCGTGCCCGACTGTGTGCCGGCATCGAGTTTAAGCTTCTGGGCCCCGTCCAGCGTGGGAATCTGGATCTCGGTGCCGAGTATTGCGTCCGGAGTACTTATCACCCTGGTATAGAAGAGGTCGCGCCCCTGACGTTTGAGCTGGGGATGAGGCTGCTCTTCGATGATGACCAGCAGGTCGCCGGCAACCCCTCCGCGTGCTGCTCCATGGCCCTCTCCGCGAACGGTAAGCTGCATTCCGTCCTCGACTCCGGCGGGCACCTTTACCTGGACGGTCTCACGCTTGCGCACCAACCCGGTTCCCTTGCAGAGGCCGCAGGGATTGGAAACGATCTTGCCCTCTCCTCCACACTGCGGGCAGGTGGTGTAAGTCATGGTGCGGCCGAACAGCGAATTCACGACATTCTGCACCTGACCGCTGCCTTTACAGGTAGGGCAGGTCTTGATGTCGGAACTGTTCTTCGTGCCCTTGCCGCCACATTCGGGACAGGGTTTGTTGCGTTCGATGGTCACCTCTTTCGTGCAACCGTTGGCAATCTCTTCGAGCGTCAGGCGGACACGTGTGCGGATATCGCGCCCCCTCATGGTACGGGGGCCCTGCTGACCGCCGAAGCCGCCAAAACCTCCGAATCCGCCGAACCCGCCGCCAAATGCGCCGCCGAAAAGGTTGTTAAGGATATCGTTCAGGCTGCCGAATCCCTGGCTCCAGTCCTGTGCGCCAGCCCCTTCGACACCGGCAAAACCGAACTGGTCGTACTTTTCCTTCTTGTCGGGGTCGCTGAGCACGGAGTAGGCCTCCGAAGCCTCCTTGAACTTCTCCTCGGCCGTCTTTTTCTCGGCGTCGGTACCGCTTACCCAGCGGTCCGGATGCCATTTGAGCGCAGCCTTGCGGTACGCCCCCTTTATGTCGTCGGCAGAGGCTCCTTTATCGAGCCCCAGAACCTCATAGTAATCTCTTTTCTCTGCCATAGCCGATTATGCTCCAACTATTACCTTGGCATACCTGAGGACCTTCCCGTTGAGCATGTAGCCCGTCTGATAGACATCCAGGACCTTACCCTTCATCTCTTCGTCGGGAGCGGGGACCTGGGTAAGTGCCTCGTGGTAATCTGTATCGAAAGGCTGGCCCTTGGCTTCTATAACCGTGAGACCGCGGCCCTTAAGATACTCCATCAACTTATTGTAAATCAGAGCAGTACCCTCGCGCGCAGCATCGTCCGAAGACTCCGCCAGCATCTGCATGGCACGCTCGCAGTCGTCCAGGACTGGAAGCAGCCCCTTGATGGTGTCTGCAGCAGCGCTGCCCACCAGCGCCAGCTTCTCTTCCGAGCTGCGGCGGCGGAAGGTTTCGAACTCCGCATACAGGCGCACGTACTTGTCGTGCTCCGCGGACAATTTGTCATTGAGTTCCTCGACCTCCTTCTGGAGGGGGTTGTCTTTCTTCTTCCTGGATGCTTTCTCTTCGGCCTCCTGGGCCTTTTCCTTTTTATCTTTGTCTGCCATAGTGTCGGTTTTTCCTGCAAAGGTATCAATTTTTTTGCCACTGCCACTTTGTCAACATATCAAACAAATGCGTATATTTGAGCAATAATTCTAAACCGATAACAGATGTCTAGATTTCTTGACCCTCCCAAGCCGAAGGAGCTGATCCCGGCAGAAAAAATCGACAAAGAGTATAAGGCTATGAGACTCAAGGTGTTCCTCGGAGCTTTCCTGGGCTACGCCGCATATTACCTTGTTCGCAAGAACCTTTCCCTGGCGGCGCCGGACATGATAAACGACGGCATACTTGACGCCGGAAAGGTCGGTCTTGCCATGTCGGCGGTTTCTATTGCGTACGCCTTCAGCAAATTTGTCATGGGAAGCGTTTCCGACCGTTCGGACGCCAGGAAGTTCCTTTGCGTCGGTCTGGTGCTTTCGGCCCTTACCATGATGGCCGTGGGCCTTATTCCCTTCGGCACCAACACCGCATTCAATACGGCCGTCATCTTCGTCCTGATGCTGATAGTCGGCTGGCTGAGCGGTTTCGGCTGGCCTCCATGCGGGCGCATAATGGCCCACTGGTTCAGCCAGAACGAAAGGAGTTTCAAGATGAGTATATGGAATGTGTCGCACACCATCGGCAGCTTCTCCCTCGGCTTCCTCGCCATCGCCGGAGTAGCCCTCGCGGCCGATATGGGTATCGCACAAACCTGGAGAGGCAACTTCGTCTTCCCCGCCATCATCGCCCTTCTGATCGCCCTCTTCTGCTGGTGGGCCATCAGGGACACGCCCGAATCCTGCGGACTCCCTTCTGCGGCCGACTGGCGCAATGACCACAGCGGAGTAAAGTCGAAAGGCGCCGCCGGAGAGAAACTCCCCTTCAAGACGCTCTTCGTGGACTACGTTCTCAAGAACAAGTTGCTGTGGGTCGTTGCTATCTCCAACGTGGCGGTTTATATGGTACGCTACGGCATAGGCGACTGGGCCCCTACTTACTTGCAGACCAAAGGTATAATGACCGCCGCCGAGAGCAAGGTGGCGTTCTCCGTCCACAATATCGTGGGCGCCGTGGGTACGATTGCCTGCGGATGGGCTACCTCTAAGATATTCAAGGGCCGCTGCGCGCCGATGAATGTGATATGCATGTTCCTGTGTGCCATCGGCGTACTGCTTTACTGGATGGTCGGAGCCGGTATCATCGAAGTCGAGTCGGGCATGCAAAAAGTGCTTGTCTATGTGGCGCTGTGCCTTATCGGCTTCTTCATCTACGGCCCCGTGGCGCTTACGGGCGTGCAGGCTCTCAATCTGGTACCGAGGAATGCGGCCGGCACCGCGGCAGGCTTCGTCGGTCTGTTCGGCTACCTGGTCGGCGACGCCGTGTGCTCCAAGATCGTCGTGGGCGGTATCGCCAACGGCAGTTCCTGGGACGCAGCAATGCTGTCTGTAGCTATCGGAGCGCTTATAGGAGTAGGACTCTGCGCCCTCCTGATTCCAAGCGAAAAGAAGCTCGCAAAGGCTTAAAAGTCAGAATCCGGCATATACATCGGATCCCAAGCCGGGAGCTGCACAGGCTCCTGGCTTAACATTTGTAATACGTCGGCGGGTACGAAACGCTTCTCCACCACCAGACGGAACATGTACTCGTCGAACCACTCGTCCGTCATGATTAGGTATCCTTTGTAGCCGGAAGAGGCGCCCCAGCTGTTCTCCACCATCCACTTGACGGGCTTGCCTTCCTTGAGATCGACCGCAATGAGCGTCATGGCGTGACTGGAACCGCTGGCGTGGGTAAGCACGCGCTCCCTTTTATCCATATTGAACGGCACGCCCAGAAGCGAACTGTAGTCGTAGTTGGCGAGGTCCAGTACCCCTTTCTGACGGTTCAGGAACTTACCAACGTCGCAGCTGAAATACATGGCAGTATTGGCCTTGATGGACGCCACGGCCACCTCCTTTATGCGCTCCGCCGGGAGATTCACATACAGCCAGTTATGGCCGTCGTAGAGGTGACGGTCGTACTGTATTTCATAGACCTTTCCGTATTCGCGGGAAGGGTCGTTCATCAGCATTACATAGTTGTTGTGCAGGTCGTAGCCAAGCAGTTCCTGGTAGAACTGTACTGGCGTAACGGTTTTGCCCTTCCATTCGAATTCGGCCGGAGGAACGCCCAGGCAGAGGGCCAGCACATGGTAGACGTCCTTCAGCATGGAGACCTTCTCCTTCTGCATCAGAGAAAGGATTTCGGCGGAATGCTTCTTGGCCTTGGCGGCACTGCGGGGAGCGTTCAGCATACCCTGCTCCCACATCTCGCGGAGGCGGATTCCGTCCTGCCTGAGCAGGGTCCCCAGGTGCGAGCGCATCTGTGCGGTGGAATTGGCGGGATTGGTCTCCGGCATCACGTTGGAAGGCACGAGACCGTATTTGGTCACCAGGTCGGCGACACCGGTAAAAGTACCTCCGTCACCTATGGGATGGGAGAACAGCCAGTCCACTTCGCGGTCATCGAAGGACTTGTCGCGGGTATCTATGGCCGCCTGAAGGAAGAGGTTCGACTTCTCCAGCAGATCCCAGAAGAAGCAGTAGCACTGGCTGAACTGGAAGTCGCCCAGGTTGTACTTGTCTATAGCGGCGGCGCGCAGCACGTTCAGTCCCGTAAACAGCCAGCAGCGGCCGCTGGACTTCTGGTCCGTGATACCTTTGGTCTTTACCCTGTCGCTGAATTCAGTGTCTATCATTGCGGCATTCTCCGCATTGGCGGCAAGGGTGTTGATGGAGGTGGTGGCAATGGCGTTGCGCAGGGCCTTGTCGGATGCGGAACCGCTCCATCCTTTGCTGATCTGTTCGAGCATTTCGGGGCTGATGCCGCCGTTGTTCTGGGCCACTGCAGCGATACTGCAGAGCGCCAGGGCAAGTACTAATATCCTTTTCATTTGCGTATGATTATGCGTTCGATGCGCCGCGGCACCGAGGTCAATATTTCGTATGGAATGGTTCCGAGAATGCCAGCCAGCTCGCTGACCGTCGGGTCGTCTCCGAAGACGGTGACTGTATCGCCCGCCTCGCACGGTATGCCGCTTACGTCCAGCATGCACATGTCCATGCAGATGTTGCCGATGGTGGGGGCGCGGTGCCCGTTGACGGCGAAGCTTGCGGCGCCGCATCCGAGGTGACGGTTGATGCCGTCTGCATATCCCACGGGAATAGTGGCGATACGCGTGCCCTCCGGAGCCACGTGCCCATGCCGTCCGTAACCTATAGTCCCCTGGTCCAGCGTCTTGACCTGCAGCACTTTAACCTTAAGGCTCGCCACCGGGGAGAGATGGACCGACGGGAGGGCGCTGATGCCGTAGATGCCGATGCCGAGACGGACCATGTCGTGCTGGAAGCGGGGGAAACGCTCTATGCCGGCGGAATTGAGTATATGCCACATAGGACGATACCCGAGCGCTCCGGTGAGCTGGGCGGCCCCTTTTTCGAAGAGGTCGAACTGCCCCATCGTAAACTCGTCCTGAGAGGGGTCCTCTGCCGCCGCCAGATGGGAGTAAATCGAGCTTACACGCACGCGGCGGTGGGTTTTCAGGAATTCCATCAGCTCCGGAAGCTCCTCCGGCACAAAGCCCAGACGGTGCATGCCGGTATCCAGCTTGATATGTATGGGAAAGCCTGTAATGTCACGGGCTTCAAGCTCATCGTACAGTGCCCTGAGGGTATAAAGATTGGGGATGCCGGGCTCCAGCTTGTACTCTATGATTTCCGGGAAGAAATCGGTACCAGCAGTAAGGACCAGAATCGGCAGCGAGACACCGGCTTTACGCAGCTCGATGCCTTCTACGGGAAGGGCGACCGCAAGATAGTCGGCGCCTTCCGCCTGCATTAGGGAGGCGAATTCCACGGCTCCGTGGCCGTAGGCGTTGGCTTTTACCAGCACCAGCAGCTTGGTGGACGACTTGAGCAGTCCGCGGAAATAGCGGTAATTCCGCCTCGCCGCAGGCAAGCTAAGCTCCAGCCGTGAAAAGTCGTTTTCCCCAAACATTATTGTACCAGTGCTACAATTTCGTTCTTAACCACATCCTTCCCCTGCGCTCCTGCAACGGCCACGATACGGCCATCCTTTACGGGGATGATTTCCTCCATTCCGTACCAGGTCTGCACATATCCGCAGGGCACTCCGGCACTTACCTGCGTGCCTACCGCGGGGGCGGTGGAATCATCCGCCACGTCTATCTGCCAGAGCAGTTTACCTTTGGCCGGAGCCTGCAGAGGAGAGGCGTCGGGATACTTCTCAACATCAATTTCGGGCATCTCGACCACGGGGCGCTGTACCACTATGGGAGCGCCCGCCTTGGCCTTAAGTTCCTCAAGATCGTGCTCGAACCGCTCCTTCGCGACGCCGCTGCGGTAATCGCGGTACTGCCTTTCGTGCATCGCCAGCTCGAAGAGTTCCTCGTCGTCCGGACCGCAGTCCCAGCCTTCCTCCTCCATCATTTTACGGAACTTCGGGAGTTCGTCGGGATACTCGTCCTGAGGGTTGCCGGAGTAGAATTCGAATCCCTTCTCTTTCGCCAGTTCTATTATCTCGGGGGCGAGAGGTCCGGGCAGTCTGCCCATGCGGCCGAGTATCATTCCCCAGGTATCCTTGTCGATGGTGCTGAAACGGGGCTTCCCCTGCGCCATCGCAAACAGGTTCATAAGGGCGGTATTCTTGACATACTGGCTGAACGGGGTCACGAGGGGCGGGTAGCCCAGACGGGGCCATACATATTCCACTTCGCTGAAGAGACGGACCATCAGGGTGTCGATGTCGCTTTCCGGCTTGCCGGAGGCCTTTTCCGCTGCGTTGATTGCAGACTGGAACCCCTTCAGGTCGGCCATCATGGAGCCCATCATGCCGCCGGGAAGGCCGCAGCCCACCAGCAGCGAGGTCATCCTGGAGTTGGAGGGGTTGATCCAGTAGCCCAGGAAATCGTCGATGAACTCCTGGGTAAGAGCCCTCACCTGCATGTAGGCGTCCATGTTGATGTCCTTAACCAGGAAGCCGTCGGCCTTCAGCATCTGCTGAATGGTGATTACGTCCGGGTGGACCTTGCCCCAGGACAGCGGCTCGACAGCTACGTCGAGGTAATCGGCGCCGGCCCTTGCCACCTCGAGCATGGAGGCGGGGCTAAAACCGGGGCCACAGTGACCGTGATACTGGACCTTGATATGAGGATACTTGCGCTTTATATCCCTGGTCAGCTCTCCCAGGAAGCTGGGACGCCCGACTCCAGCCATATCTTTCAGGCAGATCTCGTCGGTACCGTATTCTACAAGATGGTCCACCACGTCCATATAGTAAGCGACCGTATGTACGGGGGAATTGGTAATCGAAAGAGCGCCCTGGGATATCATGCCGGCCTTTTTGGCATATTCGACGCTGAGTCTAAGGTTGCGGTGGTCGTTAAGTCCGCAGAAAGAACGGGCTATGTCGGTACCCTGGGCCTTTTTCACTTTGAACATGAGCTCGCGCACGTCTGCCGGAACGGGGTTCATGCGGAGGGCGTTCAAGCCACGCTCAAGCATGTGCGTCTGTATGCCGGCCTTGCGCAGGGGCGCCGTCCAGACGCGTACCGATTTGTTCGGATTCTCGCCATAAAGGAGATTCACCTGTTCGAAGGCACCGCCGTTGGTCTCTACTCTGTCGAAGCAACCCATGTCCACTATTGCCGGGGCGACTCTCACCAGTTGGTCCGCACGGGGCTGATATTTGCCCGATGACTGCCACATATCCCGGTAAACAAGTGAAAACTTTATTTCTTTAGCCATGTCTGTCTAAAAAATTTAGAGTTACAAATATAACAATTATTGGGGGATTCTTAAAAAATCGTAAATATCTGCGGGCCGGGGCGTACGAACTGGCGCTTGGTGCTTGCGTTTGCTCTACCTTTGCAATGTCGGCCTGACGGCTGATAACAGTTTAGTGATTAATTTTTGAAGGGTGGGCGGGTGGCATTTATTATTATGAGAATAACGGAAATGAGCGAGTCGGAAAGGCCGCGGGAGAAACTGCTGGCCCGCGGAGCGCAGGCTCTGGCAGACGGAGAACTGCTGGCAATCCTGCTTCGCAACGGCAGGCACGGGGAAAGTGCCCTGGAACAGGCCCAGAGGCTACTTAATCTAACCGACGGAAGGCTGACCGGACTCTTCGACTGCGACGCCGGATATCTGGCCTCGATGGAGGGAATAGGACCGCCCAAGGCGGCGACCATACTGGCGGCCTTCGAGCTGGGACGGCGTTTTATTCAGGAGCAGTGTCCTTCGGGCGAATCGGTAATGGAACCAAAGACCGTATTCGATTTGATGCTGCCACGGCTCAAAGGGTTGAAGCACGAAGAGTGCTGGGAACTTTTGCTGGACCATAAGTCTCGCATTATCAAGATATTGCGCTGCACAGTAGGAGGCGGGAGAACGACCACCATAGACATTCCTGCACTGGTACGCAACGCTATGTCCCACTCCGCCGCAGGAATAATCCTGGTCCACAACCATCCTGACGGAGATCCGAGGCCAAGCGCCAGCGACATAAGAGAAACCGGTGCGCTACGGGATGCAGCCGCATCCTGCTCCATACCACTGATAGACCATATCATAATTTCGGACGAGCATTATTACAGTTTCAACGAAGAGAAACTACATTAATTATTATTCATTATCAATCACTTAAAAAATGAAAAACTTTAAAATTCTTTTTGCGTGCCTTATCCTTGGCACAGCCAGCGCATCATGCACCTATGATTTCCAGAATGAGGACTACGGACCGCTTATCACACTGAGTCCTATGGCCGGAGCAGCAGAAACCAAGGCTCCTATTATGGACAATGTATTCCCGGACAGGGACATAGTGGTATCGTCCTATTTCTATGCCGATAATGGAGGTACAAGCGACGATTATTTCTCCAACCTTACCTTCAGCAAATCCGGGAGCACCTGGGCTGCGGACAAATACTGGCCGCTGGGAGGGCAGCTTGATTTCCTGGCCGTCAGCAGTCCTCAACTCAATCCTGAACTCGACTACACCGGAGACAAGGTGACCGACGAGGTCCGAATTACGATAGGTGACAATTCCAGCATTCAGGAAGATATCCTCTGTGCATACGCCGGCCAGACATCGTCCGTTAATTCGGTAAGTATGTCCTTCGTGCATGCACAGGCACTTATCACCTTCAAGGCTCAGAGCAGTATAGCCTACAACTCCACCACCAACGTGGGTATCACCGTCACAGGAATCACCATTAACGGCGCACGCTACAGCGGCACCTGCATGTTCACCAAAAACGGGAACTGCGCCTGGGGTGGACTCGGCCCTCAGAAAGACGTAGCGGTACCTGGACTCTCCGCCACCAACCTGGGCACCACGATGAGTGGGCAGCTGGGCGCCGGCATTATGCTTCCTTCGCAGGCATGCACCACTGCCACAATAACTTACACTCTGCATAACGGAAAACAGAACGGTACAAATCTGGATATCCCGGGACTTGTGAAAACCATTACCCTCACTTCTCCGGACACCAACTGGCTGAGCAGTAAAAGTTATTGCTACGAAATCTGCATTACGCAACACGGCATCAGCTTCGAGCCTGTCGTAAGCGACTGGATCGTCACTTCTCCCGTAACAGTCAACATATCATAGCATGAACATCTTTTTAAAAGCCGCCCTGCTTGCCCTTACGGTTATCCCGGCAATGGCGTGCAGCAAGGAATACATACGCGATTCTCCCCTCGCGGAAGCCGCAGGAAGCAGCCTGATCTGCCTTCAGCCGCAGATGGGCGTGGAACTCCGGACAAAGGCTGGAGTGGCAGGGATCGGTTTTCCTCTTGAGAACGAAATCATTATGTCGGCTCTGCATCAAGTACCGTACGGGCCGGCAGTCCCCTGGTTCAACAATGTCTGCTTTGAAAGGGATGGAGATATGTGGGTTTCAGACAAATACTGGCCGCTGGAAGGCTCGCTCTCTCTTCTGGCTTATTCTGCTCACGGATTGCACTTCGATTCCGAGCCGGTCGCCTCTCAGAATCTTGAGTACTGGGATATGGAACTGCCTGCTGATTATAAGGACCAGCAAGTGGATATACTGTTTGCGTCCGGGAGTTTCTTTTCGGGGATGCAGCCTGCGGAACTTTGCTTCAGGCATGCAATGGCACAGCTGGTCTTTACCGCCGTCAGTAATGTCGCCTGGGATGAGGAAAAGGGAAAAGGCGTGATAATAGACGACATTACTGTCAACGAGGTCTTCATGGACGGCGGGCTCAGGCTTTATACCACCGGTGACGTTTTGTTCGACAAAAGTACTTCCGAAGGGGCTGTAGAGCATCTTTCGGTACCTGGGGCCGGGTCTTTCCCGGTTCCGGGAACCGAGAGCGAGGCCGGCTGCGGACTGCTGGTTCCTCCTCAGGAATGCACAAGCATCAGCGTGACCTATACAGTACGGGATGGAATGCAATCCGTTCAGCATACGGTGGATTACGAACTGGAAGACGAATGGTATCCAAACGAACTGTATTCCTACAGACTTGTATTCGACGGGGAGAATCTGCTGATGGAGTTGGCGCCAAAGTACATCAAGATAAGCTCCAGTACACGCAACTGTATCGCAGTATCCAATCCTGCCTACAATAATACCGACGCTCCCGTAATAGAGTATTCCCTGGATGGCGTTAACTGGCAGCGTATGCCCTGGTATACCGGGGACCACGGTTACAGCAGCGCTTCCGGAAGTCCCGGATTCACCGCATGGACGGTTAATATTGCAAGATCGATCTCCAGAGGATACCTTACCGGCAATGAGAGTTACCTCATTTATTTCGACTCTGAGATATATCTAAGGGGGAACAATCCCAACGGACTGTCCTATATGACAAACGGGGGAAATACCGCCAACCTGACCCAGATATGGTTCAGGGAGCCTGGCGGACTAAGCTTCGAAGGAGATCTGAAGTATCTGTTGAGCTATACGGAGAACCTTCAGGAGGTTCCGGAAGGGCCTTATTGCTTCGGCCTGCTGTTCGGAGGTAACAGGTTGGGCTGCAGCCGTTTGCCGGACTTGAGGGTAAAGACCATCAAAAGCTTCAGGGGGCTTTACAAGACTTTCTACAACTTCCAGATCGGCGAAGTTCCGGTGCTTTCCGCCACGACCGTCAGCGAGCGGTGTTACGAAAGCACGTTCGAACTGAGTGACGGATATGCTGCAGCCCCAGAACTGCCCATAGTCAACATCGCCCCATTCTGCTGCTACAGAATGTTCTACGGCTCCAGTATCCAGACACCTCCGGCGGTGCTGCCGGCCACAGAGTTGCAGAGGTACTGCTATTACTCGATGTTTGCCGGAAGTCAAGTAACTACTACTCCCCTTCTGCCCTCGGAACAGACCGCTTCAGATTTGGTACAGACTGAGGGTTGCTACAACGGAATGTTTGAGAACTGCACCAGCCTTACCGAGACAAGGGACATCGCGCTGAAGTATTATTACAACTGCAACAATATGTTCAAAGGGTGCAGCCAGCTCAGCCGGATTACGGCATACGACTGCGATTCCGGATTTACCGACTGGGTGGACGGGGTTGCTTCATCAGGCTGCTTTGTAATAACTACAGCCACCCTCCCGACAGCCTTACAGGTCAATGCCAGAAGGAACAGCACCCACATTCCTCCGGGATGGCAGGTTCTTCACCGGCAAAGCGGCTACATCTGGAATCCATAGCCTGTCGTACCCATACATCTTCAACGCCCTCAAACGCTCTGCCGCAAAAAAGTTAGCCGCCAGGATTGCAAATCCAAAAAAGAGTGTTATATTTGCAGTCCCAAACGGGGTATTAGCTCAGTTGGTAGAGCGTTTGAATGGCATTCAAAAGGTCAGGAGTTCGATTCTCCTATGCTCCACCCCTTAAATGATTGAAAATCAATCAGTTACGAGCCTCTAAGTAAGTCACTTGGAGGCTCGATTGCTTTTATATGTGCATCTGTACAAGTACTTCCTGGGCCCTTCAGCGCAATATGTTGATGGAATGTTGATGGAAAATTATGAGCCCAAATGATGCAGTAACTGTTTGCTACACAGTACCAAATGATGCGTGGAAGAAAGACGGGACCGCTTTCGTCCGTCTCCGCTTCACTTTCAAGCGGCAAGGCCGCTTCATGAAGACCAACATCCTGGTCCGCAAAAAAGATATGAACGGCGCCAGGATAAAGAATCCCGAACTTCGCGAAAAAGCGGAGCAGCTACTAAGTAAGATCGAGAAATGTATCTCCCGGCTGGATGTATTCGAGCTGCAGAAGAAATCCATTGATGAAGTCATCTCAAACGTCCTTGAGGAAGTAGAAGGCTTCAAACTGGACTTCTTTGCGTTTGCCGAGACGGTGATTTCAGAGAAGAAAGGCCAGTCGCAAAAGACCTACAGGACAGCTCTCAATGCGTTCCGGACCTACATCGATAAAGATAAGATGGACATCAGCGAGATCACTTCCCCGCTGATGCGGGACTGGGAACGGGCGCTGGTGAACAAGCACGGAGAAGGTGCGCGGTGCGTCAGCTGCTACCCGGCATGCATTGCCTTCATCCACGGTCAGGCCCGGTTGCGATACAACCGCGAAGAGCAGGGGCTGATCCGGATTAACAATCCATTCCAGTTCTACAAACCGCCCAGGCAGCGGCCGGGACGGCATCGTGCATTGGAGAAAGAGGACATCCAGAAGATGATTAACATCAGAAAGGAGCTGAAGGGACGTGAACGGTTGGGCGTTGATGTGTTCCTAATCAGCTTCGCGCTGATGGGAATGAATGCCCCCGATCTGTACTCCTGCCAGCTCCAAGGCGAAAATATTCTTCATTACTACCGCACCAAAACCCGCTCCCGACGGGATGACAAGGCGGAAATGTTTGTCTCTATCGAAAAAGCCGTGGTGCCGCTGCTCAAAGAGTACTTCGCAAAGGATGGTGAAGCAGCATTTGATTTCTGCAACCGGTACTCCAACTACACTTTGTTTGGGGAAAACGTGAACGAAGGGCTCAAGAAATACAGCGACCGAATCGGCCGGAAAACCCGGGATGAAAGGATAACCTTGTATTGGGCCCGGCATTCATGGGCCACGATTGCCTATGCTTGCGGCGTGAACAAGGGCGTCATCAATGACGGACTCTGCCACGTGGACCGTGAAATGAAGGTTACGGACATTTACATCAAGAAAAACTGGAAGGTCATCTGGGACGGGAATGCCACCGTACTGAAACAGTTCAAGTGGAAATAAAAAAAGGAGAGGACGCCTCTAAGTTTTCATCCTCTCCTTCCCCTTTCCGCATCTCACGACGCTTGCTATCGGGTATTATTGCTTAAATATGTACACCCGGCAGGTTATTCCGGGTCCATTTCACTAGCCAGTCTTCGCCTGAAGAATCCTGGCTTCTTCCCTTTCGGCCTGTCGCAGGCAGTCCAGTTGATGCCTGCTATAGATATTCCGACGGCCAATCCTGTGGTACTTGGCCAGGCCGTAACGCTTCATCCGGCGAATCCACTTGTCCCCGTACAGCTCACGAGCGCGGGATTCACTGATATCATCCTCACATGGCGATGTCTTCCGGATGATGGCATCAGCGATCAGGTTGGAACACGCTTCCAGTTCGTTCATGATGTTTCTCACACTTTCCATATCTCTCACATTTTAGGGGTTAATATCATTTCAGAGGTATAGCCGCGGGAGGCCTGGAGGAACTCGTTCAGATCCTTCTTGCCGCCGTACAGGTCGGACATGTCGACCGCTTCCTTATCGGACATCATATCCCGGACCCGCTGGTAACACTTCTCTCCTGCTGCATCGTTATCCAGAAAGCAGACAGCTTTGTCGTGGGCCATGATGTAGTCGCGGGCTTTCTCAATATTGTTCACAGAATTCAGAACAACGATATCGCAGGAGGGCTTTTGGCTGCTCTGCATAACCTGCCAGGACAGGAAGTCGAAGAAGCCTTCAAATACGGCGACGCTGTTAGAAGACGGCTTGGTACTGAACTGTCCTTCCGTATTTATGGTAGTAACATTTGCCTTTGTGGTGGACTTGAAACCATTCGGATGCGAGAGGGCCCAGCCGCCAGCGTTGTTGGGAAACCCGACATGCGTGAAGCAAATTCCTTTCTCCTGCGAGAATACGGTAATCTGTTTGCAGTACTGCCGGGCCAGCTCCAGCGGAATCTTCCGCTGACCGAGGTACTTCTTTAAATAATAGCAGGAAATCTCCTGGACGGACCGTATTTCCTGAGGTTTCTTCTTCGGAACAGGTGCAGGTTGATGCCTGTCGCTCATAGTGATGGAAGGATCCAGCGCCCGGAGGAAATCGTAGGCGCTGTGTTTGTCGCAATGCTTCGCCAGCATCACCAGTTGTGCCACCGTCCCCCCCATTCCATTCCCATGGTCGTGCCACACATTCTTCTCCCGGTCTACATGGAGAGAGGCTTCGCTCTCATCCCGCAGCGGAGAGAAATACATGTCTTTTGCACGCCCGGCACGCAGCCCCAGGGCCTCAGCCACCTTGGCTATCGGGATGTTCAGTTCAGCGTTCGAAAACATTTTTTCTTTATTTCTTTATTTATTTACAAAAATATCGTACCTTTGTATCGTGATAGGTTCCAAAGCGCAGTGATTGCGCACTTAGTATCCTGTCACAGGAGCGAAGTATAGTCTTTTATGTGTTGTGAATATTGCTATATGTATCGCAACACATACCGCAAAGGACTATATAATATTTGGAATTACAAAATAGACCAGGAGTGAAGGTATGGAAAATGAAGTGAAAACCGGGCGCCTTGATCCCATCAAGCGCTACCTCTTTGAGAAAGGAATGAGCATGGCGGAACTGAGCCGCCGTTGCGAAAAGAAACTGTCCCGCCACGGCGTCGCATACCGCGTACGCGTGGGTGATTGCTTGATTTCGGACATGGAAGACATGGCCCAGGCAGCTGGATTCAAGTTCGTCTGGCACTGGGAAAATGTCCGCGAAGTTGAACCATCCGGCCGCGCTTTGAGGCCGATGACGGCATTTCACAGCGACCGGCTAAAACCGGTAAATAAGTACCTTTTTGAGAAGAATCTTTCCATACCCGATTTGGCTAAGCGCCTGAATATGAGTCGTGCCGGTATGGTTTACCGTCTCCGCGAGGGCGTTTGCATGATGTCAGACCTGGAGAAGATGGCCGACGCGGCCGGTTATAAACTGGTCTGGAGCTGGGAGCCCCTCCCCGAAGAGGAGTTCAAGGAAGAGGCTTAGGCCGGGTCATTCAGCTCCTTGAAGAGCAAATTAATGATGTCGAGGTGAATCTTTTGATAGTTCATCTCGACTTCTTTCATTATCTCCTTCTCGCTCATGTTGGTTACAATCTGCGGCAAGGGCTCGTTGTGCCTGGGCGGGTCTCCGGCGTGGACCTCCCCGCAGAAGGTCTTCGGATGGACCTTCTGGTCGTGCGTGTCGGCCACATATCCGCAAAAGGTGCCCTGTGACAGCGCCTCAATCTTATTGGGTGGCAATACCTCCCGCTGCTGGAAAGAGTACGTGATGTGCTCGGATGTGTCGCTCTCCTGAAAGGAGCGCATCTCCCTCTCCACTTTTCCGAAGGATTTACTCAAGCTCTCGGCAGTGGACCCCTTGACGGCACCGGCAAAGACATTGCCTACCGTATTGAAGATGACGTCGGACTCCTTTTGGTCATAGTCTTTCACCAGCTGGGACTTATCCTGTGCGCCTATGACGACAGCGACCTTGTTGCTTCGGGCCGTATTGATAAGGTTGTCGAGGCCCTTCAGATAGACCGTCGGCAACTCGTCAATCAGCACGGCGCTGTGCATCCTGCCCGGCTGGTTGATAATCTTGAAGAGCTGGGACATCAGCATGGCCAACGTGGTTCCATACACAGACTGTCGGCGAGGATTGTTCCCTACGCAGATAATCTTCGGGGCCTTCGGATCATTAATCTCCAGGGAAAAATCGTCTCCGGAAAGCGTCCAATACAGGGTTTTGGAAGCAAAGCGGTTCAGCGGAACCCGGGCCGATGCTATCTGGCCCTGCAGCTGCTCATAGGCCTGGTCCTGAATGGCATCAATGAAAGTATTTCGCTTTACCTCCAGTTCATCGAACTTCTTTAGTATTTCGAACACCGCCCT
>Ga0310690_10001273_pt1 | contig 45654 bp, 35 predicted proteins | sample AusTroGonzalo_MG_2_FD_207661 | JGI IMG/M metagenome (GOLD analysis project Ga0310690, IMG submission 207661) | Bovine rumen microbial communities from tropical cattle in Woodstock, Queensland, Australia - Gonzalo_04 (v2) (version 2) | ecosystem: Host-associated > Mammals > Digestive system >... | reverse complement strand
GCCTGCGACCCAACGAAGACTAAGAGGAGGAAATTCCCATGGCTAACCAACGCAAGCTGGGTCGCACGGCTGATCAGCGCAAAGCGCTGCTTCGCAATCAGGTGACCAATCTGATCTGGTATGGCCGTATCGAAACGACCATCTCCAAGGCCAAGGAAGTCCGCCGGATCGCCGATCGGATGATCACTCTGGCTGTGCGCGAATGCGACAACACGGTTTCCACCACCAAGGAAACCCATAACGACAAGGGACAGCTTGTTACCCTGGAGGTTGTGAACGACGCTCCTTCCAAGCTGCATGCCCGCCGCCTGATGATGGCTTATCTCTACGACCTGAAGGAAGAAAAGAAGGACGATGAGAACAAGGCCGAATATCGGGAACGTACCAAGGACAACAAGCACCCCGTTGTGGAGAAGCTCTTCCGTGAAATCGGGCCCAAGTACAAGGCCCGCAACGCTGAAAAGAACTGCTCCGGCGGCTATACCCGCATCTATAAGCTCGGACCGCGCCGCGGCGACGCCGCCGAAATGGTCATCCTCGAGCTGATCTGATTCTGTTTTCTAGGCACATCAAGCAAAACAGCGCCTTCCTCTTGCACAGGGGGAAGGCGCTTTTTCGAAGGAGCACCGTTATGCAGACGTTATACACCGATCAGACCTACAATGAGATTCATCGCCAGCTGCACCGCCGGCTCTTTGTCCTGTATGCGGTCCTGGCCGTTCTGCTGGGCGTGTTCCTGTGGGCCATGCTCAGCCGGATTGAGTGGCTTGCCATGGTATTCGCCTGCCTGGCCGGATGCTTTGCCGTCTTTTTTGTGGATCTGTTCTGCATGCCGCTGGTCCGCTACCGCCGCCTGGTCCGTACCGCCCTGTCCGGCCGCAGTCACGATCAGACGGTGGAATTCGTCCGGGCCGAACCGGAAACATCCGTGGTGGACGGCGTCACCTGCCGCGGCCTGATTTTCCTTGGCAATCCGGATAAGCACGGTTCCCGGGAAATGCTTCTCTACTGGGACCAGGAGTTTCCCCTCCCCGCCCTGGAGAGCGGCACAACCTGTACTGTCCGCTATACCGGAAAGAACATCATCGGGATTCAATCGGAAGCAGCCTGAACCGGCAGTTCCGTCATCCCTCCCCTGATCAGATAGAAAAGTGTTGATCCGTCGACTGTCACGGCGTCATGCATGCCGTCCCAATCGCTGAGAATCACTGTATGCGTTCCGCCGCTCAGCGTGCGGAACGTATATTTTTTATATCCTTCCTTCCATTCCGCGCCTTCCGGCAGTGTTCCGCTGAACGTTACCGTCAGCAGCCGGTCGTATGCCGCCTCAAAGGCTTCCCAGGAAATCTCCGTCCCGTTCAGCAGGCATCGCCTTGCCCCGTCTTCATCCTCCGTGTTTTCCGCTTCCTGCAGCACATATTCCCGCACTTCCCCGCCTTCCTCCACCGTCAGGCGCTCCAGGGACGCCAGCGGGATCAGCACCGGATATTTTGCCACCGTGTCCTTTGGATCTGTCTCAAGGAAAGCGGCCATCGTGAAATGGCTGACGGTGAAAATTTCTTCCCCGAACCGCACATAGTCCGCAAGATCGTCCGGAGCGCCTCCGATGATCAGCATGACCGTATTCTCTTCATGCTCAACCACATCGTAGACTCCGCTGTCCGACACAGTGCCGGTGCTGCCCGCTGCCATATGGAAATACAGGATCCTGCGCGGAATATCAAACCCGTACTTTTCCAGGTTCTCTTCCGTCGCCGGTGCTGTATAGGCCCCAAGGCGAAGATTCTCCGCGCTCTTTTTCAGGTTCTTCATTGTTTCTTCGTCTGTCGGGTAACGGAAGGGCACCGTCACCGCCCAGTTGCTGGCGGCATCCCTGTCCGTGATATCACCCTGCAGCGCCCATTCGGTGATCACCTTTTCACTGTCGTATATAGTAATCCGGTCCAGCAGGGACGCATAGATTTCCGGCCGCGGCACCGGGTGCAGCAGCTCGAATTCGACATTCATGTCCTCCACGACAGACGCGGAAACAGCGTACAGGCGTTCATCCCCGTCCGCGGTCACATAGTGCCAGTCCTCCTCCAGGCCTGTATCGCTGCCGACCCGGACCGTCATTTCCGTCCCGTCCGTATATCGCGCGGTCACGGTCACCAGCGGCTCCTCCAGCCCGAAATCCGCAGGATTCGCACGGTATATTTCCGGATCCTCCGTCAGGATTTCTTCATAGCGCAGCTGCGTCACCGCCTCCTGCAGCAGCTGCCCCTGCTGCTCCGCCACGGTCCAGTCCCCGCCGCCTTCCGGCATCAGCGTGCCGTTTTCCGTGCGGCACAGGGTCCAGGCCTCTTTCCCCCGGCGCAGGACCGTCACGGATACCAGTTCATCCTCCTGCCGGTTGATCAGCATGCCCCAATGTTTTTCTTCCTCAGGTATTTCTTCCGCCGGTTTCCGCGAAAGCAGCACCGCCGCTGTTACGCTGCCCGCCAGCAGCACAAGTGCCGCCGCCAGCCAGATCAGCCGCCGGTGTTTTCTTTCCTGATGCTGTTTTCTCTCAACCTTCTGCATAGTCCCCTTCTGTCCGCTGCCAGCTGACAACTGTAAACTAAAACGTCGTTCCTCACCGTCTCCGCCGCCGTGCAAGCACCAGCAGCGCAGCCAGCAGTACCGCCGATGGCAATGCAGCCAGCAGTACCGCGCCCGGTCCGATGCTGCCTGTGCCAAGCGCCGGGCGGATCGCTTCCTTCGCCAGGATTTCCAGATCGGATGCCTCCAGGTTCAGCAGGAATTCCGCCATCCGGACAATCAGCTGCTGGATGTCTGTCATTGCGTAAACCTGTTCATTCACCAGCGCGCCGGAGCATCCGACCACACACGCCCGGGACACATAGCCTTCCGTGGTAATCCGCCGGGCCTGCAGCGCAAGGGCAAACGGTCCGTCCAGGTCCCCTTCAGCCTTCTCCAGGTTCGTTTCCGTGCCTGTCAGCTGCTTCAGGAAAGCGGTATCCCCGCTCTTCAGCAGTGTGGCTGTCATCAGGTTCCGGTCCGTATCTTCCGGTTCTTCGAATCCCCTGCTTCCCGGCAGCAGGATCCGGCCTGCGCCGGATCCCACCAGGTCCATCGTCAGGTCTGTGGAACACATTTCCGGAATCAGGTACATCCGGTTTCCGTTGTAGTAGGATCCGGTATCCGCCCGGTCCGCCAGAACAATCCCCTCCAGCGGCAGGAAACCGTAGCTCCGCAGCAGTGCCGTATATCGCGGCATCTTTCCCAGCGGATCCGTATAGTCACAGGTAAACAGGAAGCTCCCGCCCTCTTCGGCGAAGGCCTTTACCTTGTCCATTTCTTCTTCGTTCAGATCCTTCTGCGGACTGAAGAAAACCAGCATGTCGCCCGGATCGGGCCGGTAATCCGGATCCGTCAGGTCCGCATAAGCGATTTCAAACCGGTTGGCCGTCAGCAGCCCGTCAAAGTGCGCTACGGTCTCCCCGTCCAGTTCGCCGTGCCCCTGGACGATGACAACCCTGGATACCTTTTCCCGGGTCACATAGGCGATGGCATTGGTGATACTCCGCTCATATGTCCAGCCGCTGTAGGTATATTCACCTGTCTCCGTATTCATGCTCAGGCTGACGTAATCTTCCGGCCCCAGCGTCCTCCATCTTCCGGTCTCTTCGCACCAGACGATCAGGGAGTTTTCTCCCGGCGTTTCTGTATCCGTTGCAAACCGGCTGATCAGTGCCGGATTCAGGCTCGGTTCCAGCTGTTCCCATGTGACCTTGTCGCTGGCAGCCGCGTACCGGTTCAGCAGTTCCATTAGCGGCGCGTCTTCGTCTCCCTTGCGGAACAGCGCATACATATGCACCGGATGCTGCAGGTTCTCCAGCGTGTCCTTTGTCACCGCGCTGTGGGTGGAGATACTGTTAAAAGAAAAATCCGCGCGCCATCCGTTCCGCTTTTCCAGCTGTTCCGCCCCGATATTCAGCGCGGTCAGGCTGACCGCAAGCGCAGCCGCCAGCGCGGCGGAGAACCGCCTTGTGCGTTTCCTGCCGATGCGTGCCTGCTTCTCTTCCCGGCCACCGGGATCACGGCGTCCGCCGCGGCGCGTCCTGCCGCCGGTCCGCTCCCGGTCCAGCCGGTATATCGTCAGCATCACAAACAGGGCAATCACTGATACGTCGAACAGAATACCCGAAAAGCTCAGCTGTCCCATCAGGAACGATTCATTCCGGGCATACAGGGAACAGAACCGGAGCACTCCGGCAATCCATTCCGCGTGAACTGCGTTTTCCAGCAGGTCCAGGATCCACAGCAGGAAATTGGCTCCGAAGGCCAGCACAGCAGCCGTCACCGGTGTTCCCGCGCAACCGCTCAGGAACATGTCCAGCGCCACGAACGCGCATCCCTGCAGGAAAAAGCCCAGGTAATTCACCGCCAGCTCCGCAGGATATACTTTCCCGTACAGCGCCACAATCAGCACATAAAGCAGTGTCAGCACCGTGGCAGCCAGCAGTACCGTAACCGCAGCCAGGTATTTCCCGATCACGATCCGCGGAAGCGATACCGGGCTGGTTATCAGCAGCTGGTCTGTTTTCTTCTGCTTTTCCTCCGCCAGCAGGCGCATCGTCAGTACCGGGCTCAGCAGCATCCACAGATAGCTCATCTCGCCGATAAAAGTCGGCAGGTCTCCGCTCCGCTGGTTCAGGATTTCCAGATAAAAAAGAACGGAGGAAACCGTCAGGAATACGCCCAGAAACACATAACCGGTCGCGGTATAGAAATAGCCCTGCATTTCCCGCTTCCAGATGGCTTTCATAACAGGTTCCCTCCTTTCCGCCGGAAGGCAGCCTTCCGGTAAACTCATCCTTTGCTTACAGCCGTGACTGGATCGTCCGCAGAAACACCTCTTCGAGGTTTTCCCTTTCCTCCCGCATCATCCGGACCGGCAGCCCGCTGTCCGCCAGCATCCGGAAGGCCCGGTCCAGGGCAGCGCCGCTGTCGGTTCCCCGCGCCATGGTGACCTGGACCTCCACGGTTCCCGGATCCTCCGCCGGAAGGACTTCCGCAGCCGCAAAACCGTCCAGGTGCCGCAGGCGTTTCAGCACTGCGTCTTCCTTCCCGGCAATTTTCAGCCGCAGACGGATCATGCCGTCCGGAGCTGCGTTCGCATCGTGGTCCAGCACCATCTGTCCTTCCTCCAGGATAATCACCCGCGAACAGATCTGCTGTACCTCGCTCAGGATATGGCTGGAAAAAACTACCGTATGTTCCGCCCGGAGCGCTTTGATCAGTTCCCGGATCTCCGCTGTCTGTTTCGGATCCAGGCCGACGGTCGGCTCATCCAGGATCAGGATTTCCGGCGCGCCGCACAGGGCCTGGGCAATGCCTGCACGCTGCCGGTATCCTTTGCTCAGGTGCCCCAGCACCCGTCCGCGGACTTCCTGCAGTCCGCACAGGGTCAGGATCTCTTCCACATGGTCCCGGATTCCCTGCTTTTTCACTTCCCGCAGTTCGCATACAAACCGGAGATAGCTCTCCGCGGTCATCTCGTCGTACAGCGGCGGTTTCTCCGGAAGGTATCCGATTTTTCGTTTGCAGGCAGCGGGATCTTCCAGCATGCTCTTTCCGCAGATCCTCACCTGCCCGGCGTTCGGGGGAAAATAGCCGGTCATCAGGTTCAGCAGCGTCGTTTTCCCGGCGCCGTTCCGCCCCAGCAGCCCGACAGTTTCATTTTCCCGTACCTGAAAGGAGATGTCCCGCAGTGCCGTCCGGTTTCCGTACATTTTTGTCACCCGCTCCAGCGAAATCACAGGCATCTCCTCCTTCCGTTCCGTTTATATACCGCCAGCCTTAAATCAGCCTCAAAAACCGACCGTAAGCCGCGGCACGCTCACCGCAGTACAACATTCTCCGCTCCCAGTGCGTCCTGCAGCCTGCGCAGGCAGTTTTCGCTGCCGTTGCACCAGCTGTTCCTCGGGCACAGCAGCGTCATCTTCTCCGCTGGAATATGCATATATACGGGAATTTCGCCGGCCTCCAGCGCCAGGATCGCGCTGATCCGGTCCATATCCCTGCGTTCCAGGCGCAGGAACAGCTTCCGTTCCGCTTTGGATGCCAGTTGTGCGTCGGTCAGCTTCGGTCCGCCTGAAAATACCTTCTCTTCCTTCGGCTGCCGCGTCCATTCCTTGATACGGCTCACCCGTTCCGCCAGCAGTTTCGGCGATTCCTCTTCCCGTACGCTGATCTTCCCGCTGATCACCACCGCGGCATCTTCCTGCAGCAGTGTCTGGTATTTTTCATAAACCCGCGGGAATACGAGGCATTCAATCTGTCCTGCCATATCTTCCAGCGTGACAAAGGCCATGTAGTCGCCCCGCTTCGTGGCTTTTCCCTTGACCTCTGTCAGGATACCGCCCATGTCCACGAAACGCCCGTCCAGGGGTTCTGCGCCTTCTTCCGGCACATCTTCCTCCAGCTGCGCGGTGGTGAAACTCATCTGCTTCAGGATCTCCCGGTATTCATCCAGCGGATGGCCGCTCATGTAGACGCCGGCCGCTTCCTTTTCCATCTGCAGCTTCACCCGCGGCGGGCAGTCCGGCAGGTCGGGCAGCCGGATCTGGGTGCCGAGGATCTGCGCGCTTTCGTCCCCGAACATGTCAAACAGGCTTACCTGCCCGTCCACATTCTTCTTCCGGGCGGACTGGTTCGCGTCCATGGCCTGTTCGTATACGGCCAGCATCTGCGGCCGGTTTGCCTGCATCCGGTCAAATGCGCCGGCCTTGATCAGGCTCTCCACCACCCGCTTGTTGCATTCCGTCGGGTCCACCCGCCGGCAGAAGTCAAAGATATCCTGATACGGACCGCGGTTCTCCCGCTCCCGCCGGATTGCGTTCACCGCGTTTTCCCCGACGCTCTTCACAGCGCCCAGGCCGAACAGGATCGCCGGTTTGCCTTCGGCGTCCTGATCCACCGTAAATTTCCAGCGGCTCCGGTTGACGTCCGGCGGCAGCACCGCGATACCGCGCCCGCGGCAGTACTGGATATATCCCGCGATCTTTCCGGTATTGCCGTATACGCTGTTCAGCATGGCCGCCATGAACTGCACCGGGTAGTAGCGTTTCAGCCACGCCGTCTGCATGGCCACCACGCCGTAGGCTGCGGCATGGGACTTGTTGAACGCGTAGCTGGCAAAGGAAATCATTTCGTCGTAGATCTCGTTCGCCACCTGCTCCGGCACGCCGTTGCGCACGCATCCGGGCACCGTAATGTTTCCGTCCTTGTCTTTCAGTCCGTGGACAAAGATTTCCCGCTCCTCGTCCATGACCTTGTGCTTTTTCTTCGCCATCGCGCGGCGCACCAGGTCGCTCCGGCCGTAGCTGTATCCCGCCAGGTCCCGGACAATCTGCATCACCTGTTCCTGGTACACCATGCAGCCGTAAGTGACATCCAGGATCGGGCGCAGCTTTTCGGTTTTGTACTTCACACTGGCCGGATTCACCTTCCCCGCGATATACCGGGGAATGGAATCCATCGGGCCCGGCCGGTACAGGGAAATCGCCGCAATGATATCTTCAAAGCAGGAAGGCTTCATGTTCGTCAGGAATCCGGTCATGCCCGCGCCTTCCATCTGGAAAACGCCTTCCGTGTCTCCGCGGCTGATCATCTCGTACACGCTCGGATCGTCCAGCGGAATCTCCTCCGGCGTCATATCCTTCCCGGCTTCCCGCATCATGTCCAGGGTGTCCCGGATAACCGTCAGCGTCCGCAGGCCCAGGAAGTCCATTTTCAGCAGTCCCAGCCGCTCGATGGTACCCATGGGGTACTGGGTGGTAATCACTTCGTCGTTCCGCTGCAGCGGTACATATTCCATCACGGGTTTGCCGGTGATCAGCACGCCCGCCGCATGTGTGGAGGCATGCCGCGGCATTCCCTCCAGCGTCATGGCGGTATCGATCAGTTCCTGTACCCGCGGCTGTTCGTCATACATCTGCCGCAGGGAGGGAGAAAGGTTCAGCGCCTTCTCCAGGGTGATGCCCAGGTCCATGGGAACTGCCTTGGCAACTGCGTCCGTTTCCTGGTAGCTCATCCCGAGCACCCGGCCCACATCCCGTACCACGCCGCGGGCCGCCATCGTTCCGAAGGTGATGATCTGGCTCACATGGTCCGCGCCGTATTTCCGCGCCACATAATCGATCACTTCCTGCCGCCGCTCATAGCAGAAGTCGACGTCGATATCCGGCATGGAAACCCGTTCCGGATTCAGGAAGCGTTCAAACAGCAGCTGGTACTTCAGCGGATCCAGCATCGTGATGCCCAGGGAATACGCCACAATGGATCCGGCTCCGCTTCCGCGCCCGGGTCCCACCATAATCCCGTTCGATTTTGCGTAATGAATGAAATCCCATACGATCAGGAAATAGTCCACATAGCCCATCTGCTCGATGGTTCCGAGCTCGTATTCGAGCCGCCTGTAGGGTTCGTCCCCTTCCTTCGCCTCCGGATACAGCCGCCGCATTCCCTCCGCGCACAGGCGGCGAAGCATCTGCTGTGCGGTTTCGCCTTCCGGTACCGGATAGTGCGGCAACCGTGTCACGCCGAATTCAAAGGTCACATTGCAGCGGTCCGCAATCTCCCTTGTCCGGTCAACGGCATCCGGCACGTTTCTGAACAGGGCGCGCATCTCTTCTTCGCTCTTGACATACAGCTCCCCGGTTTCCATCCGCATCCGCTGTTCGTCCGCCAGCGTTTTGCCGGTCTGGATGCACATCAGCACTTCCTGCGCCGGCGCGTCCTTTTTCTCCAGGTAGTGGCAGTCGTTCGTCGCCACCAGGGGCACGTCCATTTCCCGCGCAATCGCAATCAGGCGGGGGAGAACCGTTTTCTCCTCCCGCAGATTGTGATCCATGATTTCTACATAGAAGTTCTCCTTGCCGAAAATATCCTGCATTTCCCGGATATACGCGTGGGCGCTTTCGTCCTGCCCGTTCAGCAGCATTTTCGGCAGGTCGCCGCTCAGGCAGGCACTCAGGCAGATCAGGCCTTCGTGGTACTGCCGGATCAGATTGTAGTCGATCCGCGGCTTATAGTAGTATCCGGTCAGGAATCCTTCGCTGATCAGGCGCATCAGGTTCTGGTATCCCGTATTGTTTTCACACAGCAGGATCAGGTGGCTGTTTTCCCGGCCTGTGACGGATTTGTCCGTCCGGTCCCTGCATACGTATGCTTCACATCCGATGATGGGCTTGATCCCCGCATCGTTCATCGCCGTGTAGAAATCGATGGCGCCGTACAGCACGCCGTGGTCCGTAATGGCGCACGAATCCATGCCGAGTTCCTTCAGCCGTTTCACCAGCGAAGAAATCCGGCAGGCTCCGTCCAGGAGGCTGTACTCTGTATGAAGATGCAGGTGTGTAAAGCTCATTTCCCGTCAGTCCTTGCCTGTGATACTCTCGATGATCTCCAGCGTCATGTCCGCGGCTTTCTGGTTGGCGTACCAGAAGCAGATCTGCTGGGCCATATCCCCTTCCAGGAATACATAGGTAATAAATTTCATGGCTTCCGCGGGATCGTCGTCCGGATCCATTCCCTCATATACGATCATATTGATCCCGGAAACCCTGCGGATTTCAGCGTCGTAGCCGTCCTCCCGCAGCACGGTTGCCATCGCCTCCAGGGATACATCCCGGTCGTTTTTCGCGTGGGCAAACTGTATTTCAAGCCCCAGCTGGTAGGAGAGCCAGACGAAGTCCACGTCATCGGTTTCGTCCCTCTTTCCGCTGTACTCCATCCCATCCGGAATCGTCACGCAGTATCCGCTCTGCGGAAGGTCCACTCTTTCCGCCAGCGCGCTCCCGCCGAAAAGAACCGCCAGCACCAGTGCCAGCACCAGACATAAAACCTTTTTCATCCTGTTTTCCCTCCGCATACCTTTGCGCTTATCCCGCGCAGTAATACCTGTCCACATTTTTCATCAGCATCCTGTAGGCAGCCGCAGCAAAGGCGGCAAGGATCACCGCCAGCGCGCCGAACACCGGAAGCATCTCCCATCCGTTGCTGATCATCAGGTAGCACAGTCCGGCCAGGGCGACCAGGATGCCCCAGGAAACCAGCATGGAAATCAGTACGCCGAAGTTCTGCTTCACCGCTTCCTGTTCCGTTACCCAATCCAGCCGGGGCTTCTTCACGTCCCGGCTCAGCGCCAGGCAGGAGCATCCGAAGCTGAAGACCAGGCAAAGGATCAGTGCCAGGATGGTTTCCAGCGTGTACCCGGGCATGATGATCAGGATCGCGATTCCCGCGAGCAGTACGCCGAAAATTTCAAGGCCGAATCCGACTGCGATTTTCGCATGGATCAGCGTACGGGCTGATACAGGCAGCACTTTGATAAAGTCATGCCCCTTGCCTTCCCTTGTCACCGCGGTGCTCAGCGCGGGGCTCATACCGCTCATATAGGCCATCGCGGCGGCGAAAATGCACATAATCAGCACGGGAGGCAGCTGGCCCAGCAGCTGTGTCAGGCCTTCCTCTCCGCCGCTTTTGCCCATGGACATGCTGATCATGACAATAATCACAAGCGGCATGAAGGTGATCGGCAGGATATTGATGGCATAGGACGGCACCCGGATAATCAGCAGGAATTCCCGCTTCACGTTTGCCAGGAAAGCGCTTCCTTCGCGGATGGATCCCTTCTGGATGCCTTTCTTTCCGGAAACGGTCGGCGCTTCACTCTGCAGCAGGGAAAGCTTCCGGTAGAAAATTCCCATTACGCCGATCAGCAGCGCCAGCCCGGCAAAGCTTGCCAGCGCGTACAGCCCGAGCTGTCCCCAGTCGCCCAGCAGTCCGTTCGCAGCCCAGCCGGCCGGCGGGAAATACTGGGTCATGCCGGAGATGCGCGCAGAATTGTTCATGAAGAATTCTTTCAGCATCTCGCCGCTTTCCGCGGAATCCCCGGTAATGCTGCCCACGTTCATCATCAGGATCATATATCCGAGGAAGAGTGCAAAACCGCCGACAGTCAGGAAGAGTTCCCGGCGCTTCCACAGTCCGGAAATCCGGATCAGGAATGCGGAAATCAGTCCGGCAATGCAGATCGGCAGAATGGCAATCATCAGCCAGATCAGTACCATCCGGATGTAGAATACGGCGTCCTCTCCCACCCGGGTCCCGTACAGGATACAGGCAGGCAGAAGAATTACCGCGTCGATCAGCGTTTCCGACAGCCAGACCTGCGCCAGTTTCGCGCTGAGGATTGTGCGCGGTTTGATGGGCATGGACGCGAGGAATGCAGCGTCCCGGCCGAAGAACAGGGCGCTCATGATGAAGAAGAAAGCCATGACCAGGGTTCCCGCGGTGCTCAGCACAACCGCCATGATCACCAGCAGGTTCCGCAGGTCTACCGCCTGCGGCGCTCCCGCTGCAGGAGACAGCACGTCCAGCGCCTTCGTCTCAATGATGTAAAGGATAACGCCCAGATAAACGATCAGGAAGGCGATGGCAACGAACATGCCGATCGTCCTCCCTCGCTTTTCGCGCAGGGCGTTCTTCAGGTTCTTCGGCTTCAGGTCCGCAAAACGGGTCAGCAGCTGAAGCCGCAGCAGTGCAAAGAAAGCGGTCATTCTTCTTCGCCTCCGTCATCCGTCAGCTCCAGGAACAGCTCTTCCAGGCTGGCGCCCACTTCACCGGAGCGCAGTTCATCCAGGGTGCCGACCGCTTTCAGCCCGCCGTGGGCAATCACGCCGATCCGGGTGCACAGTTTTTCCGCCACCTCCAGCACATGCGTGGAGAAGAACACCGTGTTCCCTTCCTTGCAGTGCCGGATCATTTCTTCCTTCAGCAGGTGCGCCGCCCGGGGGTCCAGGCCGCCCAGCGGCTCGTCCAGGATCCATATCGGCGGGTTGTGGATCAGCGCGCCGATAACGACCAGCTTCTGCTTCATGCCCTTACTATAAGAACGAATCTGGTTGTTGATGGCATCCTCCAGCGAGAAAAGATCCAGGTATTTTTCGATGTGCGCCTTGCGCTTCGCAGCATCCACCTGGTAAATGTCCGCCATAAAGTTCAGGTATTCCATGCCGGTCAGCCGGTCGTACAGATCGTTTCCGTCCGGCACAAACCCGATCATCCGCTGCGCTTCCAGGCGTTCCTGGTCCATCCGGTGCCCGGCCATTGTGATGGTGCCGTCATCCGGGGTCAGCACACCTGTCATCAGCTTGATCGTGGTGGTCTTGCCGGCGCCGTTCGGTCCGATAAAACCGAACAGTTCCCCGCCGTTGACCTGGAGTGTCAGGTCGTCCACAGCCTTGGCATTGCTTTTTGCATAGGTTTTGGTCAGATGCTGTAAGTCAATCATTTGAATCCTCCCTGCCGCTCTCCGGCATCCTCTTTCGTTTCTGACAGGGTAAATTCTACCACATCCGGCCCTTTCTGAAAACCGCATGATCGGCAAATTACACGTACATATTTTGCTTTTACGGATCATATTTTCCTGTCTGCATGCATAAGGAAGAGCGCGCGGCTTCCGCCGCGCGCCCTGCTCAGTGTACCTTGTAGATCCGCATGGACAGTGCCCCGTCGCTGCTGGTGCATCCTTCAATCCGGATCGCGAAATCGTAATTGTTCTGGAACCGGAAGTTCAGTTCATCCGTACCGACTGCCGCGTCGCAGTGGATCGGCAGGTAGCTCGCCCCGCCCCCGCCGTGCGCCCGCCGCTTCAGGATCTTCAGCCCCGGCAGCTGCAGCACCGCGTTGTACAGGGTACTGGACACCTGGCAGGTCCCGCCGCCGTAGCCCGGTACCGTCTTCCCGTCGATCAGCACGGGAGCTTCCTCATATCCCTTTCTCCTCCCGTAGGGGCCCATGATCGCATTTCCGTCGAAGATTTCTCCCGGTTGGAGCACAACGGAAACCAGCTTGGCGCCCACAGCGATATTGTGGATCCGGCTGATGTTGGTCTTGTTCTGGACCATCTTGTAGTAGCTGGTATAGGCCGCGATGGGACAGTCGTCAAAGAGTTCCTCATCTGTCGGGGCCACAGGCCGCAGGTCCGTCAGCTCGTTGGGATCGATGTAGCCGTATTCCCGCATGTAGTTCACGACGGCCCAGCCCTCGTACATCTGCCAGATGGAGATCTTCGTGCCCGGATTCAGGATCACGTAATTGTTTCCGTCGTCCTCTTCCCCTTCGTTGAAGCTCATGTTCTTCCGCACGTGGCAGGCTTTTGCCGTCACCGCGATATAGGCGTGCTTCTGCACGTTGAAAGGCGGGGTGTTTACGGGATCCACAGGCTCAATGGACTGCTTGTCCACCCACTGGCGCCATACATAGCCGATCACTTTGTCCTTCCGGACGATCATCCAGCGCAGTCCCACATACAGCACTTCCACGCCCTTGATCGAACCGTTCCCTTTATAGGCGTAATTCTTCATGTTGGGATCCGTATCTTTATAAATATACGGCCTGTTGTATGAAATCGTGCAGGTGTAGATTGCCGGGGAACTCATGTCGAAATCCGCGAGCGTGGGCACCGGATATACCTTCCCGGTCACCCGTTCAATCGGTTCGTCCGCGTCCAGTTCCTGGATTTCTTCAATCTCTTCGTCGGACAGTCCGGTTTCTTCCGGAATCTCCGGGATATCCGGGATTTCTTCGTTTTCCGCCGCAGCAAAGCTGAGCCCGGTCCACAGCAGGCACAGGCACAGGAATCCGCAAACAAAGCGCTTCATGCGCTCAACCCCCTTCGTCATCGTCTCATTATCCCTGTTTTCCGGATGCATGTCAAGGGCTCCGCCCGCAAAACCATGCGCAAAATCTAGTGTTCCCCTTTTCTTTTCTCTACACTCTATGGTATAATTAAGAGTCTGCTGATCCTCCGGATCGCTGACCGCTGAACACTGATCACTGAACTGGGAGTGACCTCATGGCATCGCAAACCTATAACGCCGGGAATATTCAGGTACTGGAGGGGCTGGAAGCTGTCCGTATGCGTCCCGGCATGTATATCGGCACAACCTCCTCCCGCGGTCTGCATCACCTGCTCTGGGAAATCGTGGATAACGCCATCGACGAAGCCGCCAACGGCTTTGCCGACGAAGTATCCGTCACCCTGCATAAGGACGGGTCTGCCAGCGTGTGGGACAACGGCCGCGGTATGCCGGTGGATACGCACCCGACCCTCGGCATCCCCGGCGTGGAGGTCATCTTTACCGTGCTGCATGCCGGCGGCAAGTTCAATAATGAAAACTATGACTATTCCGGCGGTTTGCACGGCGTGGGCGCCAGCGTTGTCAACGCGCTGAGCCGCTGGCTGACAGTCGATGTCTTCCTGAACTGGACGCATTACCGCATGGCCTTCACCTCCGACACCGATCCGGCAACCCGCAAGATTGCCGCCGGCAAGCCCTCCGGCCCGCTGGAGGTCGTCGGCAACACCCGCAAAAAAGGTACCCTCGTTCGTTTCCTCCCCGATGACCGGATTTTTGAGGATGTCAAATTCCATACGGAGACCGTGGCCCGCCGCCTGCAGGAGCTCGCCTACCTGAACCGCGGCATCCGCATCAGCTTCACCGATGAGCGCCTGGCCGACCCGGAGGCGCGCTCCCGGGTCTTCTGCTATGAAGGCGGCATCTCCGATTATGTCCGTTACCTCAACGCCGGCAAGAACGCCCTGCAGGAGGACGTCATCTATCTCGAAGGCAAACGGGATACCGTCATCTGCCGTGCCGCCATCCAGTATACCGACGGATTCACCGAAAGCCTTTTCTCCTATGTAAACAACATCAACACGCCTGAAGGCGGCACCCACGAAACCGGATTCAAGGCCGCGTTCACCAAGTGTTTCAATGATTATGCCCGCCGCGTCGGCCTCCTGAAGGAGAAGGACAACAACCTCTCCGGCGAGGATTTCCGCGAAGGGCTGACCTGTGTACTCACCACCATGGTCAAGAATCCCCAGTTCGAGGGGCAGACCAAGGGCCGCCTCGGCAACAGCGAAGTCCGTCCCGCGGTGGAAGCCATCATTTCGCAGCAGCTCACCGACTGGCTCGACAATCTCAAGAACCAGGAAGTCGCCTCCGCCATCGTGGCCAAGGCCATCCGCGCCGCCCAGGCCCGGGAAGCCGCCCGCAAAACGCGGGACAATATCCGCAAGGCCAGCCAGCTTGAAGCGGCCCCCCTGGTGGGCAAGCTTTCCTCCTGCACCGGCAAAAAGTGGGAGGATAACGAACTTTTCATCGTCGAAGGCGATTCCGCCGGCGGCAGTGCCAAGCAGGGCCGCGACCGGCGTTTCCAGGCCATCCTTCCCCTCCGCGGCAAGCCGCTGAATGTTGAAAAGAAGCATCTGGATCAGGTGCTGGCCAATGAGGAATTCCGTTCCCTGATCACCGCCCTGGGCACCGGGATCGACGAAGGGTTCTCCCTTTCCAGCCTGAAATACGGCAAAGTCATCATCCTCTCCGATGCGGACCAGGACGGCGCCCATATCCGCGCCATCCTGCTCACCTTCTTCTTCCGCTATATGAAGGACCTGATCACCAACGGCCACGTCTATATCGGCATGCCTCCCCTCTATAAGGTCCAGAAGGGGCAGAATATCATCTACGCCTATGACGACAAGGAGCTTGCCAAAGCCACGCATTCCGCCGGCAAGGGATATACGCTCCAGCGCTACAAAGGCCTCGGCGAAATGAATCCCGAGCAGCTGTGGGAAACGACGATGGATCCCTCCCGCCGCAAGCTCATGCGCGTCTCCATTGAGGACGCCGCCCTTGTCGACCGGCTGACCACCGTCCTCATGGGCGATAAGGTGGAACCCCGCAGGGACTACATCAGCGAGCATGCGGATTTCAACAAGGAAGACACCTTTGATGAAAAGCTGGACCAGAGCGCCGCTTCCCGCAGGGATACTGCCGCTGCTGCCGCTTTTGACGCGAAAAACATGGCGGAAGGAGGCGTGTAATCCATGGCAAGGCATAAGGAACCGGAAAAGCCCATCGTGAAGGACGATCCTTCCCGCATCATTGAGATCAATATGGAGGACGTCATGCACAACAGCATGATGCCCTATGCCGAGCACGTCATCCTCGAGCGCGCCCTCCCCCGCGTGGAGGACGGCCTCAAGCCCGTCCAGCGGCGCATTCTCTATACCATGATGGAACTGGGCACCACGCCCGACAAGCCGCACCGCAAGTGTGCCCGTATTGTCGGCGACTGCCTCGGTAAATATCATCCCCACGGGGATTCCTCCGTTTACGGCGCCCTCGTGCATATGGCGCAGGATTTCTCCATGCGCGCCCCGATGGTCGACGGCCACGGTAACTTCGGCTCCATCGACGGGGACGGCGCCGCCGCCATGCGTTACACCGAAGCACGCATGACGCCCCTCGCCATGGAAATGCTCCGGGATATCGAAAAGGACACGGTCCCCTTCCGCCTGAATTTTGACGATACGCTGAAGGAGCCGGATATGCTCCCCGCCCGTTTCCCCAATTTGCTGGTGAACGGTGCCAACGGTATCGCCGTCGGCCTGGCGACCAATATCCCGACGCACAACCTTTCCGAATCCATCCGTGCCGTCCTTGCGCAGATGGATAATCCGGATATCTCCCTTGACGAGCTCATGCAGATCCTCCCCGGCCCGGACTTTCCGACCGGCGGTGTCCTCCTCAACAATGAGGAGATCCGCAAGGGCTATGAAACCGGCCGCGGCAAGCTGACCCTCCGTGCCCGTGTCCACGTGGAGGACGGGGCCAACGGAAAGAAGATGCTTGTCATCACCGAGGTGCCCTACCAGGTCAACAAGGCCGCCATGCTCGAGAAGATCCACAAGCTCAGCGAGGAAAAGAAAGTCGCCCTTGGCGGTATCTGCGATATCCGGGACGAGAGCGACCGCACCGGCATGCGCGCCGTGATCGAGCTGCGGCGGGATATCAGCCCGGAGAAGGTCCTCGCCTATCTCTACAAGTACTCCGACCTGCAGGTCACCTTCGGCGTCAACATGGTCGCCATTGCGGACGGCAAACCTGTCCTGTTGACGCTGAAGCAGCTGATTGACGGATATATCACCTATCAGAAACGGGTCGTTACCCGCCGCACGGAATATGAGCTCAAGCAGGCCAAAGCCCGCGCCCATATCCTGGAAGGCCTGATGATCGCCCTGGATAACCTGGACGAAGTGATCGCCCTGATCCGGGCAAGCAAGAGTCCGAAGGAAGCCCGTACGGCCCTCATGGAACGCTTCGCCCTGACCGAGGTCCAGGCCCAGGCCATCCTGGACATGCGCCTGCAGAAACTGACCGGTCTGGAGATTGAAAACCTCCGGAAGGAATATGCCGATGTCCTGAAACTCATCAGCCGCCTCGAAGGCATCCTGAAGAGCGAGCGCAAGCTGCGCGAAGTCATCCGCAGGGAGATGGAAGAGCTGGCGGAGCAGTACGGCGATGAGCGCCGTACCACGCTGGAAGCCCCGGAAGATGCTCCCGTGGACCTGCCGGACAGTACCCCTGTCCCGGAGGACGCGGTCGTCGTCTTCACCGAAAGCGGCTACCTCAAGCGGGTTTCCCCGGCGCAGCTGAAGCGTACGCCGCTGCCCACGGCGGAAGAGAATCCCGGCGATTCCGCACGTTTCCTCCTGCCGTCCACCACGGCGGAAACGCTCTATATCTTCACAGATCTCGGCAACTGCTATCCCGTCAGTGTCGGCAAGCTTGCCGAGTGCAAGCCCCGCGACCGCGGCCAGCTGCTGGCCGGCGTCCTTGCCGGCCTGGAGGACGCGGAGCAGGCCCTCTGGATGTTTACTGCCGATTCCGCAAAGCTCAAAGCCATGCCGGACTTCCTTTTTATCACGAAGCACGGCATGATCAAGCGCTCCGCGGCGGAGGACTATGATGTCCGTTCCCGTAAATATCCTGCCCTTTCCCTGAAGAAGGGCGATGTCCTGCTGGATGTGCGGCCGGCTTCCTCGCAGCAGGATCTGCTGCTCATCACACGCGGCGGCATGAGCATCCGCTTCCCGCTTTCCGGCGTTCCGGTACAGGGGCGCACCGCATCCGGTGTCCGGGCCATGTCCCTGGATTCCGGCGATGAAGTCTGCTGCTTCCGCCAGCTGACGGAGGGGGATGAAGTGATCCTCTTCTCCGAGCGCGGCTGGGCCAAGCGTATTCCCCAGGTGGATTTCGAGTCCCAGAACCGTTCCGGCAAGGGTGTCCGCTGTTTCTATTTCAACAAAAACGGTTCCAACGGCCGCGTAATTGCCGGTGTCTGTATCATTCCGGAGAACATCCCCTGCAGGCTGGTGGTTTCCCAGCTCCGTTCCCCGGCTACCCAGCTGAACCGCAACGAGATCCTGCTCCAGAACCGTTCCGGCAAGGGTATGCCCTATATCATGGCCATCCTCGATGATGTCGTCACCGGCGTCATCCCGGTCGTCCTTCCCCCGGATCCGGTTCCTTCCCGGGACCAGGCCTGACCCCGGTATCTCTCATATGTCTACTTGGGGAATTCCTCCCCTTTAAGAAAGGAGAAACACAACTATGGCAAGACAGAATTTCGGCGGCTTCGGTGGAGGAGCCAACATGCAGCAGCTCATGCGCCAGGCGCAGAAAATGCAGCAGCAGATGCAGGAAGCCCAGGAGCAGCTGGATGCTGCGGAATATGAAGCTTCCTCCGGCGGCGGCATGGTCTCCGTAAAAGTCACCGGCAAACGCGAGCTGACCGCCATCACCATCGATCCCCAGGTCGTTGATCCGGATGATATCGAAATGCTCCAGGATCTGATCCTGGCCGCGGTGAATGAAGCGCTCCGCAAGGGTGAGGAAGCCCGTGAGGCAACCATGAGCCGCATGGCGCCCGGAATGGGCGGTCTGTTCTGAGATGAGCAGTCAGATTGAACCGATCGAAACGATGGCCGCGGAGCTTCACCGGCTCCCCGGCGTCGGGCAGAAAACCGCCATGCGCTTTGCGTATTTCATTGCCTCCATGCCCCTGGAGGAGGTTCGCAGCCTCTCCGTCGCGCTGTGGGAAGGCCGCAAAGCCATCCGCTTCTGCAGCGTCTGCGGCAATTACTCCGCCGGAGACCTGTGTTCCGTCTGCGCCGATCCGGAACGTCACAACGGCCAGATCTGCGTGGTCCGGGATCCGCGGGATGTGGCTGCGCTGGAGCGCACCCATGAATACGGCGGCCTGTATCACGTCCTGCACGGTACGCTCTCGCCCATGGAGGGCATCGGTCCGGATGATATTCATATCCGGGAGCTGATGTCCCGCCTCGGCTCCGAAAAAGTCTCCGAAGTCATCCTGGCAACCAACCCGGATGTGGAGGGCGAAGCCACGGCTTCCTATATTGCCCGTCTCCTCCATCCGATGAAAATCCGCTGTACCCGCATCGCCCATGGTGTTCCCGTCGGCGGGGATCTGGAATATACCGATGAAGTCACCCTCCTCAAGGCCCTGGAGGGAAGAAGGGAAATGCCGTAAGCATGACCACTGAATTCTATCTTCTCCTCGCCTGCCTGGTGCTCCTGGTCGTCCTGCTGGTCCGGCAGGCCTCCCTGACGCACCGCCAGGAGAAGGACCGCCTCCGGCAGGAGCACGACCTGTCTGTCCTCGGCAATCAGCTGCTTGATGAGCTCGATGCCCAGCGGGATGAATCCATTTCCTCCCTGCAGACCGCGAACCAGAACCTGCTCACCACCATGTCCCAGATCGGCCAGAATCAGTCCACGCTGCTGGAAAGCATGCAGCGCCAGGTACTTCTGTCCACCCGCAACCAGGAAGAGAAGATCAACGCCCTCCGCCTGGAGAATGAGCGCCAGCTGGGCGAGATGCGGAAAACCGTGGACCGCCGCCTGTCCGAAAGCCTGGACAAAAAACTGGATAACAGCTTCGCCCAGGTCAGTGAGCGGCTGGAATCCGTCTATAAAGGCCTGGGCGAGATGCACTCCCTCGCCGCCGGCGTCGGGGATCTGAAAAAGGTCCTCACCAATGTGAAGACCCGAGGTATCTGGGGGGAGATGCAGCTGGGTAACCTGATCCGCCAGACATTGGCGCCCGGCCAGTATGAAGAAAACATTGCCGTCGTACCGGATTCTCCGGAGCGGGTGGAATTCGCCATCCGTCTCCCGGACCGTACCGGCGGCACGGTGCTCCTCGCTGTGGACAGCAAGTTCCCGCAGGAGGATTATATCCGCCTCACCGAAGCCTCCCAGGCCGGCGATGCCGCCGGTACGGAAGCCGCCCGGAAAGCGCTGATGCAGCGTCTCCGCGCCGAGGCGAAGAAAATCGCTTCCAAGTATATCGCCCCGCCGCATACCGCGGATTTCGCCGTCATGTTCCTGCCGGTTGAAGGCCTCTATGCCGAAGCCATCCAGTCCCCCGGACTGGTGGAAACCCTCCAGCGGGAGGACCGTGTTGTCCTGGCCGGTCCGGGCACCTTCTCCGCCATGCTGAACGCCCTGCAGCTGGGTTTCCGCACCATGGCCATCGAAAAGCGCAGCAATGAAGTCTGGCAGCTTCTCGGGGAGATCAAAACGGATTTCGCCCGTTTCTCGGAAATCCTGGAAGCCACCCGCCACCGCCTGGATCAGGCCGGCGAATCCATTGATTCCGCCGTATCCCGCACCCGTACGATCAGCCGGAAGCTTTCCGGCCTGGAGAATCTTCCGGAATCAGCGGAATAACAATCTACTTTTCCCCCGCAATCAGTGCCAGTTTCTTTTCCCGGCTCATGCGCTTGATGTGCCATTCCCGGCTGAGCGCCTCGTGCCGGTCTTCAAACGCTTCCTGCCATACCAGTTCCACCGGCAGTCTCGACCGGGTGTATTTCGCGCCTTTTCCGCTGTTATGGGCCGCCAGCCTGGCTTCCGGATCCGTCGTCCATCCGCAGTACAGCGTCCCGTCCGCGCAGCGGAGGATGTAGACATAATTCTTTTCTTTCCGTGCCGGTGTTTCCGCCGGCACATTATCGTCAGTGCAGTGCATTTCGCATGGCTTCCTGGAGCATCTGCTTCTGTTCCGTCGTCAGTTTTTCATCTGCTTCGACCTGGGCAATCATCGCTTCCACGGTTTCGCCGAGCACCCTGTCCCGGTTCCTGCCGAGCCGGAGGCCGAAAAGCGTTCCCATCAGCCGGTTGTCTTCCTTCAGGAAGATATCCACATATTCCCTGCACAGCCGTTCCAGGTATTCCCGGTGTTTCCCGTCCGGATCTTCATAGGTTCCCAGCACCGCCAGCAGCTGCGGACTGTCAAACAGTTCCCGGCGCATGGCGTCTTTTTTCTCCTCGGAAAAATCGCCGGGGTTTCGGTACATCTGCAGCGCCCAGCTTTTGATAATGGAATAGTCTATCGTGCCGCGCTTCGGTTTCGGATCCGGCGTGCCGATAAACAGCAGCTCCCAGTCAATGGCAGGATCATCCGGGCAGGCTCTTTTCGCCTCCTCCAGGATCACCTTGCGCTCCGGGAGGCTGGTCTTTTTCATCGCTTTCCCGATCCATTCCGCCGCTTCCGGGGATGTTTTTTCCTCGTCCGACGCCTTGATTCTGCTTCCGCAGTAAGGGCAGAAGGCCATTCCCTCGCCCGTGATTTCTTTTCCGCATCTGATGCAGTTCATTCTGTATCCCTCCGGATAAATATACAGCAAATTCTTCCTCCGTTGATGATACCGGGATTCCGTCAAAATGTCAAAACCGGAACCGTTTTATTTGACTATCTTCGTTGAATGACATACAATTCATCCTGTATTTTCATGAGATCAGAGGTTACGGCATGATTCCGGATGTTCTGCACAGGTTGATCCTCGGCCCGCTCGAACTGCTGTTCGACGCGGTATATGCCGTCGGCTGCCGGATCACCGGGAACCCGGGAGTTTCCATAATCCTGCTGAGCCTGGTCATAAACCTGCTGATGCTTCCGCTGTTCCGCAGGGCGGACGCCCTGCAGGAAGAGGAACGCATCCGTGCGCGGCTCCTGAAGCCCGGGATTGAGAAGATCCGGCGGGCATTCCGGGGCGACGAGCGCTTCATGATCCTGCAGACCTATTACCGGCAGAACAACTATAAAACCTGGTATGTGCTGAAAGGTTCCCTCTCCCTGCTGCTGGAAATTCCGTTCTTTATCGCTGCCTACCGCTATCTTTCCGGCCTGGGCCTGCTGCAGGGCGCCGCCTTCGGGCCGATCGCCGATCTCGGGAAACCGGATCAGCTGATTCCCCTTTTCAGTATCCGCGTCAACCTTCTACCCATCCTGATGACCGTTATCAATACTATTTCCGGGGCAATCTATACCCGGGAGATGCCGCTGCGGAGCAAAATCCAGCTGTACGGAATGGCCCTGGTTTTCCTGGTACTGCTGTACGGTTCCCCCTCCGGGCTTGTTTTTTACTGGACCCTCAACAACCTGTTCTCCCTGGTCAAAAATATCATCCTGAAGAAAACCGGAGAAGCAAAGGAAGCCACCGGGAACAAAGCCGTACCGGAAAGCCCCGCCGGTAGTCCCGCGGCGTCGGAAAGGCAGTATAAAGCCATCTTCTTCATCTGCTGTGTCTTCCTGACCGTCCTCCTGGGAATCCTGATCCCCTCCGCGATCGTGAACGCCTCTCCCGCGGAGTTTGTGGAACTCGATGATTTCCGCTCCCCGCTGCGCTACATACTTTCCTCCGCGCTGCTGGCCGCCGGAACGTTCCTGGTCTGGGGTGTGGTTTTCTTCCTCCTTTCCTCCCCGAAGGGCAGGAGGCGCTTTGCGCTTGCCGCTGCGGTTCTCTCCGTGGTATCGGTCGTCAGCTATATGTTTTTCGGCACGGGATACGGCAACCTGTCTGCCTTGCTGAAGTATGACAATCCCCTGTCTGTTCATCTTTCGGATACGCTGCTGAACCTCGGGATCCTCCTGCTTTCCGCCTGCGCGGTGGTCTTCATCTGGAAGAAAAAGCCGGAAATCCTGAAAGCCGTCTGCATCGCGGGCTGCATCGGCCTCACGGTAATGTCCGTCGGCAATATCCGCAGCATCAGCACATCCTTCGCGGAGCTGGAAGTCCTGACGGAAAAAGAGCGCGAAAAGCCGTCCTTTACCCTGTCCCGCACAGGAAAAAACGTGGTCGTGATCATGCTCGACCGCTGCATCAGCGGGTTTGTTCCGTATATTTTTGAAGAAAACCCGGCAGTCGCGGAGCAGTTCCGCGGTTTCACCTATTATCCGAATACCCTGTCCTTCGGAAGGAATACCAACGTTGCCACGCCTTCCCTTTTTGCCGGTTATGAATACAGGCCGTTTGAGCTGGACAAGCGCTCGGATACAGGGCTCCCGGAAAAGCAGAACGAAGCCCTGAAGGTCCTGCCCGTACTGTTCCTGGAAAACGGCTATGACGTCACCGTGTGCGATCCGCCTTACGCGGGATACCTGTGGATCCCGGACCTGAGCATTTTCGACGATTATCCCGCCATTCACCACTACATCACCCACGGTGCCTTCATCGACAACGGGGAAGCCATCCGCAAAAAAAACAGGGTCATCAACCGCAACCTGTTCTGTTACAGTGTTTTTCGCGCATCGCCCGTGCTGCTGCACTCCTGTCTCTACAACGACGGAAGATATAACGAAGCGGAAGCCCTCAATGTGTCCGAAGAAAGCAGCGTAATCTTCACGGAGGAGTCCGAAGTCCGGAGTACGGGAATTTCGGATGAATTCATGAAAGCCTATACCGCCCTGCAGCATCTCCCCGAAATGACAAAGTCGGACACGTCTGAGGAAAACACTTTCATGATTCTGAGCAACACCTCCACCCATGATGTCACCATGCTCCAGGAGCCGGCTTTCGTTCCGCAGCAGGTCGTTGACAATACGGAATATGAGGCCGCGCATAAGATCCGGACCTCCGCCTCCGGCGGGCGCCTGGAGCTGAAAACCGCCGAGCAGATGGAGCATTACCAGAGCGATACCGCCGCCCTGATGCAGCTGGCGGAGTGGTTCCGTTTCCTCCGGGAAAACGGCTTGTGGGATAACACCCGGATCCTGGTGGTCAGCGACCATGGGTATGAAATGGGGCTGAACCATATCCTGACCGGCGGAAACGAAGGCGATAACGCCCTTGCCCCCTATGACGGCGTCATGGCCTACAACGCCCTGATGATGATCAAGGACTTTGGCAGCAGCGGTGGGTTTACAGTGGACAATTCTTTCATGACCATCGCGGATATGCCGTCGGAAGCGATGCGGGGCCTGATTGAAAACCCGGTGAATCCGTTCACCGGAAATCCGGTCACCGAAGATGCGAAATACACGGAGGAAGAGCAGTACGTCATGCTGACGGACTGGCGCATTGCGGAAAACCGCGGAAACCAATTCTCGGACCCTGTCCGGCTTGTGCTGAAGAACAAATACCTGTTTGACGAAAGCAACTGGGAGGTTCCGTGAGATGTTCTGCTATATTGATCCCGGAACAGGGAGCATGCTGTTCACAATCCTCATCGGCGTGCTCGGCGCGCTGATCTACGCGCTGCGAAACAGCTGGATGAAGCTGAAGGTTCTCTTCTTCGGCGGCAAAGGCCGGGACAGGAGCCATTCCCGGACGCCCTTTGTCTTTTTTACGGACAGCAAACGCTACTGGACCATCTTCAAACCGCTCTGCGATGAGATGGAAAAACGCGGGGAAGCCGTACTCTACCTGACCGCCTCCCCGGACGATCCCCTGCTGGAGGAAAAGTATACCCATGTGAAAGCAGAATTTATCGGGGAAGGCAACCGCGCCTGGGCCCGGATGAATATGCTGCAGGCGGACGTCGTCCTCTCCAGCACCCCCGGGCTGGATGTCTATCAGTGGAAACGTTCCAGGAATGTCGGATGGTACGTGCATGTCCTGCATGCCGCCAACGGCGTGACCTGCTACCGGATGTTCGGAATCGATTATTACGACGCGCTGTTGCTCAGCGGCGAATACCAGGTTCGGGAAGTGCGGGAACTGGAAGCAATGCGCCACCTGCCCGAAAAGGAATGTGTGCTGGCCGGCCTGCCGCATATGGACGCCCTGCTGAAAAAACAGCGGGAGCGCGGCCCCGCCCCGGAGCATGAAACAACCGTCCTTCTGGCGCCGAGCTGGGGTCCGAGCAGCATATTCAACCGATTCGGGGAACAGATGATCGAAAACCTCTGCAGAACCGGATACCATATCATTATCCGGCCCCATCCCCAGTCCATGGTCTCTGAAAAGGAACTGATCGCACGCCTGCGCAGCCGGTTTCCTGAAAACGAAAAGCTGGAATGGAATTTTGACAACGATAACTTTGACGTCCTGTACCGTTCGGATCTGCTGATCTCGGATTATTCCGGCGTGGTCTTTGATTTCGCGCTGGTGTTTGACAAACCTGTGATCTACGCAGATGTTTCCTTTGACTTCGAACCGTATGACGCCGGATGGCTGAACAATGAGATGTGGACCTTCCGTGCGCTCCCGAAAGTCGGTATACGGCTCACGCCGGAAAATGCGGACGCTCTGCCGGAGTTGATTGAGGAAAGCCTGCATTCCAGGGCGTTTGCGGAAGGACGGCGGGAAGCCGTCGCGGAAACCTGGGCCAACCGGGGCAATTCCATCCCCGCCATCGCGGATTATCTGGTTGCGGTCCGTCAGCGGCTGCAGGAGAAAGGCGGTGACCGCTGTGCCGAATAGAAAAGCCCTCGGCTGGCTGTATGCCGTTTTGCCGGCACTGATCCTGCTCTTCTTCCGTCTTGCAATAAGGACCCTGCCGCCGGCGGCAAAAATCAGCCTGATGTGCGTCGCCTTCATCCTGGCCGTTCTCTGGTATCGCCGGAAAAAGAAAACGCCCGTCTTCCGTCTTTCTGTCCTGCAGGTCCTGCTGTACGCCGTCGCCGGGGCCGCCTGCGGTACCCTGAGCTGGCTCTGTTTCGGGAGACCGGCAGATTATTCTGCGGGAATCCCGGCGTTTCTGCTGCTGTGTATCCTCGGTCCCGCCACGGAGGAAATCGTCTACCGGGGCCTGGTGTATGAACAGTTCCTGCGCTTCCTTCCCGAATCCGGCGCCATCCTGCTGAATTCCCTGCTGTTCGGGGTAGCCCACGGATCCCCGGTACAGATGGTGACTGCCTGTATCGCAGGTATCCTGTTCAGCCTCGCCCGAAAAAAAACTGATACGGTCCTTGCTTCCGTTCTGATGCATATCGTCATGAACGTGATGGTTTTCTTTCTCTGAACAACCGCATAAATCCCGGTCCGGCCCCGTTCCCGGGAACATCTTTCCGTTTTATGCATCGGCGGCTGAAGTGCTTGACTAATAAAGCCTTTGTGCTATAATAGCGGGCGGTATGTGCTTTTGCGGGAGTGACTTTCCGCACAGGCGTGTACCCCCGGAGTTCCGGCGCGGCAGACGGCCTTTTCCCGGCTGCCGCTGCGGCAGGATGGTTTTCTTTGCGGACCGGCTTTCCGGTCCGGCGGTGAACGAGCGGAAAGAGAGTTATCAGGGCAGACGGATGAAGACAGTAATGGTGGTCTTTGGAACAAGACCCGAAGCAATCAAAATGTGCCCGCTGGTGAATGAACTGAAAACCCGGCAGGGCATCCGGACCGTGGTATGCGTGTCCGGCCAGCATCGGCAGATGCTTGACAGCGTACTGGAAATCTTCCGTGTAAAGCCGGATTATGATCTTTCCGTTATGAAACCGGAGCAAACCCTGTTTGACATTACAACCGGCATCCTTTCCGCTTTCAGGTCCGTTCTTGAGGCGGAAAAGCCCGATGTGGTCCTGGTTCACGGGGATACCTCCACAGCGTTCGTTTCAGCCCTCGCCTGCTTTTATCTGCAGATTCCCGTTGGGCATGTGGAGGCCGGGCTTCGCACCTACAATATCGATTCCCCTTACCCGGAGGAGTTCAACCGCCAGGCCATCGGGATCATCGGCCGGTATCATTTCGCCCCGACGCCGCTGGCGGCGGAGCACCTGATCCGCGAAGGCAAGAACCCGGATACCATCTACATCACCGGCAATACGGTAATTGACGCCATGCGGCACACGGTAAAGGAGAACTACACGCATCCCGAGCTGGAATGGGTCGGGGACCGGAAACTGATCTTCATTACCGCCCACCGCCGCGAAAATCTCGGCGAACCGATGCATCATATGTTCCGGGCGATCCGCAGGGTGCTCGACGAGCATCCCGAATGCAGGGCCGTTTATCCGATTCATATGAATCCCTCGGTCCGGAAAGTTGCGGAAGCTGAGCTGGGCGGCTGTGACAGCATCCACATGATCGAACCCATCGATGTCCTGGACTGCCACAATTTCGAAGCCAGGTGCCATCTGTGCCTGACGGATTCGGGCGGCATCCAGGAGGAATGTCCGGCGTTCGGGCGTCCGGTGCTGGTCATGCGGGATACGACCGAGCGTCCCGAAGGGGTGGACTCCGGTGTCCTGCGCCTGACCGGGACGCATGAGGAGGATATCTACCGGAATTTCAAGGATCTTCTGGAGAATCAGGCCTCCTATGACGCCATGGCGCACGCCTGCAACCCCTATGGGGACGGCCACGCCACGAAGCGCATTGCGGATATCCTGGAAACAGGAAAGTATGATCCATGGGTGGCGGGATGACAAAGCTGGTCATCCGTGCGTAACAGATATACCCGGGGCCGTTCCCCGGGATGGAAACCTTGAGGAGTGGGAAGGATTATGGATTTTATCAGAACATTGCTGGAAGTGCTTGTCTGGATCTGCGGTGCTTTTCTGACCTTCAATATGGTCTATCAGCTCGTGATCGGCTTCTGGGGATTCGGAAAAGCAGAAAAAGATTACAAGGATCATGACCCGGAGATGCGTTTCCTGGTGCTTGTCCCCGCCCATAATGAGGAAAAGGTCATCGGGGATATCATCGGCAACCTGAAGGAAATGGATTATCCCCGTGAATTGTATGATTTCTACATCATTGCCGATAACTGTACTGACGGCACCGCCGAAAAAGCGAGAAGCCTGGGCGCGAAAGTCATCGAAACCCGCAAGGAATCCCCGGACGCCCCCACAGGGAAACCGATTGCCCTGAAGAAGGCACTGAACACCATCGATTACCGTAACAATTATGACCTGCTGATGATCTTCGATGCGGACAACCTGATTGACCGCAACATGTTCCGGGAAGTCAACAGCCAGTACCTGGACAAGGGCCGGCCCGACTTTATCCAGTGCTATCTGGGCGCGAAGAACAAGAAAGGCCCGGTGGCCTGGGTCTATTATACCGGCTATACGCTGAGCAACCGCTTCTTCAATCTTTCCAAGCAGCGCCTGGGTCTGAACGGGGTTCTCGGCGGCACCGGCTTTGCCATGAGCACATCTTATCTGGCGCAGCGTGGCGGATGGACCACCATGACCCTGACCGAAGACTATGAGATGCAGGTGGAAGCCATCCTGGACGGACGGCGCATCGTCTGGAATCATTTTACCCGGGTGTATGATGAGAAGCCTACCCGGCTTACCGCCGCGATCCGCCAGCGGATTCGCTGGGGCCAGGGGCACTGGTTCGTCACCCTGCACAACTCCGGGAAACTGGTCCGCGCCCTTTTTGCCGGGAAAATCAGCATCTGGGAGTTCCTCAGCCTTGGAACCTATATGTACAGCGTGGCCGTCATGGTCGCGGCGCTGCTGCAGCTGTTGTTCACGGTTGTTCTCTCCCTGGGCTTCTCCGGTCAGCCGCTCTTCAGCATCTCCTACCAGGGCCTGCTCATGAGCGTCCTTACCGTTTCCTACTCCTACTGCTTCCTGTTCTATTATGCCGACTGGAAGGATAACGGGATTCGCTTCAGCCTGAAGACCATTCCGATGATGGTCGCCGCATTCTTCGCGACCGCGATCATCACTTTCTTCAACCAGGTTTTCGGCCTGATCCGTTGCAGGGATCAGCAGCATTGGGTGAAAACAGAGCACTGCATCCATGCGGAGATCGCCCCATCCCATACTCCTGCCGCGTCTGCAACCCACAAAGCTGCCTGATGGTAAATTTTTTCCGGTAACCGTACGGTTACCGGATTTTTTGTGTCTGTTGCCGGCCTTTCCGCCCCATGGTATAATTCTTTTGCAATAAGCATTTCATGATTCAGGGGGACAGACAGATGAACAAAGTTGTCACCGGCTGTATTTCCGGGCTGGATCGTTCCGTTTCCCGGCTGTTTTTCGGAACTGCTGTCCAGCCGCTGCTGACGGATGATCCCGCTGCTCCGGACCTGTTGGACAGCGTCCTGGATGCGGGACTGACCGCCTTCGATTGCGCCCGCAGTTATGGCCTCGCGGAAAAAGCCCTGGGCCGGTGGATGGAGAGCCGTAGCTGCAGGGACCGGGTCACAGTCCTTACAAAGTGCGGCGATATCCGCAACGGAATCGTAAAAGTCAATCGGCAGGTCATCCTGGATCAGCTCGCCCGGAGCCTGGATGCGCTGAGAACTGGCTGTGCAGATATTTTTCTTCTTCATCGGGATGATCCGGATACCCCGGTGGAAGAATTCATTGATACCCTGAATGAATGCAGAAATGCCGGAAAAATCAAAGTATTCGGCGTCTCCAACTGGACGCATATGCGAATTGAAGCCGCCAACCGGTACGCGAAGTCCCGTCATCTGAACGGATTCGCCGTTTCCAGTCCCAATTACAGCCTTGCCCGTCAGATGGAAGATCTGTGGGGTGGCGGCTGTGTCACTCTTTCCGGACCTGAAAACAAGGTAGCCCGGGACTGGTACGCCGCTAACCGGATGCCTGTGATCGCCTATTCCGGCCTGGGACGCGGCTTTTTCAGCGGCCGGTTCCGGGCAGGCGACTACGAAACCGCCCGGACCGTCCTGGATGCGTACGCACAGAAGGGATACCTCTGTGAGGAAAATATGAAAAGGCTGAGCCGGGCGGAACAGCTGGCCGCCCGGCTCGGAGTATCTGTTTCTGAAGTCGCAATGCGATATCTTTTCAGTAGTCAAATGAATGTTTTTGCCGTTGTCAGTTCTACATCTCCCGAACGGCTTCGGATGAATCTCCGGGCCGCTGCCTGCCCTCTGTCGCCTGTGGAAACAGCTTTCCTCGAGGGAGATGATCCGTAAACCGTCATCGTTCTTTACTTCTGCTTTTTCTTGCTCACGATGTCAAACACCACAGCCGCCAGGAGCACGAAGCCCTTGACCACGCGCTGGTAGTTCGCGTCCAGGCTGATCAGGCTCATACCCAGGTTAATCACGCCGATCAACGTAGCGCCGATAACCATACCCAATACGGACCCGGCGCCGCCGCTGGCGGATACGCCGCCAACCACACAGGCGGAGATGGCGTCCATCTCGAAGTTCTTTCCCAGATTCGCATAGGCGGAATTGGAACGGGCGATAACCGGCATCGTCGCGATCGTGGTCAGCACAGCCATGTTCAGGTAAGCGATAAACATAATCCGCTTCGTATTGACGCCGGACAGGCGGGCCGCCTCAATATTTCCGCCAACAACGTAGAAATGACGTCCGATCGTGGTCTTGCTGGTAATGAAGCTGTAAATCAGGACTATACCGGCAACCCACAGGAGGGTCGTCGGAATGCCGCCGTCCATCGCCAGCCGGCTCATCACCAGGATGATGACCGCAGCACTGAGACCGCCCTTTATTGCCGCCTTCCCAAAGGTATCCGCTTCATAGCCTTTCTTTATACGATTTCTGCGGGTCCAGAAGATCGTCAGCAAAACAATTGCAGCGGCAACCAGGCCGAATACGAAACAAGGAATATTGAAAATGCCTTTCTCAGTCGGGAAAATTTTTCCGTAAAATATATTCCGGAAATCAGCCGGGAATGGCGCCAGTGAACCGGTTGTGGAATTTGAGCTGAGAATGAATGTCCCCAGTCCGCGGAAAGCCAGATATCCGGCCAATGTGGCAATCCACGGCGGAATATGGATGTAGGCAATCAGGAAGCCAAGAATGCAGCCATACACAACACCAATCAGGAGCAGCAGCAGGATGGATACACCGGTACCCAATCCCGAAACTATCATAAAGATACCGCCGATCGCACTGACGAGGCAGACAAAAGAGCCGCAGCTCAGGTCAATATTACCGCCGGTCAGCATACACATCAGCATGCCGCATCCCAGGATGAACACATAAGCATTCTGGTTAATCAGTTCTGTAAAGCTGGATGGTTCGAATATACCGCCCTGTGTAAGGATCATGAAAAACAGATATACGAGAACGAGGACAATTAACATTGCGTTCTTTTTCAGCGCGGCAAGAATATTTGTCTTATCCATGTTTTCTCCTCCTCCCGCCTTACCGTTTCTGCCGTTTCGACATCACGTCGAACATAACAGCAAGCAGCAGCACAATGCCCTTGACCACCTTCTGGAAGTTGGCATCGACGCCGATAATAATCATTCCCTTGTTGATCACGCCCATCAGCAGCGCACCAATGATCATACCGGAAACTTTTCCGGTTCCGCCGTAGGCAGAAGCGCCGCCGATAAAGCAAGCCGCGATGGCATCCATTTCATAACCTTCGCCGTAGGTCGGATCAATACCTTTGCCGCGCGCAGCTGTCAGAATACCGGCCAGGCCGGCAAGCAACCCGATATTGGCGTAGGCAAACCAGTATACGTTACGTGTTTTGACGCCGGAAAGCGCCGTAGCCTTCTCATTGCCTCCAACGGCGTACAAATGACGGCCCATTGCAGTTTTCGTTGTAATATATTGGTAGATTCCGAGGATCAACCCGATCCAGATAAGCACCATCGGCATTCCGCGGTAGCAGCTGAGCTGGAAGAAAAGCCAAACCATAACCGCTGCGATCAGCACCATGGAAATGATCTGTCCCGGAACGGACTGGCTGATACCTAACCGCCGCTGGATCAGGATCTTGCGAACCCGCATCAGGATAAAAATGATCACTGCCGCCAGTCCGAAGATCATGCAGGTCAGATTGAATTTTGTGATGTAATTCTCGCCGATCAGGTTGACAAGCGTGGTATTGTCCTTTGTAAACCATCCGTTAATTGCTTCATTCGAACTCCGGATAAAGTCAGGAATATAGCTTCCCTTTCCGCTCCCGAACATATTCAGGAACGTTTCGTTTGTGATATCAACACGCAGGCCGTTCATGACCACGTTTGTAAAGCCGCGGAATGCATACATGCCCGCAAGTGTGGCAATGAACGCCGGAACATGCAGTTTCGCAATCCAGAAGCCCTGGAAAATACCGATCAGGAGGCCAATCGCCAGCATGATCAATACAGTTATCCATATGTTAACTCCCTGTGCCATCAGCGTGCAGCCAACCGCACCGGAGAAGCAGACAACAGATCCAACGGAAAGGTCAATGTTACCGCCCGTCAGGATACACATCAGCATACCGGTCGCAAGCACAAATACATAAGCGTTCTCAGCAATCAGGCCCGTAATATTCGGAGGCAGCAGAATCAATCCTTGTTTCCCGGGCCAATTTGCAAAGACAATCGTGACAACTACAAGTGCAATCAGCATCGTGTATTTCTGGAAGAATGCGCCCACTTTGTACTTCTGCATAAACGCGGTCATGTTCTGCCTGAATCCAGGGGCTTTTTTTACATTTTCACTCATCGTTATTCACCCCTTCCGGATTTGAGGATCATCGCCATAATGTTCTCCTGTGTGGCCTCTGATGCCTTCATCTCGCCGACAAATTTGCCTTCGTTCATGATATAGATCCGGTCACTCATTCCAAGCACCTCCGGAAGTTCGGAGGAAATCATGACCACGCACTTACCGGCCGCAGCCAGGTCGTTGATGATGCAGTAAATTTCATATTTGGCGCCGACGTCAATTCCGCGGGTCGGTTCGTCCAGCAGCATGATGTCCGGCTCTGCAAACATCCACTTGGCCAGCAGCACTTTCTGCTGGTTTCCGCCGGAAAGGTTACCCACCAGCTGTTCCACCGTGGGAGTCTTGGTCTTCAGCTTTTTGCGGTATTCTTCTGCAACAGCGTATTCTTTGTCGCTGTCAATGATCATATGATTAGAGATCGCGTCCAGGTGTGCCAGGGAGGTATTCACCTTGATGGATTGGCTCAGTACCAGGCCGTTACCCTTCCGGTCCTCCGTCACATAGGCGATCTTATGTTTGATCGCGTCATCAGCGCCTTTCTTGATCTTCACGGCCTTGCCGTTAATTTTCATGGCTCCGGAGATATTCGTTCCGTAGGTCTGGCCGAAAATACTCATAGCCAGTTCTGTACGACCGGCGCCCATCAGGCCGTAAATGCCAACGACTTCGCCCTTGCGGACATACATGGATACACCGTCAACCACTTTGCGTTCCGGATACAGCGGATGATGTACTGTCCAGTCGCTGATTTCCAGCATCGTATCGCCGATGGTGACATTTTCACGCTTCGGGAAGCGGTTTGTCATCTCACGGCCAACCATGCCCTTGATAATACGTTCTTCACTGACAGGTTCGGTGCCATGGTTATCAATCGTCTCAATGGTTGCGCCGTCACGTACAACCGTTATTGTATCCGCCACGTAACTGACCTCATTCAGCTTATGGGAAATGATAATCATCGTCATTCCCTGCTTCTTAAAACTAAGCATCAGATCCAGCAGTGCGCGGGAATCTTCTTCGTTCAGGGATGATGTGGGTTCGTCCAGGATCAGCAGCTTCGCCTGCTTGGCCAGCGCTTTGGCGATTTCAACCAGCTGCTGCTTACCGGTACCGATATCCTTGATCAGCGTCTTGGAACTCTCGGATAGGCCCACCATCTTCAGGTATTTATCGGCTTCAGAATAAGTTTTATTCCAGTCGATGGAGTATTTGTGTCCGCATTCATTCCCCAGGTACATGTTCTCGCCGATTGTCATTTCCGGAACAAGGGCAAGTTCCTGGTGTATAATAACAATACCCAGTTTCTCAGAATCCTTTATATTATGAAACTTACAGATTTCACCATTGTATACGATATCGCCTTCATATGTACCATATGGATAAATACCACTCAACACGTTCATCAGGGTGGACTTGCCGGCCCCGTTTTCGCCGACCAGCGCATGGATCTCACCCTCCTCAACCTTGAAGTTGACGTCATCCAGTGCTTTGACACCTGGGAATATCTTGGTGATATTCTTCATTTCCAGCAAAATCTTTGCCATGGTTCTCCTCCAGCTCTCTTTAGGATGATAGTATATCCGTAGAAAGTTGATCAGAAAGCTCTCTTCCTGTTTTACTCTAAACGATGCAGGCGGGCTAGGCCCGCCTGCATCTTATACTGTTTAACTGTGGAAATTAGTCAGTCAGCGCCTTCACGTGACCGTCTTCGGTTTCAAGATAGTAGCCGGAGTCGATCAGCAGCTCTTTGTAGTTGTTCACATCAGCGAACACGGGCTCGCACAGGAAGGACGGAACGACCTTCACGCCATTGTTATAGGTGGTAGTGTCGTTGACGTCAACTTCTTCGCCCTTCAGGATCTGGCCAACCATCTTCACGACCTGCTTCGCCAGGGTCCGGGTGTCTTTGAACACGGACATGCTCTGCTTGCCATCGATCATGTTGTTGGTGTTGGAAACGTCACAGTCCTGACCGGTGATGATCGGATAGTCGTTGTCATACTTGTCAGCCAGAGCGTTGGTTACGCCCAGAGCGGTGGAGTCATTGGAGCACAGCCAGGCATCGATCTTGGAGCCATCGGCATAGTAGGAAGACAGGATGCTGTCCGCACGGGTCTGAGCGGTCTCAGTCTTCCAGCTGGGAGTAGCAACATCGTTGAATTCGATCTGGCCGGACTTAACGACGATCTTGCCGGACTCGATGTAGGGCTTCAGAACGTCAACCGCACCATTGTAGAAGTAGAAAGCGTTGTTGTCACCGGGGTCGCCGGCGGTGATTTCCATCACGAACGGGCCTTCCGCTTCGTCCAGCTTCAGGGAGTTCTTGATGTAGTTGCCCTGAACGGTACCAACCATGTAGTTGTCGAAGGTGGCATAGTAGTCAACAGCATCGGAAGCCATCAGCAGGCGGTCATAAGCAATAACTTTGACGCCCTTTTCCTTGGCCAGATCCAGGGCAGCGCCCAGGGAGTCACCGGTAACAGCAGCAATAACTACGACAGCGCAGCCGCCGTTGATCATGTTGGTGATCTGGTTCAGCTGTTCCTGTTCGACGTTGCCGGCATACTGCAGGTCAACTTCATAGCCTGCTTCTTCGAGCAGAGCCTTCATGTTGTCGCCGTCCTGATTCCATCTCTGCAGGTCTTTGGTGGGCATGGAAACGCCAACCTTTTCGGCAAACGCGGAAGCGCAGCCGATGCACAGTACGAGTGCGAGTACCAGAGCAAGGATCTTCTTCATATTGGGTACACTCCTTCTTTTAATTTTTCCCGGATTTATCATCCGGAAATTAACTGACCATATTTTACACTTTTGGACATATCTTGTAAACACTTTTTCATTTCAAAATCATTCGGAAATGGTTGATTTTTCTGTATTGAAATTGTTTCCGGAACTGTAAACGTTTGCACGTTCGTACAGACTTCCCGCTGCCTCTGAGCCGGCATATTTTTGCCAAAAATTGGGACATAAACAGCTTATTTCAGTCCCTCCGGATCCTCGCTCTCCGTCTGTTCACTCTCTTCCTTGTCCTTCGTCCGGTATGTTTTCCATGCAAGGAACAGCGTCGCGATTCCGGCACCGCCCAACAGGATCACGAAAAGGATACAGAGCCACATTGCCATAGTGCTTTTTCCGGCCAGTTCATCCCGCATCATTTCATAGGCAAGATAAACGATATATCCTCCTGCGACGGCCAGCAGCATGGCACGGTTTCTGTTCTGCAGTTTCATTTCCCGTTTCCTCCCCCGGTCAGTGATCCCTGTTTCATGGTGAAGCCGATCATGTATCCTTTTTCACAGGGACCCGCAACCTTGGCGTAGGCGTCTTTTTCCCCGATGCAGATCATCAGGTCCTGCAGTGAATTCAGCGCATCCCCGGTCTCCAGGATGGCGTGCTTCTCATCCGCGGTCACCTTTGTCAGTTTCCCGGTGTGCGGAGCCGGATCCACCGCTTTCCCTTTCAGCAGGAAGAAGGTGGTTTCTTCCCCCGGGAGTTCCTTCCATTCCATTTCCTCGGCTGATTCCGTGCGCATATGGCGTTTCCCGATCCCGGTGATATTGTAGGATTTCAGTTCCGTGCGCCCGCCTTTGGGCATGAAGGAGTTTTCACCAATGATCGTAAGCTCCTCCTGGATCCGCTGCCGCGTTGTCTCCAGGATATGGATTTCCCCGCCGATACAGAAGGATTCCAGGCGTCCGGCAAGGTTCACCGTCTCACCCATGCAGCCGTATTTCATTTTCCGGTCTGATCCGATGTTGCCGACGACGCATTTCCCGGTGCTGATGCCGATGCCCATCTGCAGTTCCGGATAGCCTTTCTCCCGGTTCCAGGCATTGACTTCCTCCAGCGCATTCTCCATTTCCACCGCGCAGGAAACCGCCGCCGAAGCGTGATCCGGCAGGTCTGCCGGCGCGCCGAATACCACAAAGATTCCGTCTCCCAGGAATTCAATGATCGTTCCCCCGAAGCGGCGGATGACGGCGGCCATTGCTTCAAAGTAGTGATTCAGTTCCGTTATCAGATCCGTACAGGACAGCCGGGTGCTCATCGCCGTAAACCCGCGCAGGTCGCTCATCAGGATGCTGACGTCCCTTTCCTGCCCGCCCTGCTTGTCTCCTTCCGGATCGCCCAGCACGTAGCCCGCGATTTCCGGGGAAGTGTAGCGTTCAAAGGCGGACTGCACTTTCAGCAGTTCTGTCAGGTTCGTGATGACGAACAGGATATTTCCGCCTTCCCCGGCTTCGCATGTCAGCGTGACATGGAGCCGGTATGCTTTCCCCTGGTTATTGACATAATCCACCAGGGAGCGGATGGATTGCTTCTTCTCCATCACCCCGTCAATGAACAGCTGCATCAGTGCGTCGTTCGCTGCTTCATAGGGAATAGCGTTCCAGATTTTGATGTGCTGGTCCGCCCGGATACCGAAGAGCTTCTCTGCCGGCGCGTTGGCGTAGATCAGTTCGCCGTTGGATGCGGTCAGGCATACTGCGTCGTCCATGTTGGACAGGATATACTGCATCTGTGGTACGCTGAGCGCAGCGGTCGTCTGTTCCAGGCCCGCCGCAGGAGCTTTCTCCCTGCTTTCCTGCTTCCGGGAATAACCGATCATCGTCGCAATATCTTCCAGCAGCGGCTCTCCATGATAAACCGGGCGGGAATATTCAATGACGCGGAAAGCATCCGGAACCGTCTCATCCAGATACGGAATCAGTTCCCTGAAATCAAGTGTTCCGTCCTCCAGGCGGTTATGGAGGTCGTGAACCCCATCGTTATTGTGCAGGTGGAATCCGCGGATCTGTCCCTGCAGGTCCCGTACCAGTTTCCGGATATCCCATCCGTTGGCATGGGCGTGGCCTACATCGACCAGTACCGGGAATTTGCGTCCCCGGCACAGATCCGTAAACTCCGCCTGGTTCAGCAGGATTGTTCCGTCCGCTTTGGTTCCGGTGTTTTCATACAGGAGGGTAACGCCGGGAAACATCTCCTGCATCTCTTCGATATTCTGCAGCGCAGTCCGAAGCATTTCATCCTTCGAACCCGGTTTGACCGGGCAATTGTTCAGATGGACCACCATGGCCGGCGGATGCAGGATTTCTGCGTACTTCTGTGTCAGGCGCAGGTGGTACATCCCGTCTTCCCAGGCCTTGCTTCCCTTTGGAGCGCTGTGTTCCACGCCCCAGACCGGTTCATGGAAAACCAGCGGTCCTGCCCTGAACAAATCCAGGTTTTGCTTCAGGTTCTCTTCAAAATCAGGAAGATCGAACATCATCAGCAGTTCCAGTCCAAGGGAGCTGTACTGCTCGCGGTAGATCCCGGCTGTCTGCAGCTGTGAGCGCGGCAGTACGCATGTGTCAATATAGAGGTTCATCCGTTTTTTCTCCTTCCGGATTGTGGGGGAAACTGCCACGAAGAAAACCCCGGGAACCCGGTTTCCCGGTTCCCGGGGTTAATGATTCTGCTCAGGCGTCCTTTACAGCTTCCTGGCAGGCCTTGATGTAGTCTTTCGTCAGTCTTCTGAGCCGGTGGGACAGATGGCTCAGGATCATGTCTACCTTGATAGGGCTCTGCTTGAACATTTCTTCCAGATCTTCCGCGCGGATGCATTCAAGAACCGTATCGTTTTCTTTTACCACGGCGGTCGCGCTGCGGATTTCATTCTCAATCATGCCCATCTCGCCGAAGAACGAATTGGGATAAAGCGTTGTGAGCTCCTTCTCCTGCGGGGTGCCGTAGTCCCGATAGATGCCGACCGTTCCGCAATGGACGGCGTACATATACAGGCCCGGATCTCCCTGCCGGAAAATAATCTGTCCCTTCTTGTAGGACGTAACCGGCTGCACGGCGCCTTCCTTGCCGATCACAGCGTTCTGCTGCATCAGTTCTTCTTCGGTGGGCTCGCTGGTGTCAGCCGAGGAATTACTGGCCAGGAAGCTCTTCAGCTTTGCAAGGAACCCGGATTTCTTTTCCGGCTGGATAGACGTTTTATCCTCAACGAAAGCTTTCACTTCGTCATAATCGGCTGTCAGTTCGCGGATACGCTTGCTCAACTGCTTCATAAGAGCCAGGATCCTGTCGGGCTGTTCTGCGAAATAGTTATTCAGTTCTTTCTCCGAGATCTCGATCACGTGGAGGTCTTCTTCCGCCACAATCGTCGAACTGCGGGGCCATGCTTCGATCACAGCCATTTCGCCGAAATACTGTCCGGGTTGCATTTCTGTCAGCTTCCGCTCATCCGCCTCGCCATAGTGGCTGTAAACGCCGGCTGTCCCGCTGGCAATCTGGAAAAAGGTGGTTCCGATATCGCCTTCACGGAAAATGACTGACCCTTTTTTAAAGACCTTTTTTTCCATTTTTCTGATCCCTCTCCGTTTGTTTGATTTGTAACCTCTGAATTTTATATAGCCTTGTTTTCTATGATTCTATGCGGTTTTGAGCGTTTTGTCAAGAAAATCACGTATTCTGTATGAACGCCTGGACCTTCTCCGCCAGGCGCCGCTGGGTCTTTTCTGTGGGATGGTAATCCGAGCCGTACCCGTCCCGGGCAGCGTCCTGCTCCTGCAGCGTCATGGAATGGATCCGGGTGTCCCCCGTTTCCGCCCGGTATTCATTCACCGCATGCACCATATGCTCGTTCAGCTCCGTACCCATAATTCCCAGGATGCAGAGGATCATGGCGTCAGGATTGTTTTTACGCACGGTCTTCAGGAATTCCTTGTACTGTTTCCCGTACATCTCCTTCCGTGAATCCCGCCCTCTGCACCAACTCAGGTCGTTCGTTCCCAGGTTGATCAGGATCTTCTCCGGCTGCCAGGCGCTGAAGTCCCAGGGAATCTCTGAAACCGTCCGCCCCGACGGAAGGACAAAACCGTTCCGTCCGACCATTTCATAATAGGGAGGAACCAGTTCGCCGATATTCCGGATTTCCGGATCGTCCGTATAGCCCGATACGATGCCGTGCCCGCTGAAGCAGGTCAGCATGGATTCCAGCCCCATCCAGTCGGTAATCAGCCCGGCAAAGGACTTTCCTGCGTTCTCGGTGGCCGTACTGAAGGATTCCAGTCCGCTCTTTCCTTCCACGCCGTATCCGCATGTAATGGAATCCCCGATGAATTCAATCCGTTTTCCCTGTTCCTCCAGCGGTTCGATCCTTCCGTCTGTCTGGATTTCCTTCAGGGCAAGCAGGCTCTGGGTGCATTCGCTTAGTTTCCGGAAGCGGACCTCTGTACCCCAGGGCGCAGTGGATTCGAAAACCATGATGGTTTCTTCCTCCTGCTCCATCCGCCGGTCAATCACCACATCCCCGTCCACCAGCACCGCATAGCGCGGCCGCTGGTTTTCCCGGGCCGGATCTGATGTAGAGTCATCCGACTGCAGCACCAGTCTCAGGTATTTTGCCTCGCTCACACGGAAACCGGCTTCGCTCAGGGAAGATGCCATCCAGAGCATCCCGCCGTCCCGCACTGTCCGTCCGAGCACCCTTACGGAATACCGCCCTACCGGCTGAATCATTCTTATCCCTCCCCGAACAGATACTGCCGCAGTTCCGGCACCGTTTTGAAGTAACGCCCGCAGTTTTTCCGCATAAACTGCTCTATTTCATCAATATCGTTGGCCCATCCCGCTGCAGCAAAGGGAACGCCCGCAGCCCCGGCCATATCGTATCCCGGTTTCAGGTCGTCCACCACCAGCAGCTCCTCCGGCCGGAATCCGAATGTCTTCATGATCTGTTCCAGCGGCCATACCGCAGGTTTTCGCTGTTCCGGCGGGCATTCCCATCCGTACACCAGGTCCGGTTCCGGCAGGTTGTTCTCCCGGAAATCCCGCCGGATGTTGTCGCTGAACGAATGACTGACTACGCAGATCTTTCCGCCTCTCCTGCGTTGTTCCTCAAGGATTTCCCGGATGCCCGGATACGCCTTCGGAACATGCTTTTCCACATAGGCGCGCCAGTAGGCTTCCTCCTCGTACATTTCTTCCATGGTCATTCCGCAGATCTCCGTGAACATCGGAACGACGCCCGGGTGGAAATTATACCGGAAATACTCCTCCAGTGTCAGGATTTTGTCCGGGTGGTAAATCTTCATGTATTCCACAAAGCACGGATAATGCACTGTGGCTGTAGAGTCCACCGTCGTATCGTCATGGTCCATTACCAGACATGGGTATTTTAGCATGGATGTCTCACTTTCCCGCAGCGTTTGTCTCTTCGAGCAGCCGCAGTGTTTCCCCGAAGTATTCTTCTTTTTCCTGCTTCGTCAGTTTCATGGCCTTTGCCAGCATATCGGGAATCATCTTCGGCCGCACCCGGGCATAATACTTGATGGCGCTGATGTTCTTCCGCCAGTTTTCGATCTTCATGTTCTTCCACCGGCTGATATGCCGCGGCAGGATCGGCTCGATCTGGTTCTTCGCAGCGTCGATTTTCGCCTCCACGTTGTCCCATCGGAACACCGTTGCGAGCAGCTCGCTGACCCGGTTCAGGAACCGCGCCTTGTATTCCGGTACTTCCAGCAGCGCGTTCAGCGGTTCGTGCCGGAATCCGTTGATCTTTGCGCTCACCGGCTTGATGTAGTACTCGATCGGCGTTTTTTCCAGGTTCCGCCAACAGGCTTCCACGTCGAACAGCAGGTATTTCCACTTTCCGCCCGGTACCCGGTAAATCCGGACATTCGTGAAGTCCACATTTCCCAGGATGATCTCAAAGGCGGCATGGGTAAACATATTGTCGATATCCAGCCGTTCCTCCACATAGGAAAGATTGTCAGGATCCGTCAGTTTGTTTTTCTTGCAGAAGTCGCACAGCTCCAGCCAGTCGGTGTTGTCCCCGTTTTGCAGGAATTCGTCCCGTCCCGTCCGGGCCAGGATGTCGATCCGGTCGATTTCATCCGGGTCCGTCACGCCTTCATAGGCCGCGACAAAATGCTTGTTGATCTTCTCCCGCAGGTTGTAATGACCCCAGTAGCGTCCGTTGATATATACCTGGATCACCTCGTGGTCCTGGTACAGGATTCCCTGTCCCTCCGCCAGGGAACTGGCGGCGATGTCCCGCAGCCGTGTTGCGGAATAATCGCTGTTGGCTGCCCGAAGCAGCAGGCTCTTGTACTCGGTATAGTTCCGGGTCGGGAAAGGATTGAAGTGGAACTTGTCCGGTCCCCAGGCCTTGCGGGCGTACAGGGCAATACTCTTCTGTTCGTTGATGCGGGCGCTGTGCCCGGAGCAGGTCATCGTGCCGGTCTGGCTGATTTCCTGCTCTCCGTTCCGGTTGAAGTACTCGATATGTACCGGATATTCGAATCCCTTGCTGTAGTTGGGGATACTCCCCGTTCCCTTCACCAGCATCCCGGTTTTCTTATTGAACAGGTACTGGTCATCCGAAATCAGGGAAACAATAGCGGTCTGCGGATCGTCGTTGATAAAATAGGTGGCGCTTTCCGTTTCGGAGGTGACTTCCCCTTCCCGGAATGCCTTTACCCGGAGGGGCGTCGTCTTCTGCAGTTTCAGTCCGTCCGACGGAAAAACCTTGTTCTTGGCGCCGGGCGTTTCCCCGTCCGTGGTGTAACGCAGCACAGCGCCCTCTGGCCCGGCTGCCTGCACCGTCACACTGTCGGTATAGAATCCGCCTGTGACGGACAGTACCGGTTTTTCCGTCCGCGCCTGATATGCCTGCGCGTCGTTCTTCTTTCCCCTGGTGCTGTGTTCAAAGAAGCCGTATTCCCCGCCGCCGGAAGGTCTTCCCCAGCTGATGCATCCGTACTGCTGCGGCAGCTTTACCTGCTGGATTTCCGTACCTTCCGCGTCCGAAAGGATCAGCGTCTCCCCGCCGGCGGAAATGGAATATCCCGTATAGAAGGTATCCCCTTTCCCCGGGGTATGCCCTTCCTCGCCTGTGCAGAAAACGGTCAGGTACTTGCCTGCCTTCAGCTTTGTCCCCTCGGGAAAGTTCCATTTCAGCGGATTTTTCTTGCTGTCGCTCAGGTACCCTCCGCCCAGGTTGACCGTCTCTTTCCCGTCGTTGTACAGTTCAATCCAGTCGTAGGCTTCCCCGTTTTCATAGTAGCCGTTGCTGGCCATGACCTCATTGATGACTACATCGGCGCATGCCGGCGATGCAGCGGACAGAATCAGCAGGGCTGCTGCCAGCAGGACTGCCGCGCACAGGATCCGCTTCATCTTTCCGCCTCCTCCGTCAGTGTTTTCCGCCGGTGATCACCAGGTTCCCGTCCGCGTGCAGGCCGTCGTCACCGGACCGGATATCAAAGCTGCCGTCGCAGATAGTGATGTTTGCTGCGTTCATGCCGTCGTCCTCGCAGTCCAGGGTGTATTCCCCGCCCAGGACCGTCAGGTCCGCGGCGGCTTTGATTCCCTTCCTGGAGGAACCTTTTACCTTGCCCGCGCCCGAAGCGCCGCTGCCGGTTTTCACCGTCACCTGTCCGCCGGCCAGCACAATCCAGCCCTTTCCGTCCGAATCCTTCCGCGTGGAAGCGATCCCGTCCCCGCCGGCGGTAACGTCCAGCTTACCGTCCAGGATCAGGATCGAATTGCGTCCCCGCACCCCGTCCTTCACGGCGGTCACCGTGATGTTTCCGTTCGCCAGGATCAGGTCCGCCTTGCTCTGGATGCCGTGCTTCTGCGTTCCGTTCACGGTCAGGCTCCCGGTACCGTTGATGGAAAGATCGTCCTCCGCATAAAGTGCAGCGCCGATCGTATCGTCGTCATCCGTCACGGGCGTTCCGTCCGTCAGCATATTCTCTGTATCCGCCGCGATGGTGATGATCAGCTTGTCCGCCTGTTTCTCATAGATCGCCGGACCTTCGGGGCTGGTAATCTCCGCGCCGTTCAGGATCAGGCGCACCTTGTCTCCCTCGGGCGCGCTGATCAGGATCCGTCCGCTGTATTTCCCGCTCAGCACATAGTTCCCCTTGGCGCTGATGACCACTTCCGCGTCGGTAATCGCGTTCAGGTCGATGGTTTCAGCCTCCACCCCGCTCCAGCTGTCTTCGGTATCTTTTGTCTTGTACAGGGTAGTCACATCCGGTATTCCTGCTGCCGCGGCCGTGCCCCACAGCAGCAGGGCCAGCACAGTCATCGCGGAAAAAACCCTCAGCTTCCTCATCGTTCTTTCTCCTTTGGATTATTTCACGTAATAATGCCGGGCAATCCACTTGCTCAGGCCGTCCAGACCCGGATACAGCAGGCGTTCACTGATATTCAGGGAATCCAGCATGTCCCGCACCCGCCAGCGCAATCCGCGGTCGATCACGTATTTCACGGTGTTGCTCGTGTGCTGGTCCAGGAAATCTTCGATATCCGTGATCTCCATGGGAATCACGGAGAAGAAGGAATACTGCATGATAATCCGGTTGTTGGTGCTCGGCGGCTCGATGATGACCATGGAATGGTCGCCCATGTCCTCGTCGTACTTTTCCAGTGTGGGGGCCAGCCGGTTCAGCATCTCCACCGAAAACAGCGTGGTCTGTTCCCGCCCGACCGCCATGCGGTACTGTTCCGGCAGGTGGTTCATCTGCTCGTTCATGTCAATCCGCCAGACAATGCAGTCGTGTGCGTCCATATCGGCCAGGTTCTCTTCCGTCATGGCAAAATGCAGTGCCACCAGGGCGGAATGCGTCCAGTCCAGCAGCCGGGTCGGAAGGCCGTTGTGCTGGCCCGTAATCATCTGGTGCCATATGCTCTGCGTAACCGTCGGATCCTCCCGCACGGCGTATTTCGCAAAGTTGTTCAGGATTGCCGGCTCCAGCATTTTCTGCAGCCCTTTGCAGTTGCGGCTGAGGCTGGTTACCATCCGGTAGGAGACGTCCGGCATACCCCGGTACAGGAAACTGCTCCGGTTCCGCTCCAGGTCCGGCCGGTATTCCTGCTCGCTCAGCAGGGGCATCAGGTCTTCCGTCGTGGCAATCCTGACTTCCTGAATCATATGCCGTTTCGCATCCTTTCCGTTTGCGCTTTTATATTATTTTACCACAGGCCGGCCCCTCCTGCAAAGTTTTGTGCAGCTTTTCCGGGCATAAAAACCGCCGGGCGTCTGCCCGGCGGTTCGTATGAATCGGGTAATTATTTGGTGTACTTCGGCCGCTCCTGGTAATGGGTGTGCAGCAGCTCGTGCGCCAGGTGGCTGTTCGGCTCGCCCAGGTAGTCCTTGTACAGGGCCATAATGGAGGCGTTCTCGTGGCTCTTGCGCTCGGGCTTGTTCGCGTCCTCATTGTAGAGGGCCGCGGCGCGCAGCTGTTTGGGATCGCATTCCATCCGCTTCTGGGCGGAAACGATCGGCTGGCCGCCGCCGGTGACGCAGCCGCCGGGGCAGCCCATCACCTCGATGAAGTGGTAGGTCTTCTCGCCGCTGCGGACGCTGTCCAGCAGTTTCGCCGCGTTCGCGGTGCCGTGGGCAACCGCAACGTTCACATCCAGGTCGCCGACCTTGACGGTGGCTTCCTTGATGCCTTCGGTGCCGCGGACGGCCGTGAAGTTTACATCCTTCAGGGTTTCGCCGGTCACCTTTTCATACACGGTGCGCAGGGCAGCTTCCATAACGCCGCCGGTCGCGCCGAAGATGACGCCGGCGCCGGTGCTTTCGCCCAGGATGGGATCGAAGTCTTCATCCGGCAGGTTCACGAAGTCGATACCGGCTTCCTTGATCATGCGGGCCAGTTCACGGGTCGTAATGACCTCGTCCACATCCTGCATGCCGTTGTGGCTCAGTTCGGGGCGCTTCGCTTCGAACTTCTTCGCGGTACAGGGCATCACGGACACCACGCGGATATCCTTGGGATCGATGCCTTCCTTCTCGGCCCAGTAGCTCTTGATCATGGCGCCTTCCATTTCATGGGGAGACTTACAGCTGGACAGGTTCGGGATGAAGTCCGGATAGTAGGTTTCGCAGAACTTGATCCATCCGGGAGAGCAGCTGGTGATCAGGGGCAGCACGCCCTTGTTGGTCAGCCGGCCGATGAACTCGGTGCCTTCTTCCAGAATCGTCAGGTCAGCGGCCCAGTCGGTGTCGAACACCTTCTCGAAGCCCAGGCGGCGCAGCGCGGCGGCCATCTTGCCGGTCACGGAGGTGCCCATGGGCAGGCCG
>Ga0310690_10001272_pt1 | contig 45694 bp, 61 predicted proteins | sample AusTroGonzalo_MG_2_FD_207661 | JGI IMG/M metagenome (GOLD analysis project Ga0310690, IMG submission 207661) | Bovine rumen microbial communities from tropical cattle in Woodstock, Queensland, Australia - Gonzalo_04 (v2) (version 2) | ecosystem: Host-associated > Mammals > Digestive system >... | reverse complement strand
ACTACTAACTTATTATTGCTGAGCGAGCAACTACAAGCCCGCCGTTGCGGGCAGGGGAATTTTCACTCCCCTACTCGCATAAATGCTCGACCCTACTCTTCAGGCACAAACACGCCGAGGGCGCCGACGTTCCACCCCGCAGCAGACAGAGCGTGGGCCCAGGACAAGGAGAACGGACCGCAGAACAACCCGAGGCTGAGGGTACCGCCCATCAAGCAGCACTTGCGTTCGTTGGCTGCGTTGCCATATTGGTAGTCTCCAATAGGGTTAGCGTCCGTTCCGCCCAACTCAGCAGGAATGGACAAATAGTCCAAAGCGCTAAGTCCAGCGGTAGGCGTCATGCGTTTAATATAGCCTTCGGTAGTAAGAATAGTCGGACCAGGTTTCCAATCTTTCAGGTCGGAAGATGTCGGCCAATCTTTAGAGCTGTCAGAGCTTCTATTGTAATACGATACGCTGGTACCATCCATGCGCATAGTATCGGTTAAGAATTTCCATTGGTTGCCAAACAGGTTTTCAATACCCAGGTACACAGAAGGATATCTTTGGTCATTTGTGCTCAAAGAAGCAGCCTTGCCATCCATACCTTTTACGCCTTCGGTTAAACCAGAAGGGCAAAGACCGGGATATAGTTTGGTAGTGCCAACAGTAATCGTAGGAGCAGCGGCACCTTCGAACGCAATCTTCATATAGTTGTTCGTAGTATCGTACTCAGTATCGATTTCAGTGATTTTGCGCACTTGGTTATACGCTTGGTTATCGCTGAAAGAGCAATACCGGCCGGGAGCGAACAACAAGGCATTTTCAGCCGTATAGTCGATTACAGCAGTCTGCGTCTCAGAGGTATCTTCACGCAACAAAAAGTTCGGATAAGCAGAACAATATCCTTTTGACACAGCGGTCTGCCAGTTTTTGTGAGCGTATTTGACATCACCGAGCATTTGCAAGGCAGCTAGCTCTTTCATACCGAATACACGCATACCACGCGCACGAGCTTTAGTTTCAAAGCTATCGCGGGTAATATTCGTCAACGGATATAATCCTCTGCGAGCAGCCATATCGGACACAGAACCGGAAGCATAACCCCATCCAAAGCGAGTAACGCCAATATAATCGTGCATTACATATTTGCTTTGAGCTGCGTCCCAACGATAGTGCATCGGAGACGGTTTGAAGCCGGTTTTAGGAGTCGGAGACAATAATGTCTCAGACGAACCATCCGTATCAACGGTATGCTTATAGTAAAACTTGGGGTACATATATACTTCATCATAGTCTTCTGTACCTGCAGCTTTAATAGAAGTATATTCCGGCGTTCCTTCGTAAGCAATAGGTTCGGCTTTGCCGGATGTAGAATTGTATTTTACTAACATATAATAGCCTTTGAAAACAGGCGTGTTGGCAAAATCATCCGTACCGGCAGTGGTATCAGTAGAAGGGGTAAAACTTTTACCTACGGAGGCGTACAAACGAGTTCCAGAAGCAGATGCGGCGCTAAAAGAAGTGCCGTAAACATTGCTCATGTCGCTGTCTGCGCCGCCACCTCCATCACCTTCTCCAGGTTTGGAGGCCCCTAAATAAACAGGACCATTGTTTTGAATTTCTAACATTATTAGTCTCCTATTTTAGAGATTTTTAGATAGCAAGGAAATCCGGGTTTTAGCGTATGCACTCTGGTATAGAGTTCAGCACCAAGTTCCGGTTCATAGATAGCCGTCTGAGAAAGCAAGACCATCTCGCCATCTTTTTGCTCTGTCGGAGCAGATTCAGCGTTGCAAAGTCTGGCGCCATAATCGCCTTCACATTGCAACTGATACTTCGTTTCAGACAAGAAGGCGAAGCTAGATTGCCCAGAGACTTGCTCTTTAACAAGGTCTTCGACTTTTTGCCATTCGTTGCTAATTTCAACTTTTCCTATGTAGGCCATAAAAGCCCTCCTTTAGTATTTTCAAACTACGCTTCGTCAACCCACTGCATCACGCCATTGACCTGAATCAGTCGTTGAGTCTTCGTATTATCAAACCCAGAAAGAAGGGTTAAATCGCCTTGCTTCTGGTTTATTACAGAATATAAGTCAGCTAAGAACTGTCCGGCATCAGTTTCGCCGTGGATGGCATCTATTGGGTTGTACTGAATGCAGTGATCAAGATGTTCGGTTAATTCCTGAACAATCTTGGTTAGCTTATCTACCATCTGTTCCACGTTCTTTGACTTAAAATTGCTTTGCGTAGAGTCTGCTGTTTGCGTAAGAGCAGTTCTGCGCATGATTACCAATCTATCACCTTGCGGCAGAGGGGTTACTTCTTCATCATTTCCAAGCGCTTGTACGGGATACTGTAGTTGATTAGTACTTAAATTTACTTGATAGTCTGCTTGGTTTATTTGAGTATAAGAAGTATCGTGCTGTAAGAACAAAAGAATATCTGAAGCAGCAAGGAACTGAAAGGGAATATCCCAAACAGTTCTCTGTCCATCTGCCGTATATACAATAATCGGACTATTGTTCTCTATCACAGCAATCTCCCTTCACGGCTAGCAGTTAGCGGGTCAATCCACGCCATTTTATCTTGCCCATCTTCGTTAAGCGCCTGTTGCAATGCCTGGCTCTTAACTTGAGCAGCATACTGCATCATCGCACCCCATTTTTGTTGGTCGTGCGTAATAGCCATGCAGATGTCAGCAGCAACCTGAGCGACCAAACAGCGAACAAAAGCAGCTGTATAAGAAGATGTTAATCGCACGTCAGCAACATATTCAATTAATATTTGGTCATCCTGATTGATAGGTTCAGTGATTTCGGTGGAAGTTTTAGACTCTTCGTTGCAAATAATAACGGTCTTGTTGAGCGTAGTATTAAAGCGCAAGTCCCAATCCAATCCCTTGTGCATTTCTTTGCGGTTAAACCGTTTAGAAAGGCTGATAATAAGTGCACAGTTTGAAGGGATATCGTAGGTATATTTCTGCTCTTTGGCGTAATCGTCTGTGGCAATTCTTGTTACCGGAGTTTCTACAATAGCAAAAGGCCACTTCCCTTCCTCAAGCACAGAGCGGAGGGACAAATCGTAGTATTGGTTGCAAATTCTTGCAGCCTCGGAAGTATCATCTTCTATATTGCTAATAGGCTTTTCGCCGATAAGACGAAGGGCTCTATTGCAGATGGACGTAGGAGTTTCATTGCTCAACATTTTGTTCTACCTCGTTGCTATTAGTAAATAAATTTTTACCACGTTTGTAAAGTCGGTAAAAAATACCTTCTTTTTGCGGCTTGTTTTCAGCTACAGGAGCCTGGACGGTGGTATTATCTAGCTGTTTCTGGTCTTCGGTAGTAGGAACAGCGAGTTGCTGGTTTGCGGCACGTCTTCGCAGGTCCATCGTGTCTCGATTGCTCATATCCCACTGATAGATATTATTTAAGTGGTTCTGTACATTAAATACAGTATGCGGGTTTTTTGTCCAGCGCTTAAAAGCCTCGTCTTTGGACTTCTCGTCCTTGAAAGTGTTGGCTTTAGTGTCGTACATCAATTTTACTGAACTCAAAATGCGGTTAACTCTCCCGCTTTTCTTGGAGATGTGCGGCTCTTCCATTAAAGAACCATCGCCTTTAGACATCATTGCTCTTGCGACAACCTCGCGGCTGCCAGTTTTCATAGCCTTCATAATAGAGCCGGGATTGTCTTCGTCATAAGACTGAATCCATCCGTTGACGCCGTTGGAGTGAGCAAGAACCTGCACAGCGCTGCGCCACTCTAGAGGCATATCGTGGAAGTATTTATGGCCATCTTTTTCCATAAATTTAGCATCCATCTGCATCTCGTGAACTGCGGCCAATAGACCAGCAGCTTCTCTAGCCTGTTCTTTGGTAAGGCTTTTTGCGGATGCTTTCTTCATCCATTCTGGAAGAGCGATATTAAAGTTATTTGGCCCGGAATGGCTGCGGATAGTATTAAGCCCGGCATCAGTCATTCCATAATAGGTAGTAGTGCTATCTTTTTTACCTTTATAGCTCTTTGGCTGAGAGGGGCCGTCTTTATGGCCTTCTAGCACATAAAGAGCATCTAACGCTTGCGGCGTAATATATTCGTAGATATTTACTACTTGCGGTGCGTCTGCCATATTAGAACTCTACCTCCATAAAGTCTAGGCTCTCTTGTGCCTGACGTTTTGTATCTTTGGCAATTCTTGCTGCCTCAGGATTTTGTGTGCGGCCAAAGATATCAGTACCCTGTTTAATCTTCTGGTCTAGCCCGCCGAACATAAATTCCCACATAGCCCAACCGAATATTGGCACATTCTTAAATGTATAGCCCTTATAGGTTTTGCCACTAACCATGCGGAAAGCATCTTTGGCCATATTATCGAGTGCACCAAACTTAGGACCAAACGTGGTATTTACAAACGACACGGGACCTTCATTCATTAACACGTGCATAGTATATTCGTTAATCATCATTACGTGCAACGGAGAAAAGGCAAACGAATTGAGCACATCGGGTTCTCTACCTTTGAGAATATCTTGCAGCACATCGTTCGGAACACCGATTGCAGCGCAGAACGCCATAAATTTAAGCATTCCCTTCGCTGCAACTAATTTGCCACCGATTTTCTCTTGCATTTTCCAGTAATCACCAACAAAACCTAACTGACGAATAGCTACAGTGGAGAATTGATACATCATCTTACCCAAAGCGCCCATTCTATTATAGTTGGCAGGAACAGTGGCAGCGTTGATTGGTTGCAACTTGGTTAACATATACCAGAATACATATTTAGCATCTGGGTCCCAGTTACCGTTTTCGTCAACGCCTCCGTTGCGAAGCACTTTCATCAAGTGGTCTCTGCGAGCGTCACGCTCCATTTTCGCTTGTTTGACTTGTTCATCAGTCATTGTCGGGTCGAACATAAGAGCATTAGCAGGAGGGAAGCACTCATCAACAATATATTGAAGCTGTTTGCGCTCTTGGGCCAACTCTTTGGTCATTTTGACTTTCGGGTCAGCAATCTTGCCAAGTGTATTTTTGGCATAATTGGAAGCAGCATTCAAAATAACTTCTTTTACTTTGCGGTCAGTCCACTCAAATCCGGTTTTGCTATACACAAACTTGGCTACTTTGTTAAGCACTTGCTCATCTTGTATGCGGAAGGCTTCGTTATTGGTTAAAGCGCCAACATCTTCAAGAGTAAGGCTCTTAGCAGAGTCGGACATTACCTGTTTAATAGCCTCATTTGTAGCTTGTGCACCAAATAGAGTATAGCAGAACTGCAAATCAAGCACCTGGTTCATAGCGTTAAACACGGAACCTAAAGTAGTAATTTGGTTTACCTGGCGAACAATATCAAGCAAAGTGTTCTGCTCGCTAGCATCACGTTGTGCCAAATAGCGCATCTTGGTTACAAATCCATTAAGTACATCGGTGGGAACGGCACCTTCTGGCAATTTGGCCAAAATAGCACCGACTTTACCTGTATTTGTTCCGTCATCACTAAACAAGATGGGTTGTCCTTCTTGGTTATAAGTAACGCGGCCTACTAAGTTACGCATCATAACTGTGCGGTAAGCAGACTCCATATATTTATCCAAGCAGTCAAATGGGTCTCTGTAGAACTCCATAATGCCAGGGTCTTCTACTCTGGTTACGCGGCGTTTGAAAAAAGATGTTACTTTTTGTTCCACGTTCACATTACGCTGCATAAGCGAGTTCTGGTTATCAACAAGAGCTACCCAGAGACGATTCATATTTTCTTCCGTCTCTTCGGGATGTTTCTTCTTGTAGTCGTCAATAAAGCGCTGACGCTCTTTTTCATTTGTGGAGAACGTATAATTATGACCCAAGTATTCTTGAGTAAAGCGCTTGTAATCTTTTACAGCAAACGGGAAGAAGTCGCCTTCCCAAGCAAGCACCTCTGCACTTACTCCTGCGAGTTTCATCATGTCAGTGGCGCCAGTCAATAGTTTAATAGATTCGTCCCAAGACTTTCTAGCCTCTTTTCCGAGTTTCTTTTCCAAGAAATCTCCAGCTTCTTTATAAGCTCCTTTTTGACCATTGCGAAGGACAAGGTGAAAGTGCTGTTGCCAATCCTTGGCTTCTACTTGATAGGCATTTGTTTTGTAGTTAAACTTCTTCATATGTTTATCAAGCGCATCAACCATTGGTTTGGCGGTTTCGCGGAACTTCTGTACGCGCATACCGTAATCGTGAAACTCATGCATTAATACGCTTCTTAATTCAGGAGCAATCTCGCCTGCGGCACCTTCCAGAGATTGAAAGAAGTTTTTAGCTCCATTTACCAACAAGCCCCATCCTTCCTTGAATGGATGACCGTCTTTGAGTTGCTTGAGGTCGTCTATAGCAGACGTTTCCTTGCGGAACGTAGAAATGTAGTCTTTGGAGCTATCGCTAAGCTCACGTTCAAAGAATACATTGGTCGTACCACGAGTTAACTCATCGTCAGTAGATACTGTCTTGCCTTCAATAAAAGCATCTGTAGCAAACCCAATGGCTTCCGTAGCAACAGCGTTAGCGATTCTGGCCAAGGCAACAACATCGCCTTTTGCTTTTGCTTCACGAATAGCAATCAGGTGCATATCATTAATGCCAGGATACTGTTTCGCAAACGCTTCAACTCTATCAGCCCAAGAACCAATAGCACTTTGCGCTTGTTTTAGGTCTTCTGGTAATGTTCGGAAGGAAGATTCTTCACGAAGCGCATAGGCATCAGCCATCATCTTTGCTGGAGTTATATTCTCAAGCATAGAAGCGGCAATGCCTTTGACTTGAGCTTTTTGCTCTTTGGTTATTTGTGTTTCCTTCTTGCCGCCTTGCTTGCCATACAAAGAGTTCGCTAGACGTTTGTAGCGTTTAATACCATCGGCTTTCATCTCGTTGACTAAACCGGTAAGTATCGGGTCTTCCGTCTGCCCCTTGGTGATAAAGTCGTTTACAGCATCAAGCAATGTTTCTTGGAGTTGCTCTTCGGTCAAAGAATATCCTTCGCGTTTCATTGCTTCGCGCAAATAAGCATATGTCCGATGGACCGGAGACAAATCACTCAAAAGGCCCATTCTCTCAAGAGCAGTAGCGGAAGTTACGAAATATGTTAAAGAAAAGTGACCAAACTCGTGCAGAGCCGTGCCAGCTTTCGGGTTAACAAGCACGATAGCATTGATATCCGGCTCATAAAAACCGGAACCTTCTTGCATATTGGCCGTCTCTTCTTCGTTATAAGCAGGAGCAGTGGATTCCATTGGCTGGCCAGTGGCAGGGTCCGTAGACAGCATAGCGTCAACATCATCTGCTTGGCTGGTCATCTCATCAGCATCCATAGCGCCATCAGAAATATAGTCTAATTTGCGGAGTTGCTCGGCATCAAGAGCTGGGAATAATTCTTCCGCTTTTTCGTTAAACACGGCATCAATATTTTTCTTTGTATTGGGTTTAATCTGATATTGTTTTAAGATTTCGTCCCAGTACATACCCATAGAGCGCATAAGAGACATTGTTCTGTAATCAGCTTGGCCTAAATCTTGTTTAATTTCAAGAGGCATGTGGTCCAGAACTTTGCCAATCATCTCTGCTTGCGCAAAAACGGTTGATTTCGTCTTTTTAAGCTCAGGGTCTATATCAGCGTTGCCATAAAGCGTAGAAGCCACTTGGCGGGCCATTTCTGGCGTTATTTCATCGGCTTCCAAAGAACTGACTATATCTCCGGCCTGGCGCATAATCTGCTCATGCGGGATATTTTCAAATCTGGTTTTATCTATATTGTCTGTAATTGCTCTAAACAGTTCAGGCAATTCCTGTCCATGCAAAATAGCGTGCTGCACATTGATTAAGTTGGCACCCATTTTCTGCACGATTTCAAGTGGGCTTGTTTGGTTGAGTAACGTAGCGTCATAGGCAATAGATTTAACAAAACTAGCCATTAATTTGCCCTCAGCTTCACTTACACCGGCTCGTTGCGCTTGAGCTACTATAAAATCTGTAGCAGCATTCCATCCTGCTTCGTTGCGCTGCATAGCATCTGGAGATGTAATCTGAGCAATTTGCTCATCAGTATAGCCTTTGCCTTTAAGAATTTCCTGTACTTTGGCGGTGTTTTGCTCTACGGTTTTGGACTCAATATCCATATAAGCAGCCATCTGGTTGATGCCTTTGTTAAAAGCAGACACCAGAGCATTGCTATCACGCTGAGCAGCAGCCATTACACGAATTGCTTTCCAGCCATTCTTTAATTGCGCTTCGGTAATATCAGGGTTCTTTTCTTTGACACGTTTGGTATAGTAATCTTTTAGCTTAGAATAGGCATCAAGATATGCTTTCGCACCAGTCTTCTCTTCAGCAGACAGAGTTCTATATGTTTTTAGCGCTTCTTCTACGGATTGGTCTTCGTTTTTGGCAGCATTATCAGCAAATACGGCCATATAATCATTGCCTTTATTTGCTTCAGAGCCTTCTACGGCGTCTAAAACTACATCAACAGCTGCATTGCTCTTGCGGATTTGGTCTTTGGAGAGTCCTTTCCATTTATCTTGTAGATTTTCCGCAATGTTTTCAACATACGCTTCGGCGCCAAGATATTTGGCTCTCCAGAAAGAGAACGCTCCGCCGCCCATAGCGCCAGCAACCATAGACAATCCTACTTCGGTCATAATATCTGTCCATTGCTTATCAGTTATACCAAAGGACTGAGTAATAGCGTTTTCAGCTAAGGTCTGAGAGCCTTCTTGCAAGGCTTCTGGTACTACGTTGCGGATAATATAGTTTCTAAACCACCCGCCATCGGTATAGAACCGTTTGAACCACTTAAAACCAGCATATTCTAATCCGCCTTCTGCCATACCAGCAACAAAACCAATGGCGTTCGCTTCTGCCAAAGATTTACCAGATAAAAGTGCTTCTGTACGGATTTGGTCATACTGGCTTAAGAAAGAAGGCCAAAATACAAACTTTTCGCCAATGTTGGCGGCCATAGTAAGCGCAGCATCAGCACCACCATTAGCAGCCAAAGTAGCAGCAGCGCCTTGTCCGGCAGCTCTTTCTACATTGGCTCTTGCGGCGGCTGCACCGGCTCTTCCAAGCAAACGACCACCAAGCCAGAATACAGCAACAGAACCGGCCACATTACCGGACATCTTAGAAATCATGTTGATGGTAGAGTTCTCGTCTCCGCCAAGAGGTTTTAATACCTTCGTGCCTTCCATCCATTGCTGAATATTGGTTTTATCTTCATCGTATGCCATAGCAATACGCATTCTGCGCTCGTCAGCCATACGAGATTCTTCAAGGTTTCTGTATTGGTAAAGGTAATCTTTGGTTTTTTGGGATACATCTAAATCTTCAATATCAAGCGTTTCAACAGTTCTGCCTTGGTCTTCTAACTGCTTAACTACAGCGCCAGCTGCTTGAAAATCCGGGTCATCAGCATTATTGCTCTTGGTAATATCCCAGCGAAGCTCATCAAAGTTGCGTTTCTGGGCTAGAATCCCGTGAATGCCGTGCATAATAATGGAACCGCCAGATTTTCCGGCTTCTCCAATAAAGTTTGGTACGGCTTGTAAAGATTCATTAAAGTAAGAGCTACGAGCTTTGTCTCTCGCTAGTTCGGGAGCAACGCTAGTATGTAGTTTAAGCAAGTCTTGGCCGATATCTTCCATGTTTTTCTGCATGGCTTCTTGTTGACCTTGGACTTGTACATCACCAAAAGAGCCAACTTTTACTTTAGCGGGACCGCCTTTGCCCATATTCTCTACATGGAATTTAGGCGTACCATATTTGTCGGTAGTAACTAAAGGAGCTTCTGTATTATCACCAGCCATCATTTGGAAGAATTGGCGTCTGCTAATACCTAAAAGCGGGTTATAAACAGGTTGAGTGGATTCTGGTTCTTTTCCACTCATGGCCGCTTTTCTGTCGGCCTCTTCTTTAGTCTGTAAAAGGTTTCCGGCAAGTTGATTTTCTTCAGGCATATATGTCCTCGCTACTTAAAGTCAGAAGATAAGAGACTTTTATCGTACAAATTCACTGGAGAATAGATTGCTTCGGCTGTCTTTTCTCCGTATTGCTTCAATATCCCTAATAAGTTTACAAATTCACTGGCATTGGCGTCAAAAATATCTATTTGACCGTCCATATACACATATCCAGACGAATTATGGTTTAAGAAGAACATTGGACTGCCTTCTTTAACACTATTTGGGTTAAAATCTTTAATTTGCTCGGGCTTTTCAAATGCCTTACTTGGAGCCTTAAAAGCAGTAACTCCAGCATTCAGCACGTCTTTTATCGGGATGTCTTTGCCGATATTGTCTGGATTGCTGGGCGTTCCGCCAATAGACTGTATATACATATCATTCAGCATACCATCAGCATCAGCGGAGTTGATAGCAAAGAAATATCCGCTTTCGGTAGCGCCGGTATCTTGAATTAGTTTCGCAGTGTTCAACAGCGAGGAGCGGTTGCCAAGATAGTTTCTATAGGCGGACGGAGTAGCGTTGCCAATTTTAGATACAAACTCTTCAAACGATAGTGCTTGATTGTTTGCTTTTGGGCTAGCTACTTTATCAAGAAATTGCTGCTGCATAAAGTACATATCGGAATGCACTCCAGTGCCAGTAGCATCTACCCCGCGCAATGCTTCGGCGGCTTTCTTAAAAGCTCCGGCGATTTGTTGGTCAGATATTTTAAGAGCAGGCACATTCTCGCCATATAACTTACCAATTCCGGGGAACATAGCTTCTCTAAGCCCATTATCGATTGTAGACAACGTGCCCATAATACGATATGTAGGCTGTTTTCCAAAGTCCAGTTCATACCCACCGTAGTGTTGCAGCTCTTGAAGTGTTTGGGGCTTCTTGGCATCCGCGCCATACAGAGAATGGAATAAACCATCATCCATACGCTCAAGGATGCCCTTGGCTGTTTCGTAGCTAACAGCTTCGGCCATGGTTACTGGCGGCATACCTTCAATGGGAACTAGAACACGATTGCCTTTTTCGTCTTGTGTCAATTCCTTCATATTAAATTTAGTAAGAGATTCAAGAGCAGAAGAATCTGACTCTAAATCAACGCCATATTTATCAGCAACATTCTTAAGACCAATCTGTACTCCGTCAATAACGTCTTGGATGCCAGACAAAGTCATGCGTCCTTTTTCTTGTGTGTCAAACTTAGTCCCAATGGTTCTGTTTATGAGCTTCTTGCCAGCCAACATAAACTTGTTGGACGGCTCCGGAAACGCTTGCTTATATTTACGCAAGTGCTCAATCATCGTCCGGTCTTCAATGCTCATTTTCTCTGCCTGTTTGAATAATGTCGGAGAGAAGACATCCTCTAATTTGCCATCGTTGATATGTTTAAGCAAGAGGGCTTTCGCCTTCTGCACGCCACGAGCGATTTCTTGGCTTTCTTTCTTTTGGATGAGCTTTGCTCCGCGGGCTTGTACTACCTTAGGTTTGTCAGTAGGCAGCGCATCCCTGTAAGTTCCATCAGCTTCCACGACAATATAGCCGTTATTTAATTGATTACCAAGATTAATAAATTTAACCAAGTCAGCCACTTCATGTCCGCGGCGAAGACCGATATTATCTTGGCCTTGATGAACAACGGCCATATCTTCTTTATAATCTCTCGTGGTTAATTCTTCAAACCAACCAGACGTAGATACAGTATCATTCCAAATCTCAAGAGCCTTTTTGGAAGTTTCTTCCTGTATAGCAGAATTGCCATTGCCACCAGAGTTCTTGGCAGTGCTAATCTTGTTGTACAACTCTTTTCTGGTTAAATCAGGAGCATATTTTCGGGCAGCATTAAAGTTATAAGTGCCATCAGAATTGATTAACGCGCCAGGATTAAGCTCAGCAATCATGTCCAGCTTTTGGTTTTCAAGTATGCGTTTGGCTTCAATGCCTTCATCGGCAGAGATAAAACCTTCTTTAATACCATAATTGATAAAATCAATGGATTGATTATAAGCGGCGTTGCTATTAACTTGGTCGGTTACTTGAGCCAGACGATTGGCCATAGCAATAGCGCCCTTGCTTTGGTAGTCTTTAACATACTGCTCTACTACTTCGGAAGGCAAGCCCATGCGACCACCATAAAAGTCGCGAATCATTTGCGAGCCATGCGCAAAGCCTAAATCAGGGTCTTCTGCATAGCGTTTAAGAGATTCAAAACTATCTGCAGCCGTAATAGATGTCAAGCGCTTATTATTATCGCTAATAAGTGCCTGCCCCATAGATTTTTCTTGGAGGTTGGTATCGTTTTTATAGTTCTCGTACTGATAGTTAGAGGCATTGCGTTGGTTCCAAGAGTTAATAGCACGCTTAGAGCCTTCGCGAATTTCAAAGGTTTTTACTTTATTGATAGCAGCTTCATATTTATCAGAAGCCAGCTTCATTTCAGACTCATATTTTGGCTGAAATTTTTGGCGTTCTTCGCCTTGTTTTTGAGCAAGCTCCGTATTAAGCTCAGTAGTACGTTCATTATATTCGCGTTCTGCTTCGTTACGAGCGAATGCGTCTTGTTGCTGTTGGTATTGAGAATAAGCACGCATGCCAGCAGAAGCCATTTCATTGGTTCTGTGGCTGGTTTCAATGGCAGCCTGACCCATTTGGTTAATTATAGGGCTATTATCATTCGCCTTAACATTAGATACGTTAGGCGCTTTTACTGTTTTTACTTGGTTAGATAAAGGGATTGCCATTTTTTCTCCTACTACTTCACATTATTAAAGCTGCTAGAAAAATTACTAAAGCTGCCGAGGCTCAGCTTGTTGGAACCAAAACCAGAAGGGCCAGCGGATTTTGCCATATTTGTTCCTTGGCTCATCCAGTTGCCGGAAGCGCTAGTATTTGAGCTAACTTTGCCAGAACCTCCTCCGAAATTAGTTCCCATGCTGAAACCGCCAAGCGCTCCGCGGCCACCGGCGTCAATAATCTTAGCAAGACCATTAATACCAGAGTACTGCTTAGCCATTTTGCGGTTAGCATAAGCCTCAAAATTATACTGCAATACATCATTATAAGTTTGTAAATCGTCTTCCAACTGTTGCAACTGATAGGAGCGATTAATACCAGACGTTTCTTCAGTGGCTCTGCGATAAGTATCAGCCAGAATGCGTTTATCGCCAGAAGATACATCAAAACCAGAGGCGGCCATAGCAGTTTTCTGGTTAGCAATCAGTTCTTCAGCTTGCTTACGGATATTCCAAGTTTGCTGGCCCATTTCTTCGTTGCGATAAATCGTTCTTCGCTCATTATTGAGCTTTGCCAACCGAGCATTGATTTCTGCCGTCTTAGCAGCAGCCTTATAATTGGCTTTGTTAACACGGTTGGAGATATATTGGTCTTGAATGCCCATACAGGCGCCTACGATTGCCATCCACCACATAATTATTTACCTCCAAAGTCGGTTTCTACGAGCACATCGGCTATTTCCATTGGATACGGCCGGTCTTGCACAAAAGAAACCATAGAAGAATGCTCAAATCTACTTGGTATTAAAACACTTTCTTTACCAGAAGTCAAGTCAGTTTCGGCATCCATATCTGCATTAACTCTATTAAAGTCAGCATACATCTTTTCGTCTTCAACTACACCAATCTTAAATCCATACGAATCAAGATAGTAAAAATGAACCTTAAACGGACGCTTTTTATTATACGTGCTATGGCTATAGTCACTTTCCTGGATGACTGGAGTCAACAATGTTGCTGTGGACGTATAAGAGGCTCCAATCTTGAACGGTTTTGTAGTATCCACAGGAGCTGGAACCTTGCCGTCTTCATCAATGGTCACTTCAGTGATAACGCCATCCTGAATCATTAAACGCTTATCGCCTTCTTTTGGCCCGGTAACAGCAATTTTAGACTCAGTTGTAGATGCGTGGTACTCAACGGTATCAAGATACTCGTCTTCGCGCATTACTTCAATCCATTTGCGGTCATTGTATTCAACGATAATATATAAATCGTGTTTATGGCCATTAGGAACGGCGCAGATGTTGGTAATTTTACCCATTGCGTGTTTGTAATGGCTCCAAGACAGGATATTCTGGTCTGTAATATACTTGAGCACCCATATAATACCAGAGTCAGACAAGAAGAGCGCCTCTTTTTCCTCAAAAATCTGGTCAGTAGAGATGAACTTCTCGTTTCTGAGTAGATATGCCAAGTTAAGCGTAATATCAGGCGCCTCGTATCCATCTGCCTCTAAAGCATATTTAAGAGCACGGACAGAGTTATACGATTTATCAACAAACAGAACAACATCACTAATAAGCACAGGCAAGCACGGAGCAGAGCCATTAGAGCTAAACGGTTTTAAGAACTTGTCGTTTTGCGTCAATGCACCTTCAGAACCAATACCGAACTCGCCTCCTCCTGTGAATGTGAAGAACGAGCGCTGGGTTACCAAATTGCGAATCGTATTCACCTTGGATGACAGTAAAGACATTGTTAATGGGTCAGTAGACTGAAGATTGATAGGTTCATAGAAGTCCCAGAAGTCATCAGTCTTAGACCCATATATAATATATCCTTTACCAAAGAACAATCTGTTCTGGTAAAAAGCCACAGTTTGCGGCCACCCATTCTTAACAGAAAATATCTGGTTACGCCAATGGTAGTTGTTGGAAAAAGTACCAACATTATTCTTTACGCACTTAACGATTGCGGACTTGTTGTCGCTTGCTTTGCTAAGCAGCTTATAATAAGAGTTCATCGCAAAGGATGACGGCGTGAAGAAGAACTTAATACTTCCAGCAGAAATCGTTAGTACAATACGGAAATACACAATAGAGTCAGACTTTACTGTGCCAGAAGTAGACGTATTATATGGATAGTTAGCAGAATCCTCGGATGTCCAGGAATAATAATCTACCCAGGTCTGTTTATCATCAACAGAGTACTGGATTTGTACTTTACCAGCCCAGTTGCCAAGACTGTAGGCACGCCAGTTCCCATCACTCTTAACTGGACCAAGAGTAGTAGTAGCCGAATAAGTACCATTAATTACCTGGGCATCAATTTGGTTTTTAATAAGCACGCTTTCGCCAACGGCGACATCAGCTAACAATGGAAACTCCGAAGACAGAGTATAATACAAATCGCTATTAGACACAGCGGAAGAATTGTAAGTATAAGTATTGTCTTCCCACTTGGTACCAGTGATGGTAATCCAGGCATACGGATTATGCCCACCGTTTGTTCCAGCTTGAGAATAATAATTGATTTGTCTTGGGTTCCAAAATGCTTTTGCACCAACGCTAACTCCGGTATAAGCGTTGCCATCATACGCACCAAACCCATTACAAAGACGCATGGACGCATCTATAGAGGCAGCTGTAATATCTTTTGTTCCTTCAAATCTAACAGAGCCAGCACATTGACCTTTAACATAAATTGAATTTAGAGTATAAAACTCATCAATATTTGTAGCTCTAGCGATGGCATATGTACCCGCGCTGTCAGAATAGTTTTGTCCCTGGAAATCAGAAACAGTATGAGGAACTGCCCCGGACGCAGAGAAAGTTAGCGAAAAATCAGGAACAACAACTTCAATATTGGCTGGCGATATTTCTAAATACTCACCATTCAAAGTGACAACGTAATCATCTCCAATGGCTTCTTCAATTCCTGCAACGATGTTTGCAATGCTTAATCCAGTACCGGTGAACACCACTTCGCTGTTAAATGTAAAAGAAACAGAATTATAAACAGAGGACACTGGGTTAGTTACAGTGCAGCGTTTGGCGGTAATAGCATATTGGGCCAAAGAGAATGTTTTGTCTTCATCAGTATTCTCATCCCCCATAGGGAGTACATCAGTGTTAAACTTTTTGAACTCCCAAGCAGAGCCATCAGCCTGCAAGCGAGCGAGCTCATAAATACCATAATTGGGATGGACAATAAAGATAGTGTCTCCAGCCTGAGCATATTTAATATCGGCGCTTTCAAAACCAAGGATAGGAGTTTGCAACTCATAAACTTGGTTATTGACCATAATAGGCTGACCGTTCTTGAAAAAACGGGCATAGCTGCTACCAAGCTCTACCAAGAAGGACTCTTCATCATTAAAAGAGAAGGAAAGTAGTTTAATAGAATCGCCAGAGGCATTGTGTTTCGTGTCTGCCACCTTAACAAATCCAGCACGGTTACGAAAACCACCAGTTTCACGAAAGCGGATGTTTTCAGCTTTCGCAAACCACCGGCTAAATTTGTCCATGTCGGCACGTTCATATAGGCTGGGGGATACTTCACCGCCTAGAAAAGTATGTCTCTGGTAATCTACATTAGGCATTCTTGTTCTCCTCCACCTGCTTCTTCTTTTCAAACATCTGCCGCATGGCTAAATGTTCAGCCTCTTCTTTACATAGCTGGACGTAAGTCATTGGGTCAGAGGCCATAATGTCATTGAAAATCTTTTGACCGACTGCCTGCTTACCATTCTGGAAGGCAGCTTTGTTTCCTTTCTCGTCAAATGCGTTTTCAAAGGTCTTACAAAAACCAAGAAGCTCCGCCATATAAAAGCGGAAGCTCTGGAGCTTGATTAACTCGGCAAAAGCCTTGTTATGTTCACCAATTAAATACTGGCGAAACTCATCATTTTTTTCTTCTTCAGGAGCCATTATAGACCTCCTTGGCCTTGAGGCGCAATTCCTTCCTGCTCAGCCTGAACTCCAAGGATGGAGTCAGGCGTCATTTTGGCTTGAGAGTTCGTTTTGGCAATATCAGCAGTTTGTTGGTCTTCCATTAATTGCTGTTGGGTAGCCTGCTGTTGTGCTCTAGCTTCACGGATTGCTTGAACTTGGTCTTTGGGGTTGATTTTGTCCATGCAACCTAAGCGAGAGGCATATTCCATAACCAAGGCATCCTCATTGATATAATCAAGAGCTTCAGGTTTGACCTGAGCAACATTAGTGATATACATTAACAAGTCGTCCATAGAGCCTGTTTCAGACAAGCGTTGGGCCTTAGCGATAGAGCTCAAGAACTCTACATTCAAATCCTTTGGCGTAATTTGCGTATAACCATCTAAAAGCCCGCGCCGCAGTAATATATCAAGGACACGGTTAAAAATCGCTTCTAGGCCCGATTTTGCTTGAAGATAGATAGGTGCAAGCAAAGTCATCTGCTCGTTTACTAAAGCAGTAACCTCGCGAGCGGTCATAGTGCCACGGTCTCTTTGAGCAAATAACATTAAAATCTCAGCATAGGTCATCTTGCGGATTTTGTCTAGCAAGTTTGTGCGAGATTGCTCTAAATCAGCCACATAAGAGTTTACGCGGTAGATTTCGGAGGCTACTTTGGTCGGGTCTTGCTCGGTATAGAACACGGAACCGGGCAATATCGGTTTTTTGCCTAAAGAAGTGTGTAACGCAAGAGCTGGCTTAGCTAGGTAAGACTTATGAATGTTCAAGGCCTTAACGGTCTGTTGCAGCTCCCGCACATCTCCTAGGATTTTTTCGCCAATACCAATAGGATATACGGTTCTTAAGTTCTTGCGTTCCCAAGCAAATACAACAATCGGGTTAGACATAAACCCAGATTTGCGCAAATAGTGAGGACCTTCGCAGCAACTACATCCGCTCATCCAATACAAATCAACAAATTTGAAGCGGTCTGCCACTAGTCCGGTTTTCGGGTTGGGACAGATAAGATGCCTTACTTCAAAGGTCTTATCATAATCGCCGCGGTCATACGCTTCGCGAACAATATCGGGACACTTATCTCCAAATTCCTGAACCATCTTGTCAGCTTTGAGCTGCATACAGCGGGCTAATTTGTCATAGCGGCCGTAAGCATCAACGCCTAAATAGTATTCACCAAGCGTAAGCGGATTAAACAAGATTAAATCGTAAGAGCGCTCTTCAACGAGCATACACCCAATACCATAACGCACCCACTCATTAATGGTGGAACGCATTGCGGGATAAAAATTGGTTTTGTTGAAAACGTAATAAAGAAACTCTTTTACATAAGAGGTCATTTCGCCAATAGTAAAAGGGTCTAGTTCGCGGTATAGCGGATTTGCTTCATCAACGCCAAGGTCAAACCAACGAGAAGCTGGATTGATTAATCCGCCAAATAATCCGGCTACCGTAGTGTCTAAAAAAGTAATAGGCTCAGAATCTAAGAGTTTAAGATAATCAATATCTTGGTTCTCTATGTCTCCGGTGCCTTTTTCATTCTTAAAGAGCCCGGTACCAGGAGCCAGCAAATCGCGGATGTCCTTGTAAGTGCTCTCTTTGTCGTCAAAGGTTTTCTTTAGGCTGCCGAAAATACGGCAGTACACATTTTTGCGTTCTGCTGTCTCCATAGTAAATTAGTCTCCGAGTCTTTGTTGGCCTTGAGTACGGATGGACCGTTGCAAGGCACTGCGTTTTTTCAAAATGTTAGCAATAGCACTGGTTTCACCAGCATCGGGAGAAGATTGCATAACATTACCGGCCGCTCTTTGTGCCGCTTCTTCAGCAGCTTTTGCTTGCTGTTCTTGCATAGCAGCTTGTTCATTAGCCAGTTGTTCCATCTGTTTCATCTGGTTATAACCAGAAAGTTGGCGCACTACTTCAGTGCCGCCAAAAGTCATGGTACCTAAAAGTTCGCGTTTGTGGTTAGAAACCCAAGATTTTGCTTTTTTAACTGCTTTAGATGCCCAGCTCATAATTAGCTCCTAAAAAGGGGGCCGGGTTAGCAGCCCCCTATGAATTTATTGCTTAGCCAGCGGTATAACCGGTCGTTACATTGGCATCGAAGTTGTCCGGAGCATCGGTGATGCCGCAGACAAAATCTTTAGACAGGTCAGAGGCCGTGGTAATATCAATCGCCACTTGAGCGAATTTATAATCACCAACAGGCATCGGGAAGAACATAATCCCTTTTGCCAAATCAACAGCAGAAGCATTGTGCACTTCCGTTACCGGAGAAGTCAACGTGGTGCTATTGGTTTTTGCATTCGCCAATTTGAGCGTGATTTCACACGCACTCATCGGAGAAGGCAACGTGCAGAATACAAAAGCACGAGACAAAGAGGAACCATCGATTTCCAAGATGGTGCTAGCAGATACGTCCTTATTATCTTCAGCGAAGATTAAGTTCTGGTCTTGTAACATATCTCTTTATCCTCCTATTAGCTTACCACCGCTTCGGTATTTACGATGGCATCGCAGGCTTTGACATGAATACCATCGATTACTAAATCGTGATACCCATACACCGGCAAACCGGTCGTGGTCAGTTTGTTTTGCTGATACACAATCGGGGCAGTAGACCCACCAGCAGCCAAGAACCCGGTGCGGAGCAAGTCGCGCACTTCGCGGCTCGTATAGGCTACGAGGTTGCAGAGGTCAGGGTTGTGAATGCGGCCAACAGCTTTGATGAAGTTGTTGTAAAGCGCTTTGCAACCATCAGTCGTGGTGATGGAGCCGGTTTGAATGTTACAAACACGGGCACCGTAGCGCCAGTCTTGCACACACAGACCAACCAGCCATTCCATCTGTTTCTTGTACCCAGGATAGGTACCACCGTTGCTGTCTTGCAAATCAATCGGACCATTTTTGGAATAGTCGTAGATTTTGATACCAGCTTGGGTGCCTTTCGGGAAGAAGGTGAAAATCTTGCCACGGCCCCAACCAACCAAGTAAATGGAAGATTGAGCTCCGGCGGAAGAACCACCGTTGCTAATTACGTTGGCGGCAGATTTAGCACCAGACAGTTTGCTGTAGCGGGCAGCGAAGCCTACAAAGGCTTTTTCATCATCTTGAGCAGAACCGTAGAAGAACTTAGAAGCATATTCTTGGTTCATTTTTTCAAGTTGGTCGCGTTGCGCATCAGCTTTCACTTCAGAAACTTTCCCGCCTTTTTCAGCGATGGCCACGTCTACTTCGGCTACACCGGACATACGACCATAAGTTTCTTTCACGACAGTTTGCGTGCCTTTCGAAGGCGTTACACCTTGATAGGCCCGGCGCCACACCACATTCGGTAAACCGTTTTGGATGGCGTATTCATGCCCAGAGTCGCTGTTGGATTCAATAGTAATCGCATCGCGGACAATGGGGTTGGTTTGGTCCAACACACGAGCTACAGCATATTTTTCGCCTTTGGGGTCGAATTTTTTTGCGTAGTCGTGTAAGTTCATTACTCCACTCGGCATTGTTTATTTCCTCTCTTAGTTGAAGTTTTCAAGCTCTACCTCTTCTTCATCGGTAGAGATGGTTGAATTGGGATTCACACTCTGCTTCTCCAATACGGAGTCGCCGACTGCCTTCAAAAATCCCAATAAGGCCGGATGTTTTTCAACACCGGCGTTAGCGAGGAGTTCTTTGAATTTTCCATCTTTGTCCAATTCAGCGAGAACTCTGCTGCAATCAGTTTCAACATTTTTCAGATTGTCGCCATATTTAGCCTGATTCTCCTGCGCCCATTTAGCCTGAGCTTCAGCAATCAGCTTGTCTTCCGCGGCAACAGATGCAGCGTTGTTGTTGATATCAAGCTGCACAATCTCTTTAAGAGCGTCCACGGAAATGTTATGTTTTTTAGCAATCTCTTTGAGTCCGCCAATAGATTTTTCGTCAATACTGACATCTTTGGGGATGGTAAGACCTTCCGTAAGTTTGGCATACGGGTCATTCGGGTCTTCTTGCTTTTTTTCAGGTTCCTTGCCTTTGGCCGGTTCTTCTACTTTTTCTTTACCAGCTTCAGGCTGTTTCGGTTCCTGCGTTGTTTTGTCTTTTCCAGCTTCAGGACCGCCAGCTTCAGGTTCATTGAACTTGGTCAAATCAACTTCTTCTTCGGTATCTTGAGTCTGCGTAATTTCTTCAGCCATAAGGCCTCCTGTACATACAATTATTATTTTTACAGCAAATTGTCAAATCAGTAAACCCTAATAAGTCTCTTCAATGTGCATTTCGCACTCTTCGCAATACATCGAATATCTGTCGAGAGGCATCTCTTTTTTGCACTGCGCACAAAGATTGCGGCCATCCAGGTCTTTAATCTTTAGCGTGCCCTTGGAAACATACTTTTTCAAGTCAACACCGCGGCATTTGCGGCTACAAAACATCGCATTTGTGGTTAATTTCCCACATACCGGACATTTGTGTGGTTTAGCACTCATATTAAGTTCCTCGTGTCTATTTTAGAATAGTCCTGCACAAAGTAATCACCATCCTGGGCATATTCAGCACTACTATTAATCTCTATGCCCCTCGAATTTTTAATAACCTTATCCTTAAAACCAGCAAAAGTAAGCGCCACCGCGTCAGCACGGTCAGGCGAATGTCCCAACTTCTTGCGGATGTCGTCTTTGGGCCCTAAAGCAATCTTTCCGTCATCGGACTTGCGCAAATTGTATTCTACTGCCTGTAATTCACGCTTAAGTTCAATCACCTCATTGTCTTTCGGGTCTCCTAGATATCCACCTTCTTGGAGCCATTCCTTAAAGCGTTGGTAAATCTCTGCTCTGCGGTTAACGCAGTCCTGATTGCTGACAGAGCGGCCGCCAAAGTCAACAGGGATAATGCTCTGGTTCATTTGTCTGGCCATAGCAATAACAGCCTGCCCATAACCGCGGTCGCAATAAGCAGTCTTTGCTCCATGCTTAATCTTGAATTCAATAAATAAATTAGCTAGGTCCAGCGGGTCTTTGATGCCGCGGAATATTTGCATCTCTACAATACGCGGTCCCTGTCTACACACCGCACAAGCGCTATCTTTACCGCCTCCGTTAGGGTCAAAGCCGCAAATAGGTTCATACATAGCAACCAAAGCATCTTCCGGCTCAAACTTCTGGCCATAAACCAGGTCGTGAGTAAAAAATGCCTTCATACCACCGCTGCGGTCAGGATACCCTAGCCAAATACGGTTATATTCATCAATAGTAAGACGTTTTTTATCTTGTTCTTGCTCTTTGTAGAGGATGGAGGTAGCAAATTCATTCTTTTCTACGTTAGCGTAAATGATAATACGGTCATCATCTTCATAATAACCAGTATTATAAATATCTCCGCAGTCGTAGCAGGTAAAACGCCAAACCGGGTCCTCTTCTAGGACTCTGTTAAAGGTAAAAATTAGTTCAGAGCCTTCTTTACGAATTGTTTTTGACACTACATTTAGGGACTCCATTGAGCAAGCAGAGGCTTCTTCCACCCATAGCACATCAAAGTCTTCGTACGCTTTCAAGCGCTCAGCAGAGTAAGTGCCGCCGCTACCGCGGAACCCCTTAAACATAAAATAAGACCCGGTGCAAGATACAATATCCGAGTCAGTTATTTTGAAGTATTGTTGTAGGCCGTATTCTTCAATAAGTTCAACAAATAAGTGCTGAACAGAATCGGCGATAGAGTTTTGTATTTCACGAGCGCACCAGATGCGGATTTTCTCATTTAGGCTGCGACCCAACAAATACCTAGCCACATTATGCGAACGCCCGCCTCCACGTCCGCCAAACAAAGCCTTAATGCGTTTCTTTTTCAGTAAAGGTTCATAAATCTTAGCAAGTACCAATGTTTTCTGTTCTTTAGCCATTATTTCTTCCCAAACCCAAAATTAATCTGTATAGGCACTACACTTCCGCCGAAGGCGGAATTTTTAGAATTACGATTTTCAGTTAAGCGGTCAATACGGTCAATGCGCTTATCAAGTTCATCAATCTGTAGCTTATCGCGGGCAATTTCACCCATCTTAGTCCCAGGCCGCGCAGCGAGTTGTTCTTTTTGGTCCAACATCCTGTCAACAGCCTCCGCCATAGCATGTTCTTCCATGGCCGCTACCTCGGGAAACTCACGCTTCCACTTATTCCAAGTAGGCACGGAGCATACCCTTTTTACCGCCTTCACAATAGGCAGTCCTTTACGCAGCTTATTATAAATCTTGTTTAGTTGTTTAGTAGTAGGAGGCTCAGTCCCGTTAAAGATACGCTTTTTTTCTGCCCAAGCAGCAATCTCTTTAATTCGGTTCTCTGTAGCCAAATCGATGCCAGCCTTTACAAGCTGATTGTGAGTAAGAGTGGGAGAGCCCGTACTCGTTGCGGGTACAGTAACAACCGGTAAGTTTCCTTCTCTTGAACTCTCCCCCGCGCCAGCAGATGGGACAACGGTAGCATCCACTCCCGGTTCAGCGGTGGTTACAACTATCTCTGGAACAACAATATCACTAAGATTAGGAATGTTATTATTATCCATTATAACCAGGATTATAAACAACTCCCTAGTAGTTTGTCAAGTACTATATTAAAAACGATTCTAGGGGCTATTTTGAGCGATTAAATGGCATTGTAGAAATCTACTACAAGTTTTATTTTAGTTGTAGTAGGTTTTAACATTGTGTATTGGTGGATTTATTTTTTTATGGGTGGGTTGTTTGTTTTGTATTACATTGGGTTCCCTAATTATGGAGTATGGAACCAGCCTAACCGCTTGGGTGTGGGGGTGTGTATAATAAGCATTCTTTTTTGTTGTTTGCCCTGTGGAAAAAAGACAAAATAAAAGCCGGATTGCTTACGCTCTCCGGCTCTTGCTTATCTTACTTTTACCAAATTTCCGTTATCGTGTAGTAAGATAAAACTATTCTTGCTAGAGTACATTTTTTTCCATAGAATAGCGCCTTTAATTGCTCGGGGTCATTACATACTTCATACCCTGTTATTACCTGTACGCCTTTTGGACTTTTCCCGTATAATGGAGTTATAGCAAGATTTACGCCTAATGCCTGTATTTCCGCTACGGACAAAAACACATTTGTTTTTTCTCCATTAGGTAGTTTTACAAAAAGCATAATGTTATTATTTTTACACAATTTAGCCGCTAAAATATCGCCCTGTAGCGGCTCGGTTTGTTGCGCTTGTGCGTTCTCTAGGGCTTGCGCTTTCAAATACTCGTCCTGTGATTTCCAAACGCTATAACCGTCCATCTCGGTATATTCATCAACCGCAACTTTTGTTTCGTCCATATACTCCGCTTGTCTGTTGTTTTTTCTTGTCATTTTGTTATCTCCTTATTTTTTGGCTATTTTTACCGCTAGTTTGTAGGTTTCCGCGTCTTGCGCTTGCGCTTCCTGTGCGAACTCTTTTCGCTCCAATAAAGCATTATAAGTGCTTTCTATTGCTTTATTTTCCGCTTTCACGGCTAGGGCGTGCGCTTTTGCGTATTTACCCGCTAATACGGCTAATACAACTAATACAACTATGGTTTGTGTCATTTGCTTTTATCTCCTGTTTGCTAGTTTTACTACACGGATAGTATAGCAAACATATTACATAGGTTTATTGACGGCGTACACGCCTAAAAAAACAACACGCAAGTGGTTTGTCCTATCTGGACTAACTGCCAAGTCCCGATAGAAATTAATTTCACTATCTCAGGACTTATCAACAGGATTGATTACTATGATTTATTGTTATTTTTTAAGCATATCCTGTATAGTTATCCACAGGTTATCAACAGCTTGTGGATTGATTGAACTGATGGATTGTATTCAGCGAGGATATAAGTTATCCACACCATCAACACCATCAACAAAAGAAAGTACTACAAAGAAAATATATTATTATTAATATATATATATATATAATATAGGGCCAGCTAGTATATATATTATTATTAAAAAATATATTACTAGTTAAAGAAAGAAAATAAATATATATATTATATATATAATAATAATATATATATTAAAAAGAAAGAAAGCTAATAGCGGGTTAAGAACCGCTTTTAACCACTTTTACTAAGAAATGGAGAGATTATGAACAATTCCGTGATTTTAACATTTTTCATTGGTCAACTAATCGTACAAACAGTATTATACTTTACACTAGCTAGACCATTCATTAACAAGCCAATAAGTGCTGTATTTCCAAAGATATTACCAACAGCAATGGTAATAGAAAATCTAGCCATTAGCGTGCTTGTAATGATATTTACAAGCTCTGGAGCGAGTGCAGGTATGACTAACCTGATGGCAAGTGTAATTCTTGGAGTAGTAATGGCTATTGACTGTAAAGTATTGATGAGCCGCAAAGAAGAAGACTTAAACGAATATTATGTAGTAAAAGGAGATAAAAATGCTGAAAAACATGATAACAAATATCCGTCTTGGTATTAATACTATCAAGAGTGAAGACTTCAAAAGAGCATGGAGAGATGCCCGCATTGACTTACAAAAGCTCAAAATGAGTGAGCGTAAAGATGCGTTAGACCTCTGGTATGCCTATAACAAGCAAAAAGAGGCCTACAAGCGTTCTTACGATGTAGAGCGTAAACAAGTACTCATTAGCCTGTTTACACGTGTTGCAGCGGCTTATAAAGCAGAACGCTTCAAAGATATGCTGCATAAAGAACAAGTGGAGACCATTTATGACTAGTGATGAAAAGCTAGCCTTGCATGACCGCATAGAGGTCGCAAGAGATATTCTTGTCAATATTAAAGATGATATGAAGATTTTGGCTTCTAGGTCTTTAGATACTCAAGACAAGAAAGAACACTTACTTGTAGCATTAAGAGCGTCTGAAGCGGCTCTTGCTGCAAATACGCTGGCACAGACAGTGTTATGCGTTGAAGACAAGCTAAAGCTATATTTAGCAGAAACGGAGGATAAAAATGGGATTGTTTGACGTATTTATTAAAAACCCGATTAAAACGGTAGTTGATACTATCGACACTGAAATACTCGGTAATGACAAAAATTGGGACGAATAATATGAGTTATATGTGTGAAAACGCAGATAAAGTATTTTTTTTATCAATGGCTATTATATTACTCATATTTATTGCTTCGCAAGTAGTTATTTGCATAAAACTTGGCGGAGTTGGTGGAGAACTTCCAGAGCCACCCAAAAAATCAAAAAGGAGATAAATAATATGTGCTGCAGTTTACAATACAAAGATGGACCTAGAACCATCGTAGTACAGGGTTTTCCAAATGTGTACAGTGCTGTGCACCATGCCAACTCTAACGGCATTGACAATTACTTACTGAAAGTAAATCAGGAGGAACAGCAATGAATATAGACAGAATTAAGCGTTTTATTGACACTTATAAAAACAACCAGCTGAAAATAAGCAAAATAAACGCTTTTTTGAAGCATTGCCAAAAGAAGTCGTTGCCTTCGTTTTTTAGAATGTCTATGGAATATGGACCAAACTCAAACAACATTACTCCTGGAACTACTATAGAGAGTATGGAAACCATTGCAGACAAGGCGTTACTAAAACCGTTCTTTGAGGCATGGAGAGAAAAACTGTATAATGAAAACATGAAGATTGAAAGCATGTTTTATTCGATTCGAGAGGACCTTCCTGAATAGCTCAGGACTCCAAAAGAGTCTCCTGCTACTCATGGTCCTAAAAAGCAGGAAGATTTATGGACATATACAAAATGATTTATGAGTGGTATCATCCACCCGTAAAAACCATAATTATGGAGGACAAAACAATGCACCCTGAAGATAACTGTCAGAATGCTTGTGCTCCGGATGTCGTGATTGCTGTACTTGGGAACAAAGACACCAACGCTGCTGCACCTGGGATTGGTTCCCGTTTAGTACGCATTGAGCAAATCAACGTCATCTACAACAACGTAGGAGATAAGAAACTGTATTTACAGTTCGCTTACACCAAAGGAGATAAAACTTTCCATTGGGGTTTAACCTACGATGTAGCCGATAAAAAGCTGGCTAAACTTTTCCCTAATGGAGAAGTAAAAGCAAGCGATATCGGTCGCAAAGTGTTTGTAGAGATTGGTTACTGCAATAGCAAAAACGGCGAATATCCGAGCATCTTTGGACTGTCTGATGACGTCCAATAAAGGTACTTAGATTACCGTTAAACCCCCGTACTTAGTTTGCGGGGGTTTTATTTATTTACATTGGAGGTAAATATGGAAAGAGATTTGGCTTTTGAGCGCAAGAGCGTAGAACAGAGCTTAAGAGCATTATTTGGTATGCAAGCGGCTCTGAAAAAAGAAGTCGCTCTTAACCGCAAAGCCGGAGATTATTATAATTCCGGCAATGGATGCGGATATCAGTTTAGCAAAGCGTACACTGAAGTTAACTTAAACTATTTGCGAAGTATCCGCAAAATGATTCGTAATCTTGAATACAAAGACCCTCTTGAATACAGAAATAACTGTAGAGGAAAAAGATGTTGCGAATTTTTAATGAACTCTACGGAAGGATACGACACGTATACGTTCCATCCGGAAACCTATTGGATAGATGAGTTCTTACAGTCAATAAGAGAAGGACGCCGTCCCAAGAGAAAGGACGCTTACTTTCGCTTAGAAGGTGCTTTTTACACAAAGAAAGACTTTATCCTCAAAGATAACAAGGCATATAATAAAAATGAGTTTGCTATTAACGACAATGGGGATTTAGTCGAACTGTCTAAGTGCCTAAAGCTTCATTCGTATTATAATGGAGACCATTATCAATCGCATCCTTGCTTTGAAAGCACTAACTGGATGATGAGCGAAGGCGATGACAAGTTTGAGTGTATGAATAGACCGTCTATTGGCACTTACCCTGTAAAGATAGCGTTCTTTGAGAATCACGAGAATGTAGGCTATTATGGACGCTTTATTGACCCGAACTTCTTTTATACGATGTTTCGGTTTGGCAACAAGCGTTATTTCTACAGAGATACAAGCACGACTTCGTCTGCTCCGTTTTACTTGACTGTGGAAATGCTTAAAGAGATTGAGTTTGCTCCTACTAAAGAACATGAACGTATTTGGAAGAGCTTATACGAAAAGAGCATGTGGTATAAGAAGCAAAACAATCGTTCAACTATACCGAGAATTGACGTTACAAGCGCAGGTGCGTGCGCCAAAATAGAGTACGACAATTCAGTGGTAAAATCAAGCGCCATTAAGGATAAAGTGATTCGTGCTATCCTTGATGAAAACAGAGCACATAGCTTAAGCATTGGTAGTGCGCTTAAACGGCTACACGCTTTGAAGGAGTTATACCAAACGGAGGCAAAGTATGACACCAAACGAAATTAGACAGCAAAATAGGTACTCAATTTTCTGCGGAATGCAGACTTGGCTAGCTAAACAAGAGCCGTTTGACGAAAACGATAAAAAGCGTCTGGTTGAAGAAATAAAGACGAAATTCAAAAACAACGATACGTCTTATGGATTCGCCAGCGATAGAGATTTCGGAGATTTGGCGGTTGTGTTTAGCAATTTGTTTGCTCATAATAACAAACAGTACTTTGTTTATAAAGCGATTAGCGATTCAAACAAAGTAGGCTATTTGAGTAGACGTCAGCATTATGCGCTTGAAATGGGCATAAAGAAGATGGAGCGAAAAGGCGGGTTAGGTTCTTCCTCAAGAGAAAAATGGATTATAAATTTTCTCGCTGAACACGGAACAATGGCTAGTCCGTATAAGTTATTAAAGCGTGCCTTCAAGGAGAATCCACGAGCTAAGTTCCTAGCCAGATGTTTTCCGTTAGCTAAAGACAAAAAGACGACAGTTAACGAAGACGTTTTAATTGGCTTGTGTGATGCTTTAATGCGTAGTAAAACAAATATCACCATTGAGCAGGCTGATATCAATGAATGTTATAAAGTGAACTTGTCAGACGATTATCGCGGCTCAGGTGAGAGATACACAACTAGTAGCTGTATGTATAGCTTTAATGTTGGTAAGTTTTACGAAGCATTCGGAGCAGAAGGACGTATCGTGTACGAACGCGGCAAACCGATTGGCCGATTCTTATTATGGAATTTGCCGGACGGTAAGCAATATGTAGACCGTTTGTATGTACAAGGACATGGATATCAAGACGCTTTAAGCGAAATTGATAGAGTGTTCCCGGATGCGTATAAATATCCGAATTTAAGAAACAGCGATGAAATTAAATATATTATCCCGCTGAAAAATCCTGAGTTATTGCAGAATAAGTCGGATATTCCGTATACTCCATACTTAGATACATTTTGTTATTTAATGCGTAAAGAAGGAAAATACTTCTTAACAAATAACGAATATATCGGTAATGGATATCAATATGTGTATACATTGCACGATACGGGAAATGTAAAACATTTTTGTTCTTGCGAGCATTGCAAGCAAATGTACTGGATGGGCGATTCGGCTATGGATGCCGGAAGCAAGGCGCATTTGTTAATGTGCACGGCTTACGAGCCAAGACAAAAGAAATTACAAGAAATGATTGCTGTGTACAGAAAGTACATGCAAGGAGGATTCGATGTCAGCAGAGACACTTTATTCCAAGTATAAGTATATATGGGCACAGCAGCACAACACAATGGACAGCCTGTTTGCCTATATTCAGCAGCATCCAGTAATTAAAATGGACAGTTATGGAAACATAACAGTGAAGAATGTAAAAGATGATATTCCTCTTCCGGTGTTTTGTTGCCATTTAGATACTGTTCATCAAGATGCTCCTGAACCAGAGCTACTTGGAACGGATGTATTAACTAGTTTCAACGGACACGGAATCGGAGGAGATGACAAGTGTGGCGTAGTTGCTTGTCTAGAACTCCTAGACAGAGTTCCGTGTAAAGCAATTTTCTTTAGAGATGAAGAGAAGGGCTGTTTAGGAAGCAAAGAGTTTGACGTTGAAGAAATTAAAAACGATTTGTTCTGCATAGAAATTGACAGGCGTAATGCACGTGATTTAATTGTCAAGACTGGCGGAACACGGATGTGCAGTGAAGAGTTTGTCAAGCGAATTAAGGAGTCTTTACCTCACTGCAAAACAACCGATGGTTTATACACCGATGTATCCAGATTAGGAGATGCCGAAATCAATATGTTAAACATTTCCTCCGGATACTACAACCCACACTCCGAAAAGGAATATGTGGTATTGAGCGAGTTACAGCGTAATATCGATGGACTTGCTGACTTTGCCCAATCGATTATTAACAAACCTTTAGAAAAAAGGGAGTATAAAAGAAATGAAATTAAAGGATATTATACAACGAGTAACTGGTGGAGCAAAAGAAAGCAAGAAGACCTCTACGGAAACAACTCAAGTGCCGGAGAAGACGACTACTACGCTTGCCAGTACGGGACCCGTCTCAACGATACAAGTGGAGACGATGAGTCCTCAGCCACTCTTCCATTCGATGACAGTGGAAAGGAAAGAGGTGGTAAAACCAATGAGCAAGAAGCAATCGAGTACCTATACAAAAAAGGTAACAAAGGCAGTTAGGTCTAATTACGTTAAGGATGAAAACCTTGACGAAGAGATTAAACGTGTTGCTACTCGTTTAGCGTATCTGCGCAATCGCAAGAAAACAGGAGTTCCTGGTGGTGAAGCGCGTAAGAAAACGCTTAAACGCTATGGTGCTGATTTTGCTTATTACAAGTATTGGGTAAAAGGCAAAGATTATTTGCGCCAATATAAAGATTTGCGTGAAGCTGCGACTGTGGCTAATAAACGCTTCGTATCGTTCCATAACCGCTTGATGCAAGTTATTGAGCGTTTTGGTAGCGAACAAGAAAAAGAAGCATTGCGTATTACAATGGGTAATAACAATGAAGAAATAAAAATATAAGTTCTGTGTGAGTGATAGTTCGCTGTAGTCTATCCTCGATTGAGTTACTCTTTGGGTAACTCCGTTGTCCACTTGACGGACTGCCAGGCTGAGTACGAAAACCTCGGCCAAAGATTTATGCCTCGTTCGTCTATTGGTTAGGATATATCCCCCCTAAGGGATAAGAAATTAGTTCGATTCTATTACGAGGAGCCATTTATGGTACTGAGCCAACATAGCACGCCTTAGCACGAGTGTTGGAGGTTTCTTCCGATTCGGGTCTTCCCTTTAATAAGACGTAGATTTAATGCCCCGTTAGTTTAGTGGTCAGAACGCTCGGACCCTAATCCGAGAGAGATAAGTTCGAATCTTTTACGGGGAGCCATTTATTGATTGCCTAATACGCAATCACCAGTACGCTCCGCTGGTTAAACGGGAGTCTAATGACGTGTTCAACCGGATGGTTGAGCGGCCCATAAGCTATTCTTAGCACGGGCAAGGATAGAGTACTATTCGTCTCTATCCCGATTTTTGCTATAATAAACTATCTTAAAAACAGGAGAATAAAATGAAAGTTGAATTAGTTGATGCAACAACTGATGCAGCTTGGGTGATTAGCCATGCAGCAAGAACATGTTACAACAGTCAAGAAAAAGACGAACTCGGAAATAGGGGAAAATTTATTCAGGGTCTTATTAAGGCTGGGCATGAAACGCCACTTGAGTTTGCTGGCGCTACGTTTGACATTACGGAGGTGTCGAGAGTATGCCAAAACCAAATTGTCAGACACCGTATCGGCTGCTCTTTCTGCGTACAGTCCGAAAGATATGTTAATGTAGAAAATAACCCAGTGATTTTGCCGTATCATTTACTAGCTGTAGACGATAATGCAAACGAAATGGTACAGCATATGAAGGATTACTATAGTTCTCTAGTACGCTCAGGTGTACCTAGAGAGGACGCACGTATGATATTGCCTCAAGGATTAAGCACCAACATGTGCGTCCATATGAGTTTTAGAGCAATTCGTAACTTCTTAAAACTGAGACTTGATAAGCATGCTCAGTATGAAGTGCGTCAAGTAGCAAAAGCCATCTTGGATATATGTCAAGAGAAATGGCCTTGGTTGGTATTTGACTTGAAGTACGAATAATGGATTTTCTCGTAAGCCGCTTGGCACGAGAGGAAGTGAGTTCTTGGCATTTCGCACACTTAAAAAATGAAAGCCGGAGGGCGTTTGATAGCTTTCAATTCCGCGACAAGAAAACTATTCGTGATTTGTTAGGAGGGCGTGAGCCGGAGTTACGGTACACGGCTAGTAGAATAATCTCTATGAGAATGATTCGAAGTCCATTCCGTCAGGTTGCCAGGGCCCAATATTCAACCACGATAGATACGTTAAGTCTATTACAATTTTTAGATATGTACAGATGGGATTCCTTGGCCCCATGGCCACGCCAAGGGCGCTTAGTTGAGCGAAGTCAACCCGTACCGCTGCCTAGTCTATCACTTTGTGAGGACGGGAGGAGACTGATAATAGTGTGGTGAACTGTAGAGGCGTGAGTTCTACAGCGCTGTTAGCCTTCGTGGGTAACTCGATTATGGTGCGTTAAGCCATTACAAATTTTAGGAGTATTTATGGCTATAAAGATTAACACAATTAAAATGAAGTGCGAGAAATGTCATACTCCTGTTAGTACAATGGTTGCTTTGCCTAGAAGGAAAAGAGCAGACGGCACAACTATTTGCTTCTGGCAGCTATGCCTTAAGTGTGCCAAGGAGGTACTTAATGCCAGACAAGCCAAACAAAATGTACGGAATTTGCCCAATGTGCCAGTCAGCAAGGACATTGAGGGTAGACAGACAAAGAAACCTGTTCATGTGCGAAGAGTGCAGAACGTGGTTCGAAAACTGAACACTGGAGGAAAAGATGGGAACTCACAAAGGATTAGAAGCGTTAATGAAACAAGACCTAACCAAAGTGTTAAAAGCTCAGGGTCTAACGGACGCTCAAATCAAAAAAGAACTTGCCCGCAAACACATGTCGATGTATGCCATGTTGAAAGAGGCATTTGCGGACAAAAAAGTGCAGGCATCGTTAAAAATTATGGTGCCCGCCGGACTCAGCGTGTCAAATGATGGTGATGTATTAAAAATCACTATTCAGTATGGCACGGCTGATGGGTATGGACGCATTCATGATGAAATGGCTATTAAGGAAGCGTTCTTGAAAGCCATTAAAGGGAGAGTAGGAGATGCAGCAAACATTTCAATCGAAAAAGTCGGAAAAGCGACTCATAAATGTGGCTGCTCCTGCAGCAAAAAAGGAAAAAAATAATCCTTCTCAAGCTGAACGTGTATTCGATTATTTGGTGAGCGCCGGTCGCAAAGGCGCCACCAATTTCGAAATGATGGTAAATTTACGGATTTGTGATGTAAGAAAACGTATCAGCGAGTTAAACGAACTGCTATGGGAGTACACGATTGAGTCGGAATACGAGGAGTCTAATAACGGAAAAAGATATAAGCGTTATTGGGCTGTTCCAAGAGAATATGCAGATTTAGCGGAGTATTTGAATGAAACCAAACGTGCTAGAAGCATTACGCCACAATCCACTGGTGGCGGAAGAAGATAAACAAAAGTTCTATCGTTTTTACGATATAGCAAATCAGGTGCAGTTTGGTAAAATTGCTCCTAGACAAGAAGGATATATTTTTGGTGAGTTAAAAGGAGCCAGAGCGACTTCCGTACTACAGATGGATGGTAGTAAAGCAGGAGCATTGATGGAGTGGGCTAAGCGCCAAGTTTCAGGGCGTATACAGGCGATATTGGAAGACAAAATCCGTAAAGGCGAGCCATTGACCGAGACCGATATTGCTATAGCCTGCCAAGATGGGTTAATGGACCCCGACAAACAGAAGGACGAAGCGGCTGATAAAGGAACTGTTGAACATGATAATGTGGAAAATTTCTTAACCGGAGGTGAGTATGCCGAGACGGAAGGCCTCAAAATGTTCAAAGAAGCATGGGGACGCTCTGAACTCACTATTATTGGGACCGAAATACCTGTCATATACAAAGACAAGGAAAGGGGATATTGCTACGGAGGGAGAACTGACATATTGGCTTATGCACCGAAAGAACGAAGATTTGTACTCGGAGATAACAAGACTTCTAAGAGTATCCACGAGAGTTACGGTTGCCAGGTCGCCTCATATGCTAAAGCGATTGAACAAATGTCTAACGGCGATATTAGAATTGACTCAGGAGTGCTATTCCATATCCCAGACTTAAACAGCTTGAACGAGCGACAGAAAAAAGAGTATGATAAAAGAGGGAGTTTAGTTTATCTAAAGGACTTAGACAATGCCTTCGAACACTTCAGACTTTTGCTCGGACTCTACTATCGCAGAAATAGCAAGTATTTTTAAGGAGATGACCATGGACATCAACGTAGTAAAAGTAGACGTAGTAAATAACGGTAAGTTCGGACCTAAAAAAGTTCTTACCGTAGATGACGGTACTAAATGGAACGTGGCAGAGAAAAAACCGTTCTATGGATTAGTAACCGGACCGGGCATGTATAATGTGGAAATAGGAGACTTTAATGGAACTCCGTACATTAAGTATCTTAAACCGCTGAATGCTGAGCCAAAAACGGCCCCTGGTGCTGTTTCTGGCAATGCCCCTAAGTCTGCTAGTGGGTTTGATTATAAAACCAAACTAGCGGCAGATAGAGAGCGCCAGAATGAAATTGCTTTAGAGTTTTATTGTGGCCTCGCAAAAGATGTAGCGATTGCTAATAAGAAACAGGGAGTAGATATTGACCTGCAAGAAATTCAGGACAATGCCTGGGCCTTGTTCAAACGCCATAAATCCTTATTGCAACTCGCAGATGTGGTATCAGAGCCCCCGGCTCCAGCCGAGATGAAGAGTACCTACCAGAAGGCAGTGGAATCTTTACAGGCTGATGCCGAAGAAGAATCGCCGTTCTAGTCTAGTCCCAGGGGTGGGTTGCTAGACAAGAGACCAGTTGATTATACAATTCGGCTGGTCTCTTATATTTTATAACAGGAGGTAATATGTATGTTGCTCCTAGCATCGGCAGGATGCTTTTGTCTAGAGCTATCGGCTCTGTATTTTTTATTGCTACGGCAGTAATAATTTGTATAATTAAGGAGGAGTTTAATGCCAGAAGAGAAGAAAAGATGGGTTCCCGTATGTTTCCCAATGGGACCATTCACGGGGAGTGTCAATATCGCGGTCAAGGGGGAACATGTAATTACCGCGGAGGATGCCAAAAAGCTGATTGACCTAACCGAAGGACAAATTAATGCAGGAGAACTACACACAACTTCACTTCACAGTAAAAACGCCTCCAGTGGCGAAGGGTCGCCCAAAGTTCAGCAGGAGGGGAGCTTATGTCCAGGCGTACACACCGACAAAAACGACTAACGCGGAACGCGAAGTCGCTAGAGGATTTCTCTCAATATATCCAGAGTTCGCCGCTTCCGCTTCCGATAAGTCCGTACTTAGCAGAGTCGAGTTGGGGAAATTCGCCGATATGGCGAAGAAATCCAGGAAGGATAGATATGCATGCGTATCATCTTCTAACGCAAGAAATGCGGATAGACCAAACACTAGCGAACAGTATTCAACCGAGAAGAGGAGCGGAACTGCCTCCTCCGCCAAGAATAATGACTTTTCAGGAAATACAGGAAGAAATACGGAGAGATGGCAACGGAATGACGACAGGTCAAGTAGAGGACTTGCTGCAAGGACATCCGGCGAGGGTAGCAATGAACGAGATACGAATAGTCAAAAACCAATTACTATTCATAATAGATTCAATGGATGCCGTGAACATGACGTTCACGGACCTTTGTTACCGTGCGAGCAACTTAAGAGAGAGGCTAGAGAACATGGAATCGCGCTTACGTGCGAGTTCTACTGCCCCATCCCCAGCTCCCTCTCAAAACGAAAACGAGAACAATTAAACGGTGAGCTGTGCTTAAAGAAGCCGGACATAGATAACTATGTTAAACTCGTTTGCGATGCCTTAAACGGCATTGCTTGGGAAGATGACAATGTAGTTGCTAGCTTGTATGCTGTAAAATTGTACGATAATGAGCCGCGCACAGAAGTATATATTGACTATTTGCAAAATAATGCTTGACAAATTGGTTAATGTATGCTATACTATTAGTGTTCAGGAGATACCCGATAAGTACAATTTTAGTAGGTTGTATGTCGTTTTAAGCCACACACGGGGTCTCCTGAACAAAGACTAAATGTGTGGCTTATTTTTTGGCCCTTTAACAAAAGGGTAGCTAGTGTATAGGGGGGCCTTCGGGCACCTAGCATCTGATACTCCGGCTCCGAAACTCATCGACAGGTATAGATAAACTATATTATGGGGGGTAAGGGGGGCTCTGTCCTCCTTCACCAAAATCTATCTCCAGGTATAGTTTATTTTTATTTATAATATATATACCGGGAGAAATTTATGATTAAAATACCAAACGAGTTGTTCGAAGGACTACGAAAACACAAACATCTGTTTAGGTACGCAAAAAAATTCTTAAAATACCATAGAGCAACTGATGGCAAAGGCCACTACACACACTTAATTGTGTGGTTTAGAGATAGGTTCGATGCGGCCGGGATAAATGACGTAGCAGAATATCTTGGATGGGATGATGAAATATCTGAAGACTTTTATTCTTGGGGCAGCAATAGCAGATGGGGACATGTATTTTGTCCGTGGTTGTACGACAATATAGATGAAGCATTGGCTATTGCTCTTAATTTAGCAGACGAATTTGGGGACGTTGATATAGTTAAAAAATACCCAATTAAGGAGATTGTATGAACAAAAAAAACAACCAACTGAACAAAATGATTGGTTTGTCTATAATGCCAACAAATCACGCCTTAGGAACATTGATGTTTCTTGGGTTTTTTAAGCCTTTTGGAGGAGACAAGTAATGATTACAATGGAAATGGTTTACTGGATAATAATGCTAGACAAAATAAGCACAGCGTTTCTGTTATTTTCTTTAGTATTTGGAATACCGATGGTTTTAATAACCGTTGGCTTGGTAACGAATGGAGAAGATTTGCCCTGGCATTATCCAGTTTGGGTAGTTGTCGAACTCTTTTTTATTTGTGGTGCTGTTTTCCTACCAAACACAAAACAAATGGCCACTATTTATGTTTTACCAAAAATAGTGAATAATGAAAAAGTGCAGAGTATTGGAGAACGTACGCTTGATACAGGAGACAAATTATTGCAACTTATGCAGCAATATATTGCCGAAAAAATGACAGACGGGAAAAGATTGTCTCATGAAAATAAAGCTGACTAAAAAACAGTACAAAGAAGGCGTAGAGCGCTGGGCAGAGGCTATTTATATGTCCCAATATCTTCCGTTTTACTCGTTACAGATGCCTGTTTGAAAGTTCGTATCTCCAAAACTAAAGAAAGACTTGAGGCGTATTGCAAAAGCCGCTTTCGATGAATTTATTAGGCGTTGCGAGGAGGACAACTGAATGAGCATTAAAAAATGTTTTACTTGCAAACTTAATCGTGAAAATTATTGCCTATGCGATTATCCAAGAAACAAATTTTTAATCAGTACACGATGGAACACGGATAACTGTCCGTGGTATAAGGAGAGAAAAAATGATTCAACTAAACATTGATATGCCAAGAATGTGCCACGAATGCCCTTGCTTTGAGAAGAAAACACATGGAGATAATGGATATTATACTTGTTGGCAAGGTGTCCCGCTAAATGGTATTTGCAAAGCATCACCGATACTTGACCGTGCTGGACATATAGTAGATTATCAATGCGTAAGCACAATGACTGAAATAAATAATACTACGCGCAGTCCGTACTGTCCATTTGTTGAAGTTAAAAAGGCCAATAATAAACTGCATTTGCAGGTAGGAAAAACTTATCTTACCGAAACCGGCCGTGAGTGCAAAATCGTTTATAAAAGCCCAATAAGGGGGACCGGATATTTGGGCATACTTGCTACTAATTTTGAAACACATCCAGATGATGCGGTCTGGTATAATCCGGACGGAACGCATAATGAGAATTGTAACGGAATAAATCTTGTAAAGGAAAAATTATGAGTAAACCGTTTGAAACCAAACCACCCATTGGCTGCGCAGCGTGTAAATGTAATATAATGGGTGTATGTAGTGAAACAGGCAAAGAAATTGGTATTGCCTATATCTTAAGACGTAATCAGGGCAGGCCGCGTGGATGCCCTTTTAGGAGTAAAAATGGCGAAGAAAACAACCAAAGACGTGTCTACGGTAAAGCCTCCAAAAGTCGCTCTAACCGTAAATAAGAAAGAAAGACTTTGTATCGTTTGTAATTCTCCGTGTCGTTTAATTGAGTCAGAGGACTGCTATCGTTGTATGGGTTGCGGTCTTATGTACCCTATTAATAACGAATGGGGAAATTGGGAAGAAAAAGCCAACAAACTATAACTTGACTTTTTGAGTGATAACAAATACAATGATTTTACAGTAGTCCCATAAACCCTGCTACTGTAGCACAACAAATACCCTGGTGGCCGATGGGGATAGATAATCGGTCTCAGCCTAGGAGCGGGCGTTGGGTATGTTTCCCACATATCCGGTACTCTCCTACAAGTGTACGACTATACAAACGCCGCGCCACCGAATCATCAGGTTAGCTAGTAGGCCTGGGCGATGTTACTAGCACCATTTATTGCGGGAGGAAGGTAAGGTATCTTAGCGGTCTCATAATCCGCACCAAACGAGTTCGATTCTCGTTCCCGCTATTGGAAGAGTAGTGGAAGCGGTCATAACCCACCTCGGTGCTAACGAGTGAGCCCGAAAGGGCACGCAGGTTCGAATCCTGCCTCTTCCGTGATGGAGAGCTGGCGAGGAATGGTATCTCACTTGTCTAGAAAACAAGTATCCGAAAGGACGTGTAGGTTCGAGTCCTACGCTCTCCGCAGATTCGCTTGGGGCTGTGTTTGCTCCTTGGTATTAGGTATCTCCCACTGAATTGAAACACAAACAGTGGCAATTAAAACATAAACAAACAAGATGTGTCTGTGTGTTGCCGGGATAACCCGTAAGCAGTAGCGGCATGGTCTGTAAAACCATCTACTTAGTAGTCTCTTGGTGCAAGTCCAAGGCACGGCGCACTATTATTTATGAAGAAACTAACAAAAGAAGCAATAGAAGTATCGCTGAAATACGCCAGACAGAAACATCCTGAGTTTACGGATTGTTTGGGAAAAGCCTTGTTGCTGGCTCAAGAGGAACTTGGGGAGGCTATCCAGGCCTTTAATAATTGTGATACGGAAGGAGTCGTACGAGAAACAGCGCATACAGCAGCAGTGCTTGTGCGTATCTTAAATGGGGAGTTTATGAATGAAAATAAGCAAAATGATATTGGAGCTAAAAAAGGCTCAAAAGCAATTCGGAGACATCGAAGTAGTGATGGCAAGCGATAGCGAAGGAAACTCTTTTTCTACTATTGACGAGAGCCTGCGCTATAGCCGTGTTTACGAAAACGAACATGATTTCGTAAAGGCCTACGAAGCCGGTACTATTTCCTGTCCGGCTACAGAAGTGGTTGATAATTTCTTCAAGAAGGCAAAAGTAGTTGGTTTATGCCTCTATCCGTTCGCAGAAGATTTTGAATATGCTGAAAAGGCGGTGAGATATGCCAAGGAGAAAGAAAAAATTAAAGAGGCTGCACAAACAGCCTAAGGGATATGACCCGTCCAAAACATACGCAAAGTGGATTGTGAAACAAATGGATAAGCAGTCATGGCTTGGGAGCTATTTATATGAGCAGGAAGAAGCAGAAATTTCACAAGGGAGATAGGGTTAAAGTTAAGCTGTATGGCCAGGAATTATATGGTACTGTAGAAGCATACCTAAATCATCTATATAGAGTTCGTTGTTTTGGACTTATAAATGTGGGTGTATTTGAAGAAGACCTAACCCTATACGATTGGGGACATAAGGAGTTTTATGAACATACATGAGCGTCTAAGAAGCGAAGAAGAACAGAGGCAAAAAGAGCGTGAGTTAAAAACTAAATCTCTTGAAAAGCAGTTAAAGATGTGGGAAGCGCGTCAAAAAGAGCTCAGAAGTGTTGGAGTTGCCGCTTTAGACCCTGCATTCGTACGTAGACAACTGGATAAATGTTCTGAAGAGATTAAGCGCATTAACGAATTATTGGCAAGAGTATAATAAAACCCCCTAGGAAAAGTAAGGAAACCTAGGGGGTACTACTTTGTCATGGCAGGAGGACAGGGCTTAAATTGTGCCTTCGGCTTTTTCTACCTCGACCTCTACCACTTCTTTTTTCCATTTCTTGGTAAACAGTTTGTTTAACGCATTGACAATTAAGTCAATGGCCCAGCTGATAAGTTTGCTGGCAAACGGTTTAACATACCACGGCAGCTTATCTTTGATTAGCGGCATAAGAATGTCTGTTACAATGGCATTTTTTTGCTTACCAGATAAGGCTACTTTGGAGTTTTCCACCGAATCAATAGCAATCGGCAGAACAGTATTGGCCAAGTCCAGCCACGTCATATCACCTTTAGAGGTAATTGCGTGTTGAAGCGTGGCCGCAAGTTCCGGCTCTTTTAATAGTTCACCGGCCTTTTCTAATACTTCTACGGCTTCTTCTTTGAGTTTCATTTGTCCTCTCCTGCGCTGGCACGGTATAGAAACTAGGCAAATCTATGCTAATACTCCATCCGTTTTCCAGCTTACGTTTTATTAACTGCTTAATTACATCTAAAATGCTCATAAATGGCCCTAGAATGCCCTATAAACGCTTTTTAATCAGCGTGGCAACACTTACAGTCTTCCACATTATAAGTCTTGCGCATAAAGTATTCTTCTTTTTTCCCCTTGTTCCAGCATTGCACAGGGCGCATATATCCTACAACGCGGCTAAACACTTCGCAGGGCGTGCCCTTGCATTCAGCGATTTCTTTCTTAAGGCTGGTAATTTTGTCTTCAATAACTACTCGTTCTTGTGCGGTCATGCTATATCTCCTAGTTTGGTATATTTTCCGTTTTTATAACGTAAAACTTCCTTTTTGGAGCCTATACCGACATGCACCCATGACTTGCTTCCGCTATGCTCAATAATTAGTTGTTGAAATTTTAGGTCAGACATTGCTATTTTGCAGGCAATTTGTTCAGAAGTAAAACCCTTACAAACAAAATCAATCGCCTCGGCGTATTTGTGTTGGCTAGATGAAGCACCGCCTACAGCTTTATTAAGAGCAGGACAGCGATAACCTGAAGTAATTGTCATTGGTTTACCGACAATTTCACGGATACGCTCAGCAAACCCAGCAAGCATATACATTTTACCCATTTGTTTTTGTGCTTCTTGTAGGTTTTTTTCTTTATATTCTTTATTGCTTGTGGTTGCTAGCTCTTCAATACTAAAGTGAGGCGTGAGTAACATGGCGTAGACTCCAATTTTATGTAATCTATAAAGTTCGCTTACAATTTTGTATAAAATCTTGTAAACAAGCCCGGCTAATATGAAGTGCTACTTAATAATAGACGGGATTTCTACAGCTTTTACAGCAAACGTGGCATGGCATACAGTATAGTTTACAGTACCATTCGTGATACATATCCTGCTGGGCATGCACACATTTGTCTAGAGCCATTACGCTTCATCAGTTACCCATTTAAGAGTTCCTTCATCATTTTTAAGGGTTTGAGTTTTGGTTTTATCGTAACCAGTAATTTTGGTAAGGTCTGCGGCTGCTTTCGCTTGAGCAATGCCTTCATCGAGTTCTGCAAATTTGTTTGCGGCGTTGTTATCTAAGGACATAATAGCCTCCTGGGAATGGTGCCGGGTTATTCTACCCCCACCCGACTGGGTCTCCATAGCGCATAATACTATGGTAGATAACCCATTATATGACTATTATTTTTTGAATGTCAAGTCGCTACTCCATTGCCTTGATATACCGAACCACTTTGTTGCTTGGGGCATCTTTATCGCTGATAAAGTCTTTCGCCATAGCAGCATAGTTATCGGTGGTATAGGCAGCTTTGTAGTAGTCGCTGTACATCATATTCATAGCCACATAGAAGTCCAGGTCATTTAGGTTCTTATAGTCCTCATGGGAGTTCTGGTAAGCGTGAGTTTGTTCATAGCTCCAGTGCTCGCCGTTTGTGCCGTCTTTATTAACCATTTTAGAGACGTATTCTTTAGCCTCTTTCTCGGTTAAAGGCGGATAACAAATATCGGCTTCCATATCGGTTAAGAACTTGTCAACCTCGGCAGGGTGAAGAATGCGAATAGACTCTACAAACTTATCAGTATCGTCAGTCATCTTCCACATAACATCTTCGCCCATATCTTTGTAATAGGCTTTCTGCACCAATTTCTTATAGGTAATCATCTTTTCCCTCCTATAAATATCATTTTTAGAGTAGAAGATATGTCTGACAGATAGAATGGCTTGTCAGGTATAATGCTTTGGAGCGTACCAAACTTGCCGCCAGCTAGACTTTTAAGCATAGAGCCATCTATTTGGCCTTCATCGTTCATGAGCGGTCTCATAAACTCTTCAAACCTATCGATGCGCTTTTGTATCATGTCTGGGAAAAACTTGCTAATCCACATATATTTGGGATTGCTTTCGTAGTTTTGGCCAAACACGAGTTCAAGAGCTGATTTCTCAAATGCGTCAAGTTCCATCTGTATTCTATCTGCCATAACATATCCTAATTATTAGCCGTTAGTAGACGTGCTCGTGGAGCTGGCCACTTCAGGAGCAGGCGGTACTGCAAACGAATTGAAGCGAGGCATAGGTCTCGGAGTCACAGAAGAAGCAGGCACATAGACCTGAGTAATCTGAGACAGAGTTTGAGCCAAACAATCAATACGGCCGTTAGTTACGGCAATACCGTTGTTTGCTTGCAACGCCACTTCGTTGATTTTACCGGCAATAATTTGGTCGCGAAGCACAGCTTTTTCATTTAACGCAGTTACACGTTCTTCAGTACGAGCCTGAGCAACTTGTAATTCCGTAATCGCATTGCTTTGTCCGCCACCTAACAGGCCAGAAAGCCCGTTTTGATTTTGCAAGAGCAGCAACCCTAACGCACCAATAGATAACCCTAAGGCAGTTCCACCGGTGGCTTGGCTTGCTACACTTTGTTCACCACTTTCAGTTTTTATTTGCATGGTACTCTCCTATCCGCCTTGGCTAGCGCTTCGGCGGAAACTTTCTTCTAATTTCATCCAAGTCCTGGATGATATTAAAAACGATTTGGTTTATCATGGCTAAATTAGACAAAAAAATAGGGCCCGCTAGATAGGCCCATTTAATGAACGATTTATGAATTATTTGAAGATTTGTTTAAGTATTTTTAGTCGAGCTCTTTGAAGGTATTTAGCTACAACTCTTTGGTCCCTGCCCATGCTGGCGCAGGCTTCTTTAAGTGATTTACCGTAAAGGTCAACAAGTTCTACGGCATATCTTTCATCTACAGATAACCGGCTATTATTCAAAACGGCTAGTAGCTCTTGTACGTTCAAACTACTAACCGTTTCTTTGTAACGCTTGATTTCAGGTGAAATCATTTTCTAGGTCTTCCACCGCGGCGGCGGATGCGTCTAGTTTTGCAAGCCATTATTGCCTCCTACCGAACTGGATTGTACTATTTGACTGCCATTATCGGCATAAGAAATGTCGTCTTCTACTGGAACAACAAAATAAATATACATAGACACTATGATTGTAATACTGGCAAGAAGGCCCAAAATCGCCCATCTAAGCGTTTTTTGGAGTTCTTTGGCATACTCATAGCGCTTACGCTCATTTTCAAGCAAATAGGCAACAATTTGTTTATTGTCCATATTTTAGTCCATTGAAGATGGTTGTGAGCATACCCTGCATTTGCGATACTGCTTGAGAGTTTTTGTCCATTTTATGGTTAATCTCGTCAAACTTCTTATCGAGTTTGTCGGACAACTTACCATAATCTTCTTCAACTCTTGCGAGTTTTTGGTCGAAATCGCGTCTTAAATCGCTAACAAGCCCTTCAAGACGGTTGATTTCAGGGTCAACAATCTCTTCTTTTAACAGTTTTTTGAGACGGATATAACCTACTATCACGCCGATAGTACCAGCTACACCGCCACCCGCAATCGCAGCATACATATCACTCATAATGCTAGTATATTTATTTTATTTTCCAAATGTCAAATCAGCAATTAACTAGGGCTCAATACGCCAAGTAATTGCGTCTAATGCTTCCATCGTTTCAGCGCTTCTAATAGCGTTTATTACACCGCGCCATTCTTCGCGGATATCTTTCCACGGTTTATATTCAGTGGCGGTATAAGAGCCATCAGCGAACTTATGGCTGCGATAATCGCTATCCAGCAGCAGCTTTTGTACTTGAGCTTCTTTTAGCGCTTTAGCAGCAGACAGCTCAGAAGCGGCTCCTTTGGCAAAGTAATAGTCGAAATGAGCAATTAAATGCTCTTCATCGACAGTTCCTTTGGGTACATCAAAGGATACCACATTGGCGGTAACTAGCGTTTCTCCTTCAGGGCCCTCTTCACGCTCAATGTCTTTGAACATCGTAACTTTATCGGACCCGTTGTTGTCTTGGATTTCTACTCCGGATTTCGGGTAGAACTCGTCAATACCTATTCTCATAAGGCGTAAGCCCTCCGTTTCATTCTCTTGAAGTTTAGGCCAAGGCAATGCTTGGTCCAGAAATTGTGGCTGCTAAACCATTTGCACAGTCCTATTCGGCTAAGCAAACTGCGTGAAAGCGCAGCGGTGGGATGATTGTTATATGCTTTAATCGTCCGGAGCAGGCTTAGTAAATTGCGCTTTCTAAGTAATATATAGTTCCTGAAAAATCTGTACCCTATAAAGTCCAGTCCACGGATATTAAAAGGGAATATTTGTACGTTATTCTTTAGCCATAACCCGAGTTTATCAAGCGCTTTAGACACAACCTCTATTAAAGAAGCGAGTCTGCGCTTATTGCCACCAAAAGCAACGCCATCATCAACATAGCGGACAAAGTATCTTGCTAAATTACTTTTGCGTATTGCGTTATCAACTGGTAGCATAATTAAGTTTTGAAACCATCCGCTCGTGTAGTTACCTAGCGGAAGGCTTGGCAAAGAATAAGCGACCTTTGAAATGACGCCAAGTAGCTTTTTATCTTTAATAAACCGAGAAAAACAACTCATAATTACTTCCGGTTTAATGTTTTCGTAGCACTTTCTAACGTCAAATTTCAAGCAATACTTTGTATTGGTTTTATCTCTGTCTTTCCAACGGCGAATGGCTTGCCATCCATAGTGTCCGCCACGTCCAGGCACGGATGCTATTGCGTATTGGTCCATTCTTTTCATAAATTCATCTTTTAACAGCAAAACAATAACATGATGAACACATTGGTCCGGAAAGAACTTCGGTTTGTGCAGCACACGCGGCTTACCAGAAGGATGGTCCACCACGTTGCAAACCTTATATTCGGACGGTTCGTATTCACCCTCAAGAATTATTTGTCTTAATAACTTTGCCCGTTCATCAAGATGGGCAAGAGCTCGCTTTACACAAAAGCGCTTTCGTTTTCCTTTAGACGCTTTCATTATAGCGGCCTTGCACAAATCTAGTGTCAGGTTCTCTTCCGTTAAAATATAGCCTTTACGCTTCATAGTAACGTGTTATTGTCTCCAAGTTCTTCGAGTTATTTCTAACCTACCAAATCCGTCTGTTGTGACTTTATTTTTACCTTTTGGGTAGGGTCTATTGGGGCACTTCTTTTGTACTTTGCTTTTAATAGCATGCCGAGGGCGCCGTTGTTCCACCTCGTATTAGACAGAGCGTTGTTCCAGTTCAAGTAGAACGGACCGCATTTCAACCCGTTGTTGAGGTTACCGCCCTCGGTCCCACAATATACCTTAAAGAACAGACAAAACTACTAACTTATTATTGCTGAGCGAGCAACTACAAGCCCGCCGTTGCGGGCAGGGGAATTTTCACTCCCCTACTCGCATAAATGCTCGACCCTACTCTTCAGGCACAAACACGCCGAGGGCGCCGTGGTTCCACCACGCATAAGACAGAGCGTCGGTCCAGTTCAAGAAGAACGG
>Ga0310690_10001271_pt1 | contig 45697 bp, 63 predicted proteins | sample AusTroGonzalo_MG_2_FD_207661 | JGI IMG/M metagenome (GOLD analysis project Ga0310690, IMG submission 207661) | Bovine rumen microbial communities from tropical cattle in Woodstock, Queensland, Australia - Gonzalo_04 (v2) (version 2) | ecosystem: Host-associated > Mammals > Digestive system >... | reverse complement strand
CGATTGTCAGCGGTTACGACGGTGTCTCGGACGCCGACGTGCGCTACGGGTCGTCGCTCTGCGAGACTGCCGAGGAATGGTCAGTGGAACCGGAGTACGTCGAAGTGAACTAAGAGGCCGGAGGCGTACAAAGGGTACAAAGTGAACAGCGAAAACAAAGAGAACAGGAAAAATAAAGTTTAACAAAGTAGCAAGGGAAAGCAAAAGGGCGCAAAGCGGCTCACCCGAGCCGCCGCCCACCCCCTGCCAAGAAGCAAGTCGAAAGCAAAAAAAGGTAGCCCTTTTCTGACTCGGGTTCCGGCTGGTTATCCGTTCTGGCAATTTGAACAACGGTGACCAATGCGGCCTTGCGATTGTCAACGGTAACAACGGTGTCTCGAACGCCAACGTGAACAACGGGTCGTCGCTCAACTGATTTTGAAAGGAAAAAGAAAAACGTTCGAAGAAAAGGGTACCTCGCCCCAAGGCGAAAAACAAACAAGGGATGGAGTGCTGGTAGGCAGCGAACCGAAGGAAAGAGCCGCAGCCGAACGCAGGAAGTCCAAACAAAATTAGCAGAAGCGGGAACGCAGATGAATACGATAAGAGGAATATCGGAAAAGGTAGCGACACCGGAGAACTTCATCCAAGGATTCGTGAACTACGCTGACGGGAAACCGCCACGCACGGACATCCGCAAGTACGAGGAGAACCTCGCTGCTAACGTCAAGACACAGATCAGAGCTTTCGAGACAGGGACGTGGGAAGTGCCGGAGTACGAGGAACGGATCATCAAGGAACACGGGAAGCGACGCAAGCTGGGAGTCTATCCATGCCCACAGCACGTGATAGAATGGGCAATGCTCAACCTCATCGAGAAGCCGCTGACGGATTCATACATCCGGAACTCATGCTCATGCGTAAAGGGAAGAGGACAGACGGACTTCGTCGACATCCTCTCCAGATACCTGCGGAACGACCCGGACGGAACGAGATACGGGGTACAGCTCGACGTTCACCACTACTTCCAGTGGATCTGCCACACCCGCATGGGAGAGGAGCTCCAGAGGAAGATAAAGGACGAGAAGGTGATGGCCATGCTCACCAAGATCATGGATTCATACCCGAACGGGCTGGTACTCGGAACGAAGCTGAGCCAGATAGAGGCGAACTTCTTCCTCGTCCGATACGATCACGAGGCAGCGACACTCTGGGGAGTGAAGGGCGACCAAGAACGGGAAGCCTACTGGCGCAACAGGTATGTGAGCGACAGCCTCGTCACCTGCCGGACGCAGGAACAGGCAACGGAGCTCGCCAAGGGAGTGGAATACCTCAACGCAAAATTCGACAGGATGCTGGAAAAGGGCGTTTATTACGCCCGCTTCGCAGACAACATAATCATGATGCACGAAGACAAGGCATTCCTCCACATTGCGACGGAGATAGCCATCGCCCGGCTGACGGCCAGATACAAGGTCAGAGTCAACAGGTCATGGAACGTCAGACCCATAGAACCGAACGGGCTCGACGTCTGCGGATACGTCCTCCACCACTTCTACCGGAAGGTGCGCAAGCGCAACAAGCAGGCACTATGGCGACAGATCATAGAGCTGCGGAAGAAGGGGAAGACCCCGGAGGAGATACGCCTCACCTGCGCATCACGCATCGGCTGGTGCACCCACGCAGACTGCAGGAACCTGCTACGAAAGATGAATGTGAACATGGAAGAGCGTCTGGGCAAGAAGATCAAGGCCAAGAGAACGGTCATCCCATTCGAGGGAATGAGCCGGGAGCAGAAGCGATCCATCGAGGACTACATCTGCAGGACGGAAGACGACGAGAAGCAGAGGATGATCCTGCTCATAGGATACACCCTCGCAAAGTCGCCATTCGGAGGAGACGACAAGCAGAGGGCAGCCTTACGCTTCCGGGAGCTGAAGGGCATCGGCAAGGATGCCAACGGCAACGACACATACCAATGGGGAGACGAGCACTACATGTGGACGGGCTCCCAGATCCTCATCGAACAGATGACGCAGGACTTCACGCCGGAAGACCTCCCGGCTCCGACGGCCATCCATGAATGCGAGAACAAGTTCAAAAAGAAATTTTATAAATTCACGTAATTATGAAGACAACGACATCAACCCAGAAGGTCTTCGAGAAGTACGACGGCAGACATTACCTGCTCTACTTCAACGAGACGGAGAAACAGGTACCAGCAGGACAGGGCGAGGAACAGCCAGTCCAGACGCAGTACGAGTACGACAACGTAATTGCTGAGTGCAAGGAACCATCCATCGAGGCATTCACGGAGGCACTGGCCAAGGCCGGATACGAGAACGCCGAGATCATTGCAACAGACATCATGCTCCGAGCCGTCCAAGCCGGACTCGTAGAGGGAGACGCCCTCGAGCTCGCCCATAAGCTGATGCAGGGACTCATCGCCCAGTACGACAAGAGCCAAGCCGTGAACGACTTCACGCTGAACGGCAACCACATGTGGCTCGACAGGGAGATGCGCCGCACCCTCCGTGAGCGACTCGCAAGAGAGCAGAAGAAGGGAAGCGAGACGATGCACATCACCTACGAGGGGCAGACATTCCAGATGCCAATCGCAGACGCAGAGTTCATGCTCGAGGAGCTGGAGGACTACGCAACGGAGTGCTTCGACAAGACGGCAGAACACAGCCAGAGCGCAGCAGCCCTCACGGACGTGGACGAGATCCTCGCCTACGACTTCACGACAGGCTACCCACCAAAGCTGGAGTTTTAAGCCATGACAACCATTCTGACGATCCACATCCTGCTGGCGGTGCTCTACACGGGCATCGCCATCTGGAGGAAGAAGAGCCTCCCCCACAGCATCTCGGCAATCGTTTACGATTTCAGCAGGGGATGGCAGTGGTGCTGGACGGCATGGCTTAGCCTTATAGCCATCACCATCGCACCCGGACTCATCGACGCAACACCCGAGCCGTTCAAGTTCTTAGCCTTTGCCACATGCGCCTGCCTCCTTTTCACGGCAGCGGTACCATTGGTAAAGGGAACGAGGAACACCACCCACGCCGTACTTGCATACGCAGCCGGGATCCTTTCGCAGGTATGCGTAGCCATCGACAGCCCGTTCTGGCTCTTGGTATGGGCAGGCTTCGCCGCCTTCCTAATTTGGGCAACCAGCGGGAAGAAGGAACTACCGGGATGGATACAGGGAAAGGGAACATTCATCATCGAGACGATCTGCTGGGCAACAACCATCGGGTCGATAATTATCCACTAAAGCATAAGGAGACACGACAATGGAAACAACCACCACGGTAGAAATGATTAACTGGATCATTGGAGGAAGCGGTGTCGTCGGATTCATAGTTAGCATCCTAACAATCCGATGGGCAAGAAGGAAGGTCAAGGGCGAAGCCCGGGACGCAGAGAACGAGGCCACCAAGAAATTGCAGGAGATCTACCAGACGATGGTGGCCGACCAACAGAAACAGAACCAAGAGCTGAAGGAGTACTGCGAAGAGCTGAAGGCAGACCGTAGGAACATACGGGACGAGCGAGACGAGCTGCGGAAGCAGGTCTACAACCTGCAGAAGGAGCAACGGGATCAAGCCGAGAAGATAGCCCAACTTGGCCGGATGGTTAAGGCGATGGCTCCACTCATCTGCGGCAACACCAAGTGCAAGATGAGGGAGAGGGAACGGATCGGTCTCGTCAGTGACGACAGCTTCGAGAACTTCGACGAACAGGAAGAGAACAAGAAATCAAAGAAGAAACCCACAAGACCCAAGAAGGAGACAAAGAATGGATCTAACGCTTAAAAGGATTGCAAGAAGAGAGACCTACACCATAGGCCGACTCTTCATCGATGGCAAGTATTTCTGCGACACCATCGAGGACACCGACAGAGGACTCAAGCAAAGCCTCCCGCAATCGGTCAACGCTGCCAAGAAGCGAAGGGGAGTGACAGCCATACCAGAGGGCAAGTACCTCGTGGTGATGAACATCAAAAGCCCCAAGTTCTCACAGAAGAAGCAATACGACTGGTGCGGAGGTTACCTGCCAAGACTTGTGAACGTCCCCGCATTTGAAGGAGTGCTCATCCACATAGGGAACACAGCCAAGGACACCGAAGGCTGCATCCTCGTGGGGAAGAACACGCAGGTGGGGAAGGTTCTCGACTCGACGGCAACATTCAAGGAATTGTACCAGAGGCTGAAAGCAGCCAAGGACAGAATCTACATAACCATAAAGTAGGAACCGATGAAGAAGCCGACACTCATCATCATCATGCTGGCCGTGCTGCTGGGCGCATCCCTCATGGGGAACGTCTGGCAGTACCGGGCAGCGGTTGAAGGACAGCCCGGAGACACCACCAGCGTCAAGGTGGTCTACCGGACAATCAAGGACACCATGCCACAGGCATCGGAGGAGAGACCAACGGACAAGGTGGTAACGGCGAAGCTGCGCAAGCCAGCGGATCCGGACAAGCCACAGACACCAGCAAAGGCAGACGAGCCGCAGGACAGCCTGCCGGAGCTTACTCTCAACCCGGACAGCACCGTGACGATACCCATCACCCAGAAGATCTACAGGGACAGCCTGTACACGGCATACGTCAGCGGCTACGCCCAGAACCTCGACAGCATCTTCATCCGGGAACGGATCACAACCATAACCACACGCAAGAAGGCCAGACGATGGAACATAGGAGTCACAGCCGGGATGGTCTTCGGGATAAAGAACCGCCAGATAGAACCCGGCATCGCAGTCGGAGTGACATACAACCTATTGAGGTAACAGACCCCGTAGCGACGGGACGAAATACAGAAAAGCGGATTTACATTTTTTCAAAATTTTTAGGTACAACTATTATTCATTGTGAGCCAGCCATCCGGGAGGACAGCTGGCATTTTTTTTGATAACTTTTTGTAACTAATGACGCCCGGAAAAGTAACTCTTATTAACTGCCTTTTTGATACAACTTTAAAGAAAAAGTGTTATCTTTGCAATAGAAAAAGAAACAAGAACAAGAACCCAAGGCCGGGGCGCACAACAGGCCGCAACGATTATGATGCAGAAGGAATTCGAAGAGAGAACCGGGATGAAGGTAACACCAGAGGAGTACGCAAGAATTGAGAAGCTCTACATGGGTACCACGATGGACAAGGACGCATTCTGCAAGGAATACAAGAAGATCCAGAGCAGCAAGATCGTAGCAGACCTCGAGACAAGCCTCCGCATTGAAGAGGGAAAGCTCAGAAGCAAGCAGATCGAGCTGGACGCAGCCAAGGCACGGGAGAACGACACGGCAAACTTCCTCATCGAGCAGGCACAGAAGCTGGGGATCCCCGAACTGAGAAAGAAGGCCATCGAGCTGATCGGAACAAAGGAGTACCTCAAGCGCAAGCTCGCAACAGGAAGCCCGCTCTGGGAAGACGACAAGAAAGACCTCCTCGAGATACTCGAGAACATCATCTAAACGGGAGCCGGGAGGGGCAACCCTCCCACCCTTCACAGACAACAAGAATACAAACCCCATAAAGAAGAGAAAAATGAAAGAATTTGTAACTTACACCAGAGAGCAGATCGACAGCGACAACGCACAGAACATACTCCTCGAGCTTGCAGCCAGAGCAATGGTCAACACAGACCGCATCATCATCGAGCAGAGCGAGAAGAAGGGAGACAAGTACATCATGGTAGACTTCAACCCCACAGACGGAAGCAACGACGAGTGGTGCGAGGAAGGATACGTGATGGCCATCACCAGCGTAGAGAACGACAACGAGGGGAAATTCTTCTCCAATCACCGAAACTACTTCGACGGCATCAACGAGGTCTGCAGGATCCTCCGGGAGAACGAGTGGCACGAGATCTACACAGAGACATACTAACCCTTTAAAGAAGACAGCAATGAAGAAGACAATCCGCATCCAGAACCCGAAGGATTGGAGGATCACCATCCTCAACCTTCTCTACAAGATCGAACGGGAGACCCCAAACGACGACAGCGCACACATGGAGATCCAGTTCAACAGCACCAGCATAGACATGAGATTCCGGATGAACGTCTGGTACGGCTTCATTTGGGACGACGACGGCATACCCAGCGACGACCCAGTCTGGTTCTACAACTTCCAAGACGACAAGAAGAAGGAGACAAGGGCATACATCAAGACAAAGCCAATCCAGATCCTGCAGAACATAAACGTCTACATCAAGATAGCAGAGATCGAGGAGATCGTGGTAGAATACGGAGAAGACATCAACGAAGAAGAGTAAGGACATGGCACAGGAAAGCAACAGAGACTACTACGAGATGGCGAAGGAAATCGCCAAGATCGAGAAGGAACTCCAGATGGAACGCTGGGTGCGAATAGGCATCCACGTGGAGAAGACCAGAGACGAGCACGGAGTCACAACGGAACTGGTGCACCTTTACGACCTCCCGGATTGGGTAGCCACCAGAAGGGATTGGGTCATACGCTGGAGAGCAGCCAAGATCCAATGCCAGAACCCAAGACAACAGGTCACCACCTACAGGGACTACTACCGCCGAATCAAGGGAGAGGACATCGGCATGCAGAAGGACATCGACACCTTCATATCAGCCAAGGCAGCGGTCACCAGACAGCGGAACAACCTCGAGCGTTTCCTCGCCCAGCAGAGGCAGGACTTGTTCTTCAACGAGGAGGCCGACCAAAACCTGCAGCAGATCAAGGAGAAGATCGCCGAAAGGGAGAGGGACGTCCAGCACGCCGAATGGAGACTCAAGGCCAAGGTCGAGGAATACATGGCAACCCACAAGAAAACAACATGAACAAGGTAATCGAGAACACAGGAACCCGGCTTCTGATCGAGAGCGACAACAGCGCATACCGCCTCCTTTTCACAAAGCGGTACGATATCGGGAAGACGGAGACAGGAAGGGATCACTACACCTTCCTTGGATGGACGGTGAGGGCATACACCTACGCATGGGCACAATGGAAGAGCTGCAGCAGCGATCACATCCCCCAGAACTACGCAAACAAGCAGACGGTGATAGACTTCATCGGGACACGCCCAGCATTCAGCCAAGCCTACGGAGAGCTAACGGCCAGCAAAAGCCGTTAACTCTCTTTATCTTTTGGGGTTCTGAAAATTCACTTCTTATAACTCTATTTTGATACAACATAAGCGGATTTTTATTATCTTTGCAGTAGAAAAAGAAACAAAGAACATTAAACCCCAAGACCCGGAAGGGCAACAAAAAAAATGACAACGACAGCAACAAACAACAGCAAGAAGGTTTCACTCAACCAGATCACGGTAAGCACCAGAAGATACGAGTCCTCACACTGGAAGCAGCCAAGAGGATACGGAATGTGGGGATTCGCCATCGGCAGCTTGAAGGCCGTGGACGAAGACATCAACAAGGCATGGTGGCCGGAGCACTCAATGACCTACACAGACGCAGTCAAGGCAGCGAAGAAGGAAGCCCAGAAGAGAGGTGAAACGATCATCCACGTGCTCTCATAAGAACAGGAACCAGAGAAAAAGAACAGAGTAACAACCCTATAAAAGACAAGACGATGAAAACGATAAAGGTAAAGAAGATCTTCAACGAGCTGACAGAAGACGCCCACAAGATCAATGAGAGAGCGAGAGAAAAAGGCAAGGAGAGCGATGTGATCTACAACATCACAATCAACACAGCCAACAAGAAATACGAGTACTGGCTCGCAGAGGACAGCAACTGGGATATAGAGGACGACACCCTCTGGCTCGAGACGAACAAAGGAACCCAGTGGATAGACTGCGACAAGATCGAAAGCATCGAAATATAAACAAGGAGGACAAGACAATGAAGACAAAGAACAACATCCAGCAGCTGAAGTCCGAGATCAACAAGGCACTCGGAAGGCTCAACGAGACATCACAGGAGACCGTCAACGCAAAGGTCTTCAAGTTAGAGTGGAAGGGAGAGGAGCAATGCATCCTCACCGTAGGCCAGAAGGTCATCGACACACTCAGCCCAGAGAAGATGCTCGACAGGATCTGGGAGATAGAGAACAAGCTGAACGAGAAATAAAGAGGAGGAACGGACATGGAACTGACAATCAACAACACCACGCTGCAGGTTACCAACGAAGGAACCACGATCATCATCAAGGCAGAACGAGGCGAGTACCGGGAAGACGTCTGGAAGAGGGAGCCGAAAGAAGAAGAGCTCCCGGAAATGCTCCACGATGCCATGTGCCCGATTTACAACGGATCCGTAGCCCCAACCTTTGAGGAATGGAGCTACCTCTGGGGATCAGCGGAAGAAGACGAGGACGACACGGAAGACCGGGCAGAGTTCGAGATAGACCGCAAGGCATGGGAGGGCTGGCAGAAGGTCAGCGACCTCAACCCAGACGACGTACTGAACCGCATCACAGAAATCTACGGCGAATTTTAAAGAAGGAGGAACCAGACAATGACAGCAAGATGCATACAACAGATCATCAGCGAGACAGCAGTGGGCTGGATTGAGGTAAGGACAGCCGACGGCCAGAAGATCCAGATAGACCCGGTAATAATGGAATGGGAAGCGATGGAGAAGGAAAGGCTCCTCATCGTCCGGGTCAACGGACGGGAGACTTTCATAAACATGGATCAGATAACAACGATTAACCACAGCTTATAGACATGACAGAGAAAGAACTGAAACAAGCGATCCGACAGGTAGTCAAAGAGCACTACCTCGGCAAGAAGGTGGAGTTCAAAACCACAGGCGACGACGGGGAGACATTCGAGGTCGCAGCCTTCAAGATCACCAGCCGGAAGAGACTCATCCCGAAGGACGAGTGGGAAGACTACGGAGTGGACGAAGGAACCCAGACCTTCGTAGTCGTCGAGTTCTGGGACGCAGAAGACGAATACGAGGTGACGGGCTGCGTTTGCTGCATCTTCACCTTGAACGACAAGGGACAGGTAGGCACATCAGACGCCCCCTTCGACTTCGAGCTGACGGTGGCCTACGACACAGCCATCGAGATGGCCGACCAAATAACGGAACACTTCAAGAAAGGAGCCAAGGCATGAAGATACTCAACCCAGACTACAGAAGAGTGAACCCGGAGGCATTAGCCATCAACGAGCGTAGCGACTTCACAAGAAGGATCCCAGCAGTCAGCGAGAAACAGCAGGCCAGAGCAGAGAAGATGGTGAAACAGCTCGTTCAAGCCTACGACGTGGAGCACAACCCAGAGAAGGCCAAGGAGATCTTCTTCAAGAAGGCGAAGCTCCTGTCGAACCCCCACTATTGGGAAATCCTGCGCACCGTATGGGTAGCCACAGGAAGGACAGACAACGCCGACGAGTTCCTGCCGTTTTTCAGATCCAGCAGGCCATGCAAGGGATGGTTCATGACACCAGAGGACAACCAGACACTCGAGGCGATGGACTGGCCAATAACCGTGTACAGAGCATACGATGAAGAACCAGACCCCGGCATAAGCTGGACGACGGACAAGCAATGGTGCGAGGATTACGCCCGGGTAGCAGGAAGGAAGGTCAAACAGCGCACCGTAGAGAGGTCGCAGGTTTTCGCTTACATCTCCAGACGAGCAGAGAGCGAGATAATCATACTTGACAGGGAAGGAGGTGAGCCATGCCAATAAAACCAGAGAACCGGAAACGGTACCCAAAGAACTGGAAGCAGATACGGCAGCAGATCCTCGAGAGGGCAGGAAACCGCTGTGAGTTTTGCGGAGTGCAGAACCACAGCTACGTCATGAAAGCAGGAACGGAAAACTGGCAGTTCCCGGAACCCGTCAAGGTGGTGCTCACCATTGCCCACCTCAACCACCAGCCGGAAGACTGCCGCCCGGAGAACCTCAGAGCCTTGTGCCAGCGATGCCACAACAGGTACGACGCCAAGCACCGGGCAGAAACCAGATCCCACACGCTGGCAATGAAGAAAGACAAATCGTTAAACTTAGAATTCAAAGAACAATGACACAGAGCAAAGGAATCTACAGAGCCAGCAGCCGGAAGGGAACTGGCCGCACACAGAAGAGAATAGGAATGGCCGTCGATGCAGACCTCATGGACTGGCTCGAGCAACAGCCGAACAAGACCCGGTACATCAACGGGCTCATCCGGCAGGACATGGAGATGAACGAGATACGAGACGAGGCAAGGAGACGGAACATGACCGTCGGAGAGGTGCTGACGGATCACCGGGAAGAACGGCAGAGCCACATCCAAGACGCAGACTTCGAGGAGCCATGAAACGCAAGAAGAAGACCTGCGGAGAGTGCAAGCTCCTCGAAAAGGGAGGCTGGTGCTGGAACAAAGAGGAGAGGCGAAAGAAGAAAGACGAGGCATGCAGGGACTTCGGCCTTTTCAACGGATAGGAAGAGGGAGCAACCACACAGGCTGCTCCCTTACTTTTTGCCGTAGAAGACCCAATCCAGAACCCGGCGATTCGCCTCGTCCACCTTACGCATGTCGAAATCGATGTAGATATCGGTGACGGAAGACCCGCCATGCCCCAGAGCCTTAGAGATGGTCTCCTTCGGAACGTCCAGCGAGGCAGCGATAGTCGCCCACGAATGACGGGCAACATAGGAGGTGAGACCGGGGAACGCAGGATCATAGACCTTGACCCTTTTCTTTTTGCCGTCAACCACACGAACCTCATGCCGGGAGGAGCCGATGCACTGCAGCGCACGATCCAGCTGCATAGTGAACGATTTGTAGGACTTGCGCCTCTCACCGAACGACACCAGATGATCCCGCCCGGAATAACGCCGGATGATCTCGAGGGCTTCCGGCTCCACCTTGATGTCGTAGAGACGCCCGGTCTTCGAGCGAAGGTAGGCCAGCCGACCATCAACGAGAGGAGCAGCATCCAGAAGATCCACCACGTTAATACCGATAAGGCAGAACACCAGCCGGAAGGCATCAAGGTACCGACGCTGCCAAGGCTCCACAGAATAGCCGAAGATAGACCGCAAGGTCTCGACGGACACCGCCCGCTTCACGGTGGGAGCAGGCCGGATCTTGAAGCGACGGAACGGATAGGCAGAAGTGATCTCATTGTCGATGGCATCATTGAAGACAGCCCGGATGTTCCGGAGGTGAATGTTACGCCCGTTTTTCGAGGGACACGAAGGAACCAGCCACGCATCGAACCGGGAGAGCCAGTCCTTGTTCACATCAGAGAACGACAGGCTCCGGGCTTTATGGTCGAACGCCAAGATCTTCTTCAAGGTGGTGGCGTAGATTTCACGGGTACGCAGAGCCTTCTGCCGGGAGCCATAAGCCTCGAAACGAGCCACGAACAGATTCTCATTACCAGACTCCGGATCCAGCATAGCCGCCACCTTGTCCTTCACCTGCAGCGAGGAGAGGCCAGCAAGCTCACCGGAAGAGGTGAGAGACAGCACGAGATTCTGGATAACCGCCATCCGATTAAGGAGGAAGGAATTGTAGGCGTCCTTCTGGGGATGGCCGACGACCCGCTGGCGATCCTTGTCCCATTGGGAAGGCAGAAGACGGATACCAAGGGAGAGCCAAGCGGCAACCCCCTTCTTCGTGAAGACGACCTTCAAGGGAGCAGGCTCCCCACGCTTCACAGCCCTCGTGTCCAGATACAGCCTAAGCGAAACCATAAGCAAGCAATTTGCAAGTAATTTGCTACAAAGTGAGACAAAGCGGAACAGGATGCGACACCCCCGGAATCTGAACAATGGCGACCAAAAAGCCGCCATTTAAACAGGATTCATCTTAAACCGCCAGCGGAGAGGACAGGATTCGAACCTGCGAGCCAGTTTTGCCGGCTACACGCTTTCCAGATGCGCCCCGTCCTCAGATAAACTGCTGAAAATAAATTAATTACACAAAGACCGCTCACGAATTGCAAATCATTTGCAAGTTTTCGGGCTTGGGAGGCAAGCCACCCTCCCACATACACCCCTCGCCAAGGAGGAGCCAACGAGCAGACACACCATAGTCACGGACAAGATAAGAGAGCCAACACGTCTGAAACAGATCCCGGTGGGGTTCCTTTTCGCACGTGTTCAGATTCCAGCGGTTGATACCGTAGCGATCCGTGAAGGTTTTCTTCCCACGGATCAGCCTCGCCTCCTTCATCATTTGAAGAGCGACGAAGAAGCGACAGACAACACGAACAGAGTCAGATACCTGCATATACACTTTTAACCTTTTGATTCAAGATAATGAATAGCAGCCCGGACAACGTACTCCAGCCCCAGCATCATAAACGCAAAGGAGCAACAGAACACACCAGACGCAAGAAGGATCCACTCACCATTGAAGAGGAGAGCAACCCCGTACAGGATAGCAACCACGCCAACAAAAGCCAAGATAACACCCAGCCAGTGAAGACAGAACAGAGGAACCGGATCATTTAAACGGTCTACATCTTTACCCATCACCCCTGCATTTTTTCGATGATAGACAAGAGCCGCCCGTTCTGAGCCACCACCTCCTCAGTCAGACGACGCTGGGCAGCAAGCTCGTCGAGGAAACGGGAGGTTTCAACATTTACATGGTTACCATTACCAGCGACGGAAGTATTACCATCCCCGCTAACGGATTGAGAGATAGAAGGAGCCAGCATAGAGCCAGAACCAGAGATCAGCCATTCGTCAGAAAACAACCCATTGAAGGCAGCATTAAATCGACGAAGAAAATTGTCAGAAGGCGAACCCTTCAAAGCCTTGGAGAAATTCGACTTATTAACACACATTTTGTCCGCAACCATTTGCTGATTACGAGCAAGGCCACGCCTTTGCAACTCTTCGAAGGCCAGAGCCAATCGTTCATTTTTACCCACCATAATGTTTAAAGTTTCTTAAATTACCTACATTTTGTTGGCAAATGTTTGCCAGTACCAATTATTTTGCTTATCTTTGCAACAGATAAAGCGAAAGTGGTGACGAAAGCCGCCACAAAAGTACAAAGAAAAATCGAAACAACAAAACATTTAAGCAAAAAAGTGATTATGTGCAAAACAGAAGCGAAGACAGACAACGGGATCCAGATCCCAGAGACGCAGATCGAGAAGGAGCGTCGAGAGCGAAACGAGGCCATCTGCAAGGAGTTCACAGACCTTGCACCAAAGGTGGTGGAACAGGGCTACAAACCCTACCGGGCAATCACGATGATTGCAGAGAAGTACCGGAAGACCCCAGCCGGGATCATTTCGATACTCCAGAACGCCGGACTCTACACGACAAGCAAGGAGTACGTGGAAAGCATCCAGAACACGGAAGCAGAACACGCAGAGCAAGAAGACGAGTAACCCCAAACCCCATGTGAAATGAAAGAGAAGATCAAAAGCTGGTGGAACGCCAAGAGCGAGATGGCAACAGCCATCCTCGGAGACGGCGACACATTCACGCACGGAGAAGTGGTTCTGACGAACCTCGGCCTGTTGGCATTTTTCCTCCTCATCGGATTCATAGAAGCGAAAGGAGGCACAGCATGGTAACGATCCAGCCAAAGGTAGCAGCTGCAGGACGTTACACCGTCAACCAGACATGCAAGCTGCTCGGAGTTTCCAGAAGCACCCTGCACAGGCACACCGAAGCAGGGAAGATCCACTGCGGGTACCGGAAGTCAACGCTCCAGAAGTTCTACAAGGGAAGCGAGATAACCAAGTACTGGTACGCAGAAGCATAACAACACCCAAACCCCATAAGAAAATGAACATCGATTATCAGAAACTGACGATCCAGAACTTCAAGGGAGTGCTCGGAGAGCGCACCATAGAGTTCACAGGCAAGCTCACCCAGATCTTGGGAGCGAACCACACAGGAAAGACAACCACCGCAGACGCAGTCCAATGGCTGCTCTTCGGGAAGAACAGCGAGGACAGCTCGGTATTCGGCATCAGCCCGAAGGACGAGGACGGAAACGTCATCCCGGACTTGGAGAACCGGGTCATCCTCGAGCTCACGGCAGACGGACGGCCAATCGTCCTCGAGAAGGTACGCAAGGAGGTGCGCACGAAGCCACGCAACGGAGAGGAGGAGAAACTGAGCTACCCATGCACCTACTTCATCAACGGCAACAAGTACCAAGAGAAGGACTTCAAGCAGGAGATCGAAGCACTCTGCAGGGAGAACCTCTACCGCACGCTGACGAACCCGGCATACTTCCCAAGCCTGCAGGCAGACAGCCAGAGACAGCTCCTCACGAAGATGGTGGGAGAACCGAGCCTCGAGCAGATAGCAGCCGGACGGGAAGACTTCAAGGGCATACTCCAGCAGCTGGCAGGCACAGACCTCCAGAGATTCAGAGAGCACATGTCCTACCGCATCAAGGAGCTGAAGAAGGAGATCGAGGAGATCCCCAGCAGGCTCAACGAACAGGAGACGGAGCTCGCCCCGCTGAAGGCGCAGAACATCAACTTCGAGCAGCTGGAGAAGGACATCCACACCTATGAGCAGGAAATCGAGCAATGCGACAAGGAGATGCAGGACAACAGCCGCATCATTGACAGCGAGTTCGAGGCACGCAGCCAGAAGCGCAGGGAGGTCACCCAGAAGAAGAGCCGCATGCAGGAGATCCAGAACTTCTACCAGATGAACAACGCCAACGCAACCCGAGCCAAGAACAAGGCCATACAAGATGCACAGGACATGGTAGATGCCGCCAACCGCAAGATCAAGCGCAACGACCTCGACATCGAGGAGGCGAAGAGCGAGATCCAGAAGGTGGAGATCGACACAAAGAACTTCCGGACGGAATGGGGAGAGGTCGAAGCCTTGGAGTTCAAGTGGGACACCACGAAGGAGACCTGCCCAACCTGCGGCCAGAGATTGCCACAGGGCGATATCGACAGACTGCGCAACGAGGCAGAGGAGCGATTCAACGGCCAGAAGGGAGAGGCACAGGACAGGCTAGACCAAAAAGCAGCGGTTCTCAAGAAGCGCAAGAGCGACGCCGAGGCCAAGCTGCGCACCGCCAACGATATCGCCGACAGCCTTCTGAAGGAGCTGAACCACGCACAGGAACTTCTCGACGGAGAGAAGGCAACCGCAGCCGAGGAATCCTTCTACCAAGACGACGAGGAATGGCAGAAGCTCGACGCCGAGGTTAAGGCCATGACGCATGAGCTGGAGAACAGCGGAAGCGAGGGAACCCAGCAGGCAGAGAACGTCAACCGCCAGATCCAGAGCCGCAAGGCAGAGTGGAACCGCAAGCGTGACGAGGCGAGGGACACCCTCAACATCCGCAACACCATCGAGGCCAAGGAGAAGCGCATAGCAGAGCTGGAGGAGAAGAACAAGAAACTGAACCAGCAGCTCACGGAGCTGGAGGGACAGGACTACGTCGCCGAGCAGTTCACGCAGGCATACATCCAGAACCTCGAGCAGAAGGTCAACGCCCTATTCAATAACGTCCAGTTCCGGATGTTCAAGAGACTTCTCAACGGCAACCTGCAGCCCATCTGCGAGTGCACCATGCACGGAACGCCCTACCAAGATCTCAGCAACAGCGAGAAGATAAACGCAGGCATCGACATCATCAACGCCATGTGCGAATTCAACCAGACATGGGTGCCCATGTTCGTGGACAACGCAGAGAGCATCAACGACGTGACGCCCAGCCGGAGCCAGCAGATCCTCCTCATCGTGAGCAGAGACAAGCAACTGACAATCATCAAATAGCAACGACAATGGAAATCAAGGTAAGAAAGAAGGAAGGCCAGTACGAGGCCACAACCATCATCGACGATGACGAACAGAAGCCGGAAGACTTCAACGATCTGAACGAAGACGCAATCGGAACAGCCCAGCTGTTCATGATCCAGCACCCCGAATTCAAGGAGGTGACCTACAAGACGAAGCTCTCCAAACCAACCAAGAAGGAACGGGAGGCAACGGAAATCTGAGAAGCGACAACGCAAAAAAACAACCCCATACGAAAATGGATTTATTCACACAACAAAATCAAACAACAATGGCAGGAACAAACCAACCATCGAACGCCCCGGCTCCAGCAGCTGGAGGCCAGCAGGGACAGGTAGCAACACAGCAGCCATCCCAGAACAACGCAATCATGAAGCGAATGCAAGAGGAGACCGTGAACAACGTCCTCGAGCGAGTAACGGCCATGCAGGACGCAGGCGAACTGATCCTCCCGCATGACTACAACGTAGGAAACGCCTTGAAGAGCGCATGGCTCTACCTCCAGACGATCCAAGACAAGCAAGGAGTGAAGGCCATCGACAAGTGCACCAAGGAGAGCATCTGCAACTGCCTCCTCGAGATGTGCATCAAGGGAGAGCACCCACAGCAGCACTGCTACTTCATCCCATGCGGAACGAGCCTCGAGTTCTGGGAGCGTTACACGGGCAAGTACATGCGAGCCAAGAGAGACACCGAGATCAAGAGCGTGAACCCGCAGGTAATCTACGACAAGGACGTCTTCACCTACACCGTGGACGAGAACGGCCAGTACCAGTTCGTGAGCCACGAGACGAACATCGGCAACATCGACATCACAAAGATCAAGGGAGCATACGCAGTCGTAGTCAACAAGGACGACAGCCGCCACCTCGAGGTGATGACGATAGACCAGATCAAGAAGGCATGGGGACAGGGAGCCGCCAAGGGAAACAGCGGAGCTCACGTGAACTTCACGGATCAGATGTGCAAGAAGACCATCATCGCCAGAGCCTGCAAGATAGCCCTCGACTCCACCAGCGACCAAGAGACCGACGACAGCATGACGCCGCCGGATCCTTCAGAGGCAGTACGGGAGCAGGCACAGCACGCACTCCCAAAGGGTACCGCCAGCGGAGACGACCTGCTGAACAACGCAGACTTCGAGGAGGTGAACGAGGGAGGCGACAACGGGACAGGTACTGCAGAACCAGCACCGGAGCCACAGCCTGCAGCGAAACCGAAGCGTGAATGCCCGGTATAAGTGAGAACTTTCTTTATTTGCCATAGAAAGGAAACCGAAGGAAGACATGACACTGACAATCATCGGCAGCTCCAGCAGGGGTAACGGATACGTCCTCCAGAACGACAGCGAGGCACTGATCATCGAGGCAGGCGTGAAGCTCATAGAGGCGAAGAAGGCTCTCGAGTTCAACACGGCCAAGGTGAAGGGCTGCATCATCAGCCACCAGCACAGCGATCACGCAGGATTCGCAAAGGAGTACGGGAACGCCGGAATAACCCTGCTGGCTCTTCCGGAGGTGATCAAGGCGAAGAGGCTCGGAAGGACGGCCAAGGCCATAGAACCGGGCAAGGGCTACATTTTCGGAGGATTCAAGGTACTCCCATTCGAGGTGATGCACGACGTCCCATGCGTAGGCTTTCTGATCCAGCACGAGGAGACGGGACGGATCCTGTTCTTCACGGACACCTACGCCATGCAGTACGACTTCACAGGAGTGACCCACTGGATGATCGAGGCCAACTACGCCGACGACATCCTCAACAGGAACATCAACAAAGGGAGCCTGCACCCGGAAATGAAACAGCGACTGCACACATCCCACATGAGCATAAAGAACGCCATAAAGATCCTGCGCAGAAGCGACCTCTCGGCAACGAAGGACATCATGCTGATACACCTATCGGACGGCAACAGCGACCAAAGACGATTCGTGAAAGAAGTCCGGACAGCCACAGGAAAGCGGACAATGGTGGCGACACCTTGGCTCCGGCTGGACTACGACAAAGAACCGATTTAAACAAAACCCAGAAAAGACATGGAAATGAACATCGAAGACTTCGGAAAAGCCTACATCAACAGCAACATCCGGAAGAAGCGCAACCGCCAAGCCAAGCAGGGCAAGCTGCTCACGAAGCAAGGCCGGAAGAGAAACAACCAGTAACATCAATTTTTAACAACAAGAAAAATGGATAAATTTTTAGGACAAGAGTACGAGAACCTCCAAGAAAGGGAGCGATTCTTGAAAGAAATTGCAGAAAAAGTCGAGAGCATCAGCTACGACAAGCCCATCAAGCCGGACGAAATCGAGAAGCTGAAGGAGAACATCGCAGAGCAGACAGCCAAGATGCTCGACTTGGAAGAAGCGAAGAAACTGATCGACGCAGACTACAACAAGCAGATCAAGGAATGCAAGGAGGCAATCAAGAAGGACAACGACAAGTGGAAACGCAAGAGCGAGTACGTCACAGAGGTCTGCTACAAGGTCATCGACGAGAAGAAGGGACAGGTCGGCTACTACAACAGCGAAGGTATGCTGGCATACGAGAGACGAGCACGACAGGACGAGCTGCAGCCCCGACTCTTCCCATTGAGTGCCCAGAAGACAGGAACAGAAGATTAACAACAAAAAAGAATTACAAACATGGAAGATTTGAAAGGCAATTTAAATGAAGAGCTGGCCAGACGAATAATGGCCGGAGAGATCCCAAGTGACATCACCATCAGAGAGGGAGAAGCACTCCCGCTGCAGGAACCGGAGAAAGTCCGACTCAAGGGACAGATCACAGCCCCGGCACTCTGGCTCGAGAAGCGAGTGGACACCATCGAGCAGAAGCAGGCATTCGTGCTGATAAGCCGTGAGGGATTCCTCATCACCCTGCGCATAGACGAGACGAACCACTACTTCACGGAGATCAGCGGAAAGCTCGAGCTCAGCGACGAGATGAAGAAATTCGCCATCAACACAGGCGAGTACATCGGAGCCTTCGACATGGCCGACAAGATCAAGGCATACCGCTCCTACTTCACCAGCCAAGCAGACGCCATGAAGCTGGTAGCAGAGCTGCGCAACTTCAAGGCAAAGATCGACAAGGAGATAGAGGCCAGCGACGACAAGCGAGGAAACGCCCGGTTCCTACGCAGCCAGATCGTGGAGAGCAACCTCCCGAAGAGCTTCAAGCTCGAGATCCCCATCTTCAAGGGACAGCCCAAGAAAACCATCGAGGTAGAGGTGGAGATCAACCCGGACAACCTCCAATGCACACTCGTAAGCCCAGAGGCAAACGACACCGTGCTGCAGGAGAGAGACAACATCATGAACGACGAGATCTCAAAGATTAAGGAGACTGCACCGGACATAGTAATCATCGAACAATAACCCCAGAGGGAGCGGACACCAGAGCCGCTCCCCATTAAACACCCGAACTATGGCAAGAAGAAAGGACGACAAGCGCACATTCATCATGTACGCAGACATTGAAGACCAGCTGCAGGACTTCTCGGACGCAGAGGCCGGGCAGATCCTAAAAGCAATACTGGCATACGCCAACAGGGGTGAAGAACCAAGCCTCGAAGACAGAGCACTGCGCTGCCTTTTCAAGAACATCAAGTCCACCATTGACAGGACGGATGAAGCCTACGAGCAGAAGTGCGAGACGAACCGTAGGATAGCAGAAGAAAGGGAGCGAAAAAGAAGAGAAGCACGAGAAGTACAAACGAACACGAACGAGCACGAACGTGCACGAACCGAAACGAACGTGCACGACGGTCACCCATCTCATCTCAACTCATCTCATCTCAACTCATCTCATCTCAACTCAACACATCTCATCTCTCTCTCTAAAGAAAATAAAGAAACCGCCCCGGAACCCGGGACGGATGAGAGAGAGAGAGAGAAAGAGAGAGACGGGGAGAATTTAGAAGAAGAAAAAAAGATAGATTTCGGATCATTCATGGAATGCTTCAAGTACTACGCCAAGCAGAACAACAGCAAGATCTCGTGCCCGAAGCACATGACGGAGCAGCGCAAACAGAAACTCCAGCACCTTCTCGACGCAGGCTACACCAAGAAGGAAATGATGCAGGTGATGAACGTAGCGACGGCCTCGCCAAAACTCAACGGAAGAACGAAGAAGGGATTCATCCCGGACTTTGATTGGATTTTCGACGAGAAGAACTTCGTGAGGATCCTCGAGGGAAACTTCAACAACAAAGAATAGAACGAAACAATGGCAGAGATAGTAAAGACAATCAGCGAGTACCCGATAGCCTCCGGCGTTTTCGGATTATTCCTAATCATCATGGCAGACATAGCCAAGGCCACGATACTGCAGGCGATCCTCCTCATCGAGGAAGCAAAGACCGAGAGAAAGAAGCAACAGCCAGCCGACCAAACCGAAAAGAAAACGGAGGTCGCAAGGCATGCATGACGAGAAGTACGAGATTACAAAGCTGAAGGCGACAGCCTACATTCTCCGGGAGATCGAGAAGGACTACCCAAACAAGAGCATCGGGAACATCATCCAGCAGATAGAATCACGAATAACAACAAAACAGAAGAAAAGCAATGAACCCAAAGAACCTACAGAGAGCCAAGGAGATTGCAGAGCAGCTCCCGGCATTGGAGGAAGCCAGAAGCATCCTGTCTGACACAGAGGCCGCAAGGATTTGCGTCGGAAAGAACACGATGGACGTGGAGCTGCCAACGAGCGTGAACTTCAACATCCTCGGAGTAATCAACGCAGAGATCAACAGGCTGAAAGAAGAAACGAAGGAGTTATGAAGACGCCCATCACATACTACGGAGGCAAGCAGCAGCTCACACAGGAGATCCTCGCCATGATGCCGAAGCACAAGATCTACGTGGAGCCGTTCTTCGGAGGAGGTGCCGTCTTTTTCGCAAAGGGCAAGAGCTTTCTCGAGTGCATAAACGACACCAACGACCTGCTGATAAACTTCTACCAGCAATGCATCGACAACTTCGAGCCACTCCAGAAGAGGATCCAGCACACACTGCACAGCGAGAGCGAGCACATGAAAGCCAGAAGGATCTACAACAATCCCCGATATCGGAGCAAGCTCGACAAGGCATGGGCAGTCTGGGTGATGACGAACATGAGCGTGATGGCCACACCCAGAGGAGGATGGCGAAGGGACAACGGAACCGGAGGCTCACACATCGGAGTAACGCTGAACAACCACCGCCGGAGATTCACGGAGAGGATCCACGACAGGCTGGCCACCGTTCAGATTTCCTGTCACGACGCCATAGAGGTGATCAAGCAACGGGACACCCCGGAGACGTTCTTCTACCTCGACCCGCCATACATGGGAGCGGAGCAGAAGCACTACAAGGGATACACGGAGCAGGACTTCAAGAGGCTGCTCGACACCCTCACAGCCATCGACGGCAAATTCATACTCTCGAACTTCGACAGCGACATCCTCCAAGAGTACTGCAGGAACCAAGGCTGGAACAAGAAGGTCATCGAATGCAAGAGCATGATCCCAGCATTGATCCACAAGCCACGCCGGAAATTCGAGGTCTTGGTGTGGAACTTCGAGACAGGACAAAAGAACCTATTCACAGATAAAACAGAGCAACAATGAAACAGGACAAGAAACAACCCCAGAAGCCCGTCAGCGTAAAGCAGCTGGTCGAGGCAACAAGAAGTACAAACATCCGCAAGGGCGAGGCCATCATCAGCGCAATAAAGCTGGACGACGAGACAGCCCACCTCAAGTGGAGCGGAACGAACAAGGAGCTCATGGACTTGGTGTTCACACTCCTGCACAACGACATGCACATAGCAGCCATCATCTGCCGGGCATCGAAGGACTTCATCGAGACATTGAAGTCAGACCCGAACGCATGGATGCGGCTCACGCAGGAGATCCAAGGATTCAACGACTACCAGCCCCAGAGCGTAATCATCACCGACGGAAAGGAGGAGAAGGGATCATGAGCAAGAACAAGAAGAAGCAGAAGGGCAACCAGAAGCAGAACCACCTGTCGTCGAAGGCACTGATCCGGCAAACCATCATGACGAGCGGCCAGACCCAGCAGCTGGCACTACCAGAGAAGGCGAAGGAATTCATGGAGAGCCTGTCGGAAGAGGAGAAGGCCAACTGGAAGCCAGCAAGCCTGCTCGAGGTAGCGAAGAAGGCAGAGGTCGACAAGCGCATTGGAAGCCTTATCACGGTGTTCTACCACATCCACAGCATCCAAGCATTCCTCACCGGGGAGATAAGCAACTGGCTCGACGGATTCAACCTATGGATCAAGGGAGTGCGCCCGGCGATGAACGACGTGGAGAAGGCAGAAGACAAGTTCTTCGAGGCCATGAGCACACTCATCGACCCGAACAAGAACAGGACACACGAGGACTACATGCACGACGTCGACACCCTCCACGAGAAGATCATGCATTGGGAAGGACTGCCCATTCATTGGAAGATCGGAGACCCACTCCAGCGCAAGCCGATATCGCAGAGGGAACTCGAGGAAGGATCCATCGTCGTGGACAGCGGACATGAAGAGATGCTGGTGAGCACCGTAACGCTCCCACCAGAGACGAAGGACGAGCAGACAGCCTACGCAGTGAGCAGGCTCAACGCAGACGAGACAGCAGACATCATCAAGTCCGGATACAAGACCGAGGCAGCAGCGACCAGAGCCGCCAACAAGTTCGCAAAGGAAGACCACGGACACATGTACGTAGTCTACCAGCAGACGATCCGCACACAGGAGGTCGCCACACTGCGACCAATCAAGGCAGCACAGAAGCCGAAGCACGGAGGCGACGTGGTACACGTGGACATCAACGAGACGGAAGGAGGAACCGAATCATGAAGATACTCGAAATCCTTCAATTGATCGGGCTCCTCGCCATTTTCGCAATCGGCGTGATTTTCATACTAACAGGCAAAAGGAAGGAGGACAAGAAATGAAGACCGCAACAGCATACGACAAAGAGAAGCAATACCAGAACGGGGACAGGTTCGAGTGCAGCGAAGGAATCGTCGAAGTAATAGACGACTCGCACAAGAACAAGGACTGCGGATGGTGCAGGAATTACGACATAAACCCGTGTTTCAGATACGACGGGTACTGCGTTAAGCTGATCTCAAAAAGGCTGATAGAAAAACCAGAGAGCCAGATCAAGGTCTACATCAGCATACCCATCGACGGGAAGGATTACGAGACGCAGTACAACCACGCAGAGGTGATCGAGAGCCTGCTCAAGAAACAGGGCTACCAAGTCAAGAACCCATTCAAGAACGGACTACCCAGAGACGCAGACAGGAGAGACCACATGAGAAGGGACATCGCCATGCTCATGGAGTGCGACATCATCTGGCTCTGCCCCGGATGGGCACACAGCAAAGGATGCAGGCTGGAGCTCGACAACGCAGCCGAATGCGGCATCGAAATGTACACAGAAGACGACAACGAGACAGAAAAGATCCAGCTATGAGTTACCAACTACCCACAGGAACACCCTGCACAGACTGCGCCCACAGCTACGAGAGCATAAACTTCAAGCGGTACTGCCCGGTGAAGAAGAAGCCGATCCGGGACAACGAACCGCCATGCGAGGAACTAAAACCCAGACAGAAACAACAACAAACAGAACAAGGAGGCCAATAACATGAACAAAGACATCACCTACTGCAACGGAAAGAACTGCCTGCTGAAGGACAGATGCAGGCGATACACCGAAGGCCAGATTATTCTAAACAGCAGGGAAGAGAGCCAGTGGCACTGGATGGACAACTGCGACCCGGAAACCAGAGACGGATACTGGCCTGTGAAGGAGGGAGGGGGATAGAGGGGGAGGGCGCAAGCCCACACACATACCCACTCACAAGGGTGCACACCCGTTCACGTTCGTGCACATACGTACACACATACACACGCACGAAGGGAACAGCAGCCACCACCAACCAGCAATCACACCACCAAAACAACAGAAGGAGAGACAACATGATCACGATGGAGATCTTAAGAACAATCGCAATAATCCTCATCACCGTAATCGTCGGTGCCCTTGCATTTTGCGCATTCATGATGGCACAGGCACTCACAGAAGACTACAGGTTCTGGGTGCCGGAAGACAAAGACGACGACGAAGGGAGCAGCGAAACAGAAAACCCAGAAAACGAACAGAAATGACGAACGCAGAGGAAAAACCAATCGGAAGCAAGGGATTCTACATCGGCATAGACCCGGACGTAGAGAAGAACGGCGTGGCCTTCCTCGACATCGAGAGCCGCATGCTTGACATCCAGTGCCTGCCATTCCCGCAGACACTCGAGTACCTAAAGCAGGCAAGAGACTACGCAGCAGAGAACCACACGCCATACAAGGTCATCATCGAGGCAGGATGGATGAACCAAGGCAACTGGCACCTCAAGCATTGGGACGGAAGAGCCGCCAGTGCAGCAAAGGGAGTGGATCAAGGCCGAAACGAACAGACGAGCCGCCTGCTCGGAGAGATGTGCGCACACTACGGCATCCCATACGAGCACAAGAGACCGCTCCCCAAGTGCTGGACAGGAAAAGACAGGAAGATAACGCAAGAGGAGCTGCAGGAGGTCACAGGCCAGAAGATCAAGCGGACGAACCAAGAGGGAAGGGACGCAGCACTGCTGGCATGGGACAAGGCCGGATTCCCGATGCGCATCAATCTGACAGCGAGAACAGCGAAAAACGCCACCGAAGCAAGGAAAGAGCTTAAAGAATTGTTAAAAATTTCAAGAAAGTGATTACAATACAATCAGAAAATCTTATATTTGCACCGGAAATCGTACGATAACATGGCCAGAGAACAGAACATATTCGAGGAAGAGGAGCGTCAAGAAGGCATGCAGGACATCCTCGGGGACATCGGGAACTTCGACATCCCGGACATTGACATCGACCTGCCGAAGCTGGACTTCCTGCCCAGCGACGAGACGGAAGAGACCCGCTACACCCTGCCCCACCTCATCCACTACAACGAGGAAGACTTTGTCCTCTACGAGAACGCAGTGAAGCTGGCCAAGGAGCTGAAGGTGAAGGAAGGGATGCGAGCCGACGCATTCATAGCCGGATCGTTCATCTTCGGAGACTTCATCGAGGCATTCATGACGACCCACAACGTAGGCACGAAGAAGATGACGATCAGCACGCTGTCGATGAGCGAGGAGAACGTGGACAGCCTCCGGACATTGATGGAGAAAGGCTACGTCGAAGAGCTGAACCTCATCATCTCGGTTTATTTCTGGGGACACGAACGACACGCCATGCTGCCGTACATTTACGAGCAGCTCGACATAGACAACAGGTTCCAGCTGGCCGTGGCCGGAATGCACACCAAGACCGTACACTTCGAGACGAACGGAGGCAAGAAGATCGTCATGCACGGATCGGCCAATCTTCGCTCCAGCGGATCCATCGAACAATTCACCATCGAGGAGAACCCGAGGCTCTACAACTTCTACGAGGAGCAATTCTCCAAGATCCTCGACAAATACGCTACCATCAAGAAACCCATCCGCAACAGCAAGGCATGGGACATCTTCACCAAGAAATACTTCAAGGATTAGCCGGGGACACGGCGACCAAAAAGCATAGGAGATCATAACATGGCAACAGCAACCGGAGCCAGCGACGGCGACAAGTACAGCAACAACCAGCGACGACTCGGAGGCATCAACCGAAAGGGAAAGACGAAAGCCTCCAGCAGAAGGTTCAACACTGCGGCCTACACGCAGGAAGCACTCGGCACGCCATTCTAAGAGACAAGACCGGAGGTGCGGTATGACCGCCCGGGACACACAGGCCAGACCTACACGAAAAAATCCTCCTTTCAAAGACGGCCTCCCGGGAATCTGGTAGCGCAGATCGCCTCCGGCATTTTTCAAGAGAACAAAAGCAACAGCATAAATGGAAGAACTGAAGATCTTACAAAAGCAGCGGATCCCGATAACGAAACTGCAGCCGAACAACGGGCAGATCGAGGGCATCCCCAAGAACCCACGATTCATCCGGGACAACAAATACCGCAAGCTCATCCAGAGCATCAAGGACAACCCGGAAATGCTAACCCTGCGAGAACTCATCGTAGTCCCGCAGGGCGATTCGTTTGTGGTCATCGGAGGAAACATGAGGCTCCGGGCAATGAAGGAAGTCGGCTACAAAGAGGCCGTCTGCACCGTGGTACCGGAGGGATTCACGAAAGACCAGATCAAGGCATTCATCCTCAAGGACAACTCCAGCTTCGGAGAATGGGACATCGACGACCTGCTCAATGAATGGGAAGAGGAGCTGCTGGACGCCGCAGCCATCGACATCCCAGATATCGACGACCCGAAGGACAGCGAGGAGGAGGATGCGGAAGACGACAACTTCGACGTATCGGCCAACACACCGAAGAAAGCCACAAGCCGGGACGGAGACATCTACCGCCTCGGAGAGCACAGGCTCATCTGCGGAGACTCCACGAAGGACATGTACATCGAAGCCTTGATGGACGGGGAACAGGCAGACCTCCTCGTCACAGACCCGCCATACAACGTGAACTACGAGGCCAAGAACCACGAGAAGATCACGAACGACAACATGGCAGACGCAGCATTCGTGGCCTTCCTCACAGACACCTTCCGGAACGCAAACAACGCCATGAAGCCCGGCGCATCGTTCTACATCTGGCACGCAGACAACCAAGGCTTCAACTTCCGGACAGCAGCCCAGCAGACAGGATGGCAGACACGCCAGTGCCTCATATGGAACAAGAACAGCTTCACACTCGGCAGACAGGACTACCAGTGGAAGCACGAGCCATGCCTGTACGGATGGAAGGACGGAGCAGCGCACTACTTCACGAACCGCCGCAACCTCGCCACCGTAATCGAGAACGAGCAGGATCTCGAGAAGCTGAGCAAAGCAGAGATGAAGGCAATCCTCGAAAAGATCTTCATCCAGCAAGAAATACCAGCCACCGTCATAGACTGCGACAAGCCAGCACGCAACCACGACCACCCGACGATGAAGCCAGTACCGCTGATCGGCAAACTGATCCACAACAGCAGCCGACGCAAGGACATCGTACTGGACATCTTCGGAGGATCCGGAACCACCCTAATCGCTGCAGAGCAGCTGCACAGGAAATGCCGCATGGTTGAATTCGAGCCGATATACGTGGACGTCATCATCAAGCGATGGGAAGAACTCACCGGGATGAAGGCCGTCCTTGTTTGCAACATCCACGACGGAAAGGAAGAGACAAAAGAGGGATAAGCGATGCCGAAACCAGAGAACATGACACCAGCACAGCTGGCCAACCTCGAGAAGGGAAGGTTCCAGCCCGGCCAGAGCGGAAATCCAGCTGGCCGCAAGAAGAACAGGGTCACCGCCCTGCTCAAACAGGTGCTGCCCAAAGGAAGCATCAAGAAATCGGAGGCACTCAGCATCGACGAGATCAACACCATCGAGAAGAGCGTCCTCTCACTCCAGCTCGCAGACCTCCAGCTCTTGGCAAAGATGGAGGAGACCCCGGCATACATGAAAACCCTCGCAATGGCCATCATCATCGACATGAAGAACGGCCAGACGAAGACGGTAGACCTGCTGAGATCCAGACAATACGGGACACCAACCCAGAAGATGGATCTCACGTCGGGAGGACAGCCCATACACCAGAGGGAGATGTCGCCCGAACAGGCGAAGAAAGTGATAGCGGAACTCGATGAGGAATACTAATGCAAGGGATGACAAGCACGGAGGTTCGCAGGGCATGGGCATTGCAGGACACCCTGCACTTCACCCGCTACTTCTTCAAGGAGAAAGAGAAGAAGAAGTTCATAGTGGGCGATCACCACAAGGCCATATGCGAGGCACTGGACAAGGTGCTCGCAGGCGAATGCCGGAAGCTCATCATCAACATTGCACCCAGATACGGAAAGACGGAAGTGGCCGTGAAGAACTTCATCGCAGAAGGACTGGCCATCAACCCCGCCGCCCGTTTCATTCACCTGTCCTACTCCAGCGCACTGGCAATGGACAACAGCGTGGCGATAAAGGACATCATCAACAGCGAGGCATACCAGCAGCTGTTCACGACAAGGATAAAATACGGATCTGACACCAAGAACCGATGGGACACGGAGCAGGGAGGAGGCGTCTACGCAACCTCAACACTCGGACAGATAACCGGATTCGGAGCCGGAGCCGTTGACATACCCGGGGAGCCGTACAGATTTGCGGGAGCAATCATCATCGACGACCCCATCAAGCCGGAGGACGCACTCAGCGACATGGTGCGAGAGAGGGTAAACCGAAGATTCGAGACGACGATACGAAACCGAGTCAACTCGAGGAACACCCCGATCATCATCATCATGCAGCGACTACACGAGAGAGACCTGTGCGGATACCTCCAAGACATCGAGCCGGACGAATGGACGGTAGTGAGCCTGCCCTGCGTGACGGAAGACGAGGAAGGAAGACCGAAGGCATTGTGGCCGTTCAAGCACGACCTCAAGGAACTGGAGAAGATCCGCATGGCCAACAGCTACGTCTACGAGACGCAGTACCTCCAGAACCCCAAGCCACTCGAGGGACTCATGTACGAGCACTTCCGGACATACCAGACGATACCCATCGAGGCGCACCTGCCGACCAAAAAGGCGTACATCGACACGGCAGACACGGGCGAGGATTTCCTCTGCGCCATTTGCTACGACGAATTCGAGAGCGGATGCTACGTGACAGACATCCTCTTCACGAACAAGAGCATGGAGTACACGGAACCAGAGACAGCCCGAATGCTGGTGAGGAACGGAACCCAGCACGTCGTCATAGAGGCCAACAACGGAGGCCGGGGATTCAGAAGGAACGTGGAGAAGCACGTCCGGCAACTTGGCAACTGGAAGATGGAGTTCGAGGACTTCACGCAGACGGAGAACAAGCTCGTCCGCATCTTCAGCCACAGCGCAGAGGTGATGAACATGGTGGCCTTCCCGGACGGATGGGAAACGATGTACCCACAATACTACGCCGCCATGAGCAGCTACCGCAAGGAAGGACGAAACGAACACGACGACGCCCCGGACGCAACAACCGGAATCGTTGAGAGATTCGGAGGCAACGCAGCCGACATCACCGAAGAAGAGATAGAAGAGACAGAAGACGCAGTTTATTAAACACCCAAACATAAAGGAGTTAAAAAGATGCCACCAATCACAGAGATCATCCGAAAGGACAGGCCAGCCGGGGAGATCATCGGCGACCTCAAGAAGAAAACCATCGAGGTGCCAGCTTGGGCGAGTCTCGAAAAAGAGTACGACCCGAAGAAGCACCCCGTCTACTCAGACAAGAGCTACAAGGACAAGGTCAAGAAGGGGAAGGTCGAGAAGATGACCCGCATCACCTATGCCGTCCAGAAACAGGCATGCAAGAGGATGAAGGAGCTGATGTTCACCATCCCCGTGAAGCGAATCTACACAGCAGCCACAAATGAGGAGAAGAAAGCCGCCTCATGCATGGAGGCCATCTTCAAGAAGAACCACATCAACAGCGTGAACATCAAGCGAGCACACAAGGCATTCGCATCCTGCGAGATCGTCACAATCTGGTTCGCACAGAAGCAGGAGACGGAATACGCAGGAGAGAAGAGCAAGCTCAAGCTCCGCTGCAGGACTTACAGCCCAATGGACGGGGACGAATTGTACCCCCTCTTCGACGAATACGACGACATGATAGCCCTCTCAATCGCATACAGCAGATACGACGGCCAGAACAAGATAAACTACTTCGACACCTACACGGAAGACGCCCACTACAGATGGAGACAGCAGGCGACAGCCGGAACGGATTGGGAGGAAGACACACCACCAGAGCCGATAACCATCGAGAAGATCCAAGGAATATACCTCTACAGACCGGAGCCGATCTGGGAAGACCAGAGCGACAACGGATACGAGCTCGAGTGGGCACAATCCCGCAACGGTAACTACCTGCGCAAGAACAGCCGCCCCACATGGGTAGAGTACACTGACAAGCAGAAGGTAAAGCACGGCAACGAACCAGCAGACGACAACGCTGGCCGCAACATCCTCCGCTACGGCAAGGACGACAAGGCCGGATACGCAACATGGGATCAAGCCGTCGATGCCTTGAAGTTCCACACAGAGGAGCTGCGCCGCAACATCCACACCACACTCCAGCTCCCGGACATGAGCATGGAGCAGATGAAGGCAACCCCAATGAGCGGAGAGGCCAGAAAGATGCTCTTCATCGATTGCCAGATGAAGGTGACAGACGAGAGCGGAGACTGGATCGAATTCTTCGACAGGGAAGTGAACGTCGTCCGGGCATTTTGTAAGATCATGTTCCCGAAGCTCGCAAAAGCATTCGACACCTTGGGAGTCGAGAACGTCATCACGCCATACCAGATCAACAGCATGAGCGACGACATCAAGGACGGTGTCTCAGCCACGAACGGAAAGGCCGTAGCAAGCCGCAGAACCATCGTGCGCCGCCTCGGTCTGGTACCGGAGGAGGAGCTCGACGACGAGATCAAGCGCATCGAGGACGAGGAGCAGGTGACAAACGACCTGTTCAACAACGAGCCAACGGAGTAAATAGCCCATGCCCAACAAACAGCCCACATACCTGCACCCGGCAAAGTTCAACGCCGGAATCTACGACGCAGCCCACCGGAAGAACCTCTCCACCAGAGCAAACAACGTGGAGAGGCTCTACAGGCAGGCCGTCCAGAAGATGGCACAGGCAGCACAGCCCTCACTCTTCGCAGGGACGGTGCAGGAATTCAGCTGGCAGGACTTCCCGGCATTGGAGAAGGAAATCAACCAGCTGGCAAAAGGGCTGACACAAGGACTCCAGCTCAACATCGAGCAGGGAGACAAGGAGAGCTGGGCACTCGCCAACACAAAGAACGACGCTATGGTGGCATCGATGATCGGAAAGACATCGGTACCGAAGGCAGTCCTCCAGACATGGAATGCCCCGAACCTCGCAGCCATGAACGCCTTCATCCAGAGGAAGGAGGCAGGCATGGGACTCAGCGGAAGGGTCTGGAACCTTGGGGAGCAATTCAAGGCAGAGATGGAGCTGGCACTCGAGACATGCATAGGCAAGGGAATGAGCGCAGCAGAGATCAGCCGGGAGATTCGACAATACCTCAAGTACCCAGATAAACTATTTCGCAGGGTGAGAGACGAACAGGGAGTGCTGCGCCTGTCGAAAGCAGCCGAGGCATTCCACCCCGGTACCGGAGTCTACCGATCCAGCTACAAGAACGCACTCCGCATGACGGCAACGGAGAACAACATGGCATACCGAACCTGCGATCACGGCAGATGGAACGGCCTGCCTTTTGTCCTCGGCCAGATGATCAGCACCAGCAACAACCACCCACTCGAGGACATCTGCGACGACCTCGCAGGACGATACCCGAAAGAGTTCCTGTTTGTCGGCTGGCACCCGTGGTGCCGCTGCTACGCCGTCGCCATCCTCGCCGACCAAAGCGAGATGGACGAATACACGAAGGCACTCATGAACGGAGAGGACGTGAGCAACTGGAAATTCACGGGAGAGGTAAAGGAGATGCCGGAGCAATGGAACAACTGGATGGAGGCCAACGCAGAGCGCATAGGCAAAGCAGCCAAGAAGGGAAAGCTCCCCTACTTCCTGCGGGACAACTTCACAGACGGGGATCCCACGAAGGGTCTCAAATGGATGCAGCAGACGACACCAGCTGCAGCCAAGAAGCTCACGCCATTGGAGATCGCCGCCAAAAGACACGCAGACCGGACACCGGAGCAGGCACAGGCCATCATCAAGGAATGGAGAACCAGACAAGCATCAGTCAAGTACAGCCAGAAGATCCTCAACCTCGCAGAAGGAATCAAGGACATCGACACGAAGACACTGGCCAAGTCACTCCAGACGGGAGAGTACGCAGCAGCCCGGATGCAGGCAATGGCAATCGCCAAGGACTTGAAGGCACTCAAGCAGCTCCCATACATCGACAACCCGATAGCAGCAGCGAAGACCTACAGCATGAAGGAGGTGCAGCAGGCCAGCGACGCCATCATGCACAAGATGTACGGCATAGCCCAGAAGCCGCTGGCAGAACAGGGCACGGCACTCGATTACGAGGCACACTACGTCGCAAAGCACCAGAAGTACAGCACATGGAGGCTGGCAGAGGCAGCATACAAGAAGGAATTCGCCTACGTCGAGGACAAGCTCGAATGGGAGGAGCTGAAGACGAAGTTCCAGCAGCTGAAGGCATACGCAACGAAGAGCAAGAGCTACACATCTCAGCTCGAGATCACGGAAGGATTCATCGAGGCCGGAAACAAGCAGTACGTCCAGAACGGCATCAAGCATCTGGAAGAGCTGCAGGCCAAGGCAGAGGCGAAGAAGGCCAAGGCCGCTGCAACGAAGGCGACACCAAAGCCAACAGCCACAACCACCACACCACAGCAGCCTGTCGATATCGGCAACACCACCACCCAGAAGGGACACGTCGGAGACTACAAGACAATGACGGACAAGGAGGTGAAGGCACAGGTCATGAAGGACATCGGGTGCGACTCTGCAATGGCAGAGCGTTACGCAGACGCCGTCTACTCATTCAGCTACCAGTGGGACTACGAGATCAGACACCTGCAGACCGGGGAGAAGTTCAAGTCGTACCACAACCACACGATGGCACAGATCCGGCAGAAGGCGAAGGACTTGGAGGACTACATAAGCAAGGCTCCGAAGTGGGACGGAGGAACGACCTACAGAGGAATGAGCCTCTCGGAGAAGGAACTGAAGAACCTCATCACAGAGCTGAAGAACGGACAGGGCGACATGATGGGCACGTCCTCATGGACGACGAAGGAGCACATCGGCCAGCACTTCTCGGAGATGCACTGCGGAGAGTACAGCCCCAAGTTCAAGGACGAGAAGACAGAGGCCGTCGTCCTCGTGGCGAAGAAGCAGGGCAAGGCCACCAGCATCCAGCACATGTCGAAATACGGAGGCAGAGAAGCAGAGGTGCTCTCTTCAAAGGACGTGAGATGGAAATTCGTGAAGACTTGGGAAGAGGACGGATACACCTACATCGAGGTCACGCCAGCCAATTAGCAGCGTAATAACGACGGAAGGATTCAGTCAAGAAAAGGGGATCGGAATCGCTGGTGTGACAGAAACGCTCGAAGAGGAGAGCCTGCACAGCCACAGGGGTGCCGTCCTTGAAAAGCGAATCATCCGGGAAGCCCAGACGACGGAACAGCGCAACGGCATCATCCACAGGGCTGGTATCACCGGAAAGAAGAGAGGAAACCCAAGCCTCCTCACACGCCCAGCCAAGGAAGAACGTACCGTCCGGACATTCGTCCTCACCTTTGTAGAACTTGCACCGGGAAAGAAGAGCCGCCCGGCGATCAGCCAAACTTCGTGCCATGATTCCGAATTTTGGGCAAAGTTACGAAAAAGGCCGGAAAGTAACAAAGGAAAATCCGAAAAAGTGCATTTTCCGGAGACAAAATCCACAAAAACCCCAAATTTTTGAGTTAAATCAAGTTAAAAGTGATTACAATATAACCACATTTAACAAAAAGTCCGTATATTTGCGGCATCAATTTGCAAATTTAAAAATTTATGTATCAACAAATTCTCGACGCACTGAAGAAGAAATTCGCAGGGGTCAACGACAAGATTCTGGAGCGGATGGCCAAGAAGATGGCCAAGACGACAAAGACCGAAGACGAAGTTCAAACCGCCGTAGACGGGGTGACCTTCCAGCAAATCATCGACAGCGAGGGCGACAGACGAGCTAACGAAGCAACGGATACCGCCGTACGCAACTACGAAACAAAGCACAATCTCAAGGATGGCAAGCCAGTGGCAAAGCCTAATGATGACGACGACGACGATGACGACGACGACACTCTCGATGATGATGACGCCAACGGCGACGACGACACCAAGGGCAAGAACCCCGGCAAGAAGGGCAAGGGCAAGAAAGGCATGAGCCGCACAGAGAAGCTCCTCCAGCAGATGCTGGACAACCAGCAGAAGATCAACGAAAGACTTGATCGCATGGACGGGGAGAAGACAGCGACCTCACGCAAGGCACGCTTCGAAGAACTTCTGAAAGACGCCCCAGAGAAGGTGCGCACCCGGTACATGAGGGACTACGACCGTCTGAACTTCAAGGACGACGCAGACTACGATCAATGGCTTGAGGACATCACACCGGAGATCGAGAGCGAGATCAACGAAGCCAAGGCAGAGGGAGGAGTAACTACACCACCGAGGGGAGGAAAGCAGACTCGCAAGGAAGGCGAAGTGGATCCATCTGTAACGCAGTACCTCGACAACGAGGCATCGAACGAGAACACGAACACGTTCTCAACGATTGCGGGACTTCCGACGGCACCAGCAGCACCACAAGCGAAGTAGGCCGACCAAAACAGAGAACAATTAACAGGAAGTTCAACTCAAAAGAAGGAAAGTCAAATGAACCGTAACTTCAAATTCAAAGCAGCCGACAAGCCGGATCCCGTCTATTTCGAGCAGATCTTCGCAGAGAAGCCCGGAGGCGGCATTCTTGCTAATCCGGAATTCGACGTGCTGAAATCAAGTGCCGTCGGCAAGAACGCCGAAGGCAAGATCGTGCCCATTAAGGCATACCGTCTCGTAGAGGCGGCAGAAGCTGACGCCACAACCATCAAGATTGCAAAGGGAAGCGGTGTCAAGGAAGGAGACATTCTCGCCACAGGCAGAATCGGTGTAGCCTGCACCAAGGTGGACACCGAGACCTCAGAGGATTATGACGTGGTGACCGTCACACTCGGCGTAGCAATCGACGCAGGGAAGGTGCTCTACCAGAGCAAGGTGGCCAGCGTTGACGTGGATCCGGACAAGGGAATCGAAGAGGCAGTGGACGCAGAGCCGTTCGTGAAGCCCCTCTACATCCTTGGCACTTTTGTACCCGCCAACGAGGGCGACTTTGAGGTGCGCCTTATCAACGGAGCAAACCTCCGCAAGGAAACCGCCAACGTCGCAGACGAGGTGGTGGCTCTCATGAAGAGCATAGATCTGGTTTAAACAAGAACAAAAAACAAAGGAGAATAGCAAATGAATGCACCACTATTCGACATCGACATCCCCGGAATGCAGGCTGCGGTTAACAAGTTCCAGCCGGGACAGGGCTTCGTATGGAGCAAACTCTTCCCACTGAAGTACACCCGCAAGTTCGACATCAAGGGCATCGAGGGCGACGACGGCATCCCCGTGGCCGCAGACCGTGTAGCCTTCAACACCAAGGCACCGAAGAAGACTCGCAAGAAGATCGGTAACTGGAGCGGTAAACTCTCCAAGTACTCGGTCAGCCGTGAGAAGGACGAAATCGAGATCAACGACTACAAGGACAGCCAAACGCTGGCCAATGCAGCCACAGAGAACCAGCAGGAGAAGCAGGAACTCGTTCGCATCGTTTACGACGACGTGACATTCTGCCGACAGGCAATGGACGCAAAGGTGGAGATCGACGCCATGCGCATCGGTTCCAGCGGCATCCAGAGCTTCCCCGAGAAGATCGAGGGCGAGATGGCCTCACAGGACATCATCAACTTCAACGTGCCAGCACGCAACTTCGTAGGTTTCGGTGTTAGCACCAAGACCGTGAAGAAGAACGGAGCCAACACACAGGTGAAGACCGCCGCATGGGATGACGTCGACGCAGCCGACGGCCTCGGCGACATCATCGCAGCCCAGAACATCGTGAAGAAGCAGGGACTTCCAAAGCCTCGCTTCGCCTTCATGGAGCTCGAGAAGTTCCAGCAGCTGTGCGCACAGAAGGCAACGATCAAGCGTCTGTTCCCGAAGGTGACAGACCTCGAGAGAATCACAGCCGAGGAGATCAACCTCCAGAGCATCAACGCCTACATGACGAAGGCAGAGAACGGATTCCCACAGATCGTCATCCTCGACACCTACGCAACCATCGAGCACAAGGACGGTGAGAAGGAAACCATCAAGCCTTGGAACGTGAACGTGGTCACCCTTTCGGCAACAGCCCAGCTCGGCTGGACGTTCTACAAGAACGTGCCTCTGGTTGAGAACACCGAAGCCCTGCAGGTTTACGGATCGTTCTACAAGCTGACCCGTTACAGCGAGGTGAACCCGATGCTCGAGGTCACAATGGCCGAGGCATACGTACAGCCCGCCCTCATCAACCGCCAGAGCCTCGTCTTCCTCAACACGATGAACGAGAACTGGAACGACGGTGAGGCATAACCCTCTCAAAGCAAAGAGACGATGAAGATAATCGACGCCCTCAAGTCACTGAGCAACTACCCGATCCCGACCTCGACGGTGGTGAACATCACCGAAGAGGCCGGGCTGACGGCGACCAACGAGGCCGATGCCAAGACGAGGAAGACCGCAGCCTATAAGAAGGCCAAGGCTCTCACTTACCAGTTCCTCGCCGAAGCCCCGAACATTTCACAGGGAGGCATCACCTACAAGTTCAACAAAGAGGAGAGGGACATGTTCGCAAAGAAGGCGTCTGCCCTGCTGGACGAGATCGGCGACGGAGAAGGAGCCGACTTCGAAGTGGGATACGTAGGTGAGGACTTCTGATGATCATCGAGAACGGATACATCCAGATCAAGAAGCAGGAAGGCGGCGGGCTGCTTAACGGCATCCCACAGCCCATCAAGGAACGATGGTGCGAGCCTATACCCTGCAACATCAGAAAGAACAAATCCGACCACAAGGGGACGTACATCGACGGCAAATTCATCCAGACGAGCGCAACGATACTCATCGAGGAAAACGACTTCACGGCCAAGAGGCTGCGACTCGTTGACAACAGAGGAACGGAGCTCGGAGAATTTGAGATACAGGACATCCAATACTTGGAAACCGTCGGGGCTACCCAGATAACCGTATAGCCCATGCCAGCAGAGGTAAGATTCTCAGCCAGCCGGATCCGGGAGCGCATCAACAGCACAATCGAGAGACGAAAGGCAGCACTCATCGCCCAGCTGTTTTATATCGGCGAAGAAGTGGTCAAACACGCAAGATCGAAAGATCGATACCGATATCAAGACCAGACAGGAAACCTTTGTAGTTCAGTCGGATACTGCGTCATAGCAGACGGACAGATCGTTCATGAGGGAGAATGGAAAGAAACAGCAGGACAACAAGGCGATGGAAAGGATGGCATGCAGAAAGGGATGGAATACCTACACAAGCTCGCAACAGAGCAGCCGACAGAAGGAATAACCTTCTTGATGGTGGCAGGAATGCCATACGCCCAATACGTGGAGGCCATGAGCCTCGACGTTCTCGACACCAGCGAGCAGATGGCCAAAGCGAAAATCAAGTCGATGATCGACAGACTATTCACCAAAGCAAAATAAGCAATGGCAGTCAAAGGCACCACAGAGATAGAGCTGGAGATGTACGCAGCCCTCCAAGGGCTGATGGAGGAGACAATCCGTGGAGATTTCTACCCCAGCGGCACACGCCCAGTCACGGCAACCACCGAGGACGCAGTGCTCACCGTCTCCAATGCCGGAGCATTACAGATCGAAGAAGGCCGTGCCCGGCTGAACATTTTCGTCCCGGGCATCGACAACGGAGGAGAAGCGTTAGTTCCGGACAAAGGCCGACTTCGTGAGCTCGAGGCAATCGGTGCACAGGTAGTTAAGACCTTGAACGACGCAGACACTGACTACCTCTTCGAACTTTTGAACGCACCGACCTCCATCCAAGTGCCCGGGAAACAGGAATGGTTTGTAAACATCGCACTGCAATTCAAGTTTTTAACATTCAACGAATAAGGAGAAAAAGCAATGGCAAAGAACAAAGTCATAGCAGCATGGTCGAAGTGCAAGGTCGAGTTCGGATTCACGGGCGAGAACGACGCATTCGCAGCAGAGCTCACCGACGTGGGCTACATCAAGGACAAGTCCACTGAGCTGAGCGCAGAAGAGGGCGACGCCCTGCAGCTGGTCGCTTCCGGTGGCGAGGTCGTGGCCGAAGACCAGAACGAGGGTACCCTCCAGCTGGTAACAACGGTCATCGAGCCATCCGCAGCACTTTACAAGAAGCTCGGCATCGCAGAAGACGAGGATCAGAGCGGAGAGCAGAAGGTCAAGACCCACATCGTGCCCGGCGACGTATCCGTGAAGGTTACACCGAAGAACAAGGGTGCCAAGGGCATCAAGGCTCCCGTCTGCCGTCTTTCGGTGGCTCCAGCCTTCGACGAGGAGAGCGGTAACGCACTCATCCTCACCTTCAAGATCACGAAGACCACAGGCATCCCCGAGGTGGGAGGCGAGGATCAGAACTACTGGTACAGCCGCTTCACCACGACAGCAGCACTGACCTAATCGTAAATTTTCATATGGGGTGAAAAGGGAGCAGGCCGGACGGAAGAGCCTGCCTGTTCCCTTAACAAAAACAGGAGGGAAGAGAAGCATAGCTGAGCGAGACAGCACCCGTCCACAATAAGGAATGAGCACAATGAATAAGAAGACTATCGAACAACAGGTGGCAGACGCAATCCTGCAGCAAGCCACGACAAGCATAGAGATCGACGGCCACACCTTCGAGGTAGCACCGCCGACACCAGCAACCCTCATACTCGTCTCGGCAACGACGTCCGAGATGCCAGCCATCGACAAGAAGACAGACAACATCCTCTTCGAGACCCTGCGAACCGCCAAGGACGCAGAGGCCATCGGAAAGATTGCAGCCACGCTGATCCTCGGAGCCAAGCGCATCCGGGAAGCCAAGCGCATCACGGTGGCGACCAAAAAGACGTGGTGCTGGCGCAAGATGCGCTTCGTTACGGAAGACGTGACGATGACAGAGCTCGAATTCCTAACCAGAGCCGTCCTCGAGGAGATCAGCCCGGCCACACTTTCACAGGTGATAAGCCAGAGATTCCTCGACATGCAGGTAGCGGATTTTTTCGGGCTTACCACTTCCCTAAGCGAAATCAACATAACAAGAAAAACAAGGGAAGTGGAGGAGACAGCATCTGGGGAGTAATCCTCGGCTGGGCGAAGAACCTCGGAGAGACCCCGGAGAGGATCCTGTACGAATACAGCTACACGAACCTCCTGCTCTTCTCGGCAGCGACACCACAATACGACGACGAGGAAGACAAGTGGGATCCCGCAATGGACTGGAACAACCCAGACAATAACGAAGACAACAATATCAACAATGAAGAAGAAGAATTTATAAAGGAGTACTAAACGATGATCGCAGAGAACGGAGCTGAGAGCTTTGCCATTCACCTCGACAACTCATCCCTTGAGAAGCAAGCGGAGGAAGCTGCCAGACTTATAGAAGGCATCGGCCAGAAAGCCGTAGAGGAAGCCAGACGCATAGACAAGGCACTCGATGAACTGCCCCGCAAGATTGAGGAGCAGGAAAAGACCGTCCAAGAGCTCACCGACAAGTACGACGATCAGAAAAACGCCATAGACAACCTCGACAAGCAACTGCTCGAACACAAGGAGCTGCTCGAACTGAACCGCAAGGAGGTAGAGCAGACCCAGCAGGCATACGACAAGGCCAAGGAGAGCAAGGGCGAATGGGCTGACAGCACCAAGAAACTGAAAGATGAGCTGGACAACGCCAAGGAGGGAGTGAAGGCAGAACAGCAGGCAATAAGAGACCTCAACCTTGAACGACAGCAGGAAAAGCAGACACTAAACGAGATCAACCAAGAACGCCAGAATGAGAAGAAGACCCTCGGCGATCTCCAGAACGAATACAAGAAGACCTCCAAGGAAGGCAAGGATCTGGGACGAACACTGACGGATGCGGTCAAGAAGCACGAAGCAGAGCTGAAGAAGATACCAAGCCTGCAGCAGCAGATCACAGACAGCATGAAGACCGTCGGCAAATTGTCAGCCGGATACCTCACCATTGACGCAGCGAAGAAATTCATCAGCAAGAGCATCGAAGTCCGCAAGGAGCTCGAGATGACAGAGCGACAATTCGAGGGACTATTCGGAGCACAGGCCGGAGGCGAGCTGCTGGGAGGACTGAAGGACATCAGCCTCGGCAGCGGAGTCTACAAGCTCGGAGGACTTGCACAGGCCGTCGAGACGTTGAACGTTTACGGAGAGAAGACGGAGGACATCCTGCCACTCATCCGGGAATTCGGCGATATCGCAATGGGCAACGAGCAGAAGATGAACGCCCTCGCAACAGCCATCGGACGACTCAACACGCAGGGCAACCTCAACAGCCTAACCCTCCGAACCATGATCCGGGCAGGCTTCAACCCGCTGGACGAGATGGCCAGAACCACAGGCAAGAGCATGGAACAGCTCAACGCAGAGATGAAGGCCGGGATGATCAGCACCCAGATGGTGAAGGACGCCATGAAGTCAGCCACCAGCGAGGGAGGCAAATACCACAACATGACGGAACGCCTCTCCGACAGCATAGCCGGAGAACAGCAGAGACTCTCCACCATGATCGCCGGAGTTTACGCCAAGTGGGGAGAGGAGCACGAAGACCTCATCAAGGGAGGCTACAAACTCGCCCAGAGCTTCGTGCAGAATTACGACACCATCGGAAAGACAATCGCCGTTCTGATAGCCACCTACGGAACCTACAGGGCAGCACTCATCACGACAGCAGCCGTGGAGACAGCCGTCAACGCCCACTACGTTACAAAGATCAGACTCCTAAGAGCAGCAGCCGTAGCACAGGCCGCACTCAACAGGGTAATGATGATGAACCCATACGTCCTCGCAGCGACGGCACTCGGAGGACTTGTCGCAGCAACGATAGCCTTCTCCAAGGCCAGCGACGCAGCAGGATCAGAATCACAGCGACTAAAAGAACGCCTCGAGGAGCAGGAAAACGCAGAAAGCAAGCTCAAAGACGAGGTAAAGAAGAACACTGACGCCATCAACGACGACACCAAGTCCGAGGGAGAGAGGCAACTCGCACTGGATGAGCTTAAACGCCTCCTGCCTTCCGTCTTCGAGAAATACAAGACATGGGCAGAACTACAGAGGAACCTCGCCGATGCCACACGAGAAGCCAACGAGGAAATCGCAAGGCAGAACAGGGTGACGACAGGAAAGAACATCGAGCAGGATAGGCAGATGAACGCTGACCTAAAGCGATACAGGGACGTGCTCAAAACCTACCTGCCCGATCACATCGAAGCCAAGAAGATGAAAGCAGAGCTGTACAAAAAGTACGGCAACAAGCTCTTCGAGACAACATGGTACGGTGGCCTAAACTTCAAGGGACAGGGAACCTTCCAGACAGACTGGAACTTCGTAAACCAGAAGATCGACGAAGTCGCAGAAAGCGTCAAGGGGCTGAATACAGAACTGAGCCGCAAGAACGGAGTCGAATGGGACAACAAGCTGGGAAAGAAGAACATCAAAGAGACGAACGAGGAGATCCAGAAATACCAGAACCTCCTAAAGAAGCTCGACAAGCAGCAAAGCCCGGAGAACCTCGTGGCCAAGTGGAAGAAGGAAGGAGGAAAGTCAACATTCGGAATGACGCAGGACGACATGAACCGCATGAAGTCCGAGCTAAGCACCGTCATGGACGGAGCCGAAGAGCTGACACGAGAGGAGATCGAGCGACGACTCAAGAGGCTGAACGCCCACACACAAGAGGTCAACAGACGACAGACGCAGGACTTCCTAAAGGATGCTCGAAAGGCATACGAAGAAGAGGTCAAGAAAGAGAAGCAGATCATCGCAGACCACAACAAGAAGGACAAGGACGGAAACTTCATATACTCATCCGAACAGGCATACCAAGAGGCACTGCGCAAACAGCGTGAGGCCGTAGCAAAGGCAAAGGCAAGGTACGAGAACAACGGTGGCGACCCGAAGAAGGACACCAAGGCTGGTACCGCTGCAGAGCGTGAGCGCAAAGCACAGGAGGAAGCCAACGAGAAGATGGAGCAGGAGCGCATCCGATGGGAGAACGAGCAGGCCAAGAGAAGGGCACAAGGAGTAAACCTCGCAGTACAGGCAGAAATCGACGCCATGCAGGAGGGAGAGAAGAAGAGAATCGCCCAGCTTGAACTGAACCACCAGATGGAACTCCAGCAGATCGAGCAGGAGGCAAAGGAGCTGTACGAAGCCAAGGTGAAGCACGAGAAGACGCTCTGGGATGCGAACCCAGCAAACAAGGGCAGAGACTTCTACAAGGCACACCCATACGACAGGAACACCGGAACATACTCCGGCATTGCCAAACTGACGCAGGAAGAGCTGAAGGCCACAGGCATCACGTCCAAGATTGAATCAGCGAACGCAAAATACAACCAAGAACTGCACGACATCCTACAGGAAGAACTGCAGGCACTATACGCATTCCTAACCGAATTCGGAACCGTTGAGCAGAGAAGATACGCCATCATCAAGGAATACGAGGAGCGCATCGCCAAGGAGACGAACGACAACAGGAAGAAGATGCTCCAAGCGGAGAGAGACGCCCAGATAGCAAAACTGAACGCCCAGAGCATAGCAGAGGACATCGACTGGAACCAGACATTCACGGGATTGGGAAACGTCTTGGAAGGCATAGCCAAAGAGACACTCAAGAAGGTGAACGACTACATGGGTACCAACGAATTCAAAAAGCTCAGATCCGCAGACAAACAGCCATACTTGGAACTGAGGGACAGACTCATCCAAGCCGGAGGCGTAGAATCCAGCAGCCCGTTCAACATGAACACATGGAACGAGCTGGACAGGCTCGGCAAGCAATACCGGGACAGCGTGAAGGAATTCATGGATGCACAGGAGAAGCACAAAAACGCCGTCGATAAACTCATCAAGGCAGAGCAGGAACTCCAGAAGGCAACCACACCAGCAGCAAAGGCACTGGCCAAGATCAAGGTCAACGAAGCACAGCAGCAGGTGGAACAGACCGCACAGGCCGTAGACGAAGCGAAAGAGAAGAAAGACAACTCACAGCAGCAGGTGCACGACCAAGCACAGAAGGCAGCACAGGGTCTCCAAGACTTCAACACGGTGCTGGGACAGATAACCAGCGGAACGCTCAGCGGATTCGCCACAGGCGTCTACAACCTCGTGAACCAGATCTCCGGAAAAGGAGAGAAGGTCGCCAACACGCTCGGCGAGATTGGAGGAAAGGCCGGAGGACTCATCGGAGCCATCCTCCAGATCATCGACGCACTCGGAACAGAGCCGACAAAGTTCATAGAAGACCTGCTGCAGAAAGTCGCAAGCGTAATCGAGGCCATTCTCAGCGAGCTGCCACAGATAATCTGGGCGGTCATCAAGGGAGTGGGCAACATCGTCGGAGGCGTCATCAAGGGCATCGGCAACCTCTTCTCCGGAGGCGCAGCATTCGGAAGCAACGAGTCCGAGATGGAGGCCATCATCCAAGAGATGTCGGAAACCAACAAGAACCTCGCATCGGCCATCGAAGGACTGAAGGAGCAGATCGGGAAGAGCGACAACACCAACAAGGAATCACTCGACGCCTACAAAAAAGCACTGCAGGCCGAGAGGGAATGGGAGTCCAACCAGCGCAGAGCCATCGACGCAATGGCAAGCGAATGGACGAACTCCGGCTACGGATTCCTCGGATTGGGCGGTAAGCACTCGTTCAACGCAAGCATGGCAGGCAACGACTGGTACGGATGGAAGCGATTCACGGAAGAGCTCGCAAAGCACGGATTCGGCAACACCACCGTGAACAGAGACACCATCTGGCAGCTCTCACCGGAGGAGATGAAGATCCTCAAGGAATACGCACCATCGGAATGGGCTGCACTCTTCAACGGCGACGGCCACAGGAACCCGAAAGACCTCGTGGAAGAGTACATCGAGAGAGCAGGCATGCAGGAAGAGCTGACAGCAGCCATGAACCAGAAGCTCACCGGGTACGATTGGGAAGGATTCATCGGATCATACAAGAAGATGCTCAAAGACCTCGACAGCACGACGGAGGACTTCGCAGACCACATCAAGGAGATGATGAGCAACGCCCTCATCGAGAGCTTCGTAAACGAGGAGCTGAAGGGAGACATCGACTCACTCTACAAGTACATAGCCAAGGCAGCAGAAGACGGCCTCGACGCAGCAGAGCTGAGAGAGATAGACCGCCAGAACGAGGCCATCGCAAACAGGAGCCTCGCATGGAGACAGAGCATGATAGACGCAGGAATGATCCAGCCGACATCGGAATCGAAGTACTCCCAGAGCGGAAGCACCAACAGCCTCTCGAGCATGAGCGAGGACACCGGACAGGAGATGAACGGAAGACTGACAAGCATCCAGCTCGGCATCTTCACCATCGTCGACCTTATCCAGCAGCAGGCCGTGAACGTCATGGGCATAGCCCAGAGCACAGCCGGGATCCACAGCATGATGAGCGACATGCTGGACATGCAGAGCGAGGCCGTGGATCACCTCGCCAAGATTGAGAAGAACACCAACGAACTGCCGACCATTCGGCAGGACATCGCAAAGATAAAGACGAACACGTCGGCACTGACGACGAAGAAATAAGGAGACGGCAATGAAAGGCGAATTTTTCATAAACGGCAAGGACGCCCACACGCAATGGGGAGTCATCGTGAGGGAGACATCCATCACGGCACTCATCGAGCCGGAGCCATTGAAGAACCCGGTAGAGAACAAGACCGCTACGGAGCACGGAAAGCGGGTACGCAGCGAGGAGCAGCCGAAAGTGGACGAACGCACGGTAAACCTCTTCATCCAGATACAGGCCAGCAACAGGTCAGACCTCATCAGCAAGCTGACAGCCTTCAAGACGGAGCTCAAGAAGAGACGCATCGAGATCACCACGAAGTACGAGCAAGGCGTGGTCTACAGGATGGACTACCAGAGCTGCAGGCAGACCCGGTCACTTTTCAAGACCATCGCAACATTCAGTCTCCAGCTGAACGAACCTAACCCTAACAACAGAGGAACAGAGGACACCGACAAGTATGAGAATAACGATATTTAACAAGCAGGACAGAAAGGCGTACACCGTCCCCGTGAACACGGAGAGCACCTACGTCTGGAAATTGATGCAGGAAGAATTCATAAGCATCAAGTTCCAGAGCGACACCCTTCTCAAGCTGAGAAAGGGCTACTGGTGCGAGATTGACGGCCTCGGACGATTTGAGATCGTAGACCTCCCGAAACCGGAGGCAAGCGAGGCAGCAGACGGATGGAACTACGACCTGCGAATGGATCGCCCGTGGTGCCGTTTCAAGAACCGCATCTACTTCTACAGCCGAAGCCAGACGAACGGCATGGAGGTGAACTGGTCGCTGACGGACACCATCGAGCAACACGCAGCCCTTCTCGTCCGGAGCATCAACGATATCGGATTCAGATACGGAAGCGAGAGGTACGAGGTCGCCATAGCCCAGAACATCAACCTCGAGGAGAGCCGCCTCGTGCAGTTCAACAAGGTGAGCATCCTCGACGCAATCACGGCCATTGCAGAAGCATTCGAGTGCGAATGGTGGATAGACGAGAATACGATCCACTTCGGACGATGCGAGACAGGCGAAGCCATAACCCTCGAGGTCGGAAAGGAAATAAAGCGATCCATCACCAGACAGGACGACAGCACAGAGAAGCACGGTACCAGACTCTACGCCTTCGGATCCAGCAGGAACCTCAACGCCAACTACCGAAGGGAGCTGAACAACCCGTTCCACATCGGAGCCGTCGCCACCATCTACGAAGGAAAGGTAAGGATCGCCACCACGAAGCCAATCAACTGGTACAGCGAAGAGAAGAAGTTCCTCTTCACCACAGGACGATACGCAGGCCAGACGGTACCATTCGAGGTGGTCAGCGGAACATACACCGCCGACACTTGGCTAAGCCCCGTCTTCGAGATAGACCTCGGCATGCTCGTCGGAAGCAGCGGATACAGCGGAGCCGACAAGATCCAGTTCATCATCGGAAGCAGCGAAGACGAACAGACGAGCCAGAGCAC
>Ga0310690_10001270_pt1 | contig 45711 bp, 76 predicted proteins | sample AusTroGonzalo_MG_2_FD_207661 | JGI IMG/M metagenome (GOLD analysis project Ga0310690, IMG submission 207661) | Bovine rumen microbial communities from tropical cattle in Woodstock, Queensland, Australia - Gonzalo_04 (v2) (version 2) | ecosystem: Host-associated > Mammals > Digestive system >... | reverse complement strand
CATTCATAAATAAAAATTGCATTTCCAAAGTGAGGTAGCATATTGTACAAAGACGGTGTAAGTATTTTAACAACTTGCACAAACTGACCGTTTATTGCTAAGTTTTTGAACAATTGGTTAAATGGTGTTATTTTTGGAGAAAAGGGGTACTTTATCACAAAAAGTTAAGAAACATTAGTGTTGTAACAAGAGTAAGACTGATATATAATTACCATATAATCAAAAGGTATACTTACAAATATTCAAAAAGTACACTTTTATCAACTAAAACAGGAGGCGATAGCATGGGTGGCAAAGGCAGCGGCGGTGCAAGAATGGGATCGGGAAGAAAATCACGCAGTTTGGAGAAAAAAGTGCTTGACGGCAGGTCAGCAAAATTTATTCCAATGAGCGACTTTTCGGATGTGAAATGTGATGTGCCTAAATCAGACGATTTCATGAAACGCAAACAGGCAGACGGCAGGACATTAGCGGCTCAGAAGATATACGATAATACATATAAATGGCTGCATTCGGTAGGATGTGACAAACTGGTGTCTCAGGAGCTTGTACAGAAGTATAGCTGGCTGTATGCAAGGTTCATGGACTGTGAGGATCATATATCCGATGAAGGTTATGTGGTTAAGTGTGAGGCAAACGGCGGTAAAATGATAAACGCTCATCAGAAAATGAGTGAAAGTTATTCAAAACAGGCTGATTCGGCATGGGCGTTGATCTATCAGATAGTCAAGGAGAATGCGACTGTTGAATTTAACAATATGTCGGAAGATCCTATGGAGAAGATGTTAAGGGGACAGGCTAAATGAGTGAAAAAAAGATAATAGTGTGTGAGAATGACATTAATGCGGATATGTTTCTTGATATCTGTGATGCATCGTGCGGTGTTATTGCAAAGATGCTCCAGACGGATGTTGTGAATGTGGTGAGAAACGAAAAGGGACGAGGCAGAAACAGAAACAGTTATATTCTGTCGTGGGAGAGCGACACAGAAAAGAGCAAAGACAAACTGTATGAACAGTTTATTCGTGCTTTATGTGGATTTTCACTGAAAAGGAAACAGAAACACTCTAAGTTTTATCAGCCTAAATGGTTGCAGACAAACAACGAAAAGGCGTATGCTTATGATCTGTTCAAGTATATCAGTTTTTTTGGCAAGGAGTATGAACCTGCAAGGAAAGAGTTGTTAAAGCCTCTTGTCGGCACAACGGCGGGAGCAGCGAGAAACAAGTGTGTGTATGAGGTTATAGAAGAATGAAACGCAGCGGTGATGTATAGTATTTTTATGTAAGCAATGTATGGGTATGGTGTTATGGTGTATGGTGTCGGCATAGCTCAGTCCTGCGTGTAATAGCAATGGCATAGTTAATTCGTGTAATGTGAGGTTATGGTAAGGTATTGTGCTACTGAGTATAGCTGTGGTATGGCGGTGCGCTGTAAACTGATGTATCGTTACGGTATTGCACAGCTCAGTGTGGTGAGGGTTACGCACTCTAAAGTTTTGCGGTGTGAAGTTATTGTTTTGTGACGTTTGACATTGTGGCGTATTGGTATCGTGGAGCATGGCAACGTCAAGGCATAGTATAGATCAGTTTTGTCAGGCAATGTTGAGGCAATGTGCTTTTTCGTGTGGTGCTGTTTCGTTATGGCACTGTATCGCATAGCACGGTAATGTTACGGCAAAGGATAGTTAGGTTTAGTGCCGTTTGGTATGGGTAATGAATGGCACATCAATGTTAAGGCATTGAAAAGCATAGTTCTGTGACGGTATTGTATAGTCATGTCACGATTAGCATAGCAAAGTTAAGGCATTGTGTAGTCCTGTTTTGCGGCGGGTGTTGTATTGGATGGCGCAGGTATTGTATTGTACAGCGGTGTATCGGGGGAGTGGTAGTGCAGATATCCAAAGAAACAGAGTGCAACTGCTGCGGTGAGGGGACATATAATGTCAATCTCCTGCAATATAAGCGTATTATGCGTTTTGACTGGAGAAACGCATTTCTGTATACAAAGGCATATATTGTATGTGACAAATGCAGGTATACATTAAGCGTTGAGAAAATAGTTGAACAGGCTGACGGGCGGGGGAAAGGCAGAATAGTAAAGTACGAGCGGTTTAATGAGGGATAGACAATGACTTTTAAGGAATTATCCAAAAAAATTGACGAGCTTGCACAGGAGTACGAAAATATCAGATATATGCCGATATTCGTTACCACTGACGGGAAAATAGCGTATCTGCTCGATGATATTGTGGTAAAAGGCGATTGTGCTGTCTTACTTAAAGGAATTAAGGCGGAGGATAACGAATGAAAGATGTTAAGATTTTTAGCACTGTAAGAGAAGTCTATGAGATTTTAGGCTGGGATTGTCCCGAAGATTACTGGCATGATAAGTCATATGAAAAGTTGTGGGATGCTGGATTTAACTTCGATGACTGGGACATAGGGTTTGCTTGCAAAGAACCATTTACGCATACAGAGTATGATCCTGATTGTGGTGAATGGGAAGAACCTGACGATGATGTGGGCTGGCTTGTTAATCACATGGAAGATTACTGTGTCGGATATCATCATTGTGAGTTCGGCGGGTGGCATTGGTATACGGTGCATCATGCGTGAGGTGATAACATGAATGAATATGTGGAGAAAAGCAAAGTGTTTGAGCAAATAGATCAATGGATTGACAGCGGGGAATATGGCTACACTAATGCTACTTATTATCTCAAAAAGAGAATATCAGGAATAGCGTTTACAGCGGGTTTTGATTTATCTGAACAAAAATCTGTTGAAAAGGGGAATGAAGATGAGTGATTGGATAAGTGTTAAAGATAGTTTGCCCGAAAGAGGTAGAGATGTTCTTGTAACAGATGGTATTCATTATATGGTAACATGGTGTGAATACACAGATGGGGTGAGGGGAAATTATGGATATTCAGATGTTTAATGATGTTATAACAGGCAATAAGCCTATTGATTTGTTGTCTGATAAAGAATTAGTTGAAGTTGCTCATGATATTGATATTGTGAGGAATATGTTTTATAAGGAATTATCAAGAAGAGTTCCAAAGTATGATGTTGGTGCAGGGACACAGCTTTTAAAACTATTGTTGGGTGCTATGGGGGAGGCTAATAATGACGACAATTGAATGGATAAATATCAAGAATCAACTTCCGTCACCATGTGAAAGTTGTATTATTGTCACAGGGCTTACAAATGCTAATTGCCCTATATGTAGCGGAGCGGTTTTTATAAATTGGGGCGCAGTTTATGGTGATGAAGAAGGAAAATATATTCCTCATTTTGCTGAGTATGGCACAGGAAAAACAATTTTAATTGAAGATGTGTTATATTGGTATCCGATGTTGAGAAAGCCAAGAAATGAAATTACCCATTTTATGCCGGTTTTAGATTTACCAAAGGAGAGTAGTAATGACAGAAGAACAGATGATAGCAGCTGCGGGGAACGAGAGCAAACAGAAAATAATGAGAGCCTATCTTGATTATGTAAAAGCGTATTATAAATACAAAGCAATGCTTGATAGTTATAAAAAATGCGGGGAAGTTTCTACACCGCTTGCTTATTTAACCTTTCCGGATGATCAAGGAGAAAAACGATGAATAAACCGATATTACCTATGTGGCAGCCTGAGCCTGTTTCAAGTGGAAGGATGACAATGGACGAATACATCGGTGTTTGCTTTAATATCACCCAAAATCAACAGATAAATGCTTTACAGGCAGTGGATGTTGATAGACTTGACTTAATGAAGGGGTGCGAACAAGCACCGCAATATTTAAAAGATGAGGATTTAAAGCCTGATGGGTTTCCGATAACGGATTGAGGAGAACAGCGATGATTAAAATTGAAAATGCCCGTGTAGACGGGTTTCAGGAAGCAATACGGGGCTGCCGTAATTCGTGGGATAGTCATGAGAAGTCGGACAGCGGGTATATCGAGTATTACAAAGGCGTTGACAACGGCGTTTTAAGTGAATACGGCGTTATGATGAATGAGAAACAATTTAGGCATATATCCTGTGAGCCGTTATTGGAAGATATAGGAAGATTTTATACTATTGGTGAAAATGACCGTAAACTGCTTCTAAAGCTCGTTAAAGCAGGAGATTGTCACGCAAAGTGTATGCGTATGGTGACGGTGTGGTTCGATTTGACAGCTCCTATGTACTTCTGGAAACATTTTGACCAGTATCATCATATTGTGAGATGCTCGGAAAGTGTGATGCACACAATAACTGCAAAGGATCTTGAAATAGACGATTTTTCGTATTCTGATACACGTTCAAAGTCTATACTTTACAGGATAATCGGGCAGTTGAATGAGTGGGTAAAAGACTACAAAACAAGCACTTCACGGGAAGAAAAAAAGCTGTTCTGGCGGTGCATTATAGAGACATTACCACAGTCGTATATGCAAAAGTCCACTATTTGCACGAATTACCAAACACTCAGAAATATGTATCATCAGCGGAAAGGTCACAAATTAAATGAGTGGGCGGAGTTCAGGGAATGGTGCGAGAGTTTACCATACAGCGAGCTTATAACCACTGTGAGCGGCAGAGAGGAGATTGTGACACCATGACTATCAGAGAACTTTACGAATGGGGAGAAGAAAACGGGTGCTTAGATGTACCTTTACACTGTCCGGGCGGCTATGTGGATGAGGCAGAGCTGGGGGAAACATCCGATAAGAACGCCGAGGTCGTGTGTTTGTACACGGCGGGTTACTGCTTAGGGGGAGATAACGCATGATAGTGAATATAGCTGAGAATGAGTATGTATTGACGGGGTTGCAGATGCACTGCATACTCGATTATATCAAGAAGGTTATCTGTGATTCTATGGATAAGGATATTGTGAACAACGGACTTGACATATATACCGATCTATGGGACACAATGAGACACGCAGAGGAATATAAAAAGGCAATGGAGGTAAAAGATGATATTAAATGACGAGAGAGTTTTTAAATGCGATAGGTGCGACAAAGAATTTAGAGTTGGGCTTGAAGTAATTAAATTAGCACATTATAGAGTTATTGGTAGAGATTTATGCCCTGATTGTTATAATGAATGTTATAATCGGTTTTTGAAGCCTTTAAGAAATTGGCTTAATACCGATAATCATTATTATGAAATTGAAAATTATATAAAGGAGGATGTAGGCGATGGCGGAGATAGTATTCAATAACTGCCCTTATTGTGGAAAAGAGGCGGAGATATTACAGCAGACGGCAGGGGATGAAGTGTACTGCATTTGCTCTTGTCCCGATATCGAATGTCAGGGATATAACAGGGTTACTTTTGACACACAGATAGCGTGTGCTGAGTGGTGGAACGGGTTTGTGCCTGATGAAAACGAGGATATAACAGAATGAAAGAACTGGTATTAAGATATGAGTTTGATACACGGGAAGCGGAAAGATTGATGAATTGTATCAAAAATTTAAAAGTCGTGAGAGATAATGCGTTATCCGCAAAACAGGATGATTCGGTGTATGTTAAAGTGTTCGCAGAGGATTTAGAATTTTTGGATGAATTGTTTGATATTCTGGAGGCGTGATGAAACAGACACAGTTTGACATTTACCGCAAGGCCATTGAAACTTACGGGGTGGATAATCAGCTATTCCAGTTGTGCGAGGAAATGGCAGAGCTGATGAAAGCGGTGAACAAATGGCGGCGGAACAAGCATTTAGCTGAGAAATATCCTGCATATATTGAAGATGTGACAGAGGAAATAGCGGATGTTGAGATAATGCTCGATCAGTTACAGATAATGCTAAACATACCGCATAATGATGTATATGATATCCGATGCAAAAAGCTGGAAAGGCTTGCAGATAGATTGAAGGAGGAATAAAACTATGAATGAGTACAAAGATCCACAGGTTCATGTGGTAGGTGGTGAGATAGGTGAGGATGAAATAAAAGCCTATATCAAGAGAGCACATGAATTACATCCCGGTACAAGGCAACTGGAGATACACGTTGACGGAGAATATGTTGATCTCCGCTATGATGTACAGCCTTTTGACAGAATTAGAAGGATAGCATAAACCGTTGTCCAAAAGTGATCGCTGATCCGCAAGGAGCTTTCAAAGCCAGTATGCTGAACAAGCAGACAGAAGAAAAACAATAACTTTGGAGGTGTCGGGGGATGGGTAGTTACCCAAATCGCGAGGTCAAATTCAGAAAGATTCCGTCATTAGATTTCTTGTATGAAGTATCTGAGGACGGCAGGATCGTAAGGAACGTAAAATCAAAGCATCAATTATACATGGATAAGGACTGGGGCGGTTATTACCGTGTAAGTCCTGTCTATAAGGGTAAGCAGATACACAGATTTGTTCATGTGCTTGTTGCTGAATGTTGGTTAGGCAAAAAGCCCGAAGGTTACGAATGTGACCATATAGACAATGACAGACACAACAATCATTACACAAATCTGCGATATGTGACTAAAGCCGAAAATCTCAAAAAGCGTGTTTTTACAGAAGAAGGAAAACGCAGAAACGGTGAAATCACTCGCACAAGATACATGAATGCAACGGATGAACAGAAAAAGAAAATTGTTGATGCGTTAATTGACGGACGTAAAAAGCCGGGAGTTGAAGAAAAAAGGTTAAAGTCTGTTATCACTACTTTAGGACATCCGATGACTATTGAAAAAGATGGTGAAAAGTTACATTTTGATAGCCAAAAGCGATGCTGTAAATACATAGCTGAAAAAGACGGTTGTTCAGATTGTGCGATATATTATTATATCAAGCAAAAAAGGCAATACATTCATGGTTATCACGTTACTTACGAAAAATGAATTTGATTGTAGAGACTGCATACGATCCGCCTTACGGGGCAAGGAACAGTCCAAATGTTAATAAAGTATGAACGGGATATTTAGTCGGGACAACTGACCGTTGGAACGATGCAAAGAGAGAAGAACTGAAAGACCGAGTAAAACACGGTATGGTGGGGATAGAATGAAAATTGATACAAGCGATCCCAGCAGTTACATTTCATTATTCAATGAGGATTTGTACAGAGTGCAGTATGAAATTGAACAGGTGCTACAAAACATCTATAAGGAAGAATACCGCAGAGGCTTACTAAAAAAGTATATGATAGAATATACATATCGAGATTTACAGTCTGATAGTATATATAAAACTTTTGGATGGAGCTGCGATAAGAGTGAACAAGGTCAAAAGTGATGGCAAAAGGCAAATTCAATACATACATGGCTCTTGGTGCATCAAATCACGTTGAGCATGAACGTGAAAAGGATGATTACTATGCCACTTCTCCTATTGCTGTACATGAATTAATGAAAGTTGAAAAATTCAGTAAGACTATATGGGAACCTGCGGTCGGCGGCGGGCATATTGCAGAAGTGCTCAAAGAATACGGGCATGATGTGATATGCTCGGACATAGTGGACAGAGGCTATCCGGGTACTGAGATAAAGAATTTCTTTGAGTACAGCCATAATGACAATGATATTGTCACAAATCCTCCGTATAAATGGGCTGCTGAATTTACCGAACACGCCCTTGATATATCATCGGGGGGGGGTAAAAGTCGCTTTATTACTGCGGGTGCAGTTTCTTGAAAGTATGCAGAGATGGGAATTATTCAAGAAATATATGCCTGTGAGGATATATGCCTTTTCCAAAAGAGTATCATGCTGCATTGGCGGTGATTTCAGTAATGATAGAGGTGCTGTCATGTACTGCTGGTTTATATGGGAGAAAGGCAAACGGGAACAGCCTGTTATTGACTGGCTCAATACGGGTGAGGAACAGGAAGATAGTTTACAGATGAGGTTTTAATATGGATAACGAATTTATCTTACAGGACAGATTGCAGAAAATACAGCAGATAATCGGACAGTACGGTGAGGAAAACTTCTATATATCATACAGCGGCGGGAAGGACAGCAATGTTTTACACGCACTGTTTGACATGGCACTGCCCGAGAACAAGATACCGAGGGTATACTGCAATACAGGCATTGAATACCGTATGATCGTTGAGTTTGTGGAGAACAAGGCGGCTCATGATGATAGATTCGTTATCATAAAACCTAATGTACCTATCAAGAAAATGCTGGAGGAACACGGGTATCCGTTTAAGAGCAAAAAACATTCTGAATTTTATTCTATATTTAAAAACAGGGGCATAAACTGTAAGACGATGAAACGTTATCTGAAACTGGATGAAAATTTTGCAAATTACAGAGAGGATTTATGCTGTCCTAAAGTGCTGATGTATCAATTTATCGGGGGGGGACAACAGCTAACATTTGATATATCGGACAAATGCTGTAAATACATCAAGTCCGATCCGCTTGACAGATGGGCGAAAGAGCATAATAAATCAATAAAATGTTTGGGGATAATGAAGGATGAAGGCGGGCGGCGGGCGATTAAAGCAGAGTGTTTAGCTTTTAAGAAAGACAAACTATCATCATTTCAACCGTTAATTCCTATCACAAAGGAATGGGAGGACTGGTTTGTTGATAAATACAAAGTGGAATTGCCATTGCTTTATTATCCGCCTTATAACTTCAAAAGGAGCGGATGTATGGGATGCCCGTATAATCTCAATCTGCAAAAAGACCTTGACATGATGGAAAAGTATCTGCCAAATGAAAAGAAAGCGTGTGAGGCGATATGGAAACCGGTATATGCAGAATACAGGCGGCTCGGGTATCGGTTGAGGAAAGTCCCGGAAGATCAGCTTATGTTTAAGGGGTGTGAATAAGTGTTTGCAAAAACAGATTTTGGATATATCAGACTGGATAATATTGACCGTATAGCTGTTGAGCCTTTGAAGGGTGCGATTGGTGAAGGGAATGTTGATAAATATGGAATATATCTGCATAAATTTAATTATGGCTATTTTCTGATGAATGATAAGATATATGATACAAAAGAGGATGCAGATGAAGCACTCGCAGAGTTTATAGAGAATTTCAATATGCTATCAATGAAACTGCCATTATAGGATATATCAAAAAACACATAAAAACTCACTATAATTTTATAAATCTATGCCTTATACTTAACGGTATAAGGCATATTTTTATTTATTTGAGAGTATAGGAAATGATAAGAAAAGGGGCTTTACGGTGTCGATTTTTGATTCTATTTTCGGTAAGAAAAAGCCTAAAATTGAAAATAGTCTGAACGGCAGCCCCTATGAGTTTTTCAAAGGGATAGCCGACAGCGGAAAGTTTGTTGATGAACGTTCGTCAATGCAGGTTTCCGCTATATACGCCTGTGTACGCATACTCAGTGAGGCGGTGGCAAGCCTGCCTTTGGGTATGTACAGCAAGGACACGAACGGCATTCAGATAAAAGCAACGGATCATCCGCTCTATCGCATTATCCATGACGAACCGAACGATGAAATGTCAAGTTATAGCTGGCGTGAAGTGTCGATGGTTCATGTTCTGCTGTGGGGCAATGCTTACTCACAGATACTAAGGGACAACAGAGGGCAGATTTGCGGGTTATATCCGCTTATGCCCGACAGGATGAAAGTTGACAGAGACCAGCGCAAAAAGCTGTATTACGAATATACAGAGAGCGAAGGTGATCCCGACAGCATAAAGAAAACCACAACGATATTCCGCCCTGAACAGATACTACACATACCGGGGTTAGGTTTTGATGGCATTCTTGGTTATTCTACGGTTGCAATGGCAAAGAATATCATCGGTATGACACAGGCCTGTGAGGAATACGGCTCTAAGTTCTTTAAGAACGGGGCATATCCGGGCGGCGTTCTGGAGCATCCGGGAACACTTGAAAATCCCGAAAAGGTAAGAGAGAGCTGGAACAAGGCTTTCGGCGGTTCGTCAAATGCTGGCAAAGTGGCGGTTTTGGAAGAAGGCATGAAATATCAGCCTATTTCATTCAGCCCCGAACAGTCGCAGTTGTCGGCTACAAGGGCATATCAGCTAAATGAAATAGCGAGGATATTCAGGATCCCGCCTCATATGCTGGGCGATCTTACAAAAGCCTCCTATGCAAGCATAGAACAGCAGTCGATAGAGTTTGTAAAGTACACGCTTGATCCGTGGCTTTCACGCTGGGAACAGGCTATGTGCAGGCGGCTTTTATCGGATGAAGAAAAGGATAAATACTACTTTAAGTTCAATGTTGACGGTCTGCTGAGAGGCGATTTCAACAGCCGTATGCAGTCATACGCTATCGGCAGGCAGAACGGATGGCTTTCTGCTAATGATATAAGGCGTTTGGAAGATATGGACATGATACCCGAAGAGGACGGCGGCGATCTTTATCTCGTCAATGGTAACATGGCTAAACTGGAAGATGCGGGACTTGCTTATGAGGCAGGCGTTATCAATGCCGAAACAAGGGCATTGAAACAGGGAGTGAATACAGAAAATGAATAAATTCTGGAATTTTACCGAAAATGAAAACGGTGAGCGTATCTTAGAGCTGGGCGGCTGCATCTGTGCGGACGGCTGCACATGGTTTGATGATGATGTATCACCGAGAGAGTTTAAGAGTGAGTTGGAAAGTGTTGTCGGTGATCTCACTGTACAGATAAACAGTCCGGGCGGTGATGTGTTTGCAGCGGCACAGATATACAATATGCTCAGAGCACACAGGGGAAAAGTAACCGTATATATAGATAGCCTTGCGGCTTCGGCGGCTTCTGTCGTGGCAATGGCAGGTGATGAGGTCGAGATATCGCCTGTTGGTATGATAATGATACACAATCCGTCAACAATGGCTTGGGGAGACCACAACGAGATGGAGCGGACTATTGCCACTCTGAATGAGGTCAAGGAAAGTATTATAAATGCTTATCAGAGCAAAACGGGGCTTTCAAGGGCTGAACTATCCGATCTTATGGAGCAAGAAACATGGATGAATGCACATACGGCGGTTGAAAAGGGTTTTGCCGACAGGATACGCGGCGAGGAAAAATCTCAGAGCGGTGTACTGTTTGCGGCAAAGTCGGCTGACAGGACATTGGTAAACAAGATAGTTGCAAAGCTGGAGGGTGAAAAGCCCGTTGAGACAGTCGAGGATAAGACAGAAGAAGAAACAGTAACAGACAAGGGCGTTTCCCTTGCTGAAATAAACCTGCGTTTAAATGCAATGAAAACCTTAATGTAAAGGAGATATGCAAGATGACGATTAAAGAACTCATCGAAAAAAGAGCAAAAGCATGGGAAGATGCAAAAGAGTTCACAAACACTCATGCGAAAGACGGTATTCTGAGTGCAGAAGATACCGCTACTTACGAAAAGATGGAGAACGAAATCTCCGATCTCACAAAGGCAATCGAGAGAGAGCAGAGAGCAGCGGAAGTTGAGGCTAAACTGTCAAAGCCTCTCGACACTCCTATCGTGTCAAAGCCCGATGCAGGCGTAAAGGACACATCAGATGTAAGGCGTGTAGACACTGACGAGTACAAGGCAGTGATGATGAGAGCACTTCGCAGCAACTTTGCGAACGTAGCTATCGATGGAATGAACGAGACCACAGATTCAGAGGGCGGATATCTTGTTCCCACTGAATATGATCGCAGGCTCATTGATGTGCTCAATGAAGCAAACGTTGTACGTTCAATGGCTACTGTACTGCGTACAAGCGGTGAGAGAAAGATCAATATAGCTGCTAACAAGCCTGCCGCAGCATGGCTTGACGAGGGTGAGGCTCTTACATTCGGTGAGGCTACATTCTCACAGATCACACTTGATGCATTCAAGCTGGCAGTTGCTATCAAGGTAACAGAAGAACTTCTGTATGATTCCGCTATCGACCTTGAAAGCTACATAATCAAGTCCTTCGGTGATGCTCTTGCTAATGCCGAGGAAGATGCTTTCCTGAACGGTAACGGCACAGGCAAGCCCACAGGTATATTTGATGCAACACACGGCGGTCACTACAATGCTGCTGTTTCCTCAATCAAGGCTGACGATGTTATCGATCTCGTTTATGCTCTTAAGAGACCATACAGAGGCCGCGCTCAGTTCCTTATGAAGGATTCCACTGTTGCAAAGCTCAGAAAGCTCAAAGATGCAACAGGCAACTATCTCTGGCAGCCTTCCATGGTAGCGGGTGAGCCTGACAAGATACTCGGCTATGCTGTTAAGACAAGTGCTTATGCACCTGATGACAAGATCGCATTCGGTGACTTTTCTTACTACAACATCGGTGACAGAGGTTCAAGGTCCTTCAAGCCCCTTCGTGAACTCTTTGCAGGCAACGGCATGATCGGCTATGTTGCTAAGGAACGTGTAGACGGTAAAGTCGTACTGCCCGAAGCAATTCAGATCCTTCCTATTGCTTAATTGCTGTTTAACATATATTCCATAGGTTGTCTGCCGTTCTTTACGGGGCGGCAGATAACTTATATAAAAAAGCGGGTGAATTTATGCTTGTTACACTTGATGAAATGAAATCATATCTCCGTGTGGATGTGGATGAGGACGATGCACTGATAACATCTCTTATCATAGCAGCGGAGGACAGATGCAGGGGCATTGCCCGCAATGAAGATTTTGATACAGATCCTACGGCTCGCATAGCCATAATGTATACAGTCGCTTATCTGTATGAGAACAAGGAAGAAGCTGACAATACAAATCTTAATCTTACTCTGAGGTCAATGCTGTTTAAGCGGCGTAAACCGATATTTTAAGGTGGTGTGGATATGCACATTGCAAACCTTAAAGAGATTATCACTTTCCAGCGCACAGAGGACGGCGGGGAGACATACACCGATTACTACACCTGCCATGCGTATATGAACGGCATGACAACAAGTGAGTTTTTCCAAACCAAATCGGGCGGCGAGTTCTATATGGACTATGCAGGTACCGAGGGACAGGTAATAACAACCATTGTATGCCGCTATCAGAAAGCCATTGCTAATATCAATCCGATGCAGTACCGCATAAAGCATACTGTCGGCAATGATACGATGTATTATGAGCTGCTTACTCCGCCCGATGATGTGCAGTTGAAACATGAGCGCATAAAGTTCAGGGCGCGGCGGATATGGGATCTTGAAGAAGAGAGTGAGGATAACAACGATGATGCCGATAGCACCAATGACGAAAGCGGAGATACTTGAAACCGCCTCCGAAATATTCAAGTCAAAGATATCGTGGATAAACTGGATCGGCGTACCGCCTAAACACAGGTTTCTTACTCAGTGTGAAAGCAATGTGCGGTTTTCCGGGGCTGACTACTTTGCACAGTTTAAAGATTACACGCTTGATGTGTTTGTGTGGTACAAGGATAAGGTCACAGACAGCGACTTCACCGATGAGCAGAAGTTTGAGGATGCTGTGCGCTGTATGGGTGAATTTCAGAAAGAGTACGGCTATCAGAATGCAGACACACTTTTTTACGCACACTATATGTTTACCATGAAGGATGAAATGCCTGAGTTTACGGAGGAATAAGTAAGGGGGTTAAAGGGTGCGTAACTGCGCCCTTTTTGCGTTTATGATTGGAATTATCAACGATCCTAAGTTTGTTGTTGAGATAGAGATACCGAAAGTACACATTATCATCAGTCCGCCCACAAAGGGAGACTATAATCTGATGATTCAGGGTGCGTTTTCGGCGGGGGAATACATAGAAAAGTACGGCACCTATGACGAGTTACCGCCCCTGACAGAAAGTACGGCGGATAAGTTTATCGATGATGTTATCGAAACATTAAAGGCTTACCGGGATAAGAACATCGATGTGTTGGGAGTGCCTAAGAAGAATGATTACAGCACTGGAGAGGATAACAAGAATGAATTTCCTATACTCACTCATGCGGATAATCTGGTATACATCCACAGTGGATTGAACTTTGTGCAGCAGAGGGATATATCCATTATCGAATACTGGCTGTTATTGGCTGATGCGGTGAAACTGCGGCTGAGTGAGACCGAAAAGGGCAGAGAGTATTTACAGGACTGTTATGTGGATATGCACTCACAGACGGCAGAACGTGTACAGGGAGTGATCTGATGGATAAGCTGTTTGATATAAACGACTTGGAGGATAAGGTAAAGTGGTTACAAGCTCTTGCAGGGTATATTGAATGGGACTATCCGCTCACTTACCAGCGGGACATAGACAGGGTATTGAAGCTGTTGAAACAGATGATTAAAGATGAAAAAAGGGGAAATAAGACTGATGGAAAAGCTAAAAAACTATAAACCGACTAAGTTTATGCTGAAAACATCACACTACGACAAAAAGGCTGCGGATCATGCTGTTGGTTTTATTGAGTGCCTTTCGCACACAAAGGGCAGCTTTGCGGGAGTACCGTTTGAACTGATACCGTGGCAGGAACAGATAATCCGTGATGTATTCGGCGTGAAAAAGAAAAACGGGTACAGGCAGTTCAATACTGCCTATGTTGAGATACCGAAAAAGCAGGGAAAGAGTGAGCTTGCGGCGGCTGTTGCGCTGTTGCTGCTGTGCGGGGACGGAGAGGAAAGGGCAGAGATATACGGCTGTGCGGCTGACAGACATCAGGCTACTATCGTTTTTGAGGTGGCGGCTGACATGATACGCCTGTGTCCCGCACTGAAAAAGCGTGTAAAGATACTGGAGAGCACAAAGAGAATAGAATACCTTCCCACACGTTCATTCTATCAGGTATTATCGGCTGAGGCTTTCAGCAAGCACGGTTTCAATGTACACGGGGTTCTTTTCGATGAGCTTCACACACAGCCGAACAGAAAACTGTTCGATGTAATGACAAAGGGATCGGGTGATGCCCGTATGCAGCCTTTGTATTTTCTGATAACCACTGCCGGGGACAACACGAACTCTATATGCTATGAGATACATCAGAAGGCAGAGGATATAATAAACGGGAGAAAGCATGATCCTACATTTTATCCTGTTATATACGGTGCGGCCCCCGAAGATGACTGGACTGATCCGGAGGTGTGGAAAAAGGCAAATCCCTCTCTCGGCATAACGGTACAGATAGACAAGGTTGAGGCGGCTTGCAACAGTGCAAAGGAAAATCCCGCAGAGGAAAACGCTTTCCGACAGCTCCGACTTAATCAATGGGTAAAACAGTCCGTCAGGTGGATGCCGATGGATAAATGGGATGCCTGCAATTTTGCGGTTGATAAGAATATGCTCCGTGGGCGGCGGTGTTACGGAGGGCTTGACTTATCATCGACTACGGACTTGACGGCGTTTGTGCTGATATTTCCTCCCGAGGATGAATACGATAAATATTATATAATGCCGTTTTTCTGGCTGCCCGAAGATCAGATAGATTTAAGGGTAAAAAGAGACCATGTGTTATACGATGTTTGGGCGCGGCAGGGATTTGTACAGACAACAGACGGTAATGTGGTACACTATGCTTTTATACAAAAATTCATTGAAGATTTGGGCAGAATTTACAACATTGCGCAGATAGCATATGACCCGTGGAACGCAACTCAATTAACACAGAACTTAGAGGATGAAGGTTTTACAATGGTGGCATTTCCACAGACAATGAAAAACCTTGCTACTCCCACAAAAGAGCTGTACAAGCTGGTATTTGAGCAGAAAATAGCACACGGCGGTCATCCTGTGTTGAGGTGGAATATGGATAATATCTATATCAAGCAGGATGCGAATGAGAATATAAGGCCTGATAAGGAGCACTCCACAGAGAAAATAGATGGTGCTGTTGCTTGTATTATGGCACTGGACAGAGCTATGAGGTGTATGAACGCACAGACCGGGAGCGTGTACGATTCGAGGGGGCTTATTACGTTTTGAGACTGGGTATGCCGTACAAGGGGAGCAAGAATGCGATAGCAAGAGACATAATCGACATTCTCCCTGCTGCTGATGTGTTTGTTGATCTATTTGCGGGGGGGTGCGCTGTATCTCATGCGGCGATACTTTCACGCAAATACAAATACATCATAATGAATGATATAAACGATTATCCGAAATTCTTTCTGGACTGCATAGCGGGTAAACACACGCTTGAAAACCATAAGGAATGGATAAGCCGTGAGATGTTCTATGCCCTGAAAGATACAGACAACTATGTGAAATACTGCTGGTCGTTCGGAAATAACGGTAAAGACTATCTTTATGGGCGGAACATGGAAGAATACAAAAGGGCGTTGCATTATCTGATAGTGTTGAGGAATGCAGAGCCGATGTTACGAACGGTCAAGGGGCTTTTCGATGCTGATGTGTTGCATGAGATATGCGGGATAGAGGATATAAACAAGCGGTCGAGAGCTTTCAGGCGGGTATTGAACGTGTTGTGTCGAACGGGAAAGGATAATGTAAAAACGCCACAATTAGAGTCGCTTGAAAGGTTGCAAGCCTTAGGGTGTTTACAGTCCTTACAGTCCTTACAGTCCTTACAGTTCTTACAGTCCTTACAGTTCTTACAGTCCTTACAGTTCTTACAGTCCGATTACAGAGATGTGGAAATACCAAAGGGAGCGGTTATATACTGCGATATTCCTTACAAGGGTACAAAATGCGGCAGTTATGAGGGTTTTAACCATGATAATTTCTATGAATGGGCGGCAAAGCAGGAAAATATCTTTGTGAGTGAATACACGATGCCTGATAACTGGAACAGGGTAAAAACATTTACCAAACAAGTGAACAGCACAAACAAGGGTTCATACTCAATGAGCATAGAGGGGCTTTTTACAAATGATCCTGATTTCTACTGTGAGGAACAGCTTTGTTTTGCTGTATAGTATATATCATAAAACACATAAAAACTCACTATTATTTAGACTGTCAAAACCTTATACTATGTGTATAAGGTTTATTTTTATATGTATAGTATATGTTAAGTAAAAGGGGAATATATGTATAACACAGGATATCCGTTTACAGCGTTACCGCCTGTTCAGGAAGAAGTAATGCAGGTGAACGGCAAAGATGGTGCGAATGCCGTTAGCACATCATGAGGCGGCTATTAAAATAATGCTTGAAAAATAAAGGAGAGAACAAAAATGAGCGATACTTCCAGAAGAAGAACTACTTATGGATCCGGTACTCTGTACGCTATGGATCCCACGGGCAAGACCGTTCCTACAACACCGAGTGCAGCAAAGACCTTTGTTGAGACTTATGCAACAGAGGACAACCAGCTCGGTTATCTTAAAAACGGTCTTACTATCACGGTTGACACCGAAACGCTTTCCGATCAGTCTGACCTCGGTGAGATGAAGATTGACCTTATCACCAAAGAAACAGGCACAGTTGAAACAAGTGTATTCAACGTAAACGGTGAGACAGTTGCAAGAGTATATCCCACAGCAACATACTCAAATGATTGCCTTATCGTGGGCGGCCTTAACGGTGTATCTCAGGATGCAAAGCTGTTTATATTCGTTGAGGCAAATGTGCAGAACGGCAAACAGCAGGTTGTTTGCTTCCTCGGAAAGAATACATCAGGTTTCACAATTCAGTGGTCCCCCGATGGTGTACAGCCCTTTAGCATAAACCTTGCACTCGAACCTTTCAACACTCAGGGTAATCTTGCAAGCATGAACCTTGTCGGCAATCTGCCTATGCTGCCTATTACCGGAGATACAGTATATTCTATCTCTTATGAGACAAACGGCGGCGAATGGGCTTCTGAATACACAGCTCCCGACAGTTATCAGCATGGCACAGGCAGTGACATAACACTTCCTACTTCCTCAAATATCTCTAAGGAAAGTGCTACATTTGCGGGCTGGTATGAGACTTCTGACCTGTCCACAGCGGTTACAACGATTGATGTTTCCGAGGACAGCGGCAACAAGACATTCTATGCTAAGTGGACAACCTGATTAGCGAAAAGAGGTGTAAATAATGAGCGAATATAGCACAAAGAACTACATGGAACAGAGCGGTGATCGCTGGGTTATCGGCGGCGAGCTGGAGTTTGATAAAATGTCCAGCGGCGTTCTGCCTAACATGGCGACTCCTGCCTCCGATGCTAACGCTGCCGCTGTAAGATCAGCACTTATCAATCTTATCGTTTCCATGAAGGATAACGGCCTCATGGCTGGAGATGCAATGTCCCTGACCTATGCGACAGTTACAGGCGATAACGAGGCTGACAGAGCAGCTAACACCGCTAAGATAAGCAGTGTAGCGGTTGAAAACGGCGTTATCACAATCACACTGTCCGCAAAGGTATCAACTCTTAAAGATTTTGATGCCCGTAACGGATGGGGCGTTCACAAGTGGCTTGGTATCGGACTTTCCGTTGATGGTATAACCGATATTACTAAACTTGAATACAACGACAGTGAAATCACATCCGAGGATGTAACCGAGGCTACAAACATGGGACTGTCCAGCGGTTATTTTGTACGCTGGGTGGCTGCCGATCTTGTGCTTGCAGGTGATAACACACAGAAGTCTAAGGACAATTTCACACTCTGGAGCAGCGGTTACAAAAAGACAGGATTCACACTTAAAATTGTTGAGCCTTCCGCATAAAATAATATACAAAACTGCATAACATATAAAACTGCTTGCATTATGCGAGCAGTTTTTTGTTTTTTAATAGAGATAAAATGATAAAAATGCACTGATTAAAAATTCTGTTACCGTACATTTGTTTTGGGTGTCAGGATGGGTGTCAAATTTTATCACAAATCCTTTTGTATAGCGGGTTTATTGGGTGCTTGGTTATGCTTTCGTAATGCGCAGGTCGCAGGTTCGAGTCCCGTCACCAGCTCCAAAATAAAAGTCGTGTAAATACCGTTGTATGGCGGGTTTACACGGCTTTTTCTGTTTGTATTTTCAGTTCAAAAATTGGCGAAAAAGGGGTGTTTTTGGACAAAAATATGCTGATATGGGTGTCAGGATGGGTGTCAGATTTTATATATATGTATATTGTAATTTTATGGTAATATGATATAAATTAAATATAGATAAAAATGCGCTTGTTTATGCGGATTTTCCGTTTCCCGATAAACACATAAAAACTCACTTTCAAAAGCCTCTATTTTCGTTTATAATGGCGAAAATGGGGGCTTTTTTGTTTATGAGCAGACAATCAAAGATGGATGTTGAATTAACTGCCGATAGCTGGGGTTATACCTACGATCTTGAACGGACGGGGGAGTATGATATCCCGGTTATGCAGCCTGTTCAGGTGGATTTTAGCAAGTATGTCTGGGTAGGATTCAATTATGCGACTGGTGTTAAGGCAGACCACAAACACGTTCACGAGATGGGTGTGCATTTCTTTGTGAATGACTACATATTCAAGTCAGTGTGGTCGAGCCTCGGACGGTATACGGATATGATGCGTAAATTCGGGTGTATGTGTACTCCTGAGTTTTCGGCTTATCTTGATTATCCAAAAGCCTTGCAGATATACAATTACTATCGGTCAATGGCGGTCGGGCAGTTCTGGCAGAGGGCAGGGCTTACGGTGATACCGACAATATATACAGCTTTATTCCCGGATTGTTATAAATGGTGTTTTGAGGGCGTACCGCAAAACAGCAGTGTAGCGGTGAGCACAAACGGGTTAGGAAAATCAAGAGGGGAACGGGCATTATTTACAAGAAGTTTTAAAGAGATGATAAAAAGGCTCTATCCATATAACATACTTTGGTATGGTGAATACTATCCTGAATGTGGTTATAATGATCTGATATTTCACGTTCCTTCCTTTGCCGCTATACGCTGGCGGGGGAATAAGTCAGAAAATTCGATAATAGAGGGGATAAACAATGATAGGTAGATATATTCTGTTTTCAAGTGGCGGATCTTCCGGGGCTGCGGGTGCTGCCGGGAGAGTTGAAAAGGCTGCGGCGGCGTTCGGTGTGGACAGCTCGGAAGCGTGGGTGAATGACAAGAAACCGCAGGGGCAGAATCCGGATACTGTTGAGGGGCTGAATCATGACAAGCGTATCAAAATGCTCATGGATCAGCTGAATATATCAAAAGAAACCGCTGAGAGATATGCAAGTGCGATAGAGGCTTATGGAGAGCACACAGCGGCTATGCAGGCGGCATTGAAAGATACCGCTTCACAGTATCATCAGAAAGCCCTTGACCTTGAAAGTTATATAAAAGCTACAAACAGATGGGCTGGCGGCAACACATACAAGTCGCTTGATGTAAGTGCAGACACATTTGAGAAAAGTAATAACATTGGTGAGACTATCACATTCAAGGGGACAAACACTTGGTATTCCAATAAAGAGAATGTCACCGGGGATGTACGCTTAGTATCGGAAACACAGTCGAAGGGTACGGGTATCAATCATCTGTCGGTCAGGAGCGGTGATAAAGAAGTGCTTGCATCCGACAGCTCCAAATATAAGATCAAAAAGAAATATTGGGAAGGTAATGTGCTGTATGTAGCGGTGGAGGAGATATGAGCTATGGGAAGAAAGGTACAGCAGGTATCAGAGGCGAGCAAGTATCTTGCTAATGAGTTCGGCTTATATACTCAAGAAGTTGCTCAGAAAGCGGATAAGGCGGCAAAGAAGATCCGTAATGAGATGAGGAAAGAGATAATACCATTAACGCCTTATCGTGATTATACAAAGACAGGTCCCGAAGATAGAGTGGCGAGAGATAATGCGGAAAAACACGGACATTTACGGGATGGATGGGTTAGCGGTACTATTAAGTCAAGGAAGAAAGGCTCAGTCATTTTAAAGCAGGATAGTATGTACTATGCTGTAAGGAGTAAAAACAAGCCTGCACTGGTTCATTTGCTCAACTTCCCGCGTAAAATCGTTTTGTGGGGCAGACCTACTAACAGAAAGACCAATCCAAAGCCTTTTGTCGATGAAGTTTCCGAAAAGGGATATCAGGAACTTGAAAAAGAGTTAGAGAAAATCGGCTTGAAAAAAGAGGGATAATATGGCAAATCTTGGAAAAACTCAGGGTTATATGGCGAAAATCGGACTTGATTTGTCCGAGATCGACAAGCAAATAAAGACTTTACAGACAGAATTAAAATCAGTCGATAAGGCATTAGCTACTGATGCCGATAATGCCGTATTGCTCAATCAGAGATACACTATCTTAAATGAGACGATAAATCTGTTAAACCAGAAGTTTGATTCTTTGACAAATGCATCTGAGAAGGTCAATAATGCGCTTTCAAGCAAACAGATAACCGATGCGGATTTCAGGGCATATCAAAGAGCTGTTGAGGAAACAAAGATATCACTGACACAGCTCAATACAGAACAGCAGAACAGCAACAAAGAGATGGAACAGACGGGTGATGCCGTAAAGAATGCGGCTAATGACCTTAATACCATTCCTACTGCTGCCGCTGATGTTCAAAAGGCAAGTGTTGATATCACCGGGGAACTATCCAATATAAAAGACCAGATCACCGACTGGACACAGAGTATCGCTGAATTTGGTGCAGAGGTCGGGGCTGTTCTTGTTGAGCTTGCAAGTGAATGTATAGAGGTAGGCAAACAGTTTGAAACTTCTATGTCACTTGTTGCGGCTACGGGCGGACTTGATAAAATGTCCGAAGATTATAAGCGGTTAGAGGATGCCGCTAAACAATTTGGCGCAACTACACGTTATACAGCATCAGAGGCGGCAGAAGCCCTTAACTATCTTGCACTTGCAGGCTATGATGTTGATAAATCTATATCAACACTTCCTAACCTATTAAATCTTGCACAGGCAGGCGGACTTGATTTTGCAAGGTCGGCTGAGATGCTTACAAACGCCTCCGCTGCACTCGGCCTGTCTACAAGTGAAATGACGGAACTTGTAGACAAAATGGCTGTCACTGCACGTTCGTCAGGAACGAATGTTGAGCAGTTAGGTGAGGCGATACTTCGTGTAGGTGGTACTGCAAGGTCGATCGTTGATCGTGACGGCGGTTTAACTGAAATGAATACCATTCTCGGCATACTGGCTGATAATGGTATCAAAGCATCCGAAGGCGGCACAAAGCTGAGAAATGTGCTTGTTAAGATAGCAAAGCCCACAAAAGGCACATACAAGCTGCTTGATGAACTTAATATGTCCTTCTATGATCTTGAAGGCAATATGCGTCCGCTCCCTGAGATTTTCACAGAGATCGGGCAGAAGATGGATGAATTGCAGCTTACTCAGCAGGAAAGGGATAATCTGATAAGCGGTGCGTTTAATGCCCGTGATCTTGCTGCTATAAATGCACTTCTCAACACATCGGCTGAAAGGTATGAACAGCTTGCAAATAAAATAAATTCTGCTAACGGTGCATCTGAAAAGATGGCTGAAACAATGAATGACAACTTGCAAGGCGCATTGTATCAGTTAAAGTCTGCCCGTGAAGCGGTTGAAATAGAGATTTATCAGAAAATCGATGAACCTTTAAAAAATATCGTCAATACTGTTGCTGATACAGTCAGGGGTGTATCAAAGGTATTCGAGGATGAAAGCGTTGCGAAGGAATTTACTGAAAGTTTTCAGAAGATAGCTGATGTTGTAAAGGAAGAAATGCCGAACATTATCAAGCTGTTTGAGGATTTTGCAACTAAGATAGTACCGAGGCTCGGTGATGTTACTGCTGAACTTATAGAATTTACAGGCGATAAAGCACTGCCGTATGTTATCAAACTGCTTGAATGGATAATGGATCACGGCAAAACCATTGAAAGCACTATATGGCTTATCGTCAATGCTATGGTAGCTGATAAGGCTGTAAGTTTTGGCAAAGGCTTACTCAGTGTTGCAACGGGTTTAGGCAATATCAATACAAGCCTTGTTAATCTTTCGTCTGCTGCGGGGCCTGCTGCGGCGGGACTTTCCTCAATAGAGGGAGCGGGTAATGCAGCAGCAACGGGAGCAGCAGCAAGTACGGCGGCTATGAGTGCTTGGCTTATAGTCGGTGAGGCTGTTATAGCGGCTCTTGTTCTGCTTGCAAAGCATTTTGATGATGCAGGCGAGGCGGCTATGCGTAATGCCAAATATATGAATGGCTTTACGGATGCCTCAAATAAGATGTGGGAACGTTATCAGGAAATAACAGATCCCAATAATACGCAAACATCATCAGAGATAGCAAAGCAGTTAAGCAAGGATAATGATGATCTTGAATTAGCTTTAAAAGAACGTGAGAATTATGTTCAAAAGCTCAATGATCTGAATAATACTGTCCTTGAATGGCAGGATGGTGAAAGTGAATATGATTTCCAAAGGCGAAAAGAAAGCCTTGAAGAAGATAAGCAATATACACAGCAGAAAATTCTTGAATACGACAGGGAAATAGAAGCGCTCAGAAATGTCGTTCATGAGGAAGAAGAACTGCTTGACAAGCGTATTGAAGAAGAAAAAGAGGCGGACAGGCAAAGAGCAAGAAACACAGCAATAACCACTAAGCAGAATGTGTATTCTCAGAAAAAAGCTGCTGAAATGGAGCAGAAAGTTATTGCTGATGAAAACGCAAGGCTTGAACAGCTTATAGAAAGAAGAGACAGACTTGCAGAAAAGCTCAGAGAAAACAAGTACGCAAGTACAGCCGATTATCAAAAAGATGTTGCTTTATATTCCGGAACATTAAAAGAAATTGACAAAATAGAAAAAAGGCGTGAGCAAGAGCAAAAGGAACAACAGCAGAAAGAACAGCAGGCACAGAGGGAACAGGAACAGGCTGAGGCTGAGAGTTTTGCTGAATACCTTGAATATCAGGAGGAACTTTGGGACAAAAAGTACCATTGGGATAAGGAAAATTACAAGGAATATTGGGAAGAAAAAGAGAAATTCCTTGAAGAAAACAAGGTAGACACAAAAGAATGGAATTTAGCATGGAATGAGACAGAGAAGAAACTTGGAAAACTTGACAGCAACACCGAAAAAGAGATACAAAACAATCTTAAAGAGGCTGAACAGAAGGTAAAGGATGCTCTTGATTCCTACAAAGCAAAGCTGAAACTGGCTGTTGCTAATGGGATGTCTGAATATGAGGCAAATGAGGCTCTTGGACGGTATATTGACACACACTTAGATAAGAGCACTGATTTGTATGCAAAGGAACAGGCTGATTACCTGAATACCAAAAAGAAACTTGACGAGGATTTCACCAAAGAACAGGAAAAAGAGTATAGCAATAACAAGAAGGCACAAGAGGAACAGATTAAAAAGCGTTTCAGAGAATTGGAAATACAGGCTAATAACGAAAACTGGAGCGAGCGCAAACTGTGGAATGAGAAAATGCGTTATCTCAAAGAGATGAAGAAAAACAATGAGGTTTATCTCGAAGTCTATGAAGATACGCTGATGGATCTGCGTGAGGATCAGTCTAAGATTCGTAAAAAGGAACGTGAGGCACAGGAAAAACAATCGGAAGAGGACAACAAAGCCGATGAAAAATCCCTTGAAAAGCAGAATGAGCAACGGCAAAAGATATTCGATGCCGCTGAAAAAGAGGCAGAGGATGTTATCAAGAAATACTATCAGAACAACCGGGATGAGATAGCTAAGTACGCACAGAGCAGCAAGACGGTGACGGATGCGAACGGTAAAGAACATCTTGTATTTACCGATTACTCAAAGAAACTGCAAGAGTTAAAGGCTTATCAGAAGAACCTTGAAAAGCTCAAAACGATGGGGCTGACAACGGATCACCTGAAAGAGATATTCAACATGGATCTTGACACACGCATGAAGTATGTTTCTGAGTTGGTGAACATGGGAGCGGGATATCGACAGAAATATTTGTCCGATTATAACGCATATCAGAAAGTCAAAAATTCTGTTGCTGATTCACAGATGTATTTCCAGCAGGACGAGATCACAGCAGAGGTCAAGGAAAAGTACGATGAACTCACAAAGGATTCCGAGTTGTCGGGAGAACAGAATGCCTACGCATATCAAAAAGGCTGGGAGAAGGGTATGTCGGGTTATGACTTCGGCATAGACCTTTTACCGAGTGAGATCACAACGGGAGCGGCAGACTGGGAGAAATCACAGCAGAATATCACTAACAAGATGCTTAAACTTGGTGAAGATGTGATGGATCTGAATAACAAGATACTTGGAACGAATGTTGTTATCAATATTGATAATCAGAAGGCAGTTGACAAGTCACTCAAAGGATGGCTTACAAAGGCTACAAACAGCGGTTCTAAAGCATACGGATAAATCCGATAAATCTGATAAATCACACATAAAAACTCACTGTTTTTGCGGAAGTAAATATTTTACAATGAAAGAGGTGATAACATGGGCAGTATACATAACGGCGGTATTTCTGTTACTATCGGTGGGAAAAGCATAAACACGGTATCCTCTTACTCTGTGAGCACGCACAGAGGGGATAATGTAACATATACGGATATATCCATTACAACGGGTGTTTTGCCGCTGAAAGATACATCAACAGGGACGGCACATACAACAGATGCCTCGGACTTGCTGGCACTTGCACAATATGCAACAGCAACGGTGGTATGTCCTGATTTCAATGGTACTATGTATCTGACAAGCGTTTCCTCGGATTTGGCAAGTGCAAATATTTTTGGGAAATACTGTCGGGTTACGCTGTCACTCACAACTGAGCCTCCTGATAGTGCTACAAAGATCACTGTCGGCGGGATAACGGTTGATCTATCGAGTTATGAGTGCTCTTATTCGTATGAGCGTGAAAGTTTTGAGATGTATGATTACAGCACTTATAACATCGAAAAGGGCAGACGATGTCATATATCGTATACCACAAAGCCGTTATCGCTCACATCGGCAAATGCGCTGATTGCTGTTTTCAGAAGTTCTCCACAACAGACGGTATCTGATGACTATTCGGGTTATATGTCTATTGACAGTTGTTCAAAGTCGGCAGTGATAGAGGATGGAACGACCAAATATACGTTCACGGTTAGCTGTACTGCGCTTGCAATGGATACGGGGACGGTGAGCACATGACGATTACAGTCGGCGGGCAGACCTTATCAAACGTATTCAATGTGCAGTATCAGAAAGCGATATCTGAGCTGGGACAGGGCGGCATAAGCGTTTCAAGCCTTTCCTTTGATGTGATAGCTCCGTTTTCAGCGGCAACGGCGGCGGCGGTGACCTGTGATGCGATATCGGGTATCACATTCTATGTAAATACACGGTCTCAGAGCGGGCATTCCGTTCATGTAGAGTGCTTGGATGCGGCGGCGTTCTTGGATAAAGAGATTGAATTATCAAATCAGGATATAACTCATGTGCAGAATGTCGGTGACTTTGTAGGCTCATCAGTAATACAGTCAAAGATAGTTGCTAACTGCAAAGGGCTGACGGCTGCTATTCCGTGGACACCTACGCAGTACGGCTTTCCGCTTGATTATGTAAAGGGTAAAACCTTCCAGCAGATACTTACGGATATATCAGAAGTGTGTGCGGGATTTTACACGATGACAACAAACGGGCTTGATTTCAGGTATCTGAATGAGAGTGATGCAGCGACAAGCAGGCCACATTACACGCTGACATATCATTCGGCGGTAAACGTAAACGGAACTTTTGAATATCAGGCGGTTGCTGTGGTATCATCCTATGAGACGGCGATAATCGGCAGCAACACGGCTACTGATTACAACACACTGGAGATATCCAATGCGCTGAGTGACTATGTATTCCCAGTATATGATGCAGTGGATCACGACACGGGAGCGCACTATTCACACGTTGATACAACGACCACACCTGCGGCATTGAGCGGTATTGTACAGCGGACTTTCACGGGATGGACTTGTGATAATGCGGTATTTACGGGTATTCCCGTACTCGGTGATTATGCGGATTTTCAAACTGGTGAAGAACTGCGGATAACTGATATCACGATACGGTTTATCGGCAGTACGATGCTTGCAGCGATAGGCGGGGGCATACCGTCATCCGGGGAGATAGGCAGGAGATCACGGCGGCAGCAGGAGCTTGACGATAAACTGACAATCGGCAAGACTTACGGAAATGTGACATACAATCCGTATGGACAGTCATATCCTGAACAGGCTCCGTCACAGTCGGCAGGAGGTAGCTAATGCAAAGACAGTATGATTTTGTAAAGGGCAACTTGCTGACGGGCGGTTTTGCTCAACTCGGATTCACGGGCTTTATCAACGGGCATATCGTAAGCGTTGAGAAGATATCCGACACCGAGGTTTTATGGACGGTAGAGAATGAATTTGGTGAGGAATACGAAGTCACGGTCACTGCCACAAAGCCTACGGGAGAAGATGACAAGCGCACAAATCCGCAGATAACCATATCGGAGGTGACGAGTTAATGGACGGAACTTTCGGCGGTGGTGATCTGATAAGTGCAAGCCTTGCAATTATGCTTGGCGGTACGGATGCAGAGTTGCACGATAAAGAGGTATCACTCAGTACATCACAGATAACAGGATCGCAGACTGCTGTGTTTGAATACGATCCTGCCGATGAAGATCCACAGGGTGATCCTCCGGGTCCGTGGGACGGGTACAGCCTGTTTACCATTGATTTGTCGGGAGTAAAGCAGGATATAGCGGATTTACAACAGCAAATAGCAGATATGCAAGAATGTTGGGAAGATGTTGTTGAGGCTTTACAGCAATATGACCCTGACTATGACCCGCAACAAGGTGACTGTCCTGCTGATGAAGTGCCCGTGGTATATCAGATTGCTTATGATGCGGGTGTGGCAAGCGTAACACCAGCTCTTGGTTCAAAGTTTATCACAGCAAACGGGACATACTATGCAAGCGGTGATAATCTTGACGGGTATGATACAGTTGTCGTTGATGTTCCTACATGGGAAACTTGTATACAGCAGATTGCCGCAAAGTTAGGGCTTACAGACCCGTATGATTGCAACGATATCAAGGAAGCAATTGACGAACAAGCAGGATATACAATCCCGCCTGATGTACCTTTTGAAGATATACCGCCGATACTTGGCACAAATCCCATTGAGATAGAAGATAACAGCTATACATTCAAATTTGTTGCATTGTATGGCACATCTTTAAACGGGTACAGCTATGAATGGGAAGAAAGAAATATATATGCAAGGCTTGAACGACCTGCAAGTGACCCGTATTATGATGTTGCTTATAAATTCAGGGCTTATGTGTATGACAAATCAGACGGCAGTTATATCACAGAACTTACACTTACAAGCGGTCAGCAGGGAAGTATAGGCAATAGCGGATATATACAGATAACTAATCTTAATATCAACTATGCAAATAAAACACTTGATGTAGAGTGGAAGCAAAAGTTATGGTCATACCAAACTGAAACGACAGGTTCATCATCAACAAGTTGCGCGACATATCTTGATACAACAACAGCAAATCCAGCTTATAAAGTAAGAAATAGTTAATGAGGTGATATTTTATGAGCAAAATAATTCCTATAAACATCACGACCACCGAACAGGCGGTTGAACTGGATGCGACTTATCAATTCGCTTGGCTCAGAAACATGGGCGAAAATGACTGCCTTTTGTCCGGCCACAGCGGCATAGTGGCAGGCGGCGATGATGTGATGACCGTCAAGGCAGGAGAGAGCGGACGGATAAGCACATCGGACAGGGCGGTGTATGTCAAGGCTGTGAGCGGAACGAGCACGGGCGAGATACACGCACAGAATTTCAGTGATGCCCCTTTTAAGAGCAAGGCGAAAGGGGGTGGACAATCAATATCCGTTGAGCCTTTGACAGTGAATGAAAACGGAGTATACACAGCCCCGACAGGCAAGGCATACAGCCCTGTGAGTGTGGATGTGCAGGAGCAACCGTGGCAACCTTTACAGGACGGCTACTCGAATTTTTGGTTCGAGTTGACGAACGACACACTGTCACCTTGGCTGAATTTCAGTGCAAAGACTGAAAGCGCTGTTATCGACTGGGGCGATGGTAGTGGTGAACAGGCGCTTACTACTTTGACACCTACGCATACTTACAGCAAAGCTGGGAAATATGTGGTTAAGGTGAAAGGTGTAAATGGGATTGCACGAGTAATTGCAGATGAACAACTTGTTTCGTCCTATCCATATTTAGATTGCTTAAAATATATAGAGTTAAACAATGAGGTTACAACTCTTTCGGCTTATGTATTTGCAAATCTTCTTGGATTAAAAGAATTATACATAACTAACAACTCTATTATATCTGCTGGTGCATACGTTTTCTCCATAGCACCTTTACTTGAAAAATCAAATTTAAATGTTTTGGGCACGTATGCATATAGATATTGTACTAAGTTAAGAGATATAAACTTAGGAAATGCAACTACCATACCGACTTATGGGTTTGATAATTGTATCAATCTACTTTCAATAACAATTCCTGCAACTGTGACCGAAATCGGCAATCAGGTTTTTCGCTATTGTTTTATGATAAAAGACATTCATATTCAAGCTACAACTCCGCCAACTATCGGAACAAATGTCTTTTTAAGTGCTAACAATTACTACACAATTTACGTCCCAGTCGGAACATTATCAGCATATCAAACTGCTTGGTCTGAATATGCTGACCATATACTTGAAGAAGGTCAGACACCTAACCGCATGATGCTTGCAAAATTCAACAGCGCAAAAACAGACGAACCATAGGATGATATGAGGTGATTTTATGAGCAAAATCAAAACGATAACAGCAACTACCACAGAGCAGACAATAACGTTCGATGCAACTTATCAATTTGTGTGGTTTCGGAGTTTAGGTGATGGTGATGTGCTCGTCAGTGACCACAGCGGAATTGTTGCAGGAACGGATGATGTGGCACTCGTTAAAGGTGGTGACAGTACACGCATAACTGTACCCTATAACAAGACTGTCTATGTCAAGGCAGTGAGTGACAGTGTAGATATGGAGATACACGCACAAAACTTCTCCGATGCGCCTTTTGAGGGTGGCTCAGGCGGTGGCGGTGGAAGCATCACGATAGACCCGACACCGACACAGGGTAGCAGTAATGCAGTTTCAAGCGGTGGTGTGTATACGGCTTTGCAGGGTGTATCACCTATCAACTACTCCACAACGGAGCAGAATACGGGTAGGAAGTGGATAGACGGTAAGTCTATTTATCAGAAAACGTTTGTTCCTACTGCTCCCGCTACATACTGGGAAGGTACAAATAACTCAGTTGATGTTTCAGGATTAAATATAGATACTTTAATAAACATCGAAGCACAGGCGCAGAACAAAACCAACAGCAACTATTATCCATTGCCTATGATAAGCACACCGTTAAACACAATCGTTATGACCCCGACCCAATCAGATATGCTGATATATCTTGGCGATAACAACATTCCGACAAGGGTGTTTAGCTTTACTATATGGTATACTAAAACTACCAACACAGCGGAATAAGCTATGAACACAGAAATCATAATTGCTATTATATGTGCTGTCTTTGCATCAAGCGGTTTGTGGGGTTTGTTACAATACCTCATAAACCGAAAAGACACAACAGCAGAGAAGTTAGATAGGCTTATGGCTCTTGTACAGGAAGTATCAGACCGTGTAGATACGTCCTCGGCAACAAATGCAAGAACGAGAATACTCAGGTTCGATGACGAATTAATAAACGGCATACATCACTCAAAAGAGTATTTTCAGCAAACGCTTTCTGAAATAGATACCTATGAGCTCTATTGCGAAAAACACCCGAACTACAAAAATTCGGCTTGTACATTGGCGATTGAGCATATCAAAGATGTATACACGAAATTACTTGATGAGAGGGCTTTTATAAGATGAGTGTTATCATATTGATTATTATAGCAAGTCTAATGTTTATATTATGGTTCTGCGGTATACTATATATTTACTTTGACTTGTTCGGATGGTTTTATCATGATATTTTAGAATGGCACAAGCCTGATAATTCTTTATATTTAGGTGGTATCAACCTAAAATCTAAATGCAAGTATTGTAATAAAGAGATTATACAGGATTCACAAGGCAATTGGTTTGCAATAAGCGGGTGATATCTGATGATAGCTTGGAAAGATAAGCACGCATTTACAGAGTTTATAAGCGAAAAATACCGAACAAGAAAAGATGAAAACAATATTTTCCCTGTTGGTATATCTGATGCGGAATTTAGAGAGTTTATCATTGATTATCTTTTAGGTCGTGATTGGTATGTTGTTGACCCATTGAGTACACCACAAACTAACGAAATTGCTTTGAACGAAATACTCAAAAAGTATTCCAAAGAGTACAGAAAAGAGGTAAAGAGATATGAGAACATGGAAAGATAAGCTAACATCACGCAAATTATGGCTTGCAGTTGCGGCGTTCGTGACTATGCTTATCGTGTATTGCACAGGAGATGCGGAAAAGGCTGAAAGAGTATCGGCATTGATAATGGCGGGGGCTACTGTGATCGGCTACATAGTCAGTGAGGGCTTGACGGATGCGGCGCATACTGAGGATAAGCAGGATTTTGCGGGCGACATTAATGTCGGCGGCAAATCAGAATAACCATTTTGCCAACGTCGACAATATGGTAAGGACATATATGTCATTACCAAAGGGGTGATACAATGGCTTTTTTAATTCCCGATAACGTGATAGACCTCGGCGGGGGGCTACTGATAAAACAGTATTTTATCACAGAACACAATCCAAATAAAATATCACTGCCTACAAAGCGCACTCTGCCACTGTTAGGCGTAACTTGCCATAACACTAACGATATAAACGAAGCACGACAGACAACCGATCCCGAACAGTATGTGAGAGCGACTATCAATGGAAACATGGGAACAGTCCGTGTGCATTTCTATGTTGATGACGACGAGATATGGCAGATGTTACCGCTCGACTGGCAGTCATGGCACGCAGGGCAGGCGGGAAAAGCCGACAGGAACGGTTCACAGGCGGGTAATGCTCAGACTATCAGCATAGAATGTATTATGGACGGCAAAGGCACAGACAAGGATAAAAAGGCAGAAGATAACTGTGCTCGGCTTATCGCTTATCTGATGAAACAATTCGGTTTGACGGTTGAAAAAGACCTGTATACTCACAACTATTGGTGCAACGTTCGTAATGGCAGGAACGGGACTTTGGATGCGTTAAACAAGCTGAATGACGGGTACAAGAACTGTCCTGTATTTATAAGACCGCATTGGGACGATTTCAAGGCATTAGTGAATAAGTATCTGAAAGCTGATGAAAAGCCTGCTGATACTGATAAAAACTATCTTTATAACATTGTGGTCGGTGTGTATGCCAATAAAAAGAATGCGGATGAAGCATTGAAATATGTCAAAAAGGACTATCCGACAGCGTTTATTAAAAAGACGGTCAAAAACTCTTGACAACCACAGAAAAATAATATATAATACTTATATCTTGTTTTTACTTCCGTAAATGCAAGTAAAGTGTGTGTGAAGAAAAGGCAGTCGATCACTCGGCTGCCTTTTCGTATCTCATGTATTCGTCAAGTTTATCAATCTGCCTGCGCTTGTACTGCTTGTCTAAGTGAGTATATATTTCAAGAGTGGTGCTTATATCGGCATGGCCTGCCTGTTCCTTTGCGGTGAGCACATCCACACCTGACTTATACAAAAGCGTTATATAAGTATGTCTCAGCCAGTGAGCGGTTATGCGGGGGATGACAAAAGGTATCTTTTGCGGTGCAAACTTACTTTTCGGGGGCTTGTATCCGGGCGGGAAGCCTCCGTATTTCAGGTTGAGATCACAAAGATAACTGTCCCATGCCCGTTTCCATGATGTTTCGGACATCATATCTCCCTTTGTATTCGGGCATACAAAGAGACTCTTTTTCTCCACACCTGTCAGATAATCGACCAATATATCGGGAATGTCGATAACGCGGGCGGCATTTGAGGTCTTTCCTCCTGCCTTTACTGCGATACCGCCGCTATTCTGATAAGCGGTCTGCCTTACGGTGATTGTCTTTTGAAGCAGATCAACGTTCTGCCACTGCAAGGCTATCAACTCCCCTTTGCGAAGCCCTGCGAAAATCATTATCATAGCGGCGGTCTGCATCCGATGAGGTGTTTCGATTATCCATTTCATTTCCTTATCTGTAAGAGCACGCCTGCCGTCATGCGGTGCTGTATCCTTCGGGAGATCAACAGCAGGGAGCGGGTTGAAATCCGTCACTCTATTACTGATTGCAAGGTCAAATACCTGTTTTGCGGCGCATTTGCAGGCGTTGAGAGTTGTCACCGCTATGCCCTCCCGGAACAGCCTGAAAAATAGCTGCTGAAAGTCAATAGGACGGAGCTTGTCAAGACTGTATGGCGCAAGAGAGGACATCATCTGAATGTTGCTTCTGTATGCAGTATACCGTTTATATGAAACGCTGTACTGCTTTATTGAAAGCCATTGTTCAGCCCATTCACCGAAGCTGTCAAGATCGGGCATAATATCAATGCCCTTATTCAATGCGGCTTTTGCTGCTATCAGCTTATCGTCAAGCTCCTTGCGGGAGCGGGCGTATATATACTTATACTTACCGTCACCGAGATATATCTTGCTCTGGTAGCGGCCATCACTGCGCTTTTCGTTATCGGTCATAAAAAAGCACCTCCCGTATGTGGGGTGCGGGAGGTGCTTTATCCCTTTTAAATGAGGGAGAAAGAGAAGATGATTATAGTATAGCACCTTTCCGCACGTTTGTCAAGGGGAGCACAAATCAGGGGAAAGATGCTATGTGGAGGATAACAGCAGTGAAACTGTTATTACCCTTTATTATAGCACATTTACGGTGATTTGTCAATCCCGAAATTCAGACAGGTACTTGACAAATGGGTATGTATGGTATATAATATATATGATATGGTTACCCACAAAGCCTGTCTGAAATGATAACACAACACAAAAGCTCGCCTGTTCCCGCAGGCGGGTTTTTGTCTTATAATACAGATGTAAAGCCGACAGCAACACCGAGTAAGTGAATGTCCTCTAATTCCTCCCCTTTGAATATCATAGGTCTGTACTGATCGTTTTCGGGAACGAGTTTGACTGTTTGTTTTTCCTCATTATAGAACCAGCGTTTAAGTGTATACTCATAATCATCACCGATTCCCACAGCAACGATCCTGCCGTTTAACATCTCGTCAAAAGCATCGAAATACTTTATAAAAACTATATCTCCGTCATTTATCCCGGCATTTATCATGCTGTCACCTTTGCAGTAAAGAGCAATATCAGCATCATAGGGGATAAGCGTTTCAATACATTCCTCTTGGTTTATAGGCTTACCACAGGCAATATCACCGACAAGACAGCCTTTTTTAAACTCTTTGTGGAGCGGGACGGTGTTTGAGGGCATGGGCGGGTTGTCATCATCATAACCTAAAAGATATACAGGCGAAACATGAAGAACTTCTGCAAACTTTTCTATTTTCTTACGGGGGATAGACCGATAACCGCGTTCATACTTGCTTATGGTGAACTTACCATTTTCACCTACTAATTCACTAAACTGTTCTTGTGTCAAGCCTGCATCTCGCCTTGCTTGTCTTAAACGTTGCCCGATTAGGCTCCTTAATTTCTGCATATCGAATTTTTCAAGTTCTTTCATTGATTTCACCTCCAATCTAAGTTATATTCTATCATAAAAAAATCCAGTTGTCAATTTATGTTGTCATATTCGGCAATATGCACAAAAAATAAATTTATTTTTGAACAATATTTTTGTTGACAAATTAAGCAACATTTGTTATACTGTATTTACGGTTGCACAAAACGGTCACTTGTTAAAAGGGGGTGTAATTTTGGATTTAGCAAAGGTCAAATCCTACATTCAAAGCAAGGATATAGCTGTGCCTGAGTTGGCAAAAGCCCTGAATATAAGCAGACAAAGCCTGTATTTAAAACTCAGCGGGGAACGTTCATTCAGAGCCGAGGAACTTTTAGGCATGGCAATTGCTATGAAGATGAAGAAAAAAGAAATCCTCGATATTTTTTTTAATATGTAGGTGACACAAAGAGGTCACTAAATAGAGGTTGAAGTGAGGGGTAAATGAAAGAGCCAAAGAAAGATAAGATAAAACGAATATTGCTTTATATCATTTTCTTTGCGTTAGGATGGCTTGTAGAAAGTCTGCTAAAGTTTTGGTTAGAACACCTGATATAAAAGCAATCAAAATCTTTGCAATCTCAGATTTAGTCAATGCTTTCTTTTCACTATGAGCATTATGCAGATACTTTCTGCCCTTTTCGGTGAGTTCAAAATTATCCTTTAGTGAAGTATAGATGGATACAGAATTACTTCCATGCTTGCATTTCACATAAAGGTATGGATCACTAATCATTTCATTAGCTATTTCAACTGCATTGATATCTTTGAAATGCACATCAAGCTCATGGGCGGAAACAGGGGAATGCTCATCAATGAAAGTGAGAACAGATAATTGATCGAGATTTAAACTTTTCATAATTACCTCCGTATAAACAAGTGTGAGATATTATTAGTATATCACACGGGAGCGGATATGTAAAGAGGGAGAAAGAGAATGAGAACCAAAACAAAGAAGGAGCCAATCTATTTAACATCATGGGCGGATGTGCCTGTCGTGGTCGATTGTGGGTATATCGCCCGGATATTTGCCATAAGCAAGGAGACGGCAAGAAAGCTGTGTGTGAGTGGGGATTTACCAGCTTTCAAGATCCTTGACAGATGGTATGTCAATAAGAAGGATATAATGATTTTCTGTGGGGAGCGGGTGAGTGAATGAGTGAAGAAGTGGTAAGACCTGCCAAAAAACAGAAGATCGAGATATACAACGATAATTTTCAGAACTACAAAAAGTACGGCATACCAAAAGCACAGCTTGTAATAGCTGATATCCCGTATAATCTCGGTACTAACTTCTATGCCTCAAATCCCGTATGGTATAACGGCGGTGACAATAAAAACGGTGAGAGCAAATTTGCAAAGAAAGCTGCTTTTAATACCGACTTTAATTTCAATATCGCTGAGTATTTTCACTTCTGCCACAAGCTCCTGAAACCTGAGCCGAAATCGGGGGGGGAGCGAGGGCGCAGCAGTGATGCAGGTGCAATGATAATATTCTGTGCTTTTGAGCAGTATCATATGTTGCTTGAATACGGCATAAAGCATGGCTTTAATCACGGATATCCTATATTCTTTATAAAGCCTTCCTCGCCACAGGTTCTTAAAGTCAATATGAAAATAGTCGGTGCGACTGAATGTGCGATAGTTTTATATCGTGATAAGTTACCTAAATTCAGAAATGACGGTAATATGATAATGGACTGGTTCTATTATCAAAGGGACGGTAAAGAAATACCAAAGATACATCCCACACAAAAGCCTGTGAGAGTCCTTAAACGGCTGATAGAGATATTCACAGATCCAGGGGATGTGGTGATTGATCCCTGCTGTGGGAGCGGGACAACACTGAGGGCGGCGAAAGAGTTAGGCAGAAGTGCATACGGGTTTGAAATAGATAAAAAGTTTTATCAGCAAGCAAGAGATTTAATGCTTACAGAACAGGGAACAGATCAGATGTGTTTGTTCGGATAGAGGATAAGATGATTATATATAAGTTATGGGACATTACAAGTAGTGAAAAGAAACTACTGCTTGAAACCATAGACAAGCGGGAACTTGACGGGCTGCTGTCGCAAATGAGAGCGACAATGCTCGACACCGAAAAGCTGATAATGCTTGAACAAAAGACATTATCACAGACCGAGGAATACTTTGACTAAGCCCGTGTATACGGGCGCACGCAGTGAATGGCAAACAGGACTTATCCTTTCCTCCTGTCGGCGGTTCGATCCCGTCACACTGCACCAGTCTGTTTGGCATTACAGACACCTCCGAATATAGTATGACAAGTCGGAAAGACGGCTGACGGCTCGGACAGACGAGTGCCATAATCAAACTCCTTTTGTAGCGGGTGCCGTGAGAGCGGCACTCACTATGCAGAGAACAGTGGACAGCGAACGTGGCTGATGTGGGTGCAACTCCCGCACTCTGCACCGAGGCTGTTATATCATCAAAACACTGCGCAGCGGATATAACGAATTGAGGGCGTTAGCATCCCCTCGGCAAAGCGGATGGAATTAAAAGACACTTGACGGCTGGACAGACAGCACTTCGTGTACTGACAAATGGGAAAGACCATTGACAGCCCGGAGAGACGGGCATATATAAACACACAGAGATAGAAGTAAACAACAAGATAACGAGGGTGGAATTATGAAACAGATTGAGGGGCGGCGTAAAAAAGGCCGCCTGCCGATAGCAATTTTTCTTGTCGGCATTTTAATTGGCAGTTGTGCATTGATGGACAGTAACCATGAGACAACAGAGGAAACACAATCAGCGGCAGAACCGATGAATTATGTGCGTGTACCTGAGTACCACACTGCACAGCTCACAGAATATGAGGTCCCGAGAGGGGACACGGCGTTTAAGTCGTATATGTCCTATAAGGCGATAACGAACACACGGTCGGCACAGTACAAGTTACAGGCTGACTGCTGGACGGATGATAACGGTTTAAGACGGTATGATGACAAATACGTTGTGGCGTTAGGCACTTATTATGCTGACAGTATAGGTGATGAGTTTAAAATCACGTTGGACACAGGCAAGACTTTCAGATGTGTAGTCGGGGACTTTAAGGCTGACCGACACACTGACAGCAAGAACCAATACACACCGATGGAAGGCAGAAAGTGTGTTGTGGAATTTGTAGTCGATACTCCGTCATTAGACAGAACGGCTCGTAAAATGGGGGATATCTCATATATAAGCGGTTTTGACGGGGATGTTGAGAAAATTGAGAGAATAGAATAAATGATCGATGATACAGCCAATATCCCGTATGCTGGGTATAATGAGTGGGTAATGAAAGTACAGCATACGGGAAACGGGTTTGACGAGGTGGGGCAGGATGGAGAAGATGAATTTAGACATTTTCCGGGAACGGTTCGAGGAAATGGTGAGCTGGAGCGACTGCGAAAATATAGACGAGTTTTGCAAGAAGTACAATTACAGCAGCGCAAGAGTATCAAATCTGTTCTATAAGGGAATGGTAGTTCTCGACTTCCTTTACACTATTGCAAAGGACAACGAGATAGAATTGTCATGGCTTTTGGGGGTGACGGATGTATGAATAAGCTCAGAGCGGAAAAGGTCACCAAAGGCCATGAACAAATGACGGTTTTCTTTGACGGATCATCTTGTTTTTTCAAGATGGTGGATATCAACCGCATATTTGACGGGCATTTTGAACGTTATACAAATGCGTTCTTTATGCTTGAACAGAGGGAAGTACGCAACTGTACAAACCTTAACAAGATCACCGTCATATCCGAAACTGATTTGCTGGAGACGGCAGACGAATTATACAAGGATGTTCTGGACGGGGATAAGCGGAACTACAAGAATATTATAAGGCGCATAAGACGGCTGACAGAATATGTCACCTATGCGCAGAAAGTGTTGAAAAACAACAAGACAAGAAAGCAGCAGTTTACGGACAGGAAGATATGCGCAAAGTGCAGATTTTCGTACTTTGAGAATGACGGAAAACACATAAAATTCAAGTGGTGTAATTACTGCGAATACACAGGAAATAAACGGCCACACAACGGCTGTGAGTGTTATGGATTTGAGGCGAAGTGAGTATGTATGTGGATATTGAATATGCCCTGAAAGTCGGCAAATGGCTCATAGATACTGCACTGCCTGATGATAATGTTGTAAACCGCGACAACCTGCGGAATGCCTTTTACAAGGCATTTGAGAACAGATTAAGGATTCAGGCGGTCACGGATGAACAGACACAGAAAGGAGGTAGTGATGCGGCGATGGGTAGTGTACTTTAAGAAGTACGACACAAATTTCATTCCTTATAAGTGGAATGAGGGGTTTAATGCTGATACGAAGGAAGATGCTATACAGATGTGCAAGGATAAATACGGCGATAACCTTTACTGTATAGAAGATTGCATACCTGCGTATCAGGTGAATGTACCACTATACCATGTCAAATATGGTAAGTAAGAAAGAGAGGATAACAGATGGGTGTGCCAGTTCTTTTAATCGGTAAGTCGGGTACAGGCAAGTCAACAGCTATGCGTAACTGTGTGAATGAGCCTGAGAAGTGGGGACTTATCAAAGCGGTGAACAAGCCATTGCCATTCAAGGGTAATATCCCCTGCATTTGCAGTGATGATTATGCAAAGATAGAGGCTATGCTCAAAAAGAGCAAAGCAAAGTCTATGGTGATCGATGATGCGGGCTATCTCATAACCAATTACTTTATGAGAAACCACAGCACAAAGGGAGCGGGTAATGCTATTTACAGCTTTTACAATAACATTGCTGACTGCTTCTGGGGGCTGATAACATTCATTATAGACCAGCTCCCGGCAGACAAGATCGTGTATATCATAATGCACGAAGATACTGACGATTTTGGTAACATCAAGCCTAAGACCATAGGCAAGCTGCTTGACGAAAAAGTCTGCATCGAGGGTATGTTTACTATCGTTTTGCGGTGCGTTATGGATAACGGAGAGCACTGTTTTGTAACACAATGCAGGGACGGGGCAGTGAGCAAGTCACCGATAGGGATGTTTGAAACTGAGACTATCGATAATGATTTAACTTTAGTTGATAAAGCCATTAGAGGCTATTATGAGATATAAGGAGAGATAACAATGCAGAAACCGAGTGATTGGGATAATGTATCATCTTTTGGAGAGTTCAAGCAGTTGCCGAAGGGTGCGTATATCTGTAAGGTATGCAAGGTAGAGGAAACCGAAAGCAAGGGCGGATATCCTATGCTAAGGATCTATCTTGACATTGCCGAAGGTGAGTACAAGGACTTCTACGCACAGGCATACAGAGCCGACAAGAGGGATGATAAGAAGTGGGGCTGCATCTATTACCAGCTTACACAGGACACACAGAACCACAGTCAGACTAACAGAGGGCTTAAAACCTTTGTAACATCGGTCGAGGAAAGCAACAACGGATTCAAGGTAGTGTGGGGAGATGCTTTTGCCGACTGTTTCAAAAACAAGAAGGTCGGTGTAGTTTTCCGCAGAGAGCAGTTCCAGACAATGGACGGTAAGCTGATGTGGAGCGTAAAGCCCTTTAATTTCCGCAGTGTGGATGCCGTATACAAGGGAATAGAGCCTCCAGAGGATAAGGCGGTGAGCGGTTATACATCTGCACCTGCACAGGCAAGCACACAGCAGAGCACACAGGGAACACTTGCTGATATAGGGGACTTTGAAGAAGTGATAAGCAATGAGGCAGAACTGCCGTTCTGATGGTGTTGATATGATCGTATGTTGTGACAGATGCGGTAAAGCCATAGGAGATCCTGTTGAGGATGAAGATTTCAACCGAAAACATAATATAAGCGTTATGCCTGATATATCATCAGGCATATACGCAAGTTATGAACAGGCTTTACTTTGTGATGAATGCTATGAATATCGTGAAAAGATGTTCAAAGCTCCTTATGATGAATTAAGGAAGAAAGAGGCAGAATGGTTAAACATAAACGGTCTTAAATTTGGTTTGCCGTTCTGATGATCGTGGAGGATAACAGATGGACAATAAAACTATTCCGCCTATTGAAACGGTTTATAATGGCTATCGTTTCAGAAGTCGATTAGAGGCTCGATGGGCGGTATTCTTTGATGCTTTAGGTGTGAAATACGAATATGAACCAGAAGGATATGTAACATCAACAAAAGAAGCCTATCTCCCTGATTTTTATTTACCACAGTTTAATTGTTTTGCAGAAGTAAAAGGTAAAAACAGTCACATGATGCAGGATTTCCGCAAAATTGCTGACGCGGTTCGTGATACCAAAATATCAACAATATTACTGAGTAACATCCCTTTTGATGAATATTCTGCTGGTTTATATTTGTTTCCATATATAGCATATTTAGACAAACGCGACTATGATAATAAAGTTATAATCAGTATGGTGTTTTTTGTAGGAATAACTGATGGTTCAATTAACGATACAATTTCTTATCCTGATCCATGGTTACATGATTTTGGATTTAACCTTACTAATCATATTAATGCTGTACAAAATAGAATAGATGATCTTACACGAATAGACACAATGCGGGGTACAGCTCCATGTTCTCAGTTTAACGATGATTTTGTATATGAAATGATACAAGCTATTCCTTCATTCAAAACAAAAGAAAGCAGCGATTATGATTATATCAGCTATTTGCAAGAAGTGTTTGATGCAGAATTGCCAAATGTTCAAAAAGCTCTTGCATTTGCGCGTCAGGCAAGATTTGAACACGGTGAGAAACCACAAACGCAGAAATTACCGCAGTCGAAACATTTTTCACCACTTCAAGAAAAGCCATTAGAACGAATGAGCAAACAGGAAATTGATTCGCTAAAACAAGCAATGATGGAAAATGCTCTTTGTAAAGGTTATAAAGTGGATGGATTTGAAAGCGTACTCAGAGTATGTGATAATTCACCTGAAAAAACAGGGCATTATTTAATAATTGTAGTCTATAAGTGAGGATAAGCGGATATGGATATTAAGACGATGGACAGGCTGACAAACTGCTTGGTAAAGTATAACCACAGGAACGATGAACCGATCTATGCTACACTGTACGGGATTCTCAGTCATAAGCCGAACGGTAAGAAAACCATATCCGCTGTTCTTATCGATAAGTCAGGCTCAACATACTGGGCTGATCCGCGTGATATAGAGGAAATAGAAGATGTGGTATAACAACGGCAGCAAGTACAAGGCAAAGAAAGTCAAGTGTGACGGGCATACTTTTGACAGTCAGAAGGAATATAACCGCTACTGCGAACTGAAATTCCTTGAAAAGCAAGGTGTAATAAAAGACTTGAAATGTCAGGTAAAGTATGTTTTAATACCGACACAAAGAGATAAAAGCGGTAAACTGCTTGAAAGAGAAAAATCTTATTATGCCGATTTTTGCTATTATCTCAAAGGTGAGCTTGTTGTTGAGGATGTCAAGGGATTCAAGACAGAGGCATATAAACTTAAACGGGCGTTGATGCTATGGATCCACGGCATAAAGATTCTGGAAACGTGAGGGATAGGGAATGGCAAAAAGTAAATTTAGACAGCTTAAAGCGTTCGGGTTATATACAAAAACGCTTGTTATGCTATCGGGATTACCCGATGAAACTATTGTAGATGTTATAAGAAACGTGACAGATTATTATTTGGGAAAGCCTCGTCCTGATGAAAATGACATTGAAAACACTGCGGCTTTATTAATTATTGACGAAATTTGTGATTCAATAGATGAGGCGGAGACGAAAAGGAAGAAAAAATCCAATGCAGGCAAAGCAGGTGCAGCATCCCGTTATAACAACACGATAACAGACGAGGTAACAGAAGAACAACAAAACATTAACACTGTTATAGCAAAAGATAGCGTTTGCTATAACAACGATGTAGCAAACGACTCGTTTTGTACTAACTATAATAAAAACAAGAATAAAAACAAGAATAAAAATAAAAACAAGACCGAGACCGAGACCGAGACGAACACCGAGACCGAGACAGAAACACACATTGTCCCCGCAAGCGGGGACGGTACACAAAAGGCAAGCGGTTCACACGCAGCAGAATGCGAAGAAATCATCAGCTATCTTAACGATAAAACAAACAAGCATTATTCTTGTAAAACCGAAGCTACTCGTAAACACATCAGAGCAAGACTTGATGAAGGATATACAGTCGATGATTTTAAACACGCGATAGATACTAAAACCGCTCAATGGTTAGGCACAAAATGGGAGAAGTATTTAAGACCGTCAACGTTGTTTAATTCAGAGAAGTTTGAGGGATATGCAAACGAAAACCCGGTTGTTGTGGAAAACATAGGCAAAACAACACAGGACTGTCAACGTATTGCAGGCTGGCTTGAAAGGAGACATTCACAATGACCGATACTGAGTTCTCTAAACTCGCAATGCTTATCAAGTCTTTATTCCCGAAAGAAAAAGATATGTTTAACGATGACAGCACGATGGAGGCATGGTTCTTAATACTCCAGAGCCTTGATTTCAGTGATGCGGTAAAGGCTGTACAAGTCCATGCTAAAACAAACAAGTTTGCTCCTTCCATTGCTGAAATCTTTGAGCTATGCGAACAGGAAAATCAGGTGAGTTGGCAGGAATTGTACGAAGATGCGATAAGAACAATAGCACGTTATGGCATTTGGAATGAGGAAAAAGGCATGAATGCACTCGATGATATCTCCCGTAAGATAGTCAAGCGCATAGGTTACAAGCGGATATGCAACTCACAGGAACACGATCCGTATATCCGCAAAGAGTTCAAAGAGGCATTCGAGGATGTAAAGCAGATAAAACGTCTTGAAATCACAGGGGATGATCTTAAATGCCTGACATGAGCGGATTTGTTGAACTGTCTCCCGAAAAATTCAGACTTCTGACTGATAACGAAAAAGCAAGATATCTGTTGAAATTGCCTGAAAAAGTCCCGTCAAACGGCAGTAAGGATTTATGGAACAAATGCCGTGAGGTAGCAATACAGCGTTATCTTATACGGAACACTGCCTCGTTTTGGGAGGACCTGAAAGAAAAAGCCGAACGTGAACTGGCAGAGAAAGCAGCACAAATGCCGACTGAGGCGGAATTGAACGATATGTCAAGATATACCGAAGGCGGGCGGTTCGATGCGCTGAAATTCTGCACAGACAGGCGGCAGCTTAAAACAACATGGGAAGGCCATATACTGTCTGCCGAAGATGTTGAGACAGCAAGACAGGAGCTTGCAAAAGGCACATCGAGGGCAGCGGTGCATGATATAATCAAAAAGCGACAGCAAGAGAGACAGAAAGCACAGACACAAAAGCAGGCAGACTTCATAAACCGACAGCGAGGGGATCAGCCTTATTGTCCGTTGTGCATGAACAGGGGATTTTTTGCGGTGGTTGAGAACGATGTGTTTATCGCTCAGAGACCTTGCAAATGCACACTGGCGAGAGAAAAGGCAATTGACGAAAAGAAAAAAGCCGAACAGGAAAACAAAAACAAGAAACGTGGAGGAAAACAACATGAAACTGTTTGAGAAAACTTACAAGATCACATTTACCGATGAACTTCTGGGGACGATGCCCGGTGACAGAGAGATTTTCAAGAACTTTGTCGCAGGTAAGGCGGAGACCATGAACGAAGAAGCAGAGGCTATTCCGATCGATGTTGAGGATGAGCTGGAAAAGGGGACAACGGTATTCCCGAGGACTGCCGAAGGCAAGCCGTTCATTTACGACTATCAGATCAGGGGATTTTTCAAAGAGGCTTGCAAGTTTTTGAAGAAGGTCGCTGACACCAAATCCAGCAAGGAGAAAGCCTACAAACAGAAAATTGACGGCATGATCTTTGTGAAGGACAGGCAGAACGTGATCGATGTGAGCGGGGATATTGGGATATGCGAAAGACCGCTCAGAGCATCCACACCACAAGGGGACAGAGTGGCACTGAGCAGGTCGGAGAGTATTCCCGAAGGCAGCTCAGTCACATTCACGGTTCAGGTATTTGCTGAAAGCGACTTCAAACTTATCGAGGAATGGTTAGAATACGGTGAATATCACGGTACTGGACAGTGGCGAAACGCAGGTAAAGGCCGCTATTTGTTTGATATCCTTGACGATGACGGCAACGTGATAGGCGGTAATAACGCATAGGCAAAGTACGGTTACGCTCAGTTTTATGGTGGCATAGCATTGCGGAGTTGTATTTTGGCATGGTTTGGCGGAGTCATGTTTTGGTGAGGCAAAGTCCAGTTATGTCATGGCATCGCGAAGCGGGGTTGCGTTTTGTGGCGGCAGGGTGGGGTCGGGCGGCACAGAGCAAAGGCAAGGCGGGGGAATGCTGAGTTATGCACCAAACCAAAAGCTTTTTTATCGCTACATAAGGCAAATAACGCCTTATGTGGCGGATGATTTGAAAGAAATCAAGGGGACGAGAGATGAATGCAAAGATAAACCGGGAGCAAACCGCTTGGAAAGACCTTCCAAATCGGATAAAAGAGGCGGTTGCAAGGTATATATTTAAATCGGCTATAAAGTCGAACGTGGCAGTTTTGCTTTTTCGTTGTGAAAAGAAAGGCTGGCACAAGGATAAAATGCGGGATCTGTTCTTTGATCTGGTGTGCCTGTATCAGATGGAGTTTTTCGGGCAGCGTATATCAGACATAGACCTGATAGAACGTTATGAGAAGATGTTGGATATCGATTTTGACACACTGGCGGATGCTGTGGAGGTGAAAGTATGAAATTGACAAGAGAAGAACTTGAAACCGTTATCAAATTCAACGAAACGTCTGACTGTAAGGCGGATATTGAGACACCTAACGGGCATATGATAAGCATGATCGAGAAGGCAAGGGCTGAATATCCCGATGAGGTTGTCTATCTCGGCAGGACGGAAGAGGGGTTTGAGCGGTATCATATCCCACAAAAATGGGTTAGGATACGCGCCCCGAAAAAGATTTCCGAAGAGCGCAGGGAGCAGTTGAGAGAGTTGAGCAGAAATCACGGGTTTGGTGCAAAATCGTGATATGCGTTTTTAGCGTTCAGGCACATCACAAATTGATGTGTCTGAACACACATCTCCGAGGGTAGTATCTTATACTACCGAGGGGCGGAAGTGTGCCGAGAGCATCAGTGTATTGATGGAGAATGAACCAATTTTTTGAA
>Ga0310690_10001269_pt1 | contig 45759 bp, 38 predicted proteins | sample AusTroGonzalo_MG_2_FD_207661 | JGI IMG/M metagenome (GOLD analysis project Ga0310690, IMG submission 207661) | Bovine rumen microbial communities from tropical cattle in Woodstock, Queensland, Australia - Gonzalo_04 (v2) (version 2) | ecosystem: Host-associated > Mammals > Digestive system >... | reverse complement strand
CGTCCCAATGCCGCAGTGGACATTGTGGAACAAATTGTCAAGATTATGTCAAAGCAATAGGATTGGTTTCAATAATATGTGTATTTTTGCCTTTTCTTAATTCAACGATAAACTATTTTATAAATCAATGGATAACAGATTATTAGATAACAAACTGAACTATCTGGTGGCCGACATGGGTCAGGCTGCATGGGGTAGAAAAGAAATTGAAGTATCGGAACACGAGATGCCCGGCCTGATGTCGCTGCGCAAGAAATATGGCGACACCAAACCGCTGAAAGGTGCCAAAATCATGGGCTCGCTCCACATGACCATCCAAACGGCCTGCCTTATTGAGACCTTGGTGGAATTGGGCGCCCAGGTGCGTTGGTGCAGCTGCAATATTTTCTCAACTCAGGATCACGCCGCTGCCGCCATTGCTGAGACGGGTACCGCCGTCTTTGCCTGGAAAGGTGAGTCGTTGGAGGATTACTGGTGGTGTACCAAACGCGCCATCACCTTCCCCGATGGCACAGGCCCCGATTTGATTGTGGACGACGGTGGTGACGCCACCCTGTTGATTCACAAGGGCTATGCCTGCGAGAACGACCCCAAACTGCTTGACGTACCTACTGCTAGCGCTGAAGAGACAGCTCTGATGAGTGTCATCAAAGCCACCTATAAGGAGAATCCTACTTTCTGGCATACGGTAGTAGCGGGTTGGAAGGGTGTCTCGGAAGAGACCACCACTGGTGTCCACCGTTTGTATCAGATGCACGAGCGCGGCGAACTGTTGGTGCCTGCCATCAACGTGAATGACTCGGTGACCAAGTCGAAGTTCGACAACCTGTATGGCTGCCGCGAGTCGTTGGCCGACGGCATCAAGCGCGCTACCGATGTGATGATTGCCGGTAAGGTGGTTGTGGTGTGTGGTTACGGTGAAGTGGGCAAGGGCTGCTCACATTCGATGAAGAGCTATGGTGCCCGCGTCCTGGTGACTGAAATTGACCCCATCTGCGCTCTGCAGGCCGCTATGGAAGGCTTTGAGGTGACCACGATGGAAGAGGCCGTCAAGGAAGGCAATATCTTTGTTACTACCACGGGTAACTGCGACGTCATCACGCTGGAGCACATCCTTCAAATGAAAGACCAGGCCATCGTGTGCAACATCGGACACTTCGACAACGAAATCCAGGTAGACCGTCTCGAAAAGACCGAGCATCTGAAAGAGAAAATCAACATCAAGCCGCAAGTCGACAAGTACGTCTTCGACGACGGACATTGCATCTTCCTGCTGGCCTCGGGCCGTTTGGTCAACTTGGGTTGCGCCACGGGTCACGCCAGCTTTGTGATGAGTAACTCGTTCACCAACCAGACGCTGGCTCAGATGGACCTCTGGGAGAAGCGTGGACAATACAAAGTGGGCGTGTACTGCCTGCCCAAGTATTTGGACGAGGAAGTCGCCCGTCTGCATCTGGAGAAGATTGGCGTGAAGCTGACCAAGCTCACGCAGAAGCAAGCCGACTATATCGGCGTTCCCGTTGAGGGGCCTTACAAGTCGGACATCTATCGCTATTGATGGTGCCGACATGAAAATCGCTGTCAACACACGCTTGTTGCTGAAAGGCAAGCTGGAAGGCATCGGGTGGGTGGCGTATGAGACCTTGCGTCGCATGGTGAAAGACCACCCTGAAGTGGAATTCTATTTCCTCTTCGACCGCCAGCCCGACCCGATGTTTATCTTTGGCGACAACGTGAAGCCTGTTGTCCTGTTTCCTCAAGCGAGGCATCCTTTCCTGTTCATCTGGTTTTTCGAGTTCTCGGTGAAGAAGGCATTGCAGCGCATCCAGCCTGATTTGTTCTTCTCGCCCGACGGATACTTGAGTCTTCGCTCCAAAGTGCCGCAGGTGGCACAGTTCCACGACCTTAACTTTGAGCATTTCCCGAAGGATATGCCCAAGATTCACTTGTGGCACTACAAAACCTTTTTCCCAAGGTTTGCCAGCAAGGCCAAGCGCATCGTGACGGTTTCGGAGTTCTCGAAGCAGGATATTGTGGATTGCTACCATATCGATCCGCAAAAGATAGATGTGGCCTATAACGGCGTGAACGAGATCTTTGTGCCGCTTTCGGATGAGGAACAGGACGCCATTCGTGCGAAATATACGGATGGGAATCCCTATTTCATGTTTGTTGGGTCGCTGCATCCCCGTAAGAACTTGGCCAGGTTGTTCACGGCTTTCGACTTGTTCAAGAGCCAGACGCCGTCCAATGTCAAGCTGTTGATTGTAGGGGAGAAGCGTTGGTGGTCCGAGCCTATCGAGAAAGCCTATAGCCAGATGCGTTTCAAGGACGAAGTCGTCTTTGCCGGACGCTTGAGTGCCGAGGATTTGCATTTGGTGACGGCAGCGGCATTGGCATCGGTATATGTGTCGTATTTCGAGGGCTTCGGCATACCGATTCTGGAAGCTTTCCGTTGTGATACTCCTGTCATCACCTCCAACGTGACCTCTATGCCCGAGGTGGCCGACGATGCGGCTTTCCTTGTGGACCCCTTCAGCGAGGCCTCGATTGCAGAAGGAATGACGGAGATGCTTGACGAGAACGTGCGCGAGGCGCTGATAGAAAAGGGTAGGGAGCGGGCCAAAGACTTCTCGTGGGATAAAGCCGCTGAAGCGATTTGGGATTGTTTAATGAAAGCAACGAAAAAAGAATAATATGGAAGAAATCATTATGTATCCTGGCGAAGCCAGACAGGAAGCCGTAAACTGGAAAGCAGTCCAAGGTCAACATATCACAGCTGTGAGACGCAATATATTGGTGCTCGGCTCAGGTGGCCGCGAACACGCTTTGGCGTGGAAGCTGGCCCAGAGCGAAGGAGCACATGTCTTCATCGCACCTGGTAATGCCGGAACGGCACAGGTGGGTGTCAACGTGGATGTCAAACCCTCTGATTTTGAAGCAGTAAAAGACTTCTGCCTCAAGCAGGAGATTAATCTCGTTGTTGTCGGTCCCGAGCAGCCCTTGGTGGACGGCATCGTGGATTACTTCAAGCAACAGGAGGCCTTGAAATCGGTGAGAATCATCGGTCCCGACAAACGCGGCGCCCAATTGGAAGGCAGCAAGGCCTTTGCCAAGGACTTTATGGAGAAACATGGTGTGCCGACCGCGAAATGTTTCAAGGTCAATAAAAACAACCTTGAGGAGGGATACAGGTTTCTCGAAAGCGTCAAAGCCCCTTACGTGCTGAAGGCCGACGGTCTGGCGGCAGGAAAAGGTGTTTTGATTCTCAACGACTTGCAGGAGGCTAAGGACGAACTGGGCAAGATGCTGGACGGCAAATTCGGTGCGGCATCGGCCACCGTGGTTATCGAGGAGTTCCTTAAAGGCATCGAGGTGTCGGTCTTTGTCTTGACGGATGGCGAGCATTATGTGCTGTTGCCTGAAGCCAAGGACTACAAGCGCATCGGTGACGGTGACACAGGTCTGAACACAGGCGGCATGGGTGCCGTTTCGCCTGTTCCTTTCTGCACTCCTGACTTCCTAGGCCGTGTTGAAGAACGCATCGTGAAGCCTACCTTGAAAGGACTCAAGGCAGAAGGCATCGACTATAAAGGCTTTATCTTCTTGGGACTGATGAACGACGAAGGCAACCCTTACGTCATCGAGTATAACGTCCGCATGGGCGACCCGGAGACTGAGGCTGTGATGACCCGCATCGAGGGCGACTTTGCCGACTTATTCTGGGCTTGTGCGGAAGGCCGTTTAAACGAGGTGCATTATGCCAAATGCAACAAGACCGCAGTCACGGTGATGATGGTCTCGGGCGGCTATCCGGAGGCTTACAAGAAAGGTATGACCATGAGCGGATTGGAAAACTTGAAGGACGTTGTGGCTTTCCATGCAGGTACCGCCTTGAATAATGGTCAGGTAGTGACCTCGGGAGGTCGCGTCATCGCGGTGACAGCTCACGGCGACAGCATAGAAGACGCCCGAAAGACCGCCTACCGTGAGGTGGAGAAAATCAGTTTTGAAGGGGCCAACTATCGTCACGATATCGGACTTGATTTGATGAGAATGAAATGATAAAGTTTTTCAGACAGAGTTATGCCATTCAGTATGTGGTGTTGGCCCTGCTGGCCATCGCTTTGTGGCTGCCGTCTTTCCGTCCAGGAGGGGGTGTCACGGGGATGGAGAGTGCGGTGACGCCCATCTACAACTTTGTCGCACGACTTCTCAGAGGCTCCATTGCCCAACATATCGTGGCCTTGGTGTTGCTTCTTGGTGAAGCTTTATTGTTCAACATCATCCTGACGGAAAACCAGGTTACTGGAAAGGTGGGGACTATGGGTGCCTTTGTCTTTATTGTGTTGATGAGTCTTACCCGCACCCAAATTGCCTTGTATCCCTTTGCCTTGTCGGTTCCCTTTATCTTGCTGGTATTGGGTAAGCTGTATGGCGTTTACCTTGCGCAGAAACCAGAGTTTGACCTGTTTAAAGCGGGAATCTACATCGCCTTTGCCTCCATGTGCTATTTCCCGTCCATCATCCTGGTTCTGTGGGCGATGATTGCGCTGAGTATAGCCAAAAAAGGCTCTCTGCGCCTGCTGTTGCTGCCGATTACAGGTTTTCTGTTTGTCTACTTCTTCTATTTCAGCTACGTTTTCCTGTTCGGCGACTTCTTGCCACTCATTCAAGGCTATGGCGACTGGTTTGACGAACTGTCGTTTACTGTTAGGGGTTTCAATTTACGAATCGTTATACTCTTTTCGTTCTTGACCCTGGTACCTGTTCTGATGTTTTTCGGGAGCGGAAGCTCTGGTTTCGACAAGACCATTGCGGTACGCACCAAGCTGACCATGAGCATTATAATGTGGATCTTCTCCTTCGTTCTGCTGTTCTTGGGAGGTAATGTGCTGTTTCATGGACTGATCTTCGTGGCCTTGACGGTAGTGATTGCCTACGTGTTGTCCTATTTAAGCAACACAGGCTGGGCCGATTTGTTTCTGGCTGTTTTCATGCTGTTGGTTTTTGCCAATCAATACTACTTCAACTGGCTGTAAATCATGGGACTGTTGCCTTGTTATAGCACATTGTTGGAGGCAGGATGCGATGAGGCCGGACGTGGATGTCTGGCGGGTCCTGTGGTAGCTGCCGCCGTCGTACTGAAACACGACTCGGACTATCCTGAACTCAACGACTCCAAACAGCTCACCGAAAAGAAAAGGATGCGGCTTCGCGAATTGGTGATGCGTGAGGCGCTATCGTATGGCATCGGGATAGTCACAGCCCAAGAGATTGATGAAATCAACATCCTGAATGCCTCGTTTCTGGCGATGCACCGAGCTTTGGACCAGTTGACCGTGCAACCCGAGTTGCTGCTCATCGACGGCAACCGCTTCAATCCCTACAAGAAAATCAAGCACGTCTGTGTTGTGGGGGGCGACGCCAAGTACCAGTCGATTGCGGCGGCGTCCATCCTTGCCAAGACCACCAGGGATTTGATGATGGAACAATACGGCGAGGAATATCCCGTTTACAACTGGAAGAAGAACAAGGGCTATCCGACCAAGGAACACAAACAAGCTATTGCGGATTATGGAACGACACCTCTTCACAGGATGACCTTCAACATGGCGATTCAGTTGAAGCTTGACTTTTAATAAGATGATTTAAAACAAAGGTTTTGAGGAAAATAAGGAAGTACATAGTATTGCTGCTCATTTTGTTGCCTTGGTCTGGACTGAGGGCACAGGATTCCTTGCCGGAGTTCAGCGACACCGCTATGGTTGACTTTCTTTATCAATATACCTGTTGCGACGAAAAGCATTTCGACAGTCTGACTATCTCGGGTGTGGGCCTACTGCTCGAAAAGGCGAAATCCGACATGAAAACCTACGAGTATGTCCTGAGCTTTTTGCTGAACGGCTATACCAATATGGGTAAGAGTCAAGTGGTTGATTATCTGCTGACTTATCCTAAGTTATTTGAAGGAGACATTTCAGTGGAAGAAGGCTTGCGGTTAGACTCTATCACCGAGCCTTACCAAAAGGTGAAAGTGGGTGCAAAAGCCCCCGATGTCGAAGGTGTGACCATTGACGGCAAGAACTATCACCTCTATGCGTCGGAAGCAAAGAAGATCCTGCTGGTCTTCTGGTCAACGGACTGTGAGTATTGCCACGAGTTCCTTACAGACATTCGCAAGCATCTGAACCTGAAATCTGAGTATGAACTGGTTACCTTTGCCTTGGCCGACCATCAGGACGAAGTGACTGAGGCAGTGAAGCACCTGCGCCTACGCGGGTATCATTTCTATGACCCCTTGCGATGGGAGAGCCAAGCGTTCTTGGATTATCACATCACCTCAACGCCCACGGTGTTCCTCTTGGATGCTGAAAAGACCATCGTCTGCAAGCCTTACGATTGGATTGAACTAAAACATTATATAAATACGGATAAATAATTAGTTACTATATTGTTATGAAATTGAAGATGCATTTATTATTGGCCTTCACGGCTCTGGTTTCCATTCCTGTTTTCGCTCAGGATGCCGAAAGCCGTTGGGTGGACTCGGTGTACAACAGCCTGACCCTGGAGCAGCGTGTGGCCCAACTCATCTGCATGAGAGCCAACCAGCCCGACCAACCCTACATCACCGATGTGGCGAAGTATATCAAGCAGTATAACATCGGAGGCGTGTGTTTCTTCCGTGCCGATGCCGAAGCACAGGTGAAGCAAACCAACGAATGGCAAGCCTTGGCGCAGACGCCTCTCATGGTTTCCATCGATGCGGAATGGGGCTTGGGAATGCGTGTGAATAATACCATCTCCTATCCCTACCAGATGACGCTGGGTGCCCTCAGCGACAACGAGCTGATTTACAACATGGGCCAACAGATTGCGGAGCAATGCCTGCGTATGGGCATCCACGTGAACTTTGCTCCCGTGGTGGACGTCAACTCCAATTCGGCCAATCCTATCATAGGTATGCGCAGTTTTGGTGAACGACCCGACAAAGTGGGTGAAAAAGGCGCGGCCTACGCCCAAGGGATGCAGAGCAAGGGATTAATCACCAGCATGAAGCATTTCCCTGGTCACGGCAACACGGCTACCGACTCGCACATGACCCTGCCTACCGTAACCCGCACAATGGATGAGGTGCGCGACATCGAATTGGCTCCCTTCCGCTATATGATTGAACATGGTGTGAACGGCGCAATGGTGGGGCATCTGTATTTCCCAGCCATCGAGAAGGTCAAGAACACCTCGTCGTCGCTTTCCTACGGGGTGGTCACCGAGCTGCTGAAAGAGAACATGGGCTTTGAGGGACTGATTTTCACCGATGGTCTCGATATGAAAGGTGTGGCCGAGAAGGTGCAGCAGGACAGCGTGCCTTATCTGGCCTTTATGGCGGGCAATGATGTGCTGATTCTGCCCACCAACGTGCCTTTTGCCATCAGCACCATCAAGGCGGAAGTGGAACGCAATCCCAAAGCCGCCAGCCAGTTGGAAGAAAGCTGCAAGAAGATCCTCCGTTACAAATACCGTTCGGGTCTGAACCATTACAGACCCGTTCCGACGGCCAATCTGATGAACGACCTGAAGAAGCAGGAATACAAAGACCTGAGGAAGCAACTCTACACCGAGGCGGTGACCATGTTGCGCAACGAGTCTGTGATTCCTTTGGATAAGAGCAAGAAGATTGCCGTTGTCACCATAGGAAACACCAAGAACGATGTGTACAACGGTTTGGCCGACAAGGGGCTGAATCTGCAATCCTTTGTAGTGACCAAAGAGAGTATGGCCTCCAAGTCGGCGGAATGGCTGAAAGCCTTGGAGCGCTTTGACCTGGTGGTGGTGAGCATTGAAAAGACCACGATGTTTGCTAGCAAGAACTACGGCATCAACGATGCCACCATCAACTTCTTCAACCGACTCGTCGCACAGAACGATGTCGTGCTGAATCTGCTCGCCTGTCCCTATGCCTTGGATCTGTTCCGCATCAACAACAGCGTCAAAGGCATTCTGGTAGGCTATCAGGACGAAGTGCCTGCCGTGAAAGCCATTGCCGACATCCTTGCCGGTGAAGCGACGGCACACGGCACCTTGCCAGTCTCAACCAACAAGTTCAGCTGCGGCGACGGCATTGTCGGTGAAGTGCCTGTGCGGACCGACCCTGTCCTTCCCTCCAAGGATGTGTCTCCCACAACGGCTCCTTCCCCAAGCGGTCAGATGTCCACTCAGCTGAAGGAGAAATATGCTTTCAAATTGGACTCGGTGGCGCGCTTGGGCATCAAGAACGGCAGCTATCCGGGATGTCAGATTGTGGTGATGAAAGACGGACAGATGGTGTACGACAAGTGCTTCGGCACCTTCACTTACGGTGGCGGCCATCAGGTGCAGCCCGACGATTTGTATGACATCGCCTCCTGTACAAAAATCTTCGCCTCGACGTTGGCCATCATGAAGCTGTATGACGACGGCCTGATTGACCTCAACAAGACCCTTGCCGACTTCTTCCCCTATCTGAAAGACAACCCGCACGGCAAGCTGAAGATTATTGAACTGATGACCCATCAGGCTGGATTGAAGGCCTGGGTTCCTTTCTACATCCCGACCATCGACGAGAACGGCCCGATGGATGCCTTCTATTCCAACCACATCGACGAAAGCCACTCTGTGCGTGTGGCCGAAAACCTGTTTCTCATCAACGACTACAGCGACCGCATCTTCGACTCGGTGTCAAAGACCCCTTTGGGAAGGAAGAAATACCTCTACAGCGACATGGGCTTCTATTACATCCCGAAGATTGTCAAGCAGCTGACCAACAAGAGCATAGAAGACTATCTTAACGAGAAGTTCTACTATCCCATGAACTTGTCGCATATCTGCTATAAGCCGCTCAATCATTTCACAAGGGATCAAATCGCTCCGACAGAAAACGACACCATCTTCCGCCGTCAACTGATTTGGGGCGATGTGCACGATCAGGCGGCGGCCATGTTTGGCGGAGTGGCGGGTCATGCGGGACTGTTTTCCAATGCCCGCGACCTGTCGGCCATCATGCAGATGTTGCTGAACGAGGGCGTCTACAACGGCACCCGCTACCTGAAGTCTGAGACTGTGCGCTATTTCACCTCTGCACCTTTCGCTTCAAGCAACAGCAACCGTCGCGGTATCGGCTTCGACAAACTGCCGCTCGAGAAGAAAGGCTCCTGCACGGCTTCCAAGTCAGGCTCGATGAGAGGGTATGGGCATACGGGATTCACAGGCACTTTCGTCTGGGCCGACCCGGCCAACAATACCGTCATCGTGTTTCTCTCCAACCGCGTCTATCCCAATGCCGAGCCCAACAAACTGGTCAAAAGCGGCATCCGGACGGTGCTGCATGATATCGTTTACGAGGCGTACCCCGTACATTAGTTGTCTTCGAAGTTCCTCGGAAACCGTTTCCACATCGAATAGGCCTCGCCCTGTTGGCTGACAAAGTATTGCCACATCTTTTCGGGCGGGGTCTTCAGGTATTGCTCTGCCGTGATATTACCCACCAGCCAGGAGTTGCGCACCAGCTCCGTCACCAGTTGTCCCGCGTCCCAACCTGAATACCCCAGATAGAAGCGGGTGTTGTCCTCGTTGGCTATGCCCGTGGCAATCAAGGTGCGCAGCGTGTTGGCATCGCCGCCCCAGTACAGGCCGTCGATGATGGGAGAGGAGTCGGGAATCATATCGCCCAAGGTATGCATGAAAAACAGCTGGTTGTCGGCCACAGGACCGCCTAGAAACACAGGCGCGTCAAATTCCGGGAAATCGTCCACGATATGGTTCACGTTGGCATTGAGCTTCTTGTTGATGATGACTCCAAAAGTGCCTTCCGATTCAGCGTGGTCAACGAGCAGGACGACCGACCTCCCGAAATGAAAGTCGTTCATCAAAGGCTCGGAAATCAAGATGTTACCCGTCTTTGGCGACAATGAATTGCTGTGTATTTTGAATAGTTCTCCCAAATCCATACTGCAAAAATAGGATTTTTGAACGATAATCGCTGTGGTTTTCGTAATTTTGTGGCATTAAACACGCAGATATCTTGAAAAGAACTGACAATCAACCCAAATTCGATGCCTTGCGCAAGGAGTTTTCGACGTTCACCTATGAACGACAAACGGTGAAGCTCAAAGACGGCATCCTGTCGCTGGCCTTCGACTTCGACCTGGACAACCGTTACCATTTCCGTCCCACCCTGGAGATTCCCGCAAGGCCCTTCTTCCATTGGGACAGCATCCCCGAGGAACAGCTCCAAGCCTTGGCCTTCCAAATCGGGATGACCGAACTGGTAAGCTATTGGAAAATCGCCTGCCCGAAGAAGGTGCTGGTGAAGCCTTTTGCCCTCACAGAACCGCAGAAAGCTTTTTGGAAGAAGTTGTATTACAACGGACTGGGCGAGTTCCTTTATCTGAATGGCATCACGGTCAAGGAGGAGGAATTGATGGAGTTTGAGGCCCAGGGGGAGAAAGCGTTTCCAAAAGTGGAAGTCCCCTTGGAAGAAAAGACCCTGGTCCCCGTCGGTGGCGGCAAGGATTCGGTGGTCACTTTGGAGTGTCTGCGCAACGAGATGCCCGTCATCCCGATGATTGTGAATCCTCGTGGCGCAACCTTAAACTGTGTGAAGACTGCCGGCTACAAAGAGGAGGAATATATCGTTGTGAACCGCACCCTCGACCCCACCATGCTGAAGCTCAATGCTGAGGGTTATCTGAATGGGCACACTCCGTTCTCCGCTTTGTTGGCCTTTGTCAATCTCCTGGTGGCTTTCGGAAGCCAGTCCAGATATATCGCCTTGTCGAACGAGAACAGCGCCAATGAGTCGACGGTGCCAGGGACCAACATCAACCACCAGTACAGCAAGTCTATTGAGTTTGAAAGCGATTTCCGCCATTACGTGGCTGAACATCTGAACCAGGAGGTTCAGTATTTCAGCTTTTTGCGCCCTTTGAGCGAGTTGCAGATTGCCAGTTTGTTTGCGAAATGCAAAGCCTATCACCCCGTGTTTCGTAGCTGCAACGTGGGTAGCAAGACCGACTCATGGTGCGGCCATTGCCCCAAGTGCCTGTTTACTTGGATTATCCTGTCGCCCTTCCTCACAAGAGCCGAACTGGTGTCCATCTTCGGCAAAGACCTGATGGCCGACGAGAGCCTGCGCCCCATTCTTGAGGAGCTGGATGGAACGGCTGCCGTCAAGCCTTTCGAATGTGTGGGGACCGTGGAAGAGGTGAGGGCTTGTTTGTTGGCGATGCAGAATAACAGATTGGAAATAGACGAAATCCTTCGCCGTTTCAATGCCAACCATTTCCTGCCAGAGAAGTTCGAACGAATCCTAAAATCCCGTCTCCATGTTTGACTTGATACTGAATAGGTTACACAACAAACGCATCCTCATCCTCGGCTTTGGCCGTGAGGGGAAATCCACCTTGCGTTTCCTGAACAAATACCTGCCAGAGGCCGTTGTCGCCGTTGCCGATAAAAACCCGATGGAAGGCGTGACCCATTCTGGCGACGCGTATCTTGAAGCGATGTACGATTACGACATCGTCATCAAGACGCCGGGCATTTCGTTGAAGAACTTCGACACCAGAGGCGTGGAGATTACCTCGCAGACTGACCTGTTTCTCAGTCAGTTTCACAGCCAGACCATAGGGATTACCGGCACCAAGGGCAAAAGCACCACCACAAGCTTAATCTATCATCTGCTGAAGTCGGCGGGGCGCGACGCCATCCTGACGGGTAATATCGGCATTCCCTGCTTCGACATTATGGAAGATATCAAGCCCTCCACCATCGTGGTGTATGAGCTCTCGGCCCATCAGCTGGAGTATGTACACAACAGTCCGCGTGTGGGCGTGCTGCTGAATGTCTTTGAGGAGCATCTCGACCATTTCGGTTCCATGAGGCGCTACAAGGAGGCTAAGCTTAACATCATGCGCTTTATGGGCGAGGAGGAAATCGCCGTCATCCATGAGGCTTTGATGGACGATGCCTGGCGGCTGTTTGTGAACAACATCGTGTTCTCTCTATTCGACGTCAGCGAGTTTGTTGACGAGACCGCCTTGCCCCTCAAAGGCGAGCACAACCTTTTGAATGTCAAAGCTGCGCTGCTGGCCTGCTATGCCTACGACGAGACGGATTATCGTGAGTATATACCTTATTTATATACCTTTAAGCCCCTTGAGCACCGTTTGGAGCCTGTGGGCACCTTCGACGGGGTGACGTTCTTCAACGACAGCATCTCCACCATCCCGCAGGCTACTATTGAAGCCTGTAAAGCCTTGGGGCACGTGGATTTCCTATTTTTGGGCGGCTTTGACCGCGGCATCGATTACCAGCCTTTGGCGGATTACCTCAAGGAGCATCCAGTGCAGCATCTGCTGTTTACCGGCAAGGCAGGGGAGAGGATGATGGCTTTGTTTGACGGTGCTTCTACTGGCACAGCAACCTACACCTGTATGGAAGAAGCCTTCGCCTACATAGCGCAGCAGGCGAAACCAGGTGATGTCTGCCTGCTCTCGCCTGCCGCTGCAAGTTACGATCAATACAAAAACTTCGAGGAACGGGGGAGGAAATTCAAGACCCTCGCCGAAGCCTTTGCAAGAAAGGATTAGCCTTTCTTGATGGTGATGGTCTTTCCGCCACCGCCGTTGTTGTTCCCTCCGTTATTGTTACCGTTGGTGTTGGTGGGCTTGGGTTTGTTGGTGGTTCCCGAGGGCTTCGAGCCTGTGCTGTTCATCTTGTAGCCAGCGGCCTCAGCCATTTCCTTGATACGGGTGGCGCGCTTGGCGCTGTCGGGGTGGGTGGAAAACATCTGGGCCACCGCACCTTGGGTGCTGCTGTTGCCATTGAGGCTGATAAGCACATTCAAAGCCCTGTACATGGCGAAGGCATCCACGCCATTGGTGATGCAATACTGGAACGATGCCTCGTCGGCTTCATACTCCTGTTTGCGCGAATAGGCATTCTGGGCCAGTTGCTGTCCAAGGTCGCCAAGGAAACCCGTTGAGATGGCTCCGGCGGTCTCATTGAAAGCGCCGATGCCATAGCGGGCCGCCACAATCAGATAGGCAGTGCGATAGGCATCACGAACATCCTTGTTCTTCAGGTGACCCAGCTCGTGACCAATGACGGCAAACAACTCGTCGTCGTCCATCACGTCCATCAGACCGCTATACACGCGCACGCTGCCGTCGCCGCTGGCAAAGGCATTCACCGTGCTCGACTGATACACCTTGTAATTCAGGTTCAAGTCGCTGATGTTATGGAACTTGGCCATGATGCGGTTGAGACGCTGAGTGTAGCTGTTGTCGGCAGGCAGGATGGTGTTCTGTCCGTCGGTCTCCACCATATACTGGCTACACAATTGTGCCACTTGGGCATCGCTGATGGTCAGGGCCTGCAAGGCGGCAGCGCCGGCATTGGCGGCTGCATTCTGGTCCACTACTTTCAAGGAGGTGCAACTTGCCATCGTTATGGCCATCGCACAGATTAATGCTAACTTCTTCATATTGATAGTGTTTTGTATGATTCTTCCTTTTATCCCTGCAAAAATACGGCTTAATGAGGAATTTTTTTCAAAAAAAATCACTTTTTTCTTGCACAATTCAAAATTAATGTATCTTTGCAGCATCAAAATAATATCAAAATAATATCAACTATGGAAACAAAAGAATTTGAATTCAAGGGTCTTGCGATGAATGGATTCGTCGCGTTGTTTATTGAAATTGCCATTATTGCCTTGAGCATTTTTGGCTTGGTGTCATTTGCAAACGGGGATATCGCTACGCCGATTTTCTCCGTCATCGGCTTCTTATTGGCTTGCATCCTGCCTATCGGCTTCCGCAAGCTGGAGCCAAACGAAGCGATGGTGATGTTGTTCTTTGGCAAGTACAAAGGCACGTTCACCAAGACGGGCTTCCACTGGGTCAACTTCCTGATGACCTCCAAGAAGGTCTCGCTGCGTGCCCGTAACCTGAATCCCGATAATATCAAGGTGAACGACAAGACGGGTAACCCGATTATGATTGGACAAATCCTCGTTTGGAAACTGAAGGACACCTACAAGGCCATGTTCGAGATTGACTCGCAGACGATGGCGGGTGGCGGATCGGGTACCGCTCCCGTGACGGTCTCCAACCGTATGCGGGCTTTCGAGAGCTTCATCCAGGTGCAGAGCGATGCCGCCTTGCGTGAAGTGGCCGGAATGTATGCCTACGACGAGAATGAGGCTGAAAGCGGCGAACTGACACTCCGCTCGGGCGGCAAGGAAATCAACGATGTGCTGCTGTCGAAACTGAATGAGCGTCTCACGATGTCCGGACTGGAAGTGCTTGAAGCCCGCATCAACTATCTGGCTTATTCGCCTGAGATTGCCGCTGTGATGCTGCGCCGTCAGCAGGCTGCCGCCATCATCTCGGCCCGCGAGAAGATTGTGGAAGGTGCTGTTTCGATGGTCAGGATGGCTTTGGACAAGCTGAAGGCTGAAGGCGTCGTCGAGTTGGACGAGGAACGCAAGGCCGCTATGGTGAGCAACCTCATGGTGGTGCTTTGCGCCGACGAGTCCGCCCAGCCTGTGGTGAATACTGGGAGCCTCTATTGAATAAAACAAGAAAAAAATGGATAACGGTATAACAGCATTTATCATCATTGTTATTTGATAGTAAAATAGATGAAAAACTGATAGTTATGTTTTGGATAGATTTAATAACGGGTGTCATCTTGATGCTTTCTGCTTGGGCGGTGTATTGTAACCCGATGCTGATTTCGGGTGTGAACACGATGTCAAAGAAGCGGCTGGCCAAAGTAGACTTGGACGGCCTGAAGCAACTCTATCGCAATGTGTTCCTCATCAGTGGCGGAGCGATAACGCTTCTTGGCGGCATTTTCACGCTCACGCATCTGCCCATGGGCTTTCATTTGGTGATGCAACTATTGGTGATTCTTGCTGCTGTTGTCGCCGTTGCGGTACTCGGTAAGAGATACGATGCCGGCCTGGAAGGCGAGGAAGGCAAGAAGGAAAGGAGGAAAAACCGGGCAGCCATCATCGTTACCGTCGTGTCTTTTGTGATAATTCTGTTTTTCTTCTTCAAGGGTAGTAAACCTGCAACAGTGGAAGTGTCAGGGGATTACATTACGGCTAAGGGTAGCGGATACAGTGCTTCCATTCCCTTGAGCGACATCACCGAGGCTAACCTTTTGACGGAGTGGCCCAGTTTCCCCATCCGCACCAACGGCATCGCCACTGAGGATGTCGCTATAGGGCATTTCCGGACGAAAGGGGGCGAAAAATGCATGTTGTTTATCTGCACTGATGGCGGACCCTTGCTTGAGGTGCGCACCGTCAATGGTGGGTTGTATTACCTCAATTGTGCCACGGAAGAAGAGACTATGGAAATGATTTCAAAAGTAAAGCAAATAATAAATGACAAAACATCTGCCGTTTTACGTCATTGCGAGGAACGAAGCAATCTAGACATCAAACTTATTCCCTGGATTGCTTCGTCGTGCCTCCTCGCAATGACGCAAAGCGAGTCTGAAAAAACAACAATCCTATGAAAAAAGCAATAAGATTTTCAATAGCCGTCTGCCTGTTCAGCTGGGCGATGGTCGCAGTGGCCCACTGGGGCTTCGGCATGGGTCCTGACACCCCTATGTGGCTCACGGGTTTTTCCTTGGCGTATATGTTTTTCCCGATGCTTACTGCCTTGGTGTTTCAGGCCATCGACAAGGAGAAGTTCAACCACACGGGGCTGGTCAACTTCAAGGTGTCGTGGCCTTGGGTGCTTGCCTGGCTGCTGCCAGTGGTGTTGGCATTGGTCTGCATCCCTGTCAACAGCTGGCTGCCTGGCGTTGAGCTGCAATACAACTCCGAGCAGCTTATCAACCAGTATCATGTGCCGGAAGAGCAACAAGACATGGTGCGCGAGCAGTTGGGCATGTTTCCGCCTGTTGTGTTGATCATCTCCACCGTCTTCAGCGCCATGTTGGCGGGCATCACCGTCAATGCTGTTGCCGCCTTTGGCGAGGAATACGGCTGGCGCAACTATCTTGTGGGCACCTTGCGTGAGGTGAAGTTCTGGAAAGCCGCCCTGTTCATCGGCTTCGTGTGGGGCATCTGGCACGCCCCGCTGATTCTGATGGGCCACAACTACCCGAACGAGCCACGATGGGGTGTGTTGCTGATGGTGGTGTTTTGCATCCTGATGGGCGTCATCGAGCTGTATATTGTCCTTAAGTCCAAGTCGATGATTCCGGCAGCCATCCTCCACGGCACCTGCAACGGAGTCTCTGGCTTGGTCGTCTATTACATCATCGGAGGCAACGACTTCATCAACGGCATGACGGGTCTGGCGGGCTTCATCGTGATGGCTGTGGCCATCCTGTGCCTCTATGTGTTCGACAAACACGTCGCCAAGGAGCATCTCTTTGACATGACCTTGGGCGAAGCATTGGAGAGATAAGGGTATGGCAAAGGAGAAAGACAATAGTACGAGCAACAAGACCTTCCTGCTCCGCGTCGACTCAGAGACGATGGAGGCGGTGGAGCAATGGGCTGCCGACGAGTTCCGTTCCGTCAACGGACAGCTGCAGTGGATCATCGCGGAGGCCTTGAAAAAATCTGGGAGGAAAAAGAAATGAGCGAAGAATTAATCATCTTGCTGGTGGTAGCAGCCTATGTGCTGCAAGCCGTCATCGGTGGCTTGGTGGCGCGCAGGCGCGGCAAGTCGTTCTGGTTTTGGTTTGCCGTGTGTTTCTTAATCATACCCCCCATGGGCTGGATTTGGATGCTCACCAAGACCCGAGACGAATGGATGCCTTGAAAGGGAGGGTAGATGGGTCTCCCCAGCCATGTTGGATAAGCGAAAATGTTTTTTGTAAAAAACAAAATTATTTCAAAAATGTTTCTTGCAAAAAACAAAATTACTTCAAGGCGCATCCTGTACTGTCCAGTCAGAGGGAATGCCGTTGGCGCTATTTGTTTTCCAATACTGACCACTAGTACCAGTACTACCAGTTGGGGTGGATGCGTTTTTTGTAAACGTACCCGAAGAGGCCACGTTGTATAACCAGTAGTATGTGCTTCTGTTCGAATTGATTCCAGAAGTGGCAAGGCAGGTCACATAGTTTAAATTGGAGCAATCTCTGAACATTTCATAATAGCAATATGATGCCAGTGTCGTGGCGGGCAGCGTGGGTGCTTTGGTCAAGCTCGTGCAGCCCTTAAACATAGTGTTATAACAATTTGTTACCAGCGTTGTGGCGGGCAGTGCAGGTGCCTCTTCCAAACTCGTACAAAAGGAGAACATATACATATAGCAATTTTCAGCAAGGTTTGTGGCGGGCAGTTCGGGTGCTGTTTTTAAACCTGTGCAGCTCTCGAACATGCTTTGGTAGCAACTATTGGCCAACGTCGTGGCGGGCAATTCAGCGGGAGCGGTTGTCAAGCCTGAACATTTGTAGAACATGTGTTCGTAGCAATATACGGCAAGCGTCGTGGCGGGCAGGTCTGGAGCTGTTTCCAAGCTCGTGCAAGAGGAGAACATATGCATATAGCAATTTTCAGCAAGGTTTGTGGCGGGCAATGCGGGTGCTGTTTTCAAACCTGTGCAGTTCCCGAACATCCTGTAGTAGCACCATGGGGTGAGTGTTGTCGCGGGCAGCACCAGCGTTTTGGAGGAATGATTCACAATGTGTGTGTTGTTGTAGAATAATTCTCTTAACGCATGGTTCTGTGTTAATACTTTGGTATTAGCATAATCTGTCGAATTGATGAGACTCATGACGTTGCCATAGATATAGCAGTCCTCGTTGCAGGAAAAATAGCTGTATTTGTCGGCTGTAGCATATCGGGCATTGTTGCCACGGAAGGAGACCTTGTCGCCAACGTTGGTGAGTGGGATGGCTGTACCGGAGGTGTAGGCACTCCAATTTTCGCCGTCGGTGCTGATGTACACGGGGTTCGTGGCAGCACTTGTGCAAATGTCAAACGTCACCGTGGCACCAGCCTCCTTTGCCTCAAAGGTGAGGGGAATTTCGACGGGGGTGGTGTTCACGGTCATGGAAATGCCTATGTTGAGAAACTGGTTGGCAGCGATTCCGCCTGGAATGGCAGGATACGCACCAAAGTACATGCCATCGGCCGTATAGGCATCCCCTGCGGGCACCGAGGCCTGTGGCAGCAGGATGGCCCAAGTGACATTGCTGGCGTCTTTGGGAGCCATTTTTATCAGCCCGCCATTGACTTGGTCAAAGATAAACCTCTCGTCCTCATTACTGGCGTTCAGGTTAACCGACACTCGGTTGTTCATGCCCGTGATGCAAATCGCGGCGGTGGAGGGCGTGGTCACGATGAACTTCACCAAGGCGCATTGGTTGTCGAGTATGCAGGTGTAGGTGGCGGGGCCGTTGTTGAACTTCCTGTCGGAGTGTCCGTATGAAATCACGGGCAGGGTGCTGCTTTGGTCGCTGATGACTGCGGTTAACGAGGCAGTCGTTCCAACTTCCAGACCGTCAGGGTTGGGGCCTTTTCCGCCCAAGAAATAGAAGTGCAGGTAGTCGCTTTCGCTGCAATAGGCTCTGGCAATGTCGCCGCTGAAGACACCGCCTCCGTAGTTCAAATAGCCAACATACTTGCCGTTGTTGGCCACATACATGATGTCGCCGTCCGAGTAGGTTACGGCTCCCGTGCTTGTGAAGACGTTGTGCTTGCTGTTGTCGGCGACTTTCAGGGTGATGTGAACATAGTCGAAGTCGTCTTCTTGTTTCTTGCATTGGCCCAGCACGAGCAGCAGTGCCGTTGCCATGAGGAGGAATATGAGATGCTTTTTCATTGTCGTCGTGGTGGTTTTTATTTGGCTTCATTTATTGTCCAGCCAGAGGGGTATTTCCCATTCCAGAAATCATCAGTCACATCAGGGCTTCTATAGAATGTGCCCGAAGAGGCCACGCCAGAAAGCCAACCAGAAAGGCAACTTGATGCGGAAATGTTAGTGGCAAGGCAGGTGACTTTATTTAGGTTGGTACAGCCAAGGAACATATATAAATAACATTGATTGGCTAACGTTGTGGCGGGCAACGTGGGAGCTGTCGTCAAACTTGTGCAGCCCCGGAACATTTGATGATAACATTGATCGGTTAACGTTGTGGCGGGCAACATAGTAGGTGCTGTCGTCAAGCTTGTACAGCCGTAGAACATACTAACATAACATTGCATTGCCAGCGTTGTGGAGGGCAGTGCGGGTGCTGTTGTCAAGCTTGTGCAGTTTTGGAACATCCTAGCATAGCATTGTTGGGCATTCGTCATTATGTCTACGGCAAATGTCGTGGCGGGCAGCGAGGGGGCTGATGTCAATCTTGTGCAGCCATTGAACATCCCATAATAGCATAGTGGGGCTAACGTTGTGGCAGGCAGTTCAGGGGCTGCTGTCAAGTTAGAGCACTTCCAAAACATGCTGTTGTAGCAAAATGAGGCAAGCGTCGTGGCGGGCAGCAATGTGGATGGAACTGTTGTTATGTTGGTGCAATTCTGGAACATACTAGCATAGCAGTATGCGGCTAATGTGGTGGCGGGCAATGTCAGTGCTTTGGTTGGATGACAATCAATCTTACTGTTGCCTTTGAACAAGCCATAGAATGTATAGTCGCCAGACAATATCGTCACAGTGGGATAGTCGTTGGCATTAATTAGGCTCATAATGTTGCCGTAAACATAGCAGTCGTTGCTGCAGGAGAAATTGCTGTAGTTACCAGAGTCATCCGTGGCATACGTGGCATTGTCGCCTCGGAAGGAGACCTTGTCGCCAACGTTGGCGAGGGTAATTGGCCCTGTATAGGGAGTCCATGTGGTTCCGTCTGTGCTGTAGTCCACTGATAGCGAAGGTAATGACGATGCTTTCGTAAATGTTACCGTGGCGCCAGCCGTCTTTGCCTCAAAGGTGAGGGGCGTGGCGAGAGAGGAGAAGTTGGCTACCAAGGTACGGTTGCCCGTAACGTCAAAGGTATAAGTGGCATCCGTGGAGACCACGTTTTCCCCTTCTGTCCAACTGGAGAAAACATAACCCTCGGCGGGAGTGGCTGTCAAGGTGCATGACGGTGACCATGCCGAATAGTAGGTGCCGCCGCCTGCTACCGTTCCGCCTGCGTCGGGGTTGGCCGTGGCTTCAATCGTGTATGCATGAATATTGTTGAGACTCAACGAATGAATCCAATAGTCATTCTTGCTAATGGCAGGAAAATCGGCTATCGTTCCTCCAATAGTATCAGTAGTCCCGAAATGCACAACATGCACATTCGTCTTGGCCTCTTGCGGCAGCAGGATGGCCCAAAAGTCACCGTCATTATTCTTGTAGCCCGTCTTGATGGTGTCGGTATCATCTTGGCTGAAGCTAAAGCTGTTGGAACCCAGGTTGACCGACACTTGGTTGTTCATTTCCAAGAGGCAGAGGTTGCTGACACTGACATTATTCTCAATTTGGAACTTCACCAAGGCGCATTGGTTGTAGAGGAAGCAGTTGTATGTTGTGCTGCTGGTTGAGAACTTCTTGTCCGTGGGTCCGTAGGCGATCACTGGCAGGGTGTCATTGATTTGGTCGCTGATGTTCACGGTGAATGCGTCTGTTTCGTAGGTCAGTGTGGTGGTGTCGGGGCCACAACCGCCCATGAAATAGAGGTGCAGGTAGTCTTCGGTGCTGCAGGTGTTAGGGATGTTGCCGCTGAAGGTGCCGTCTTTGTATTTCAGACAGCCGACATACTTGCCGTCGTTGCCCACATACAGGAGGTCGTTTTTCTCAAAGACGTAGGCGGCTGAATCGGGATAGACGGTGTGCTTGCTGCCGTCGTTCACCTTCACGGTGATATGCACCCATTCAAGGTCGGTGATGTCTTCTTTCTTGCATTGGCTCAAAGTGAGCAGCAAGGCCAAGGCTATGATGATGGTGTTGAGCTTTTTCATTTTCATGGAGTTTTAGTCTTTCTTTCTGCGTTTGACGAGGGCATAGCCCGCGCCGGCTGCCACCAGGATGAGCCAGCCGCTGCCCAAGGGGGAATAAAGCACCGTGCCGAATTCCTGGCTCTGCACATTGAAGCCGTTGCCTTCACCGCTGCCGGAGCCAAAGGCATTGTTGCCGAGCACGTAGCTGTCGCCATAAGAGCCTGAGCGTAACTGGGAGCTGGCGAGCGCAAGGCCGCTTGACAGACCAAGGGTGGAGTATCCGTTCAACTGGCCGGTGGAGCCTGACGTACCGCCGCCGCCTGCGGATTGGCCAAAGGCTCCCAAACCGCTATACTCGAAGTTCAGCGGGATGGAGAGTTGGGAGGCATCGGAGAAGATGCCGCCCGAAGTGCCTCCGATGGCGTAATCGTGGTATGAGTAGTAGTTGTCGCTACCGCCCAAGTTGCTTTCCACATCGATTGCTTCGGCAAAGAGCGGTTGTTCGTGCATGGTTTGGTCTTCCGTACAAGCATTCAAAAGGACGAGCATTGCAAATGCAAGAAAAACCAAGAAAATCTTCATATTTTGTTGTATATGTTTTAATTAATCAAAGATACTGTTGAAAAAGAGGCTGCAAACGTAAAAAAAAAAAAACACGACGAGCGGATTTTTTGAAAAATTTGAGGAGGATAGAATGGAGTTGTCCCCATTTATTGAAAAATACAAAATTATCTCAACACAAATTTTGTTAAGCTTCAGCCCTGTTTATATAATTCCGTGCTCGATGGCGAAGCGTACCATCTCGACTGAGGAGACTACTACCTAAAACTCGCATTTTTCCCTAGCGAATCATAGATTTCCGTTGCAGAAATCGATGAAATTGGTTTTGCTGACAGAAGTGAAAGGCACATTTGGGTAGTTGTCCTTGAATGAACTGGGCACCTTTGGCACCTTATCGCCCCACTTGAATTCAAAGGCTTTTAGTTCGCCATTGCGCTCCTCTATCAGGTCGATTTCTTGTCCTGAGTAGCTGCGCCAAAAATAATATGCCGCACGATGGTTGTGGTTGTCGTTCAGTTTGATGCGTTCCGATATGAGGAAACTTTCCCACAATGCGCCGACATCCTGTCGCATAGACAAAGGTCGGAAGTCGCCGATAACGGCATTGCGGATACCGTTGTCGTAGAAATACCATTTTCCCGACTTGCTGATCTCTTTCCGGGGATTACGCGAAAAGGAAGGAAGGCGGTAGATGACAAAGGTCTTGGATAGTAGGTCGAGATACTTCTCCACCGTGTTGCGGCTCAACGCCAGTTGTCGTCCTAACTCATCGTATGACACTTCGCTCCCCATTTGAAATGCCACCAAGCGAAGCAGGTTGAACATCTTGCCAGAGTTCTTGATGCCATCGAGCATTAGGATGTCCTTTAACAAATAGGATTGCGATAATTCGCTGAGGTAGGTTTGTTTGCGCTCAAAGTCCGCGATGGAGAACAATTCGGGATAGGAACCGTAAACCAACAGTTCTTCCAATTCCTGATACAGCTGGGCGGCAGGGACTTGCGTCAGCAGCTCGCCGACCGAGAAAGGGGAGAGCCGGAAGGTATAGGAACGTCCCACCAAGGGCTCACCTGTCTGGTTGCGCAAGTCGAACGAGGAAGACCCAGATGACACTACCTGAATGCCTTCCACTTCATCCACGATGAGTTTCAGTATCTTGCCGATTTCAGGAAGGTTTTGCGCCTCATCGATGACCAACAAGTCCGTTCCGTCAAGCAACTGGCGGTAATTTGCTGCTGTTCTCGTGCTGAACATGGCTTCCGTTGAGGCATCTTCTCCATTCAGAAACAGCACCTTTCCGTTGAAATCTTTGGCCAATTGCTTGATGAGCACCGTTTTGCCTACCCTTCGTGCTCCATATATCAGCACGACTTTATTGGGTTGCATGACTGCTTTGATGGCTTGGTTCAATGTCCTTTGTATCATGGTTTGTAGATTTAAACGCTGCAAAAATACAAAAATCTTCATTCTATTGAAGAATTTCGTACAAATTTCTTCATTTCATTGAAGAATTTCAAAGATTTCTCGCATCCTGCCGTAAACTTTTTCCAGAGGCCTCGACAAAAAATGGAAAAAGCCCCGCGCAAGCAGGGCTTTTTCAGTTTAGATGAAGATGGGGCCGTGGCCCATGCAGCTCGTGGTGGTGATGGCGGTGATGAAGGCCGTCAGGGCAGCCACGATGACTTTCACCGCGATTTCAAGGATACGTTTCTTTTTCTCGTCCATGGTTTACCTCCTTTCTTTACTCGCCTTCAGGGCCTTCGTTGCCGCTGCCGCTGCTCTTGGTGAAGAGCTTGGTGCTGACCGAGCTGCTCACCTCGTCCTTGATGGCGATGGCCTTCACGGTGGTGGTCGCGCTCAGGGAGAAGGGCTGGGTGTAGAGCGTGCTGGCGATGGTGGGCGTGCTGCCGTCGGTGGTGTAGTAGACGCGGGCGTCGTCAGTGGCGCTGATGCTCACCTGGGTCGTCTCAGCGAAGGGCGTGGTGCCGCTGATGGTGGGAGCTGCCACGGTGTCGGAGCCTGCCGAAGAGCCACTGTTGTTGCCGCTACCCGAGTTGCCTCCAGGGGTGTCCGAGCCCGTCGAGGAGCCGTTGCCGTTAGTCCCCGGATTCTCTGCCTTGTATTCGGCCACTGCCGTGGCGATGGGCGTGAGGGTCTGCACCGTGCGGGGCTTGCCGTCGATGGTGACCTCCTTGGTGTCGACGATATTGCGGAACTCCAGGGTGCAGGCGTTCTTGAAGGCTGGGCCGCAGAGGTTGTCGAGCTTGGTGGAGTCGGGCAGGAAGCGGATGTGGATGGCCTTCACCACGTCGTTTGGGCTGAGGCCCACCATTTCGGCGACGCCGCTCACGCCGGCGCCCTTCACCACCTGTGCGGTGGGATAGAAGGTGCCGAGTCCTTCGAGCTGCACCGGCACGCCCTGTGCCACCAGCTCGGGCAGGTGGTCGACAATCTCCTTCAGCACGCCCTCGATGACGTTGCGCTTGTAGACGGAGCCATGCGTGACCATGTGGTCGCAGAAGCCGCGCAGCGAGAGGGTGGCCTGGCGGTCCACCGTGGGGTAATACTTGCCGTAGCCTGCGCTACGTTCGTTCTTGTTCTTTCTGAGGTTGATCCCCATTGCAATCTTTTCAGTTGCCATAATAAATGAAGTTTTAAAGGTTAGTAAATCAATCGTCCTTGAGTCACTTCCTTGAAAACACGTCCTTAAGAATAGCTTGGATTGCGTTGCTGGAAAATGCATCGGTTGGGGACAGTTTCGGAATCGCGCGCGAGCTTCCGTTTACCGGTTTTGCAACAACGTTGCAAAGATACGACTTTTTTTGGAATTGGCAAGAGATTTAGACGAAAAAAAATCAAAAAAAAACGAAAAATTTGATATTCTTCGTAACTTTGCAATGCATATTGACGGAATGGTTATGCATAAGGAGATGAAATATCTGTATTTGGAGAAAACAATGCAAAGAGTGCCGTTGCATGCCGATAATGGATTGTATGTGTGGAAGGTTGGCGAAAACTCATTTGAGATTAGTGCGGCAGCTGAAAAGTTACTCGTTTATGCCTTATTTTCAGGCCTTCCAAATTACAGTTTCTTCGAGTTAGCCAAACAAAACATCCCGAAGAAAAGCGTTGCTGAAATGAATCCCGAACTGCTTTATACTACTTTTAAAGAAGACCATCCGCTACTTGAGTTAATGGAGTATAACTACGACATGATACCGTTGTATGCGGATTCTACAGCAGGTATGTGGCTGTATAACGACGGAAAGGGATGTAGTTTCTGGATAACACTTGAAGAGGAGCAGTGGCTGTTGAATCGACTTCAATATCAACAGCCTTGGTATTGTTGTATTGCATTGCTTCGAGAGATTGCCAGAAAGCATGAGCTGGTACTGAGCCAGCAAGCTTTGTCGGATATATTAGAGAGTTTTCTTATTCAACACGGAGTTGATTCCATTGCATTAAAAGGAAAGGATAACGGGATTGATAACAAAGCGATGGCGACATCAAAGAAGCGTAAAAGTAAGAAAAGTGAGGCTGAAATAGAATCGAGGCTGGCAGTTATTTTTGGTATCGTATGTACACTTATTATCACAACATTTTGGACATTACTGTTTTGTGGCGTAGATATAGACACTATCATTCTTCCGCTTTTTTCGATTATTTTGTATTATGCCTCCTGGCAATACACGCATTATAATGAAAGGCTCGATTGGGTTTACGTTTTTTTCATCATCGCTTTTATTGCTAATTTCATCGCCTCGATTGTTGCTTTTTGCATTGATCCCTCTGGCAGCATGGGTTTTATCGCTTTTCTGAATCTGTTCTTGCCTGCTTTTGTTGCTAACAGGGGACGCGTGCGATAATCAAGGAAATGCAGGAATGAAAACGGGAAATAGTATTCTACTCTATGAAAAGTCATAACAAGAGTAGTATAGTGTTATTCGTGAAATAATACAACAATAGTTAGACTATTGGAGGAATATGGCTTTCTACAAGCGATACTCTTTCAGTTTTTGGATTGTAACCAAAGTTATATGGGACATGTCTAAAAGTGCTTTGATTGTAAACATAGATGGTTATTGAAGTTGAAGTCTTTCGTTTTGGATATGGTTTTTGTAACTGATTCAAAGTGTATAACACTTCAATATCACCCTTGTGAACTACATTTAGGTCATTTATCATAAAAAATATGTTCTCTAAATATGGGTAATCATGAGCAATCGATACAAGGTGATGAGCAAAATCTAGATCCATAAAAGCATAATTGTAAATGGTGATGCCCTTTATGGTTTGTTTTAAATCGTGTAATAAAAACCAAATGCCCTTTTGGCGATAATTGCAATCAATTGTGATATGGTTGAATTCAATAGTTCGTATTAACTTAAGCAAGAACTTAGAATTAGTACTCCGTATGTCGTCGTTTATTGACAAGTCATGATATTCCAAAGACGGGCGTATTATATTTTTTAGATTCTTGGATAGGCCAAGGGTCCAGTTGTTGTAACCTATGGTAGACAATCGAGTTTTGATTAAATCTGTCCAAAAAACAGGAATCATGTCGTATGAAGTACAATCAAGGGAATCAATGTCACATCTGCCATCTTTGTATATGTTTCTTGCCACTAAATATTCCAAAAAAGATTTATGTGCAAATTTATAATCATCATTCGAGTTTCTATTTAATAGAGAACGGCCTTTCAAATTCTTTTCCGAAATACTAATAGCATGTTTGTCAATGATCTCGTTAAACCCTTCTTTGTTATATTCGGTATACCCGAATCGAGCCATATAAACCGCCATATCTGTTGAAAAATCCAGTAGTTTTTGCTTGTATCCTTCTGTGTTTTCATCCGTTGCAAACTTTGCTTCACGCTCCAGCCATTTATCAATAATGATGTTATATATTCCTGAGATAGATTCTTTAGGTATTTCAGCGTTGACCAAATCATCCATATAGGATAGGAGTAACGGCCTGGCCATAATCTTTTTGCAATTCTCCATTATCTTTCCAGCTTTTATTCTTTTCAAGACCCTCAGGAAGTACTTTTTGTTCAGATAATGATTCACTTCCTCTTTGTTAAAAGGAGAAACATAATACTTCTTGAACCGTTTTTGCTGCTTTGTCGTTTCGTCCCTAAAAGGCAAGAGACTTGGTTCGTCGTTTTTTGACTCAAAGAATTGCGTGCGACAGGTAAGGACAACAATCCGAAAGTCCTTGAAGGCTTTCAATAGTTTCGGGAAAAAGTCGCCGAAATTAGTGATGGCTTCATTGTTTTCATCAAGGGCGTCAAGAACAAGTATGGTGTTTTCTTTGTTTTCAATCCTTCTGATGTCATCTATGAGAAGAACTCCTTCGTCTTTTCTGGCGCCACAATACAGCAACTTGATAGGATAAGGAAGCGTTTTTTCTTTGTACTTGTTGATATACTTCCTGACAAGATTCACGGCAAAGGTTGTTTTTCCCATACCCGATCCGCCCAATATGCAATAAAAGGGAGGGTTGTCGTTGTCTTTAGTGAACGCTTTGTCAAGGAAATAATAAATAGAGTGGTTCTTTGTTCGGATGAAATCACTATAGTCACTTTCTGATAGTTCATCGTAATCGTGGGGAGGGTCGGTTTGAAAGTAAGTGTCAATATACAACCATCTCTCCTTTTTTGACAAGTAGGTTTTATGGTTTTTCAGGATAACGTCCAATTGGTCCTTGCGCCATTTCCGATTATTATGTATAGGTTTAATGATATATTTAATAAACGACCAAATAATTGCGATTGCACAAGAGGAAAGAAACACGATGGCAATGTATTTGTCAGGTATGGTCCAACCAAAAACCTCTTCGATAGATCGAGCTATATCTTCAAAAATTTTAATCCCTTTCATGGTATGATAACTGTTTTATCGTGCAAAAATAGTGTTTTTACTGTTATCTGTGTCATGAAATTACTATTTCTAGCCATTGAAAAACAATGTAATGCCAAAACATCCATAAAATCCGCAAGTTCAAACTAACAAAATCACCCCCCCTTGTCATTCGTAGGATTACACTTCACAAAAGCCGACATATCCGACGCCGAAACTAAAAGAAACCCTCCGTCAAAATGGGGCAAAAGTGTAAACTGTAGATTTCCAACCATCTATCCGACAGCAAACGACAACAAACGACTACTGTCGACTACAAACGTTTAATCAACTGTCGAAAAGATACGGGAGAAACAAGGAAAACATCTGGTCTGCTTCCGAATTGCAGAATGAGGAACCGGCTTCCAGTAATACTTCGCAGCCTGCAACAAATGCCGATAAAGAGGCAGGCTCAAACGGTACTGTATCCGATGTTTCCAACCGCAAAAGTACAACAAATTCCGAAACGTCGCCATAAAACCGCGAAAAACTTTCAACTGGCTGTTGGCTGTTTGCCCTTGACTATTGGCTGTTGGCAACTATCAACTATCAACTTTCAACTCTCAACTGACTCTAAACTCTAAACCTTAAACTCTAAACTCTCGCGCAGCAGCGGAGCAGTAAACGACGCCCCGTCCTTTACCGAACGACGCGCCGCCGGGCGGTAAACGGACGAGAGCCAGCTTGATGTCGCTGTCGTGAGTCTTCAATGCCGTAAATGAGGCGCAGTTTGCGCCGAATTTACTCAGTTACTCATTTACTCACTTACGACAGGAGTGTTTTTGAAAACTTGTCACAAGAAGACTTATTATTATAATAATTAATTATTATAATAATAAAATTAAATTTTTAATGTTATTACCTGTCGATTCGAATCCGAAAAACCTTCTTGTCCTAATTGAGTAAGTGAGTAAGTAGGTAACTTTCCTCGTTTTTCAGGATTGTTTTTTCAAAAGAAACTCCTATCTTTGCCCCGTTGATAGAAGCAATATGAAAAAGGCACTCGCCTCCATATCATCCCCACTCCCAAGCCCTGATACCCAGGGCAAGTATCCCCTGTGCGGCTGCACGAAGGAGGGGGCGGAAGCTGCACCCAGTAAAATCACTTCAGTTTCTGACACCACCAGTACAAACTCGCATACCGTCGGGGCAGACACTATTTATTCTGGGTTGAGCTTGAACACGGTGTGGCTCGGGGATACGACGATTTACTTTGACCCCATTACGCTGAACTAAAAACATAGAGAAAACAACAAATAAGCAACTATGGAATTAAACAAGAAATATAGCGAAGATGAAAAACGATTGTTGAATAAGTTGGAAACAGATATTCGCCAATCAAAGAAAAGTGATGAGATGATTTTGTATCTTCAACCCACACTAACTATTGGTGAAAAGGGGAATGGAATCTGGCTTCTACCTGATATTGGACTATATAATAGAAACGATATTCGTCCTATAAAACTGTATAAGATATGTTCGTATTCTTCTTATGTACACAATTTGAAGTCTCTACGAAACGATTTGGCAGACTTTGAAAGGTATACTCCTGCAAAAGCTTTTCTGGCCTTTGAGCAAAGAAACGGTCGTCTGAAAGTGATGACGCTGGAACAAGTAGATGAAGAGCTCGATAATAGAAAGACTTTGGCGAAAAAAGGAACAATAAAATCATTTTCTGAGTTTTATAACTTGATATCACGTATTTGCGAAAACAGAGGCTCAGATCAACAGTTTTTCTTCCGAGGACAACCTGATATGAAATACCCTCCGTTGCCCAGTATTTATAGAAAAGGCCGTATTGAGAACGAAAGATTCTTATACCGAGAGGCTGTCAGGCGAAATTCTATAGAGTTTACGGACAACATGAGCACATTCGACAATTTGGTGAAGATGCAGCATTATGAGTTGCCTACACGTCTGCTCGATATCACAAAGAATCCTTTGGTTGCTTTGTTTTTTGCCTGCCAGAAAGACCCGAAAGCTGATGGAGAGGTTCTGGTGTATTCCATGTTACAGGATCAAATCAAATACTATGACAGCGATGCAGTCTGCATCTTAGCCAACTTGGCAAAACGTCCAATAGACTTTGATTTTGACAAAGACAAATCATATCTTGTTTATGACATTCAAAGTGACAGGCCGAATTTTGATGGGGATATGTTGGGAATCGATGAAACGAAAAAAGTCTTTTGTGTGTTGCCCAGGCTTAACAACAATAGAATCATCAAACAAGACGGAGCCTTCTTTATCTTCGGTATGGGTGAAAAAAAGGAAGATCCCGCTGCAATTGTGGATGCACCCATTACGATAATAATAAAAGCAGAAGCTAAGAAAAAAATCTTAAAAGAACTTGACCTTCTTGGCATCTACGAAGCTTCCCTGTTCCCTGAGACCGATAAGGTCATGCACCAAATCAAGGAAGAGTTTTGCGGGAAAGAGAAAACTGAAGAAGAGAAACAAACCAATGGCTAATGTTAATCGTGTATGCCCATCTATTCGATAATAAGACACATACTTGAATCAATCTTCTTAACAGGAGCAATTGCATTCATCATGAGCGCTTTTGATATAATGAAGTTCATAGTGGAGACAGTGCTTGCAATAGGCACTGTTAGCATAGCTTGGATAGCCTATCGCCAAGGAAAGAAAAACAACGATAGACACAATGAACTTATCGAGAAGATTAATTCTAAGGAACACGAAATTTCGGAGAACTTGAAGTATGAGGTGATGGAATTGGTAGCGACACTTAGGTCTATTGACACTAAAGCTGCTATTGCTCAGTTGAATAATGTTACTATGGATTTTACCAATGACATTAAAACACTTACTAAAATACAAGCAAGTCCGGGTTTCATTGTATACCTGCATTCAATAAAAGACCGACAAGAAAGAAATGAATTGGAACTGCAAATACGAAACTTGATTGACTCGTTTTTATTGTCACCTAAGTTTTCGCAGAATGTTCCTGTTATTAGGGGCGCAGTTCATATTATTATGGAGACTTTGCAAAAGCATACAAACTTAAACGACAGTATGAACATGCCATACGACAGTCTGTTGAAAGAGTTATGTTCAGACGGCATTTTCGCTGAATACGATCGCGAGGCATTGTTTAGAGCCGTTGAGAAAGCCGACTTAGAAATGACAGCGTTTCTTGAGTTTTTAATAAAAGAAAAGCACATAGAAGACCCTGACGTGGATTATTTTTATTATTATTTAATAGATAACCAAGAATTTATAAAACAGGCAATTAAGCAGGGCGCAAAAACGAATGTTTCAATATTTGAGATAGAAGACCGCTATAAAGAAGCACACCAAGAATTTCTTAGACAATACAATAAAGAAAGCTAACACCCCAATGCAATACGAATCCACATTCAACGCCATTGATAACATCCTGCGCAACGAGGCGGGATGCAGCACCGAGCTGGACTATATCGAGCAGACCTCGTGGCTGCTCTTCTTGAAATATCTGGATGACCTGGAAGCTGAGCGGGAGATGAAAGCTGTGATGGAGGGCAAGGAGTATAAGCGCCTCATCACAGGATTCATGCGCTGGAGCCAATGGGCTGCTCCCAAGAAGGCCGACGGCACACCCGACGACATCAACTGCATGACGGGACCCGACCTGCAGCAGTTTGTCGATACCAAGCTCTTCCCTGAACTAAGAAAGTTCCAGACGACAGCCAGTAGCGCCAACACGTTGGAGTATAAGATTGGCGAAATCTTTGCCGAGCTGCGCAACAAAATCACCAGTGGCTACAACCTACGCGAAGTGATCAACCTCATAGACTCGCTGCACTTCCAGAGTGCGGAGGACAAGCATGAGATGACCCTGCTCTATGAGAGCAAAATTGCCCGTATGGGCAATGCGGGTCGCAATGGTGGCGAGTACTACACCCCGCGTCCGCTGATCCGTACCATCGTGAAGGTAGTCGACCCAAAGATAGGTGAAACCGTCTATGACCCTGCCTGCGGCAGCGCAGGCTTCCTCTGCGAGGCCTTCACCTTTATGCAGCAGAAGATAAAGAGCGTTAATGACAGCAAGATACTACAGGAAAGAACCTTCTTCGGCAAGGAGAAGAAGCCGCTGCCTTACATCATCGCCACGATGAACATGATCTTCCACGGTGTGGCGGCTCCCAACATCATTCGTGGCAACACCCTTGCCGAGAACATGAGCCAGGTGCAGGAGAAAGACCGCAAGGATGTCATCCTGGCCAATCCGCCCTTCGGAGGCTCGGAGCGTGGCGAGGTGCTGCAGAACTTCGACCTGCGCACCAGCGAGACGGCTTACATGTTCATGCAGCATTTCATCAAGATGCTGAAGGCAGGAGGCAGAGCAGGTATCGTCATCAAAAACACCTTCCTCAGCAATGGCGACGCTGCCGCTTTACGCAAGCTGCTGATGGAGCAATGCAACCTCCACACCATCCTCGACCTGCCCAGCGGCGTGTTCCAAGGGGCTGGCGTGAAGACGGTGGTGCTCTTCTTCGACAAAGGCACACCCACAAAAAAGGTTTGGTACTATCAGCTCAATCCTGGACGTAATCTTGGTAAGACCAATGCCCTCAATGAGGATGACTTGGCCGACTTCCTGAAGTTGCAAAAGACCAAAGCTGATAGCGAAAACTCGTGGAGCATAGATGTGAGCACCTTGGGCGAAGACCGTGACCTCAGCGTGAAGAACCCCAATAAAGAGGAAGAGAAGGACGAACGGAGTGCCGCTGAGATTGTGGAGTCGTTGGTAAACCTTCACGACGAAGCGCAAACCTTATTGGATGAAATTAAAGAGATGGTGGGATGAAAGAGGGATGGACATATAAGAAGCTGGGAGATTTGTTCCCTATAGTGATGGGTAAAACGCCTCCAAGGAATATTTCTAAGTATTGGGATGAAAAAAAAGAAACCAATAACCTATGGGTATCTATTGCTGATATATCCAAATATGAAGGAAAAGAAATTCACGAAACAAAGGAATATATATCTGATGAAGGAAAACAAAATATTAAGCTGATACCGAAAGGATCTCTATTGGTAAGTTTTAAATTGACTCTTGGCAAGATGGCTTTTGCTGGTGAGAATCTTTATACCAACGAAGCTATAATGTCTATTCAAATGAGAGAGGACATTGAATTGATGTTCCTTTACTATTACTTTTCGTATCTGGATTGGAATGAAATAGCATCTGGTAATGAGAAAGTAAAAGGCAAAACTCTTAACAAAAAATCTTTGTCTGAAATTCCTATTGCATATATCCCCCTCTCCGAACAGCGTTTCATTGTCGCCCGTTTGAACGCCGCCTTTGCCCATATTGAGGCGCTGAAAGCGAATGCCGAAAAGCAACTCAACGAAGCCCGCAAACTCTTCCAAGCGGAGCTCACGGAATGCATGAGACCGAAAGAAGGATGGGAGGAGAAGAGGCTGGGAGAAGTTTGTGATATATTTGGAAGAATAGGGTTCAGAGGTTATACAACAAAAGACCTTGTGCAATCCCCATTAGATGGTGCAATATCATTAAGTCCTTCAAATATTCAGGATGGCAGGATGGATTATTCCAAATTGACATATATTTCATGGTTCAAATATGAAGAATCGCCAGAAATAAAGATTTTTGACGGAGATATACTTTTGGTTAAAACAGGTTCGTCATATGGTAAAAGTGCTTTGGTGCAGGGATTACCCCACGAAGCTACAATAAACCCTCAGTCTGTAGTATTAAAGAACTGCAAGATAAACAATACGTTTTTTGCTTATCAATTGCGGACTGATAGGGTATTTAATGAATTTAATCATTTTGTATCAGGAACAGCAATTCCAACATTCTCGCAAGCAAAGTTGAGTACCGTCCCAATACAATATCCACCATTGGAGTCTCAGCACCGCATCGTCTCTCACCTCGACAGCCTCAGCGCGAAAGTGCGGGAGCTGGAGGAAGTGGAGCGCAAGACGTTGGCGGAATGCGACGCACTGAAACAGGCGATGCTACGGGAAGTGTTTGAATAAAAAAGGAGGCAAAAATGAAGGAACGACTATTTCACCCAATCTTCAATGGTAAGACCGTCAATGTGCTCGAAGTGGCTCACATTGTGGGTGACCATAGTCAACCCCTTTGCTTTGGCTGCACATCCGATGAGCAGGTCGAAGTCTTCGATTCTTTTCCCTGCATCCCAAAGACGTACACGCTCCTGGGCGAAAACATGCATAGTTTCGGCAAAAGGAATGACTTGAACGACCGACATAAAATCGGCAATCTGTTCAAGGTTCTCTTTTGTCTTATTGCTCTTGTATGCACCGACAATCAGTTCAGCAATAACCACATCGTTGACAAAGCAGGTATCCATTCCCACGGAATTCAATTTCTCGCTCACGAAACGGTTTCCCCGGAACAAAGCCACGCAGATGCTGGTGTCAAGAAGGTATCCTTTCATAACTCAACGTCAAATGTGTTAGCGGTTCTCATGCTACGAATGTCATTTACGATTTCATCAGCTGTGCGGCTGTCTTCCCAAACACCACAAAAACGGTCAGCCCAATGTGCGGAGTCACTGTTCGCTTTGTGGTACTTCAACGAGCGGCTAAGCATGATGATGAGTTCCAACTTCATATTGTCGTTGAGGTCGTTCAGCTCTGGCCAGTATCTGGCAATGATAGGAGACGACGCGATTTCAACATTACTTTCCATGATGCATTATTTTCGTTTTGACGTTGCAAAAATAAACAAAAAGATTGAAATGTTAGTCTTATACTGAAAAACAAGCCTATGGACGAATCAGCAACCAGACGGAAAAAGATAGACCCCAAGCTCTATGAAGTAGGTTGGGAGCAGGTGCCTGAAAGCGAAATCCTGACGGAACAGCGTGCCTACATCGCTCCAGGACAGGTGAGTGTCTTGCCTCAGAACCGCCATCCTAAGAAGGTGGACTACATCTTGGAGTACAAGAAGCTGAAGTTAGCCGTTATCGAGGCGAAGAGCGACGAAAAAGACGTAAGCGAAGGCGTGGAACAGGCAAAACGCTATGCCGAGCTGCTGCATATCCGCTTCACCTACGCCACCAACGGTGACCAGATTTGGGCTATCGACATGGGCGTGAGGGATGCCCAAGGCAACTATATCATTCCCTCCACCGAAGGCCCTGCCGACAGGTTCCCCTCGCCGCAGGAGCTGTGGGCGATGACCTTCCCCGACAAGAACGAGTGGCGCGACAAATTCAACCTCTGTCCGTTCAATCGTGGCGGTGGGCGCGAGCCGCGTTACTATCAGGAAATCGCCATCAACAACGTGCTGGCTGCTGTTGCTAAAGGACAAAACCGCATCCTACTGACGATGGCGACGGGTACGGGAAAGACCTACACTGCCTTCCAAATCTGCTGGAAACTGTACCAAACCAATTGGAACACACGAGGTGTTGACCAGAAGCCCCGCATCCTCTTTATCTCAGACCGCAACATCCTGGCCAACCAAGCCAAGAACGACTTTGAGCAGTTCCCAGAGGATGCGATGGAACGCATCACGCCTGAGCTGCTGCACGACAAGAAGCATAACGACAAGGTGCCTAAGGCAAGGCATCTCTACTTCACCATCTTCCAGACCTTCATGAGCAACGACCCAAGCGGCAAACCCTACTATATGCAGTATGCCCCTGAGTTCTTCGACTTCATCATCATCGACGAGTGCCACCGTGGTGGTGCCAACGACGAGAGCGAATGGAGGCAACTGATGAACTACTTCGAACCAGCCGTGCAACTGGGCATGACGGCAACGCCCAAACGCGATGTGAACGCAAACACCTATAAGTATTTTGGTGAGCCGGTCTACATCTACTCGCTGAAGCAGGGCATCGAGGATGGGTTCCTGACGCCTTTCCGAGTGAAGATTTCGTCCAGCAATATCGACACCTATCGATATGACCCCAACGACGACGTGGAAGGCGACATCGACCCCGACCGTGTGTACACTGAGCGTGACTTTTATAATGGTAACATCGAGATACGCCAGCGCGATGAGCACCGCGTCAAAGAGATGCTGGGGCAGATTGGCAAGGACGAGAAGACCTTAGTCTTCTGCTGCACACAGCAGCACGCGATGATTATCCGCGACATGATCAACCAATGGAAGGAGGTGCCCGACTCGAACTACTGCGAGCGTGTGACTGCCGACGATGGCAAGGAGGGCGAGGAGAAGCTGAAGCAGTTCCAAAACAATGACTACCTACGGCCTACCATCCTCACCACCTCACAGAAACTTTCAACAGGTGTGGATGCCAGGAACATCAGAAACATCGTGCTGATGCGCCCCATCAACAACGTGGTGGAGTTCAAGCAAATCATGGGACGCGGTACGCGACTCTTCGACGGCAAGTATTACTTCACCCTGATTGACTTCGTGGGTGCCTCGAAGAATTTCAACGACCCGGCATGGGACGGCGACCCATTCTGTCCCGTCTGTGGCAACTACCCATGTACTTGCAACCGAAAGGTGAAGAATTATGACGACAGCGAAGATGAAAGCGAGCAATGGGAGATGCAAGAGGAGGACGAATGGAAGGCACCCGAGCCTTGTCCCGTGTGCGGGCATTTGCCTTGCACCTGCCCGGGTGGTCGGACCAAGAAAAACGTGAAAGTGACGTTGTCACCCACACGAGAAATTAGCCTGAACACTGAATGGGAGGAGCAAATCCAGTTTGGCGACGAGCTTATCAGCATTGAGGAATATATCCAACGGCTCTTCGGCGTGTTGCCCAACTTCCTTCGTGGCGAAGAAGACCTGCGCGAACGCTGGTCACGTCCCGACACCCGCGAACAGCTGCTTGACGTGTTGGCCCAAAGCGGCTTCCCTGAGGACAAGCTTGAACAAACACGCCATTTCCTTGAGCTAGAACAATGCGACATGCTGGACGTGCTGGCTTTCCTGGCTTACAATACTACACCGATAGACAGGCAACGCAGAGCTGACATTTTGCGTCAGCAAGCCTTGATGAAGTTCACGAAAGCGCAGTTTGATTTCCTCAACTATGTGATGGACCTCTATGTGCGTAACGGATTCAAAGAGCTGGGAGCGGGCAATCTGTCCACACTTATTGATATGAAATATGGTTCGCCCTTCGATGCCATAAAAGAACTTCAGATGCAGCCCGAGCAGATTAAAGATTTCTATTGGGCTATGCAACAGAACCTTTACAACGGAACTGGAGTGACCCACATCACCATCCAAAACAATTTCAACGCCCCAATCAACAACTTATATAATAATTGAGCAAAAACGTCGTTATAGGAGAAAGAAGTAAAACTGTACATACATAGAAAAGCGTAACTATCGCTGTCTTTAAGAATCAGAAACTCGACCTTGCAGGCTGTCCAGCCTGCCTGAATCAACAGAAAGACATGCGACCGATGTTACTCGTGGTATCCACACAGCGAGGGCAACGGCCGCATCCAGTCTGTTGGAGGGAGTCGAGTCCCTGATTCTTGCTGTTTGTGGATACGTACCCTCGCTCTTTTCTAAATCAACAAAAGAGCATCCCATCATGGACAAGAAAGACAACAAGGCCAAGTATCACAAAGTGGTGCAAAACAACTTCAACGCACCCATCTACCATTACTACGAATATATTGAGAACAACTACGCCGGTATTACTCCGCAGGGAGAGGAGGAGCCGTCCCCCCAGCTACCCACCACCGACCAGATGAAACAGGCTGTGGAGGCAACGGTAGCACAAGGCTACTGGTGGGCCTCGCGTGCCTGGGCTGTGGTCTATCGCGTGTGGCAGATGAAGGGCTACATGAAAAGCTATGCCGAATTTGCCCGAGAAGTGGGCGAATGGGGCGTGAAAACGGGTTTTGAGTGCAATTACGATGCCATTCAGAAGCCTATCGCTATCGGAATGTTCTCAGGGTTGCCTGAGAAATGGATAAGCCAAAACGCACCAGGTCAAGCGGTTAAATTGGCAGAAGCCTTGCTCGATGAGTTGAACAAACAAACGTAGAGTTCTGAACGAGTTCTGAAAATCAGAACTGGAACCGAAAAAAAACGCACTCCGAGTTCTAAAAGTTCTGAAAATAGTTCTGAAAGTTCTGAAAATAGTTCTAAACCCCGACAAAATTTGCCGGGGTTTTTTGTTGTGTGTTTCTTTGCACCACAATTCAAGGAAAAAGCCCCAAGGAAGTGACAACAACAAACCTTTCAAACATTTAAACAAAATGGAAGCATTAGTAAGAATCATCCAACAGAACCCGCTGACCACGCGCCAATATCAGGACAGGAAGACCGGCGAGCAGAAAGTCATCAACAGCGTCAGCCTGAAACTCACCAACGGCACCGACACCTTCCTCGGCGAGATCACCGGCGAGAAGGCCGTCAACTGCCCGCAGTTCAGCACCAACTACTATTACCGCGTGCAATGCTCGATGGTAGTGCGCGAGTGGAACTCGCTGCAGACCGGCGAGCCCATGCAGGCCACCACCATCTACATCGACAAAATCAACCCCGTATGATGCGCACCGACACCGACGACCCCCACGCCGGGTGGGAGGCACGGAAAGGAATCAACCCCAAACACACCACAGACATGAACAGACAAGACACCATCACCGAGCAGCCCGGTCAGGACGGCAACACCGCCAACGCGCTCGCGGTAACCAGAAGAAAATGCCTCAAGAGCTTCCGCTCGAACACCCGCGTCTTTGACGACTACAGCATCGAGGTGACGCCCCAGGCCGTGGGCGAGCCCTCGCAACTCGAAGTGAAGAAGGTAGGCCGCTCGAAACGCTACGTCACCAACGGCAAGAGCCCCCTGGCCTGCATCGAGCTGAAGGTGCCCGCCGACGTGCCCGACCGCGCCAGCGCCTTCTTCCGCGAGCTGGACCGCCTGACCAAGGATATCCAGACCAGCAAGCCCGAGCACCCACAAGGCGAGCTGAAGCTGAACCTTGACAACCTCAAGGTCTACCACGACGACGCCACCAGAGAGGCCGTCGCCTGGATGCGCTTCAGCACGCAGTCCTCCATACCGATCAGTTCACAATTGGCTAACCTCTTAGGCATCATCAACCAATGTTTTGCTACCAACCCGACTACAAGAAACCCACAGAGCCTGTAAGCAAGGCGCTGTTTGACCAGCTTGTCGACAGCGAGCAGACCCGCTGGCTCACGGCACGCCACCGTGAGCTGCGGGCCGCCCTGCCCGCCATCATGGAGGGCGACACGACGCTGCTCGGACGCTGGCAAGACTTCGAGCCCTTCCTGAAGTATTGCAGGAAGGAGGAAAGAAGCACCGAGAGGAAAGGCACCGCCACCAAGGGCGAATGGTTCAACAGCCTGACGGTGGAGCAGAAGCTGCAGGAATACTGCAAGTTCCTCAAGGAGAGCCTGCCCTTCGTCATCTTCATCGCCACCTACGAGGAGTCGGTCTCGGAGAAGAAGAAACTGCGCCGCAGGTGGCGCAAACAGGCCGCCTGCCAGCTGAACGGTCTATGCGTCATCGACTTCGACCACGTGGAAGGCGACTGCCGCGAGGTGTGGGAAAACGCCTTCGCACGCCTCTCCAACGACGACAAGGCGAGGATTGTGCTCGTCTTCGTCACCCCGTCAGGCCAAGGGCTGAAGGTGGTCTTCACCGCCGATGCCGACCTGGGCAACCTGTTCGACAACCAGATGGTCTTCGCCTGCAAGCTGGGCTTGGGACTCGACGGCTCGTGCAAGGACGCCAGCCGTGGGACTTTCCTCACCTCGAGGGACGACATCCTGCTGATTGACGAGGGAAGGCTGTTCGACTACCATGACCCCGCCTTTGGCGCAAAATGGGACGAGGCGTACCATAAGGGGAAGAGCCAGCCGACGCTGACGGCGGAGGAGGTGGAGAGGATTTGCGCGGGGGATTGCGGGTCTGCGTCCGCAAATGCTCTGCATTCGACGACACGAAGTGAGTCAATGAGGGTTCTGGGTGGAGGGGCTGCCTGTGGGGTCGGCCCTTCGACGGGCTCAGGGACCTGCAAACTCTTCCGCGACCCCAATCTGACCTATCACGACGTTCCGTACTTCAAGATTGTGGATGCCTGGCTGAACGGCGCCGTCATCAAGCCGGGCGACCGCCACCGCACCTCGCTGCGACTTGCCGACCACTTGCGCTACATCACGGACAACGACCCTGTGCTGATGGAGACCATCCTGCGGCAGACGCCTTTCGTGGATGAAATCGTCAAGGAACGTAACGAGGACGTGGCCGGCACGGTGGAGAGCGCGAGAGAGTATAAGATGTACAGGAACATCCCGCAGCAGATGAGCGAAGCGTTGGAGCGTGTAAAGATAGAGCAGAATGACACAACCGCACCCCAAGGCCTCATCGCGGGCAAGGACCCGCGATCTCCCCAGCATAGTGGCGACACTACGGCCCTTCGACAGGCTCGGGGACCTTCACGCACCGACATCTACGCCCAACTTCCCTTCGACGAATGGGCGAGAGACCTTGGCGAGCTGTCGGATTACTATCCCTGCATGAAGGCCCTCTTCGTCAACCTGCATCCCTACAAGACCCCTGCCGTGTGGTTTGCCACCGCCGCCATGTTCGGAACCCTGATGACCCGCACCTGGTACCACTTCTGGTACGATCCGCAGACCCCAAGGCGGCTCAACTACAGCATCTTCGTCATCGGCGACCCGGGCGCGGGCAAGAACGTGATAGAGAAGCTCTTCTTCAAGCTCTGCGACCCCATCATCAAAGCCGACCAGGTGGGCATCGATGCCATCAACCGCTACAAGGAAGGACGTACCGAGCGCAGCACCAGCACCAAGGCACAGAAAGGCGATGCCCTGAAGAAACCTGTGGTGGGCATCCGCGTTCATCCGGCCAGAACCGCCAACGGCGAGTTTATCCGCCACATGCTGGCTGCCGTGGAACAGGTGCAGGGACGCAACCTCAACCTCCACATGTTCTCGTTTGACGCCGAGTTAGACAACGTCACCAAGCAGAACAAGGGCGGCGAGTACAAGGACCGCGAGGCTTTGGAGCTCAAGGCCTTCCACAACGAGAACGACGGACAGATGTACGCCAACCACGAGAGCGTCACGGCCAGCTTCAACGTCTACTGGAACTTCGTCTACACGGGTACGCCCTACGCCCTGAACCGCAAGGTGAACCAACGCAACTTCGGCACGGGTCTCAGCACCCGCCTCGCCGTCATCCCCCTGCCCAACAAAGGCATGGCCGAACGCCACCAGATTGTTAATCCCGCCTACGACGAGGAGCTGACGACCTGGGCTTACCGTCTTGACAAGGTGGAGGGCGAGCTGCCCATCGAGCCGCTCAACGACGAGACCTACGACTGGCAGTCGGCCCGATTAGAAATTGCCGAGTTCAATGAAGACAAGGCTGAGATGCTGCTGCTGATGCGCATCCCGTACTACGGCATCAACGTCTCGCTGCCCTTCATCCTGATGCGCCACTGGGACGAGTGGCAGGACAGCAAGACGCTGACGATAGACGACACCGACAGGCGGCTCTGCCGCTTGGCGATGGAGATACAGTACCGCTGCCAGCACTTCTTCTTCGGTGAGATGGCCTACAACTACTTCGAGGACCAAGGGAAGGAGTTCGTTCAACGCCGACGCACCTCACGCTACGACGAGTGCTTCCGCAAGCTGCCCGACGAGTTCAAGACGGAGCAGTTCATGGACTGCTTCGGATGTTCGCAGCAAACCGCTTCACGTGCTATTCTGAGGTTTAAGAACGACGGCTTGGTGGAGAACTTGAAGTTTGGAGTCTATAAAAAAACCACAGCCTCCTTGCCCTAATCGTTGAACTTACTCAGTTACTCAGTTACTCACTTACGACAAGAAGGTTTTTGAGTCCCCTGTCAGGCATCCGTCTTGGCGGGGGTTCTTTTTTCGAAACTATATGTTCCTTTTTCCTGAAGTTTATGGGATTGAAAGGCATATATAGTTGTTGCGTGCCATAAGGAAGCCCATCAAAGGACTGGGCTGCGCTTTTTTTCAATGCGTAAAACGTTCTTGCCCTCGGAACGCTCATAGTTGATGCTGTCCATCAGGTTGCGGACAAGGAAACCACCACAGCGCCGACAGAGACTGCCTACGTTGCCCCGAATCCTCCCCACCGGCCCATGACGGTTTAGGCCAGTGGAATCAGCCAATGATACGCGATAATTATTCAGCTGCAAAATTACAGCTAAAACAAGAAAAAACAGGGAAGTAGAGGGAAAAGTTATCAACATTTTATGAACAGGGGCTGTTCATAATTACTTGAGAATCACGTGAGAAGTTGAGGGGGAAATCCTCTACATTGTTGGTTTGAATCCCCCTTCAAAAAAAAGATTTTATGCAATTTCAATCCAAAAAGAAGTGTACAATTGAAGAAAATGTGTACTTTTGCGCCGAAAGTCGGGTGGAAAATGTGTGTAAAACAACAAAAAGTCGGGTGGAAAATGTGTAACTATGTATAAACGAAAGATTGAAAAAGTACTCCAAACGTGGTTGGACAGCCCCTCTCACAAGCCTCTTGTTGTGAAAGGAGTCCGGCAATGTGGCAAGACCAGCAGTGTTTTGGATTTTGCTCGCAAGCACTTCAAGAATGTGGTGTATCTGGATTTCCGTGAGCATCCGGATTATAAGAAGTTCTTTACCCCGAATCTTGAGATTGACGCAATCATAATGCGTATCACAGCAGCCATGCCAAACGTTGAGATAGAGGCTGGCAATACATGTTTCGTCTTTGATGAAATACAAGATTGCCCACGGGCAAGAGGATCGCTGAAATATTTCCATTTGGATGGCAGGTATGAAGTGATGTGTACGGGCTCGTTGCTTGGCGTAAATGGTTACAAGACTCCAGAGGAGAAGAAGGAGGAAGAAGAAGCCTCTATCCCGGTTGGGTTTGAAGATATTGTAGACATGTACCCGATGGACTATGAAGAATGGTTGTGGGCTAATGGTATCAAGGATATGCATATCGAATACCTGAAGAAGTGTCTTACCAGTGAAACTCCCATTGAGGAAGCACTGCATGACCGATTCCGTGAGTTACTCCATCAATATATAGTGGTAGGCGGTATGCCTGAGGTCGTCACCACCTTTATGGAGACGAAACAGATAGGGAAAGTGCTTGCTGTGCAAAGGCGCATTGTCGATGAGTATAAATCGGATATGGTGAAGTATGCTGCCGTTGCCGACAAATCGCGCATTAGGGAGTGTTTTGAATCGATACCGGCACAACTGGCTCGCGAATACAAAAAGTTCAGTTATACTGTGGTTCGTCCAGGAGGCCGAGGACGCGACTATGCTGGAAGCCTGCAATGGATAGAAGATGCCGGCATCATACGTCGCTGCTATAACACGGAAATAACGGAACTGCCGCTTGACGGCCACCGCATCCAATGCGAGTTCAAGGTGTATATGGCTGATATTGGTTTGCTTGTCTCGATGCTGGAAGAAGGAACCCAGTCAAGCATATTGCAAGGCGACCTGCTCAGCTATCATGGGGCCATCAAGGAAAACCTACTGGCCGACATCTTTGGCAAAATGGGACGCAAGCTGTATTATTTCCATAAAGATGGCGGTGTGGAACTCGATTTTCTTATTCGTTATAAAGGCCAATGCACGCCGGTGGAATGTAAAGCCACCACTGGCAATGCCAAGTCAATGCAAACCATATTGAGGCATCCGGAAAAATACCATGTTACAAGCGCCCTGAAGTTAGGTGACTACAACATCGGAAGGATGGATTGTCTGCTGACTCTGCCCATGTATATGGCATTTTTGCTGAAAGAGGTGTGAGAATAAAAGATTTCAGCAAACTGAAAGGGAGATTCTTGGTTTTTGCCCAATTCCGAAAACATTCCTACCTTTGTCCCCGATAAACAAAACGAAAAGTCTAACCAAACGAAACAGCGAATGACCCCAAGGGCATCTACGTCCACCTGAAGACATAATGGTACCAAGCGAACATCCTTTTTATAGACTGGCTCTGTGGGGGTAAGAAGACGTTTTGCGGATTGTTTTTTCACTATCAAATGCCAGTTGAGGCTCACTCAACCCAGTCCACGCATTTAATGCCAGGCATCTTCCCAAAGTGCTTGATGTTATGTGTGACGACAGTGAGGTCAAAATGACGAGCTGTTACAGCAATAAGAATGTCAAAATCACCCACAGTTATTCCTTGGCTCGTAAGAGCGTGGCGAATCTCGGCATAATCTTGAATCCAGTCACCAAGCGGAAGGGTAGTGAAGGTTTCTTCTATCTCTTTGGGCTCTTGAAGGCGTTTTTCAACAGCATTGCTGTGAAGAGCTCCAAAAGTTAACTCTGCAATGCTTACCTCAGAGGCATAGATTTGTTCGGCAGGGGTTTCAGCGATATGCTTGTCGACTCCACCACGATGATGGAAGTATTCAATCCAAGTATCGGTATCAAGAATGTAGCCTTTCATAAGCAATCAGTCGTCAAGGTTTACATCGCGGTTGGCAGGCCGACCATCATTACGGTGCTTCATCATCTGATAGTACTCCTCACCGTCAGAGGTTTCAGACCAACATCCCGCCAAACGCAGAAAACGGGCTTTGCGTTCTTCCGCAGTAAGCTCGGTTGCTGTTTCCTTAGGCATAATCAGTTTATTTGCAAGCCACTCGCGGTCGCTCTGCGAGAGGGAAAGGCCCTGCAAATAAGCCCATAAATTATTCAATGCAAATGTTGTCATATCTCTAATGTTTTTATTAATCGCTGCAAAAATAACAATATTTCCCGAAAGGAGGTGATGATGCTGCAAAATTTCTTATCTTTGCCCCCGACAAACAAACGAAAGTCTAACCAACCCCTATCTGAATGAAGTAATAACGGACGAACATCATAAATAGTAATAAAGGCGTTTTCGCTTTTCTTTGGGAAACGGAAATCTGGAAAATTTCAAAATCACCAACAAGAAAGTGAATCGCCCGCGTGTACATATCGTGGGCTTTCTTGTTTTGGTGATAAGGTATTCCAGAACCTCCGTTTCCAGCAGAAGTTCACGATATTCTTTTATACACAATTAAATACTATTCCTATGAAAAGATTCATTCTCCTTCTCGCGTGTCTGGCAGTCATGACTGCCTACGCACAAAACAGCGGTTTGGGCTTCAATTACCAAGCCGTAGTAAGAAACGCAAACGGTGTGTTGTTGGCCGACAGCACCGTCAATCTGCGTGTTTCCCTCTATCCGGGACAGCAGGCCAGTACGCCCACTTGGGTGGAAACTCATGCAGTCCATACGGATTTCTCTGGCTGTTTCGGTATCACCGTAGGCAAAGGCGAGCGCGACAACAGCAGTGTGGTTGAGAACTATTCCGATGTCAATTTCTCTGCCATCTACTATTGGCTGAAAATTGAGATTCTTGAAGGCAATGCCTATCGGGAAATCAGTTATTCGCAACTGCCCAGTTCGCCTTATTCTGATGTGGCTCATAATGCCATATTCTCCCCTGCTGGAGTGGTTTCTCCTTTTGCTGGACCAGTTGAAAACATTCCAGCAGGATGGTTGTTATGTGATGGTTCAGAAGTCAGTAGGACGGAATATGCCAATTTGTATGATGCCATTGGCGTATGTTGGGGCGTTGGTGACGGTTCAACTACTTTCAATCTTCCCGATTTGCGAGGTCTGTTCCTTCGTGGTGTCTCAGGTGATTCTGGCAATGATGCTGATGCCGATAGCAGAATCGTCTTGCATGACAATGGTGGAAACACAGGCAATAATGTAGGAAGTTATCAGGATGATGCAATTAGAAATATTACAGGTGGAATAGATGCTAGTAATCTCCCAGCTACTTCAGAAACGTTTGGTGAAATCCAATCTGCAAACATAACAGGTGCATTTGAAGGGATTTTTGGTAATCAAGCCTGTACTCCTGATTCTGGTATAGACAGAATGCTCAAAGGTTTTAGTTTTGATGCTTCTAGAATAGTGCCTGTCGGTAGCGACAACCGTCCTAAAAACGCATACGTAAATTACATCATAAAATACTGATTATTATGAAAAAGTGTTTATTCATCTTTGCAATGTTGGTGGCCATTGCCGCTAATGCGCAAAACAGTGGCCTTGGGTTCAATTACCAAGCCGTAGTCAGAAACATCAACGGAGGGTTGTTGGCCGACAGCACCGTCAATCTGCGTGTTTCCCTCTATCCGGGACAACAGGCCAGTACGCCCACTTGGGTGGAAACACATGCAGTTCATACTGACTTCTCTGGCTGTTTCGGTATCACCGTAGGCAAAGGCGAGCGCGACAACAGCAGTGTGGTTGAGAACTATTCCGATGTCAATTTCTCTGCCATCTACTATTGGCTGAAAATTGAGATTCTTGAAGGCA